>Ga0315289_10004808_pt1 | contig 20109 bp, 20 predicted proteins | sample YL17G11_40_MG_FD_203452 | JGI IMG/M metagenome (GOLD analysis project Ga0315289, IMG submission 203452) | Sediment microbial communities from Yellowstone Lake, YNP, Wyoming, USA - YL17G11_40 | ecosystem: Environmental > Aquatic > Freshwater > Lake > Sediment | place: USA: Wyoming | collected... | reverse complement strand
AGAGAGTGAGAGAGAAAGAGAGAGAAAGAATGAGCGGTGGATTTCGCGAGCGTCGGAAGGGGAAAGCCTCTCTCACCAGCTCTGTCAGCTTTTCGCGGACAAGCGTCACGTATGGGCTCGGTTCGTAGCCCCAGAGCACCAGCGGCCTCATCCCGCGGCGGGACGCGGCAAAGGCGGCCGCCAGCTCCCTCCCGGCCTCGTCGTCGCCGAACGCGAAAGCGGCGGCTCGGCCCCTGCCGGCCCTGGGGGCGGCGGAGAGTCCCAGCGAGACCTTGCCGAGAAAGTTCCGCGGGCGGAGCTGCCACGGGATCGAAGCCTTTTCGGGGCCGAACTTTTCGAACAGCGTCTTGACGATGGCGTCCGACTCCAAGAGCGGCGCCTCGCCCTCTTCGACCAGCAGCGGGAACTGCGGACGCGCCTTGCCCGCGGCGGATGCCATCTCCGCCGCGAGCGGCCTGAAGGCCGTGCCGCTCTTCGGGCAGGGGTAGAAGACGAGGTCGAGGGCCAGCAGCGTCGCGGCCTCGCGGGCTTTTTTGCAGAAGGGACAGGCTTGGAACTCGTAGAGCGCCGGAGGCTTCGGAGGGCGCCTTGCGTCCTCGGCACCCGGGAGGGAGAAAGCGCCCAGGGCCCCGCGGGTGAAGGCGGGGAGGCCCGCGGCGACGATCCCGGATGGGGCCTTGTTGTAGGTGCCGCTCGGGGCGGACAGGAGGCGGAACGCGGAGGTGGAGGTCATGATGGTTTTTTTCCGCCGAAGAAGGTCGTCGGAAGGTCGAAGCGAATGATCGAAAGATGCTGCTCTCTTTCTCTCTACTTTCGTTCCGTTCTTTCGCTCTCTTTCTTCGATAGCTGCAAGCGAGCGGCTCGCTAGGTGTCAGTCGCGGAGGCGCGGGAGAAAGTGACTCGGGTTCGCGAGAGAGGAAAAAAAGCCAAAGTGATGAGCCGATGGAAGGCGTCGAGGTGCTTTGTATTTTTAGAGAGACAGAGTTTTTTTGTTTTTTGTTTTTCTCATTTCAAAAATACACTCGAAGAAACAAAAATGAAGAAAAAGAACAGGGGACAGGGGGGCTGAATCGTACTTTCTCTCATCGGGTTTCTTGTTTTGTTTTTCGGTTTTCTTTCTTTTGTTTTTTCGGGGATAGGTGGGGCCAGAGACAGAAGGTGGTGATTTTGTTTTGTTTTCGTCTTTTCCTGAAAAGTTTCTTTGAGGCATTTTTCTTATTTCTTCCTTTCTCCCTCCCTCTGTAAAAAAACAAGGGCGTGCGTGCGTGCAATGCAGAAGCCGGGGTCTCAACGAAAGGGAGCAAAGGAGAACACAAAGATATCTGAACGGTAGGTTTCGTTGCGCTCGCAAGTAAGGAAAATCAAATGTTTTCTACTTTTTGCTCAGCCTCGTCGGCCGCCGACACCGCCACGGCCGCGGTCGTCGTCGTTGTTGCCGCCGCGGTCGCCGCCGGCGTCAGGTTCGCCGCGGCCGCGGCGTCGACCGCGGCCCGCACGCGTGGGATCAGCGACAGCAGTCCCCCTCTGGGTACTGTCGCCGCCGCCGGCATCGTGGCAGCGGCAGCGAGCGGAGAAAAGGGCCGCGGGGAGGGCGCGACAGCGGCCACGACGGCGGCGGGGGTCGCCGAAAAGGGCGCAGGGGCTGCCACCGGGGGCGAGCTCGCCGCCGCCGGCGCCCCGGCCCCCGCGAACTCGGCGGCGTTGGCCGCGGCCGCGGCGGCGTTGGCCGCGGCGGCATTGGCCGCGGCACGCGCCGCCGTCGCGATCCACTCGGGCTGCGGCTTCGGCTTGCGCTTGCCCGAGGCGCGGCGCTTCTTCTGCTGCGGGTTTTCGGGCGAGAGCGGCGCGGCAGCGTCGCCGTGCGCGGCGGCGGCCCGCGGCTGCGGCGGCGGCGGCGGGGAGGCGGCGGCGAGGGCGGCGCCCACCCTCATCGCGACGCTGTCGCCCGCGGCGATGGCGGCCGAGCCCGCCGCAGCGGCCTCGGCGGCAGCCTTGGGCGGGAGGAGCATCAGCAGGGCCTCGATGGCGCCTTCCTCCTCGCCCTTTCTGCCGCCCTGGGTGGCGGCGGCGGCGGCGACGCCTCCCCGCCCGGCGTGTGCTGCGTTTGCTGCCGCTTCCGCTGCTGCTGCCGCCGCTGCCGCTGCTTGTTGCTGCTGCGCTAGGATGACGGCCTTGGGCTTTCGCTTTCCCGAGGCGCGCTTGCGCGGAGGAGGGGTGGTCGTCGCCGCGGTCGCTCCCGAGGGCGACGAGAGCGGAGGAGAGGAGGGGGCCGCGGCGGCGGGGGCCGGGGACGGGATCTGCTGCCGGAGCTGCTGCTGGAGCTGCTGCTGCTGGAGCTGCTGCTGGAGCTGCTGCTGCTGCGGCGGCGGCGGCGGCGCCGAAGCGACGGCAGCGTTCGAAACAAGCCCGCCGCCGCGGGAGGTCGACGCGCCCCCATCTCCACCGCCGCCGCCCGCCGCCGCCAGCGCAGCCGACCCCGCCCGTGCTTGCTCCTCCTCCTCCTCCTCCTCCTCCTCCCGAGCCCCGCCTCCTTCCTCCTCTCCCTCCGCTCCCCCCTTCTCCCCCCTGCACAGCGCCGCCCTCGCCCTCGCGGCCACCGCGGCAGCTCCCCCCCCGGGCCTGCGCCCTCCCGGCTTCCTCGCGGCGGCCAGCGCCTTCGGGTCGGCGGTGCGGAGGTAGACCTCGAGCGGCCCCGGCGCGCACCGCGCGGGCCCGCCGCGGCCGCAGCGGCGCAGGGTCGCGTTCCAGTGGTTTTTGACGGCGTTGCAGGTCCGGCCGGGGAGCAGGCGGGCGATCCCGGCCCAGCAGTTGCCGACGCGGGCGTGAGCGGCGACCTGTTTTTTTTTTTTTTTGAGAGAGAGAGAGAAAAGAGAAACGAGGGGGAAAAAGGTAAGCAAAAAAAAAGGGAAAACCATAAAAGACAAAGAAAAAAAAAGTCAAGAAAAAGACCTCGAAAGACACGGAAGAAGAATAAAAACTCTTCCTCGCACCAGGATCGCCTCCTCCTCGCGCGACCACGCGTCCTTGTTGATGTTCGGCGCCAGCTCGTGGTTCCACCGCTCCCGCAGCTGCTTGCCTATGCGGCCCGGGAAGTAGTCGACGAGGCGCGACCAGCAGCCCTCGCCGTGCGCCGCGACGAGGGCGCGCAGCTTGGCGTCCTCCTCCTCCGTCCACTGCCCCTTCACCTCGGCGACGGGGTGGCGGCGGCGGCGGCGGCGGTCGGCGGCGGCGGCGGCGGCCTCGGCGTCGGCCCTGGCGGCGAGGAGGGGGTCCTATTTTTTTCGTGCGTGTTTGGTAAGATTTGTTTTTTTGGGGGGGGAGTGAGTTTTTTCCCATCCATCTTCTTCTCTTCCCTTGCTCTCTCTCCCTCGCCAAAAAAATGATTGTGGAAATAAATAAAAAAACTCAAAACTCAAAAGACCCAAAACCTCACCAGCGCGGTCGTGCCGGCCACGACGGCAGCAGATGCCGCCAGGGACAGTGGCTGCATCGACCGGCGGCCCTTGGCGGCGGCGCTGCTGCCTCCTCCTCCTCCGCGATGCACTCCGCCATCGTCGTCAGTGGAGCCTCCTCCTCCTTCGCCTCCGTCGTCGTCCGAAGAGAAGTCGTCTTCATCCTCGTCCTCGTCTTCGTCGTCCTTCTCCATCGTCGCCAGCTCGCCGTTGGCGCGGCGCTTGGCCATCACCGCGAACGAGTGCGCGACGGCGGCCTCAGCCGCGGCGAGGGCGGCGGCCGAGGGCGCCGAGATGCCGCCGCCTGCCGCCGCCGCCGCCGCAGCAGCAGCAGCAGCAGCAGCAGCGGCGGCAGAGGTCGCCATCGCGGGAGGGGCCCGCCGGAGCGGCTTGGTCAAGACATGGCCCTGTCTGGCCGACAGAGGGGGCAGCGCCGTCTGCGGCGAAGAAAAGGGGGAGGGCGAGGGGGCGGCGGCGGCGAGGGCGGCGGCGGGCGCCTTTCCTTTGGCCTGGTCCTGCGCAGGAGCCGGAGGCGACGGGCGCCCCTTCTTCGCCGCTTGCTGCTGCTGCAGCTGCGCCGCCGTCGCCGCAGACACCGCCGTGGGAGGCGGGGAGGGGCTCCCGGCTCTCTTCCTGGAGGGAGTGCGGTGGCGCGCACCGCGGCCGAGCGCGATCGGGGTCGTCGCGGCGGCCGCGGCGGCGGGGGCGACGGGCGCGGGGGAAGGGGCCTCGTCTTTTTCTTCTTGGGGGGCGGCGTCGTCGTCGTCGTCGGCGGCGGCGATCGCGGTTCCGTTCGTCGTCGTCGCCTCCGTCGCCGCCGCGGCGGGGCGAGGAGCCTCGCCACCGCCGTCGGTGTAGGCCCTGAAGCGCTCCGTGAGGGCCGCGACGGTCTTTGACGAGGGAGACGAAGAGGCGGCCGCGACGGCGGCGGCGGGAGGGGCGGGGGCGTCGGCGGCCTCGGCGCGTGAGCGGGAGCGCTTGCGGGCTGCCGGCGCCGGCGTCGGCAGCTCCGCCGCTTCTGCCTCTTCCTCCATTTCCTCCTCTTGCTGCTCTGCGACCGAGGCGTCCGGCATCTCGGCATCGCGGGTGCTGCCGTTGCCGTTGCCGTTGGAAAGCAGCGCCGCAGCGAGGGCCGCGGCGGCCGGGGACGGGCCTTCGTCGGCGTTCGCGTGAGCAGCGGCAGCAGCTCCGTTGGAAGAAGAGAGCAGGAGGGCGCCTCCGGGGGTCGCTGGCCCCGCGGTCGTCGGAAGCACTCGCGGCGTCGTCATCGCGGCTGCGGGAGCGGCGGCGGCGGCGGCGCCGACGACGGGGGCCGGGGAGGCGATGCAGGGCTGCTGAGACGAGGAAGAGGGAGGGGCAGCGGCGACGAAGTCCGAGGAGGCGCCGCCGATGGCTTGCTTGCCGTCTTCTCCTCCTTCCGCCACGAGGACGATGACGGGCTGCGGAGACCGCGCGTCGTCAGCCATCGTCTCGTCGCTTTCTTTCTCGCTCGTGGCTGATTGTTTCTTCCTTTCCCACCTGTTTTCTGTGTTTCGTCGGTCGAGTTTTGGGGGAGGGAGGGAGGGGGGGGGGAGGGCGTGAGTAAAGAGAGGAAAGAAAGCGTGCGAGCGCGGCGGAGGAGAATCCTCGCATCATCATTCTCGAGGGTGGAAACAGTTTTTTTCCTCTCCCTCCCTCCTTCGCGAGCAGCGCGGCGGCGACGGCGTTGGCTAGGAATGCTTCACGCCCTCCCGCGCGCTCCGATCCCGGTAGAGGTTCTCATCTCTCTCCACCGGGAGACGCTCGACGCTGCGTACTCGCGTAGCAGCGTGCGAACGGAGCGGAAAAGATGGGGCACACTCCGACTCGGCAGCCGCTTCCCCGCCCCCGAGCATTTGCGTCGCGCCGTCGTCGCTGGCGCTCGAGAACGACCCCCCCCCGCCCCCTTCTTCTCTTTTCGGCCGCCTCGATCTCGCGACTCGATGCTTCTCGCGACGCCACGACGCCGTTGCGCGAGCCGATGTGACTCGCACTCTGTCCTCGGGCTAATATGGCGGATCCTCGTCGACGGCAGGAGCTGCAGGCGCGAGGGGCAGGGTTGATTCAATGCAAGAGGAGTTTTTTTTTCCATTCTTCGCTCGCCTACCAAGTGTCTTTTTTTCGGTGTCCCCCACACGCGCGAGGAGCAAGCGCACCGATGCCCCGACGCGGCTAGCGAGGCTGATGCTCGTGCGCTGCTGCGCGAGGGTGCGAGTCGAGTCCGCGCGCGACCGGTGGGGCGTGCGCCGGGGGGGAGATGGGAGGGAGAGAATTATATGCAAAAGAGTGGAAGAGTTGGAAAAGCAACCGAGCTTTTTTTTGGTTTTTTTTTTTCAGTTCCATCAGTTTCCACTGACGAGAGCGCTTCGACCTCTCTCGTCCTCTTTCTCGTTCTCTCTCTCTCTCTCTCTCTGTCGCCGCCCTTCTCTCTCCGAGCCCTCCTCGATAATGCTCCTGCGAGCCCTGACCTCAAGAGGCGCAGCAGCGCTCGTGCGGAGCAGCACGCGGGGCGGCGTCGGAGGCGGAAGAAGCAGCGCTAGGCCTTTGATGGCCTCATCGCTGCCCTTTTCTTCATCGGCTAGTGTCGCTGCTGCCGCGTCTGGCGATTCGGTGCGTTTTTTTTCCCTCTCGTGGTGACGCTGTCCGGTTTCTCTTTTCGGGTCGCAAATGGGGTTTAATGTCCGCTCGAGGCATGGGCAGACAGAACTCGCACCGGAGGACAGGAAGCCGTTCAAAGGCCGCGTCGTTTGGTTCGATGGAGGGAGACCGAAAGAAGACGCTCGCCCCACGTCGACTCGCGTGGCGTCACCGCCGGCGTTCCTTCGCTCACCTCCGTCCCCTCCTCCTCCTCTTCAAACCCCCACCAACCCTCCCTCGCAGTCCTCCTCGCTCCCGCACCTCCTCGTCTTCGGAGGCAACGGCTTCGTCGGGACGCGCGTCTGCCAGGCGGCTCTCGCTGCGGGCCTCGGCGTCGTCTCCGTCTCGCGGTCGGGGAGGCCCCGCTGGGCCGCCGCCGAGGCGGCGGGGGGGGCGGAGGGCGGCGACGCCAGCCGAGGGCCCCCCTCCTCTCCCCCTTCTCCGCTCTCGCGCTCGCCCTCGCCCTCGTCCGACCCGGACGCGTGGATCCACGACGTCGAGTGGGTCGCGGCCGACGCCTTCGACGTCGAGTCGTGGAAGGAAGCCCTCGAGGGCGCCGTCGGCGTCGTCTCGACGCTGGGAGCCTTCGGCTCCAACGCGTTTATGGAGCGGATTTGCGGCGACGCCAACGTCGCGGTCTTCGAGGCGGCCGCCTCCGCGGGAGTGCCCCGCGCGGCGTTCGTATCCGTGCACGACTACGGCCTCCCGTCGTTCGTGCTCCCGGGGTACTTTGGCGGCAAAAAGAAGGCCGAGAGGGCGCTCTTCCGGCTGTTCCCCGAGACAGGCGTCGCGCTGCGGCCCGGGTTCGTCTACGGGACCCGGAAGGTCGTCCTCCCCTCCTCCTCCTCCTCCTCCTCCCCCCCGAGGACCCTCTCCGTGCCCCTGGGGGCCCTGGGGGCGCCCCTCGACGCGGCGCTCTCCCTCCTGCCCACGGAGTCGCTCTCGAGGAGCGCGCCGAGCCTAGCGGGCCTCGCCCTGGTGCCGCCCGTCAGGGTCGAGGCGCTCGCGCGCGCGGCCGTCGCGGCGGCGACCGACCCGGAGGTTGAGGGAGGGGCGATGAGTGCCTGGCAGATCAAGGAGCGGTACGGCGGGTGAGAGGGAGGAAGGGGGGGGCACTGGTTTTTGTTCCAGAGAAAAAACTGTAAGGGGGTGGGGAAAAACCTAAGCAAAAGAATGGAAAGAAAACGGATCTGGATAGCTTCTCATGAGACTAGTGAGGGTTGAGGGTTGAGAGAGTTCAAAGAAAATGATGACAGAAGATTTTCAACTTCAGGGGCTTCTCTCGCGACGATTTGGAGAGCACCGAAGGGCGCGCCGCTTCACCCCGCGAGGTAGAGAGCGAGCGAGCGAGAGAGAGAGAGAGAGAGAGCGAGCGAGAGCGAAAGCGAGCGAGAGAGCGAGCGAGAGCGAGAGCGAGCGGAGAGGAAAAAGGCTCGGTTGAAAGGAGGAGGTCGAAAAACGAAGACGAAAACAAATCACACCCGATCTCTTCTTGGCCACCTCGAATCCTCTTTTATTTCTCTCTTTCGCTCTCTCTGTATATTCCCTCGGCCCCCTCCCGCGCTGCATGGTCTCTGCCATCAAGGGCGTCCTGATCGAGTGGTGAGAGAACGGCCGTCCCTTCGGGGTTTTCGAAGCAGAGCAGAAGAAAGGAAAGGGGTCCCCATCCGCTTCCGGTCTCTCTCAACGCCCCCCCCTCCCTTCGCCCGCCCCCCCCCCCCACCCCCCACCCCCCCTCACCAGCGACCCCCCCACCAAAGAGCTCATCCTCTCCCTCAACGCCTCGAAGCCGCAGCACCTGAAGTTCGTCATCGAGGACCGCCTCGACGACGGGCACCTCCTCGTGGACGCCAAGGCCGCCGCGGAGATCCGGGCGTTTGTCCGCGCGAGGGGCGAGGAGGTCGCGTTCCAGCCCCCCCCGAGGGAGGCGGCGGCGTGAAGAGCAGGAGGAAAAAGAAGCGAGGGGGGGCAGAGACCGACAAGGAAGCGTTGCCTCCGCGAACCATGGCGCCCTCGACGCCGGAGCGCGCCTCGGCGGCGGCCTCGGCCGCGGCGGCGGCGTGCCGCGCCTACCTGGTGGCGCTCGACGCGAGGGCCGCCGCGCTCTCGGGGCTCTCGGAGGCCTTCGTCCCCTTCCTGGACGCCGCCGGGGGCGGCGGGAGCGGCGCTGGGAGCGGCGCTGGGAGCGGCGCTGGGAGCGGCGCTGGGAGCGGCGCTGGGAGCGGCGCTGGGAGCGGCGCTGGGAGCGGCGCTGGGAGCGGCGCTGGGAGGAGCAGCGCGGACGGCGGCGAGGCGGCGGCGGCGGCGGCGGCGAGGGGGTACCGGGAGGCGGCCGAGGCCGCGGCGGCGGCGCTGAGGGCCTCAGCGCCTGTCGCCGCGGAGCTCCTCTCGTCGCTGCGCCGCGCGGGGCTCTCCGGCGATGGCGGCGGCAGCAACGGCGCTCCGGCCTCCTGCTCCTCCTCCTCCTCTGCTCTTGCCGCGACGGAAGCCGCTGAGGCCTCGCAGCGCGAGGCCCTCAGACTGACGGTGCTCCTGCACGGGATCCGCAAGGCGCTGACGGAGGGCCTGAAGTCGGAAGAAGGAGCGGGAGCGGGAGCGAGCGGGGGCCGCAGCTGCGGACATAGCTGCGGCCACGGAAACCACGACGCCGACGAAGACGGCCTCCAGGAGGCGAGGCTCCGGGCGGAGCGGGAGGAGGCGCTTGCCGAGGCGACAGCGGCGCTGCAGGAGGCCGCGACGGCGATCGGGGAGGCCCGACTCGAGATCGCGGAGGCCGCGGCGGAGTTCGAGGAGATGGTTTGAATGATTTTTTGTTGTTGCAAGAAACAAAAAAAAACATTCCCTCTCGTTTTTTTCTAAAAAATAGTCGTGTTGCCCCCCCCTCTCTCTCACCCCGTGGTCTCCTCTTCTCCAACGACTACTACTGCTTCTTCTTCACCACGAAGAACCCGGCAAGGCTCTTCATCGTCGAGGCCTCCTTCTTCGCCGCCAGCGCCCTCGCGTCCTGCCTCACGGCCTTGGCCTTTTCCCTCGCCGCCGCCGCCGCGTCGAGCTTCATCTTCTTCGCAAAGTCGCCGGCCTGCTGGTACCTTTCCTCTCTCTGCATGAGCGACTCCGTCTCCGAGGGGAGGTTTGGGTCACGGGTGAAGGGTCCTCCCGCGGCCTTTTCGGACTCCGGGGCCCAGGAAGGAACGGGGTCTTGCCTTGAATTTGCGGCGGGAGCGGAGCCCGGGCGAGAAGAAGAGCCGGCGCCGGGACAGGGCCACCCCATCCTCTCGCTCCACTCCCGCGGCAGCCACTCGGCGACAAGCGCGCCGCCCGCGGCCTCCAGCGCCTCCCCTTCGAGCCCAGCGAACGCGGGGCCCCCCGTCTGCTTCAGCGCGGCGGCCGCGGCGCGCGCCTTGAGCCGCAGCCAGGCTTCGGTCCTCCGCTCGCAGAGGCGGAAGTACGAGTCCCCTCCGACGGTCCTGACCTCGCAGACCGGGGCCAGCGCCTCTCCGGCGGCTCTGAGGAGGCTGGAGCGCGCCCTGGAGCGCGGGGAGGGAGGGGAGAGAGGCAGGGGAGAGCAGCAGTCGGGAGACGAAGAAGGAGCGGGCATTGCGGCGTCCTTTTCTTTTTCCCCTCCGTCTTCTCTGCCGCCGGCGAGCGCTACGAGTAGCGCCAGCGCCGCCGCGGCCCTCTTCCCCGAGTCCTCGCCCCTCTCCCCGCCGCAGACAGCCGCCTCGGCGTCGACGAACCGGCCAACGTCGGAACACTCTCCAGCAGCAACAGCGGCAGCAGCCTCCTGCTCCTCCCGCCCCTCCCCCCTCCTCCGCTCGCCGCTCCGCAGCGCCCGCGCGGAGCTCAGCGCCGGCAGCGCCACGAAGAGCGGGTCGACCTCCGCCAGCAGCAAGATCCCTGGGTCGGAGCAGACGGCTCCCTCCTCGCCGCGTCCGGGTTCCAGAAGCCAGGAGCCGTGCGAGGGCGCGAAGCGCGAGGCCTCGAGCAGCGAGACGACGGAGGAGGAGGAGGCACGGTTTTTGTCGCTGCCGCCGCATTTGTCGTCTTCGTCGTCGTCCTTCTTCTCTTCCCTTTTGCTGTTGCTCCTGTGCAAAATGTACTGGACGTCCTTGCCCGTGCGAGGGTGCGGGGCAGAGAAGGCGTGGGCCGAGAAGGAGGAGGCGGCAGAGGAGGAGGGAGAGGAGGACCCTGTTTTTTTTGGGGGGTGGGGTGGGGGGTGGGGGGTGGGGGGGAGAGATAGAGAGAAAAGCGGCTGAGGTAACGAGAGAAACGGGAGCAGCTGTCGAGCGGATTTTGAAAAAAAAGAGTCGCGTTTGAAAGCCCATTTCCGCATTCCCTCTCTCTCCCTCGCGTGGTGATGTTCGACTCGGTCCGATTCGCCGTTCGATGACTTCGATCGTACCTGGTGCGATCACGACGCGCATTTTGGGAGCCTCGGAGGCGTCGCGTGGCGGCATCGCGAGGGTGTAAGAGAGAGTTTCGGCGACGACGAGTTTGATTCGATCGAAAGTGAAGTCGAGACTCTGTTCTTCTCAACCTCGACACCCTTCTCGAAGAAAAAAAATCATCTCTCTCTTCTGTACCTCTGTACTCTCTCTCTTTTACACCATCTTCTCCACGCCCCACAGGCACAACGAAATGCACTCTTTCACTCTCTGTATTCTCTCTCATAACACACTGCGTGCGAAAAAACAATCACGCGAGAAGAAAGAGGGAGAAGAAAACGGCTTCGCTTTCAATCATAGCTCACATCGGCGTCTGGGTTCTGCGCGAGCAGCTTCGCTGTGAAGCCTCTGAGGTGCGCCCGCTATTCGGAAGTGCAAGGTGCAGCGTCGGGCCTTTTATTGAGCCTCACCTCGCGCAGGCGGGGGCAGCCCTTGATCAGGAAGTCGAGCGTGGCGGTGTCGATCTGAAAGTCGTTGTAGGAGAGATCGAGGATCTCGAGCGACTTCAGCTCGCCGACAAACGCAGGGACGGCGCGGAGGCCGCACTCGTGGAGGTAGAGGACTCGCAGGGACTCCATGTTCCCGAACTCTGCAGGGAACGCCTCGTCGTCGTCATCGTCGTGTCGTCGAGTGCCGCGACGGGCTCGAGGTGTCGTCGTTTGCTTCGACCATCGTTCCGCATCGACCGTGGTCAGAGAGCGCGGGTTTTTGCCTTTTCGCTCAAGAAAACCAGTGCAACATCTCTCTGAGGGCACTCGGGGACTCTCTTGCGTCGCCCGAGGGATCCAAAAGCGGGAAAGAGAGCGAGGGTGATGGATAACGGACGAAGTTCTGTTTTTCGGTCCGATGCGCTTTTGTGATCAAAGACGACGAGAAATGAAAAAAGTGAAAAAAGAAAAAAACCTGTTTTTGTTCATCTCCCTCTCTCTTCTTTTCAGTTGCTCTCTCTTTCTCTCTCTAACTCAAACTCTCGCGGCGAGCCTCGCGGCGCAGACGCTCGCACAGAGGCGGGCGATTGGCTTGGGAGCGCTCTCAGCACGAACTGAAATCCAAATCCAAATAAAAACTCTTTTCTGCCTCATCATCTCTTCTCTCTCCCCCCCTCCCTCTCTCGAAAAAAAAGAAAACTCTCTCTCGTCTCCCGCTCTCGCACCAACTCCCCCCTTCTTTCTCTCTTCATCCCCCGCTGCTCCATCTCCCTCAGCTCCGAAAACCTGCGGAGAATCCGCGGCGCGAGAAGAGGAAGAAGAATACGAAACCTGCGGAGGAAATAATGTAGAGAGAGAGCTCACGCGTACGCCGGCGCCTGCTGCTGCTGCTGGCGGCGCTTGAGGCTCAGCGAGCCCAGGCCCCCGAAGGACCTCTGCCGAGACCCGCTCGTGAACTGGGCGATCGCGCTCGCCAGCGCCGCGTTCGGCGTCAGCCCCGGGTGCGCCAGCCTCTCGCCGGTCACGGGGGACGTCGCGTTGCCGGCTCTCAGAAAGGCCTCGACGGCGGCGCGCTCGTAGCTGCGGCCGTCGGCGGCGACGACGGGGTCGCGCATCACCTGGCGCGTGATCGGGCAGACGAACCCCAGCGGCGTCCTCGCGTCCAGGAGCGCGGGCGGCAGGGAGAGGGCCGGCCGGGCGCCGGAGGCGGCGGCGGCGAGCTGCCGCCGCAGGAAGGCGACCTCGCCCTCCCGACGGGCCAGGACGGCCGCGGCGTCGCGGGCGGCCGTGCCGCCGGCGGCCGCCGGGCCGCCGCGGGCCCAGCCGTGGGCGGCGTCCGCGGCGAGCTCCAGCTGCGCGAGCCTGGAGGCGATGGCGGCGCGCTCCCGGGCGGTGCGGGCGGGGAGGGGGCGCTCTCCTGTTGTTGATGTCGGTGGTGGTGGCGGCGGCGTGGGGGGCTCGTGACGTCAGGGGAAAAGAGTGCGAGGTTTCTGTCCCCCCCCCCCCTCGCCGATTTTCTTTCTTCTCCCAAAAGAACAAATGAAAACATTTCGAAAGGCTCACCCTCGGCGTCGGCGCCGACGGGCGCTTCCTCCTCGTAGTCGTCCGAGTCGTAAGGCTCCAGGTCGTACTTCTCCTCCCTGGCCGCGGGCTGCTGCTTGCTCCTGGAGGACGAGGGGGAAGCGGCCGCCGCGGCAGAGGCGGCGGCGGAAGCCCCGGCGGCGGCGGCGGCGGCGGGGGCCCTTTTCCCCGCGAGGGCGCGGAAGAGCCCCTGCGCCTTGGCCAGCGCCGCCGCCTCGAACGCTTCGCGGTCGTCGAGAAGCCCCCCTCCTCCCCCTTCCTTCCTGTCCCCGACGACGAGGGCGGCGGCGGGCGGCGGGGCCAGCTCCGAGGGCTCCCTGCCGATCGCCGACTGCCACCACTCCGCGGCGGCCCGCGGGTCGACGGCGGCGCCGGCCGGGGCGGCCGCGGGGGCCGAGGAGGCCCCGGGGCCGGCGACCCCCGCGGTCGCGGCGCTGACCGCCTGCTGCCACCACGACTGCGGGGAGGGGGCGACAGGCTGCTCAGACCCGGCAGCGGGAGCGCCCTGGAAGAGGGACGGATAAGCTCCCCCTCCCGGAGCCGAAGAGGCCGCCGCCGGCGCCAGGGCCGAAGAAGAGGCCTCGGAGGCGGCCGGGGGCAGCCCCGCGGCCCTGCGCAGCTCCGCGACCACCCCCGAGTGGCCCCGAGCGGCGGCCAGATCCATCGCGGTCCTGCCGCTCCCGTCGGCCTCGGCGACGGAGGAGCGCACGCCCGGGAGCGAGAGCAGGAACGCCACGGCGGCCTCGCGCCCCTGCGCCGCCGCCTCGGCTAGGACGCTCAGCCCGTCCCTCCTCCTCGCGAGCGCGTTTCCGGCCCTGCGCTTCCCCGGCGACTCGACCAGCAGCGCCCTCAGGGCGTCGACGTGGCCCTTGTACGCCGCCATGTGCGCCGGCGTCGACCCGTCGTTCGCCGCGGCGTCCGGGTCGGCGCCGAGCTTCAGCAGCAGCTCCAGCATCGGGGCGTGGCCCGCGACGGCGGCCTTGTGGGCCGCCTGCATGCCGTGCGCGTCCCTGGCGCCCAGCAGGCTCGCGCCGCCCGCGCCTCCCGCCTTCTTGTCCCCGCTCTTCAGCAGGGCGGCGGCGCAGGCGAGGTTGCCCCGCAGGGCGGCGAGGCTGAGCGGCGCCCTCCCTCCCTTGTCCTGCCTGCTTGCGTCGCCTCCCGCGGCGAGCAGCAGGGAGAGGGCCGGCGCGGACCCGCCGTAGGTGGCAAAGTGCACGCTCGTCCATCCGTCCGCGTCGGCGGCGTTGACGAGCCTGGCCGCGTCGGCGGCGTCCTTGCCCGCCGAGGAGAGGATCGAGGCGATGGCTGCGGTGTCGCCGTTGGCGGCGGCCTCGGAGAGGGAGCCCGCGGCGGGGGGCCCGCCGCTGTGGCCGGAGGAGGCCGCGGCGGAGGCGACGTTTCCCATTTTCGTGTGTGTTGTCTTCTCTGTTTTTTTTTTTTTTTTTTTTTGGGGGGGGGGCCGTTGGGAAAAGGGGACGGTGAGAGACGACGGCGGAAGGAGAGGGGCGAGGACAAAGGCAAAAAACATGGAGGGAGGGGGTTGCGATATTTTCGTTTTCGTTCAGTCCTGTCTCTCCTCGTTCCGATCGGTCCGACGCTGGCTTTCTCTCGTTTTTGATCGTCTCAATTTTTACCCCATTATAAGGGAGAGACACGATTCCCATCGGTCTATGCAGAGAAGAGATCGATTGAATCCATAGAATCGGCGAGAGAGAGGCCGAAGGATCGCGGGAGCATTGGCTGGCACGCGAGGACAGTTCAATCGACTGCTTTATGAGCGAGCCGTCGCCCTTCTTTTCTCTCTCCGGCGGTTCCTCCAATCGGCTCTCTCGATGCTTTAGGGAGCGATGAAAGGTAGCCGCCAGGCTCGACGTACTTCGAGGAGGATCAAGTAAAAAATTCTCTCTTTAAAGAAAGAGGGAACGAGGGGTAAAGGAGAGGTGAGGTTTTTTCCCCTCGTTTTTTTTTTCGGTTGAGAGTGTTTTCTTTTCGCCTCGACTGGTCAGAACGCAAGAAAAAAGAGAGAGAGCAACCTGCTTTTGCGTCTAGCAGTCATCTTGAGTGTCTCGCGCGGCCTCTCTCGGCCTTGCAGCGGCTCGAAAGCGTCGAAATATTCGTCATGGACGTCACAGATGGACGCGACGAGCAGGCGCCTGCGCCGTTGCCGCATAACTCCTCTTCTTCTCCGACTCCATCGCCGCCGCCGAAGCTGCCCTCGTCGTCGCCCGACCCAATGGCGACTTCCTCCCAGCAGCAGCAGCAGCAGCAGCAGCAGGCGCCGGCGCCTCCTGAGGCGCCTGCCGCTGCCGCCGCTGCTCCTGCCGCCACCGCCGCTTCCTTGTCCTTTGCGCGCCCCTCGTCGCCTCTGTCTCCGAACAAGAAGACGTCGTTCGACTTAGGAGGCAGCAGCAGCGGAGCAGGAGCAGGGCCAGCTTCCCTCAGCCCGCACCCCTCGCTCGGCCGCCTCTCTCTCGGCCGCATCTCCTCGCGGCGCCTTACGGCGGGAGGAGGCGGAGGAGTGGCGACTCCCGAGGAAACTACGATGACGATGCGGATGGGGCGTCTGCTGTCCGTCCGGAAGGAGGAATGGAGCGGGGACGCGTCGCTCCGGCGGAGGAACGAGGAGGAGGAGGGAAAGGTGACCGAGAGGATTTTTCTTTTTAATCTTTCTGCTCCTCTTCTCTCTTCTTTTCCGTCGAAAAAAAAAACTCAACTGTTTTCCAAAAAAACTCAACTCTTTTCATGACGACAACGACAACGAAAAACCTCTCTCCTGCCCCAGTCCAAGTCTATATGGCGCACGCTGGCCCTCGCCTATGGTGAGGAGAAAAGCTTTTTCCAGCGAAAGAGGAGGAGAAAGAGGGAGTGAAGAAAGAGGGACTGAAGAAAGAGGGAGCGAAAAAGAAATGAAAAACTCACCTCCCTCATCTTTTTGCTTTCTTTCCTCCTCATTCAACTGTTAGCTTCGGTCGGCGTCATCTTCGGCGACATCACAACGTCGCCCCTGTATACACTCGAGGTACGTCCCAATCGAAGTCCTGACGGATGTCCTTCTTGTCCCGTCAAAATCTACCGAGTTTCATGAGTTGATTATTGCCGACCATGTCGTCGACAGAAAAAAAGAAAAAGAAAAATTAAATGAAATAAAAAAAACATATAATGAAAAAAAAAAACCTCCCACCAGGTCACCTTCCACAAGCTGAAGGCGCCGCCGCCGCGAGACGAGGTCCTCGGGGCCGTGTCGATCATCTTCTGGGCGTTGACGCTCCTGCTGCTCCTGAAGTACACGCTCATCGTCCTGCACGCCGACGACCAGGGGAACGGGGGGACCTTCGCGCTGTTCTCGATTCTGCGGCGGCAGGGACTCGCGCCCCCGCCGGGCCCGGTGGGGGCGGCGGCCGCTCCGCGCGCCGCCGCTTCCGCTTCCGCTTCGGCGCCCGCCGCCGCGGCGGCGACCAAGGCGACCAGCGGCAGCCGCTTCCACCAGAGGGCGGCGACCGCGGAGGACTCGAGCGACGCCGCGGTCAGCGCCGGCATCTCCACTTTCGCCCGCGGCCCCGAGGCGCGTCGGGCCTCTATGGACTTTGGCGGCAGGAGGGCGAGTGCGGTCTTTGCCCGCTCGTCGACGATGGCGAGCCCGTCCCAAGAGGTTCCCGCAGCTTCGGACCAGGGGGGGGCGGCGGTGGCGGCTCGGAGCCGCGCGTTCCTCGCGAGGGCCATGAGTGCGCCGAGCGGCAGGCGCGGCGGGGCTCCTCTCCCCGGCGGCGCAGGCGCCGCCGGCGGCGACGTCGAGGCCCCCTCTCCACCTCTGCCGCCTGCTGCAAGGCCCGCCATCTCCTCTTCTTCTTCCACAAGGGCGAAAGCGGCGGCAGAGGCCGAGAGGAAAAGCGCCGGAAAGGACTGGAGGCAGCGGCTCATCGAGAGGGAAGGAGTCCAAACGGTGAGATTTTTTTTTCCTTTCCACCCCGTTCCTCTTTCTCTTTCTCTTTCTCTTTCTCTTTCTCTTTCTCTTTCTTTTCTCACACCCTTCTTCTTTCGCAATTAACAGGCTCTCAAAGTCATGGTCGTCGTGGGCGTCGGAGCTATCCTCGGTAGGTATTTTTTCATTTTTCCTAGTTGCAAAGAGAGAGAGAGAGAGCTTTTTTTCTTTCCTCGCGAGCGAGCTTTTTTTCTTCCCTTCTTTTCCCCTTACCCTCGCTCTCACCTTCTTCTTCTCTCTCTTTCCTTTCTCTTCCATCCATCAACAGGGGACGGCGTGCTCACTCCGAGCATGTCTGTGGTGTCCGCGGTGCGTTGTTCATTTGTTTTTTTGGCGGGCTATGGAGGGGAAACGCGAGATAACAAAAACAAAACTCACAGACTCTCTCGACCTCCCAAAACGTTCCCTCGAAACGCAGGTCGAAGGGCTCGCCCGCCCCTTCCCTGAGGCCTTCGCGAAGGGATCGCCGGGCGTCGTCGGCCTCGCCGCGGGCATTCTGGCCGTCCTGTTCCTGTGCCAGAGGGCTGGCACCGCGGGCGTCGCCGCGATTTTCAGCCCCGTGGCCGTCGTGTGGTGCTTTGCGCTCGCGGCGATCGGGATCTTCAATTTAGTGGTGGTCCCTCGAAGCGTCGCCCTGAGCGCCCTCTCTGCCGTCTCCCCGCACCATGCCGTGCGGTTCTTCGCCCGCAACGGCGCGGAGGGATGGAGGTCGCTGGGCTCGCTGGCGCTTTGCATCACTGGCGCGGAGGCCCTTTTTGCTGATCTCGGCCACTTCAACAGAAAGAGCATCACGCTTGCTACTTGCGCCTTGGTCTATCCTTCGCTGATACTTACTTAGTGCGTGGCGAGCGAGAGGGGGGGGGGGTAGAAGAAGGGAAAAGAAAAGGAAGGGGACGAGCAGGAGAGCGTCCCCCCCCACACACTAAAAACGACGACGGAAAAAGAAAACCCTCTGGAACAAAAAAATCACCACCCAGCCTCGGGCAAGCCGCACTTTTGATCCACCGTCCCTCGACCTACTCGAGCCCCGACGGCCCGCCCTTCTGGGCGGCTATCCCACCTCATCCGGTGGTCTACTGGCCCGTCTTCGCGACCACCGTGGCGATTTCCGTCGTTGCCTCGCAGGCCCTGATCTCGGCCGCCTTTGCCATCGTCAAACAGGGTCAGGGGCAGGGATTCATGCCTCGCCTTCAGGTCATTCACACATCCAAGCACCACGAGGGTCAGATTTACATCCCGGCCATCAACTGGGTGAGCGAGAGGGAGAGGGAGAGGGAGAGAGAGGGGGGGAGGGGGGAGAGAGGGCGAGAGCTTCGGTCTGTCGGCTCTCTTTTCGCGAGGAGATTTTCGACGCGGGAGAAGTTTCTCGACGCCCTCAAAAAAAAAAAAACTCCCCTGTCAAAAAAACATCTCCCCGAAACAGGCCCTCGCCATCCTCTGCCTCTCGGTCGTCATCGCCTTCCGCGACTCCAACGTGATCGGGGACGCGTACGGCATCGCGGTTCTCGCAGATATGCTGCTCACGTAAGAATTTCCGATGTGTTGATTTTTAACCTTTTTTTTCTTCTTTCGTTTTTTTCCCGCTCAGAGAAACGAAAAAAAAACCCGATACCTTCAACCTGATGGGCCGCAAGCTCTCCGGGATCCCGCTCAAGCTCACCGGCCGCATGCTCTCGGGCCTGCCCCTCAACCTTAAAAAAAAAAACAGGACGTGCTTCATGACGCTCGTCTTCCTCGCCGTCTGGAAAACCCACATCCTGATCCCTGTCTGTTTCTTCGCCGCGTTCGCGTGCGTCGAGGGCGCGTTCTTTTCGGCGTCACTGCTCAAAATTCCTGGAAAAGGCTGGTTCGCGATCCTGATGGGAGCGAGTGAGTTTTGTTTTCCCCCTTTTACCTTCGTTTTTCATTTTTCTGCTGTCTATGGCGCGCCAGGCAGACCCGGACTCCGGGAGGTCGTCGTTCTCGGTGATGCTCGGCCCCGCGCCATCGACAGAGTTTTTTTCTTCGAGTTTCTTTTCCTTCTCCGGTCTCCCGCTCATTCTTCCTCCAAAAAAAAATCGAACGCTTTCCTCCTCTCCAGTCTGGGCCAGCGTCATGGCCGTCTACGCGGCGGGCTCGGCCACGAAGAGGAGGGCCCTGGTGAGCCCGCCGCTGGACAGGCTGCTCGCCACGGGCACGAGCAGCTGGGGCAGCGTCACCGTCGGCACGCTCGAGCTCGGTGGCGGCGGCGGCGGCGGCGCTCCCGGCAAGGCCGCTTCCGCTTCCGCTCCCGCTGCTCCCGGGGGGCTGAGGCGCGACATCGCCGCCGGGGCCGACCCCAACCACTACTCGTCTTCGATCACCGTCCCGCTGGGAAACCTGAGGGCGAGCGGGCTCGGCTCCTCGCTCTCGAGGCCACGTCGGAGGGGCGGCGCCGGAGCAGGAGCGGCGTCGGCGGGCGGCGTCGGCGTCGGCGGCGGCGAAGGCGACACCGCCGACGGAGCGCGCGGTCCCCGGACTCGCGCCGTCGCCCGCGCGCGAGGCGTCGCCATCTTCTACTCCGACGCCCTCGACGCCACGCCCCCCGTCCTCGCCCACCTCATCGCCCGCGTGCCCTGCCTCTTCGAGCTCAACGTCTTCCTGACCAACAGGGTCGTCCCCGTCGCCGAGGTGCCGCGCGCCGAGCGTTTGCTTGCCCGCTCCCAGCCCGTCGAGGGGTTTTTCTCGGTCGTCGCGCGGTACGGGTACATGGAGCGGATAGAGCAGGACGAGCGCTTTGCGAAGGGCGTCGTGGCGTTCGTGCTGGGCAGGCTCGGGAGGAAGGTCTGCAGGGCGGCCGGGGCCGACGACGCCCTGCGGCAGGCGCTGGGTTTGCCGCGCGAGGCGTTTGCGCGGGCGCTCGCGGCCGACCTGGGGCTCGCGGGCGGCGCCGCCACGGCCTCCTCGCTGGCCTCGCTGCTGGCCCCCCCTCCGAAGTGGGGGAGCGCGGCGACCGTGGCCTCCGTCGCGGACGCGTTCGCCGACGCCGAGGCCGCGGAGGCCGCGGACAGAGAGAGGGGGAGGAGGGACGGGGAGGCGGCGGCCGCAAAGCTGGCGGCCGTCGAGGAGGGGGCCCCGACGGCGACTGCCGCGGCCGCGGCCGCGGCCCCGCCTCCTCCTTCTCTCCCCGCTCCCGCGCCTCCTCCTTCCCACCGACAGCAGCATCTGCCGCCGCCGGAGGACCAGGGCGACCGCGCGCTGCGGATGCTCTGGCGGGCGCTCTTCGGAGAAGGGAGCCCCCTGCTGCTGGAGCACGCCGCCACCAACGGGGAGCAGCAGCCGCAGCAGCCCGCCTCCCCTCCGCCCCCCTCGTCTTCTCCGTCCGCGGTGAGCTCTCCTGCTCCCGCGGTCCTCTCGCAAGCTGAGCTCGCCGAGCGGTACCCGGCCGTAGCCGCGGCCGTCGCCGAGTGCCGCGTCCTCGAGCACGCCGCGCGTCAGGCCGCCGTCGTCTTCCTTGTCGCGGCCTCCAAGCCCCACCTCGCGCCCGTGACGGGGCCGCTGTCCTTCCTGCGGCGGCTCTTTGTCTCGGCCCCGTACGTCTTCCTCGTGCG
>Ga0315289_10004807_pt1 | contig 20116 bp, 19 predicted proteins | sample YL17G11_40_MG_FD_203452 | JGI IMG/M metagenome (GOLD analysis project Ga0315289, IMG submission 203452) | Sediment microbial communities from Yellowstone Lake, YNP, Wyoming, USA - YL17G11_40 | ecosystem: Environmental > Aquatic > Freshwater > Lake > Sediment | place: USA: Wyoming | collected... | reverse complement strand
GAGGCAGGCCTTTGCAAAAAACCGGTGATAGGAACTCGTTCCGGAGGCATTCCAGATATAATCGAAGATGGAGTAAGCGGACTTTTAGTTCCTCCAGAAGACAGGACCGCTTTAGCCTTGTCAATAAAAAGAATCCTTTCGGATGAAACCCTGGCCTTAAGATTAAGTCAGAATGCATATCTACAAGCCTGGGAAAAATTCTCTCCTCAGGCAATTGCAAAACAATTTTTATCGGTTTACGAGGAACTATATCATAAATAACTATCTTGTCGAAAAAATGAATTTTGTAGGACTTAATGGATAACATTTACTTCTAGTTTATTAAATATTTAGAGGATTAATCGCCAGCTAAGAAAAGTAAAAAGCTTCAACCTGAAATAGTTATTTCAGTATAATTTGTTGTCAGATCTTTTATAATCGCCAGTAAAAAGCACATAGATGTTTTGAAAAAATTGGAGAGGAGTTCTGCTGAAGGTTAAGAAAATTTTATATAGAGTAGCGCAGTTTATAATCCTTCTTGCCATCTTCTTCTTTTTGGGTCGAAGTTTATTTTTAAACTGGGCTAAAGTCAGAAACTACCAGTGGGAACTTAATTATCCGCTTCTGATAATCTCTTTTTTCCTTTTTTCCTCGGTGTACCTTTTTCTCTTAAAGATATGGCTTTCCCTGTTGAAAAAAGTCGGCTCGCACCTGGCGTTCCGGAAAATGTTCAAAATCTGGTTTATTTCGAATATCGGGAAATACCTGCCCGGAAAAGTATGGACAATAGTGGGGATGATCTATCTTCTGGAAAAAGAAGGCGTGCCAAAGAGAAAGGGGCTGACCACCTCCATCATCGGTCAGGCACTTTCTGTGCTGTCTGCTTTTATTCTGTCTTTTATCCTTTTAGGATATACTCTGTACGAGAAGATATTCTCCAAAAATCCAGTGGTTTTTCTGCTAGCTATGTTGTTCTCAGTTGCGGTGTTGATCTTTGTAGTCTATCCTAAATTACTGGAGATGGCAATAAATCTGGGCTTAAGCCTGGTTAAAAAAGAACGTATAAATTTGGAGCTGAGGAGCAGAGATCTTCTACTGTATCTTGCATATTACACCTTTAGCTGGTTTTTGTTCGGATTAGCCTTTATGGTTTTCATACAATCGATAACCCAGGTCAACTGGAACCTGTATTTCAGCCTGACAGGTGCATTTGCTTTTTCCCTGACCATCGGGTTTTTGGCGGTCTTTGTGCCGGGAGGGTTAGGGGTAAGGGAGGGAATTTTAGTTCTCCTTTTGAGCCTTTATTTTCCCCTGCCGGTGGCTACTCTGATCTCGATTTTCTCCAGGCTATATATCTCTATAGTAGAGCTTGGCGGATTCTTGGTTTCCTGGGCAATTAAATGAAATGAGATAGATCAAATGTCAAATGTCTGAAAAAACAACTGGAGTGTAAAGCTTTAGCTTTACCTTTAATTCAACCCGGAATGAGGGAGTTTTGGCAAACCTATCCGAGAAATGGATCCGTAGGAAAGGTTTGCACTCCAGACACAAATTTTTGGAACTCTTGAGAGGAAAAGAAATCTTATGAAAAAGAAAGAAAAAAAGGATAAACTAAAAGAAGCTGAGGCAAAAACCAAAATAAGCCAGGAAAACAAAATATTTAAATACCTTCCTTTTATCCTGTTTGCTGTTCTGACTATCCTTATGTTCAGGGAATTCATCTTCTCTAATCAGATGCTTTATGGAAGCGACACCATCGAAGCCGGGGTTATGTTCCGTTCCTTTTATGCCAATTTCGTAAAAGAGTTTCACTCTATCCCTTTGTGGAATCCGTATCTTTACGGCGGTTTACCCTTCGTGGATGCCATGCATGGCGATACCTTTTATCCGCTGGCTATTTTACAATTCATCCTGCCCCTGTATAAAGCGTTAGGCTGGAAGTTAATCCTCACTGTTGTTTTTGCAGGGATTTTTACTTTTTACTGCATGCGGTTCTTTGGCTTCAGCCGTGGTATTTCTCTGATCGGTGCTTTGGCCTATATGTTTTCAGCCAATCTGGTCTCCTGGGTCTATGCCGGGCACGATGGCAGAATGTATGTCACCAGCCTTTTGCCCTTGAATTTCCTTTTCCTGGAGAAAAGCCTCAGATCCAGAAAGCTTATCCATTTTATCCTTTTCGGCGGCACAATCGGGCTTTTGATCTTAGCCAATCACCCTCAGTTAGCTTATTTTGCCATGTGGGGGTTAGGCCTTTATTTTCTATTCAATCTTATCTGGGATTATAAAGATAATAAAAAAATTGCAAGACTTATAAAACCTGTAGTCTACTTCGCAGTGGCTTTACTATTAGGTTTGGCTTTATCACTGGTGCAGATACTCCCCACTTATATCTACGTCAATAAATATTCACCCCGGGCAGAAGGTGGGAAGGGTTATGAGTTTGCCACCTCCTGGTCTTTTCATCCTGAAGAGCTGGTCTCCCAGTTCGTGCCAGAGTTTGCGGGGTTGAATCTGGAAACCGAGAATAGTTACTGGGGAAGAAATCCTTTCAAGATAAACAGTGATTATGGAGGAATCGTTCCCTTGCTCTTTGCCATCATGGCATTAATCCTTGTTCGCAACCGAAAAGTCTGGTTTTTCTCCGGTCTGGGGTTATTGGCTTTGATCTATTCCCTGGGCGCACATACGCCTTTGTTCAGACTTTTCTATCATTTCGTCCCTCAAGTGAAAAACTTTCGAGCTCCCGGGCTGATACTTTTTCTCCTGGTTTTCTCCATTTTGGTTCTGGCTGTATTCGGAGTCGAGAAGATCATTCAACTAAACGAGGCCAAAACTGGAGTGCCCAAGGAGCTGAATGACAAAAAGAAAATGAATAAACTACTTCTGATACTTCCTCTGGCCGCTTTCGTCTTTGCGTTTCTCTTCAGCGTGGCAGGAGGCGCTCTTCTTTCCATCTGGAATGCAATTCTTTATTCTGACATTCCGGCTCCAAAGAAAGATATTATGCTTTTAAACCTGCCCAATATCACCAGAGGGCTCTGGATTACTTTTCTTCTGGTAGGGGGGGTATGTTTGGGCATATACCTGTACCTTCAGGACAAGTTGAAGAGAAGTTATTTCCTTTTCTGGATCGGGGCTTTACTCTTTCTGGATCTGTGGAGATGGGATGCAAAGTTTATACAGAATTTTGACTATCAGAGCTATTTCCAGAAAGATCAGGTTGTAGAGTATCTTAAACAGGATAAAGAGCCTTTCAGAACCTTAGCCATAAGCGGCACCTTTCCAGTTAGCAATTACCTGGCTTTATATGGAATAGAGGAAGCTTTCGGGTATCACGGCAACGTGCTGCGGCGGTACGATGAGTTCACTGAAAAAAAGTATCTGGAAAGCGCCAGGACTCAAGCAGAATATGGTCAAAGATATGTAAGTTTTCTTTTCGGTCCAAAACCTGATCTTTTGAATGTGAAGTATCTTCTTTTCAAAGGAGTTTTGCCTGATACATCGAAGTACAAACTTGTCTACCGCGCTTGCGACAAAAACATCTACATAAATTCAGCTTACCTGCCAAGGGCACGAATGGTCTACAAATACGAGATTATCAGAGACAAAGATAAGATTTTACAGCGATTGAAAGAGCCAGACTTTGATTACCGCGGGACTATTATCCTGGAGGAAGAACCTGAAATCGAAGGATGTAGAGACGCATCGCTATGCGTCTCTACGCCAGCCAGAGTTACTGAAAATAAAATAAACTCTCTGACAGTTGAGGCTGAGACAGATAAGCCCGGTTTATTAGTTCTGTCTGAGAATGCCTACCCTGCCTGGAAAGCATTAGTTGATGGTAAGAAGACCAAAATTTATACTGCGGACTACATCTTCAGGGCAATTCCCCTGGAAAAGGGTAAACACAAAATAGACTTGGTCTATAGCTCTAAGCCATATAATATAGGTAAAACCAGCAGCATATTGACAGGGCTATTTTATCTTTTTATATTGGGAGTTCTGGGAGTGAAAACTCTTTCTGGAAAAAAAGGAGAGTTGAAAAAAGAATGAAAATCTTAGTCATAATACCAACCTACAACGAAAAAGAGAACATCAGCACTATCCTTCCTCTGGTTTTAAAACAAGATCAGGGAATAGAAGTCTTAGTGGTGGATGACAACTCTCCTGACGGAACCGGTAAATTAGTGGAAGAGCTTAAAGCCTCGAATCCCAGAATAAAACTTATCAAAAGGGAGAAAAAATCAGGGCTGGGCACTGCCTATATAGCAGGGTTCGACTATGCCCTGCAAAATGGCTACGATTATATCTTCGAGATGGACTCGGACTTCTCGCATGACCCCAGTTATATACCAGATTTTCTTAAGGCTATAAGGGATTCGGACCTGGTTTTAGGCTCGCGCTACATCAAGGGAGTCAACGTGGTGAACTGGCCCATAACCCGTTTGCTTCTTTCCTATTTTGCGAATGTTTATGCCCGCTGGGTCACCGGGCTCCCGGTAAGGGATTCCACCGGCGGGTTTAAGTGTTTCAAAAGGGAGGTCTTGGAGAAGATTGGCCTGGATAATATCCACTCCAACGGTTACGCTTTCCAGATAGAGATGAGCTTCCGCGCCTGGAGAAAAGGTTTCAAAATCAAAGAAATACCGATCATTTTTGTAGATCGAAGAGCAGGCGAATCAAAGATGTCTAAAAAGATAGTGCGGGAAGCTATCTGGATGGTCTGGAAACTTAGAATCCTGAGTATTTTGGGAAAAGTATGAAACCTGAAAACGAATTCGTAGGGGCGAGGTTACCTCGCCCCAAGAATGGATATTGTCGGTTCGATCTCTCAATTATAATAGTAAACTATAAAGCGAAAAGATTTTTGAAAGGTTGTTTGGATTCAATTTACAATACAAAAAATAATTTAAGGCTTGAAATCTGGTTAATTGATAACTCTTCTAAGGATGATACAGTCCCCTGGATTAAAGAGAACTTCCCAGAGGTCAACCTAATTGAAAATGAGTGGAACTCAGGTTTCTCTAAAGCCAGTAATCAGGGGATAAGAGAAAGCCAGGGGGAATACCTGCTTCTGCTTAACCCGGATACGAAAATCTCAGAGGGGAAAATAAACGTGCTGCTTAAGTTTATGGACGAAAATCCAGAGGCTGGAATCTGCGGTCCAAAAATGGTGGACGAAAAGGGTGAATTGCTTTTTTCCTGCCGCTCTTTTCCGGATTTTCTTACCTCCATCTCGTCCTCGCAATCGGTTCTCAATCGCCTGTTTCCTCATAATCCCTTATCCAGCAAGTATCTGCTTAAAGATTTAGACCGAACCGGGATAAAAGAAGTCGACTGGGTGTCCGGCTCCTGTCTTTTTGCGCGAAGAAAGATGCTGGAGCAGATAGGGCTTTTAGATGAAAACTTTTTTATGTTCTGTGAGGATACGGACCTTTGTTTAAGAGCAAAGAAAAACGGCTGGAAGGTATTCTACTTTCCCTTTTTGACTGTCACTCACCAGGTAGGGGGGTCTACTTCCTTAAATCCTTTGCGAGCTAAGCTGGAACATCACCGCAGCATGTATTATTTTTTTAAGAAGCATTATCATCCGAACTTCATCTTCAGGCTTTTAGTCTATCTATCTTTGCTTTTGCGTTTGGTCTTTCTATCTTTGGTCTACAGTTTTACCGGATTATTAAAAAAGAAATAGGGTCAAATTCCGGATTCAGAGGAGTTAAGTTGGATCAGTATATTTTCATCCTAACTTTTTCGTTCAGTTTAGGTTTGCTTTTTACCTTTCTGGTCAAGAATTTCAGTCTGAAATACCATTTTTTAGATTATCCGAACCACAGGAAGATTCACTTGAACCCCACACCTACCCTGGGCGGGATCGCTATATTCTTATCTTTTAACTTGGTTTTCTGGATAGTCTTGGTCTGGGAACGAACGATCCTTTTATCTGACTTGAGATACCTTGCCGGCTTTACTTTAGGAGGGGTCATAATTTTTGCCACAGGAGTTTATGATGACCTCAAAGACCTCAGGCCCAAGTGGAAGCTCCTTTTACAATCGCTGGCCGTTTTGGTCTTAATTCTGTTCGGATTGAGAATCAATCTGCTTTACATTCCTTTTTTCAAGGCAGTGAGTCTTGGGATATTCTCTTACCCGGTTACGTTTGCCTGGTGCCTTTTGATCATCAATGCCTTTAATTTGATAGATGGGCTGGATGGACTGGCGGCCGGCCTGTCGGTAATCGCCTCCTTAGCTCTTTTAGGTGTGGGGATTTTCCTGGAGGTGAAGCTTATCTCTTTTATCTCTTTAGGCGTTATAGGTGCCTGTCTGGGCTTCTTAAGATATAATTACCCTCCAGCCAGGATTTTTATGGGAGACTCTGGTTCTCAATACTTAGGATACATCTTCGCAGCAGAGGGAGTAATCTGTCCGATTAAAAGCTACACTGCCCTGGCATTGTTTATTCCTCTCTTAGCCCTGGGATTACCAATATTCGAGACCTTCTTTTCTTTTTTCAGAAGAACTTTAAATAATAAGAGGTTCTATCATGCGGATAAAAGGCATCTTTTTCATTTCCTGCTGGAAAAAGGTGTAACTCAAAAATTAACCATCTGGATTTTTTATATTATTTCCATTATATTAAGCATAATAACCTGGGCTATTCTGGTCCGGGAGAATAAACTGGTTTTTTCTTTTCTGCTATCCTTTTTAGGGGTACTGATTTTAGTCCTGGCATTTTACCTGTTCCGGATAGGTATGACTGATCAAGCAAAAAAAGAGTAGTCGCATAAAGGATAATATTCAAAAAGATGAATGGTCAATATTTAGATTTCGAAAAACCGATCCTGGATCTGGAAAAGAGGATCCAGGACATGAAAGATTTCGCCTCTGGCGAAAGTCTGGAGCTTAGCAGGGAGATACAACTACTGGAAAAGCGCAAGGATAGATTGCTGCAGGACATATATTCTAAACTTACTCGCTGGCAAAGGGTACAGTTAGCCCGACATCCACTCCGGCCCCACAGCTTAGATTACATTAATCTGATAAGTACCGATTTCGTGGAGTTGCACGGAGACAGGGGATTTGCAGACGATAAAGCAGTAGTAGGCGGATTTGGCAAAATCGAGGGTCGAGCGGTTATGTTCATCGGTCAGCAAAAAGGCAGGGATACTAAGCAGAAGCTTTATAGAAACTTCGGGATGATGCATCCAGAGGGTTACCGTAAGGCTCTAAGACTAATGCAGCTTGCCTCCCGCTCCGGGAAACCTATTATCATTCTGGTAGATACTCCTGGAGCCTTTCCAGGAATTGGAGCCGAAGAAAGAGGGCAGGCAGAAGCCATCGCCAGAAACTTAAGAGAGATGTTCAGATTAAAAGTTCCCATTACCATAAATATAGTCGGAGAGGGAGCAAGCGGGGGTGCTTTAGGAATAGGAATCGGAGATCGGGTACTGATGTTAGAGAACTCCTGGTACTCGGTCATCTCCCCGGAAGGATGCTCTGCCATTTTGTGGAGAGATAGCTCCAAAGCCCCCCTGGCAGCAGAAGCCCTGAAGCTTTCTTCCTTTGACTTAAAGGAGCTAAAAGTAATCGACAGGATTGTGCCTGAGCCAGTGGGAGGAGCTCATCGAAATCCTAAAGAAGCAGCGGATATTCTAAAAAGAGAGATCATTAAAGACTTAGGCGAGCTTTCAGAATTGGAAATAGAAGAGCTCCTGCAGAAAAGAATTGAAAAATTCAGAAGAATGGGCGTATTCTCAACTGAGGAATACCATCTGCCAGAAAGAGGTGAGCCACCTGAGAATATCGGATAAGGAGTTTGCTAAAAGGCTGGATAAAGTCATGATTCAGCTTAAAGTCCGGTGATTTTTACAAAGATTATAGGACAGCGAAAAGAAGAATATTAAAAGGAGGAAAAGGATGAAGCTTTCTAAATTCTGTGGCGAGGATTTAATTTCTTTTGACCTTAAAGGGAAGACAAAAAATGAGATAATAGAAGAGTTAGTAAATCTGACCTCCAGATCGAAACTGGTCAAGGATAAAGACGAGGTTCTTAAGGCGGTGCTGGAGCGAGAGAAATTGGTCACCACTGGTGTGGGGTACGGAGTCGCCTTCCCCCATGCCAAGACCAAGGCCATCAAGGGGATAGTAATCGCTTTTGGTCGCTCTAAAACCGGTATAGATTTTGATGCAATGGATAAAAAGCCGGTTCATCTTTTTTTCCTGATAGCCGCACCCGAAGATGCTATCGGCGCCCATCTCAATGTCATGGCACGTCTTTCCTATCTTATGAAAAGTGAGAAAAACCGTGAAGCCTTGATGAAGATTTCAAGTCCCAAGGAGCTCCTGGAGCTACTGGACTCGGTGGAGTAGTAATAATAATTTTAGGAAACTATTGGAGATGTGTAATATTTAAAGAGATTTTAGTCGAGTAATGTAAAAAGGGGCAGATTATATGCCTCTGAAGTGACGGTGATCTGGATGATGGGTCCTGAAGAATTATCAGGACCTCTGGATTCTGAGGAATGATAAGTTTTTCTCCGGAGGGGAGGAGATGCCATTTTTCTTATTTGATATCTTAGCTCGCGGAAGAGGTCCCTTCTTAAAGGAGAAAAGCTCTGCCACCTTTTTTCTTTTTCTTTCTTTATCCTTACTTTTGTTCCTTCTACCGGTTCAAGTCAAAAAAAGTCTTTCCGAGTTTTTTTTCAGCTTCACCTATGCTCCCTTTCATTCTATTGCCAATCGCATAGGTGAACTATATGGTGTCCACCAGGCCAATAGAGTTCTGAATGAAAAAGTAACCAGGCTAACCCTGGAAAACAGCCGGCTACAGGAGAAAGAGCGGGAGAATGAAAGACTACGGCAGGTGTTAGGATTCAAATCTGAAAGCAGTTACCAGCTTATTCCGGCGGAGGCGGTCGCAGCAGAGCCCGAAAGATTTCCCAGCTTGATCTGGATAAATTTAGGGGAGAAGGACGGAATAAGAAAAGGGATGCCAGTGATAAACATCGATGGACTGATTGGAAGAGTGAGCGAGGTCCTGGTGGGAAGCTCGGTAGTTCAATTACTCTACCACCCCAATTGCAGAGTGGCAGCCTTAGATACCAGAAGCAGAGTTCAGGGGATCGTGAGGTCAAAGGGGGGAGTTATGTTAAACCTGGATAACGTTCCGACTGAAGAGGATGTCAAAGTAGGTGATGAGATCTACACCTCGGGCTTCAGCAAAATATTCCCTGAAGGTTTAAAAATTGGCCAGGTTCTTAAAGTATCTCCGGCTAAAGATCCTTTTTTTAAGATTATAATCCTTAAGCCCGCGGTAGATTTTTCGCGGTTAGAAGAGCTTTTTGTAATTAAAATCTGAGCTCAAAAACATTTTATCAAGAAATGCCTATCAGGAATCTGAACTTATCAAAAGCCGCCAATACTCTCTTTTTAATTCTAATAGTAGTCTTATACCAGTCTTTATTCTCCGGGCTTTTGACCATTCACCGGATAAGCCTGGATTTGCCTTTGCTCATTCTGGTTTACGTGGGACTGACCCGGGGACCTGCTTCAGGGGCGATATTTGGATTTTTAGTAGGATTTTTGTTAGATCTTTACAATCCTTCTTTTCTAGGTCTGGGGGCTTTTATCAAGACCTGCTTGGGGTATCTGGTCGGAAGTTTCAAGGATAACCTGTATTTAGAGAGCAACCTTTCCAAAGGGGCGGTGATCTTCTTCAGCCTGCTCTTGAACGATCTCACCTATTATTTTTTTTCAAGCGGTTTAAACCTGAGCTATGTTTTTTTCGTTTTTCTTAATTATAGCCTGCTCTCCGGGCTTTATACAGCCTTGGTGGGATTGATATTTTTATGGTTTCTTCAAATCCGGAAAGCTAAAGAAATCACCACTTGATTTTTCAACCAAGCTATGACCAAAACTAAAATCGTAGATTATAGCCGGGATAAACTCGCCTTTTATCTGGTAGGACTTATTGCTTTAATCCTGACCTTAAGGCTATTTTATCTCCAGGTGATCAGTTTTTCTTATTATCGCCAGGTATCCGAGGAGAATAGAGTAAGGCTGGTCTCAATCCCCGCACCGAGAGGGTTGATCTGGGACCGTAATGGTAAGAGGATGGTCACAAACCGTACCTCTTACTCCCTTCTCTTACTCCCCTACAAAACTCAAGATATGAACTTTTTAGTCAAAAAAATCTCCCCCCTATTGAATCTGGATGAGAATTTTCTAAAAGAAAAAATAAAAGCTGGTTGGGTGAACCGTTATACACCCATAAAGCTGATGAAAGATGTTGATTTTAAAACGATCTGTATTCTGGAAGAGCAGAATGAGGAACTGCCAGGGGTTAGCTATCAGCCCGAAAAGGTGAGGAGTTATCCATCGCTTTACTGGGCTGGTCACCTTTTCGGATACGTGGGTGAGGTCTCACAGAAGGAGATGGAGGACTCTAAGGAAAAAGGGTTGAAATTAGGGAGTAATATTGGAAAGGAAGGGTTAGAGAAGGAGTATGATGATCTGCTGAGAGGTGAGGATGGGATGAATTACTTAGAGGTAAGCGCAGGCGGGAAAATCTTAGGTCCTCTAAAGGATAAAAGACCCTTGCCTTACACGGTCGGCTCTGACCTGGTTCTGACCGTTGATTCTGATCTTCAGGCGGAAGCTGAATCTGCTCTGAGCAAGTTCAATGCTGGCACAGTAGTGGCTCTGGATCCGCAGAACGGGGAGGTTTTAACTCTGGTGAGCAAGCCCGGGTTTGACCCTAATCAGTTCTGCTCTTTTCTGGATGAGAATACCTGGAAAAACTTGATTAACGACCCTTCACATCCACTGCTCAACCGGGCAATTCAGGGGTCTTACCCCCCTGCTTCGACTTATAAACTTTTAACTGCAGGAGCAGCTCTGGAATCAAAAATCGTAGATCGAAACACTACTTTTTCTTATTGCAACGGTGGTTTCCTTTTTGGAAACAGGGTTTTCAAGTGCTGGCAGCCCAAAGGTCACGGCAGGCTGGATCTGATTCAGGCAATAGCGCAATCCTGCGATGTCTACTTTTACCAGTTATCTTTAAAGTTAGGGCTTGATCGCTGGAGCGATTATGCTATCCAGTGCGGGTTGAACAAAAAGTACAAAATTGATCTTCCCGACGAGATCACGGGAATGATTCCCAACAGGACTTATTACGAAAAAAGATTTGGGCGGGGGGAATGGATTAAGAACCTGGTGATAAATCTGGGAATAGGGCAGGGGGAGGTTCTGACCACGCCTTTGGGCTTGGCTGTTTTCTACGCTGCTCTGGTCAACGGGGGAACGGTTTACCAGCCGCATCTTCTAAAAGAGATAAGATCAGTAGAGGGAAGGTCTACTCCAAAAGGAAAGACGATTCTGTCTCATCTCCCTTTTTCAAATTCTACCCTGGAGATTCTAAAACAAGGACTGGTCGAAGCAGTTAACTCTCCTTACGGGACCGGGGGTTTAGCCCGTATTCCGGATATTGTAGTTGGCGGAAAGACTGGAACTGCGCAAAACCCTCACGGCAGGGAACATGCCTGGTTTGTGGGTTTTGCACCGGCTGATCATCCGAGGATAGTCGTGGCAGTTTTAGTGGAGCAGGCTGGTCACGGTGGTACCTATGCTGCGCCAATCGCCAGGAGAATCATAGAGAGGTATCTCAAAGGGATAAGCACAGAATCGAGCGGTGAAAAAGAGAGTAATTTTCAAACCGATTAGGCAATGAAGTTCTTCAGACTGAAAACCGAGGAATTCGATTTTAAGCTTTTAGCTTGTGCCCTGCTTTTATCTTTAATAGGGGTGCTCCTGATTTATAGCGCCAAACATTCCTCTCCTGCTGAGAAGGGACTTTTTTTAAAACAGCTATTCTGGCTCTTTTTATCTTCAATAGTTGCGGCAGTTATCTTCATAACTCCTTTAAGGCTGCATGAGATTTTCTCGTACCTTTACTATGTCTCAGCTATCTTGCTTTTAGGAGCGGTGCTTTTCATCGGGGCTACCCGTCTGGGTGCGACCCGCTGGTTTGAGTTGAAAGGATTTACCTTCCAGCCTTCTGAATGGGCGAAGATCGCAACGGTTTTTGCTCTGGCGCGCTATCTGTCTTATTCTAAACGATCTTTTAAGTCAATCCTCTGGATTGGGACTGTGATCTTGTTAGGCATTATCCCGCTTCTTTTGGTTCTGAAACAGCCGGATTTAGGGACCTCGTTGGTTTTTTTGGCTTTGATTTTTTCGATGCTTTACAAGGCTAAGGTGCCTCTACTCTTCATACTCTTGATCTTTTCACCCATGATAAGTCTGGTGGCTGGCTTCCACTGGATTTCCTGGGGGGTATTCTTCCTGTTTTTAATCTACTTATTATACCTTCTCAGACCAGGCTTTTTCTTATCTGTCTGGGTGCTGGTATTGAATTTAGGATTTGGAATTCTCACTCCTTTGATCTGGAATAGGTTACATGATTATCAGAAACTCAGGGTTTTAGTATTTCTGGACCCGAACCGGGACCCTTTGGGGGCTGGCTATCAAATCATCCAGTCTAAAGTAGCCATAGGCTCAGGAGGAATTTTTGGCAAGGGATTTCTGCACGGCTCCCAGACCAAATTAGCATTTCTTCCGATGCAGCATACTGATTTTATCTTCTCGGTTGTAGGGGAGGAGTTCGGTTTAATCGGGTCTCTTATCTTTTTAGCTATTTTCTTTTATCTGATCTTTCGAGGTCTTTCCATAGCCTCGAAGTGCAGAAACAGTTTCAACAGTAACATGGCTTTCGGGCTTACCTCGATCTTCGCTTTTCAGGGGATAGTGAATTTAGGAATGGCAATGGGACTTCTGCCCGTTACGGGAGTCCCTTTTCCTCTGACCAGTTACGGTGGCTCGTCTCTGCTTATAAGCTGGGTTTCAATCAGCATCCTTTTAGCTATACATTATAAATGGACAGAATATTGACGTATTAAAAAAGTAATGACGGATGATTGATGACGAATGACGGATCAAATCGTGTAAGGGGAAGTTCCGCAAACAGGCTGAATGTTTTTCACCTGAATCCTTGAACCCTTAGCCCCTTTAACCCTTTATAAAATTCTTTATGTGTCGAATCCTTTTCAAGATTGGACCTTTTGCCATCAAATCCTACGGGGTAATGCTGGTGCTGGCTTTTGTAGCAGGAACCTTGCTGGCTTTGAGCCGGGGTAAAAAGGAAGGGCTAAGGCCTGAGAAAATCCTCGATTTGACTTTACTGGTCTTAATAAGCTCCCTGGTTGGCTCAAGATTTTTTTACGTGATTTTTCATTTAGATGAGTTCAGGGGTCACTTTTTAGATGTGATCAATCCTTTTCAAAGCTCAGGCGAGATAGGGATCGGAGGGCTTTCCATGATGGGTGGGGTGGTCCTTGCTGTTGTGGTTGGATTGGTTTATCTTTTTTACAAGAAGTTACCCCTCTGGAAAGTTGCTGACATTGTCTCTCCATCTTTTGCTTTAGGTCTGGGGATTGCCCGGATAGGGTGTTTTCTTAATGGCTGCTGTCCGGGAAAACCCACCAGCAGTTTTTTAGGAGTGGTCTTCCCGCCAGATTCTTTTGCCGGGTATTTCTTTCAGAATACGAGACTCTTGCCGATCCAGATTTTTGAGTCCCTGGCAGGTTTTGGCATCTTTTTTCTGTTGATTTTCTTAGAGAAATTCAAGACTTTTGAGGGGTACACTTTCTGGCTGATGCTCTCTTTTTATTCTGCCTGGAGATTTATCGTGGATTTTTTCAGATATTATGAGGAAAGTATGGTCTTTGCCCGCATCGGGAATGTGCAGTTTTCAATGAACCAAGTCTTATCACTCTTGATTTTATTGATTTCGCTCTCGATGTGGTTTTATTTTAAGTCCAAGAGAATTGGCGTTAAGACGGGATGAAGTGAAAAAAAGCGTAGGGGAGGGGCTTGTTGAGCTTGCGAAATCCCCGTAGGGGGTCCCCTCCCGTTTTCATTAGGTTTTCGTAGCGTCGGGCTTTATGCCCGATGAGATAGATTGTGAGGTTATAGAAGTGCCTTGCTTATGGCTGGATAAAAAGACCTCACCCTAACCCTCTCCTGGGAGGAGAGGGAATGTAATCAGTCAGGGATAAATCCTGACGCTACCAAAAAAGAAGGAAGATGGAGTTCTTAAGCGCTTTTAAAGGATTAAAGGATTCTATTTTAGATTTTGTTTTTCCGCCATACTGCCTGCTATGCAATTCGTTCATCTCTTCAGATGAGACGCAAGACGATACCTATCCTCAGAACTTGGTTTGCAGAAATTGCTGGGAGAGCTTGAACACTCTGCCTCATCCATTTTGTCCTCTTTGCCGTTCTTTTTTGGACCAGACACTGAGCAGATGTCCAAAATGCCCGCAATCTTCATCTCTCAGCTTGAACCGATCACTGGGAGTATTCGATCCCTATTATCAGACTTTGATTCATCATTTCAAATATAACCGGAAATTCTCCATTGGCAAAAATCTGGGCAGGAAATTGGGAGAGATTCTGAAAAAAGAGGAATTTTTAAAAGGTTTTGATTATATTATTCCAGTTCCTTTGCATCTTTCAAGGAAAAGGGAAAGGGGATACAACCAGAGTAAAATCTTAGCACGGGAAATCTCAGAGTCTACCTCCGTGCCCATAGCCGAGAAGGTCTTGATCAGAAAGAAGAAAACCAAGGACCAGACACATCTTTCTCTTGAAGAAAGGGAGAGGAATGTAAAAGGTGCTTTTGTAGTAAGAGCTGATTCGACCCTTCAAGGAAAAAAAGTAATCTTAGTGGATGATGTTATGACTACTGGTGCCACCTTGAAGGAGTGCGCAAGGGTTATAAAGGAGGTGGGGGCAAGGGAGGTCGTTGGGGTCACTCTGGTAGTAGTGAATCCCTAATTTCATTTTGCTGATGTGTGATAAGACATTTGCTTAAAGTAACACTTTAAGTAAGGAGGGAGCATGGCATTACTTAGTGAAAAAATTAAAAAAGAAGTCCAGATTGAGCTGCAAGGATTGAAAAATGAAGTCAAACTCATTGTTTTCACCCAGGAGATCGAATGCGAATACTGTAATGAAAATCGGCTATTAGCTGAGGAGATAGCGTCACTTTCAGACAAGATCAAGGTTGAGGTGTATAATTTTACCCTGGACAAAAACAAGGTTGAAGAGTATAAGATCGATAAAATCCCGGCTATTGCAGTGTGTGATGAGACAGGCAAAGATTACGGAATAAGATTCTACGGGGTCCCGGCTGGATATGAGTTCACCTCTTTGATGGAAGCTATGAGGATAGTATCCTCAGGTGAGTCCGGCTTATTGGAAGAAAGCAAGAAGGAATTGCAGAAACTTAACAAGCAAGTTCATCTTCAGGTTTTTGTCACACTGACCTGACCATACTGCCCCCAGGCAGTTGGCCTGGCTCAGATGTTGGCTTTAGAGAGCAGCTTTATTACCGCAGATATTGTAGAAGCAGGTGAGTTCCCTCACCTTTCGCACAAATATGATGTATATGCCGTTCCAAAAGTAGTGCTGAATGAAACCCACAGCTTTGAAGGAGCTTTGCCAGAGGAAAGTTTTATTGCGGAAGTTCTGAAGGCGGCTGAGGTTTGATCTTGTTCCCTATCCTTTTGACGGAGAAAACATAGGAGAGGGGCTTGTTGAGCTTGCGAAATCCCGCTTTTGTTAAACATGTAGAGACGCATTGAATGCGTCTCTATTTTTTGCGACCCTATCCTACGGATCCCTTGCGGGAAAGGGTCGCGCTACGAAAAAACTGTAGGGGCGTATTGCTCTTCGACTTCGCTCAGAGCAGTGAGCCGGTCGAACTGCAATAAGCCCCAACGAGGTTATTGCGAATCATATCCTCTGTACTATCTTTATGCATTCCAACGGGCAAACATCCTGGCACAACCCACAGCCGTAACATTTATCTTGGTCGATGAAGAGTTCTTCGGAATTCATTTTTCTTGCTTTGAAATAACAGACCTCCACACACTCGCCACAGTTGTTGCATATTTCCCGGTCGGTTTTCTCGATCAGCTTTCCCTTGTCACATTTTTCCTGCGGGTTTAGTAAATAGCCGCAGCAGTCATCACAGCAGAAACAGATGCCGTCGGTTTCAGCCATATTCTTTTCGTTTCTGAAAGGTCTGGTTACCAGATGTTTGTCTTCTTCCTCCTGTAAAATCTCATCTACTTCTTTTCGGGTAATTTCCCTGAAGCCCGAACCAGTGGGTTTAAAGTCACTGCGGAACATCAGGCAGACATCCATTCGCGACCTGTTGCATTTGCCACGGCCTTCCCGGCACCCGCAATTACACACCCAGAATTGATTGAACTTTATGACTAAATCTTTTGCTTCTTCTCTGGTGCAGACATAATGCATGGCTAAGTTTTGTTCGGTCATTTTTATCTCCAGTAAGAATCTTGGATTAGTGGTTAAGAAAATTGGGCGAGGGAACCTCGCCCCTACAGAGAACCCATAGGTCAGACAAGAATGTCTGACCTACCATTAAACAAACATTCCTATGTGCCTGTCGGGTCCCCTGACCCGACGGAGAAATTAAAAAAGCTTCCTCCTCTTGAAATCAAGCAGACTTCACTCCGTAGGTTTCCAGATATATTTTCCAGTCTTATCAATGTAGCCGTATTTATTTCCTATCCAGACCTCAGCTAAGCCTTGGGAAAAAGGCTCAGCTTTATCGAATTGCGGGCTTATCACCATCTTCTCGCTCTGGTCGATATACCCCCATCTATTGCCTTTGCTCACTGGTGCCAGTCCTTCGGAAAAAGTTTTAGCGCCGCCGAACTGAGGTCTTATCGCCATCCTGCCTTGTTTATCAATATAACCCCATTTACCCGCGGTCTTAATAGGTGCCAATCCTTCGGAAAATTCTCCTGCCTCGTCAAAGCTTGGACTGACAAGCAAGTCACCGTTCTTATTAATATAGCCCCATTTTCCACCAATAACGATTCCTTTGCCTTTATGCAGCTCACCACCGATGTTTACCCTGGCTAACTCTTCAGAAAAATCGCCGGCATCATCGAACTTCTCCTGGATGACAATCTTACCCTTCTTGTCAATATATCCCCACTTTTTGCCGACCATCACCTTTGCCAACCCTTCGGAGAAATCTCCAGCTTCATCGAACTTCTGAGGGATGACCAGCTTGCCCTTCTTGTCGACAAAGCCGGATTCCCCGTCACTTTCCACCGCAGCCAGCCCTTCGGAGAAATCCACAGCATAGTCAAACACAGGGGCAAGCAGGTATTTGCCTTTCCTGTCGATATAGCCCCATTTTCCGAGATACCAGACTGCGGCAAATCCATCAGAGAAATTCCCCGCCTCATCAAATATTGGCTCGATTACCACTTTTCCTTTTTTGTCTAAATATCCTTCCTTATCTCCGATCCAGACCACTGCCAGTCCTTCAGAAAATGGTCCCACGTAATCGAATTCCGGTTTTATAACTATCTTTCCGGTTTTATCAATGAAGCCATACCTGTTGTTCTTTCTAATGTGAAAAAAAGGTTTTGGATCTTTATCCTTCATTTATTACCTCCAGCGATTTTTAAGTCTGTCGAGTTGTTTTGAGACTTCCCTGAAAAAACTGATTGTTCTACGGATGTTTTACTCTAAACGCAGATGCCAGAAATATTATGTTTTCAGCTTTGAAAGAAAATACGAATAAGCTTCTTCCAGATGAGTTTTTAATGCCTCGGGGCTGAACTCTTTCAGGGGAATTTCCTTTTCCGTGTGTGAATATAAAATCTTTATTTTGTCCTCAAACCCTTCTAATCTTCTTATGGCTTCTGGATGCGGGAATTCAACCTGAAAGATAATCTTTTCCTCAGACTCTTCTGATTTAAGCCAGTGCGAAATCGAGCTTTTTCGTTTAAAAACCTGCAGGACAATTCCCCCGCTGTAATACTTTTTCCCGGTAACTTCATCTATCTCCTTGTGTCTCTGGTTCAATAGTCGCACTTTTGCCTTGCTCACCGAGGCAAACTCTTTAGCCAAATCCTCCGCTGCTTCTATCAGATCAGTCACCTGACCCGACAGTTCAAGCGCTTCCTCTTTTTTTCTTTCTCTGGAGGATTGAGCCTCAGATTTGATTTTTTTTAGTCTGTCTTTCCAGCTCATCTTTATTCCAGGTTCACTTTTATATATAGAGTTAAATTCGTTTTTGTCAAGTCAAATCGGATTCGGGAAAATCGACTCCTGCGTTTTACAAAAAATGAATTGACAATTCTTTTAAAAATTCTATTTTACTTACTATCTGGCGAGGGATATTATACCTGAAGAGAGGCTTTGTATGAATGAGGAGAGATGGAAAACTTCTATTTCTGACATAAAAAAAGGGGAAATCAGAGTCAGGGGATATGATATAGCCGAGCTGATGGAAAAGCTTACCTTTAGCCAGGTAATCTTTCTCATCCTCAAAGGCGAACTTCCAAATTCGAAAGAAAGCAAGATGATGGAGGCGATTTTAGTCTCCTCCATCGACCATGGTGCCACTCCGCCATCCTCTCTTGCTACCAGGACAGTTATCTCCGGTGGTAACCCTCTAAATGCCGCAGTAGCAGGTGGGGTTTTAACCATTGGTGATTCTCATGGCGGGGCTATTGAGCAGTGTGCTAAAATTTTTCAAGAAACAGTTAAGAAAGGGGAGGATCTCGACTCTTTTGCCTCTGAGCTGGTGAGCGATTATTCAGCCAAAAAAAAGAGAATACCTGGTTACGGACACCGTTTGCACGAAACCGATCCTCGTACAACTGAACTCTTTAAACTGGCAGGGGAGTTGGGTTTTTCAGGCAAACACTTGAAATTAGCCCAAGTCATAGAAAAGAAATTAGAAGAAACTTCCGGCAAAAAACTCCCCCTGAATGTTGACGGCGCGATTGCGGCTGTGATCTCGGATATGGGCTTTGACTGGAGATTGGGAAAAGGTTTTTTTATCATCTCCAGGGTGCCGGGTCTAATTGCCCATGCTTATGAAGAGCTTACCCGGGAAAAACCGATGAGGAAGTTAGGGAATACTGATTTCGAGTATGATGGTCCTAAACCCAGGAAGATCCCTTAAGCCAATCCGGTTTGATCTATCAAGTAAAACTTTAGGAGCGGTATATAACCTACTGTGAATGTTTGACTTATAATTGAACATAAGCTGGAGGGCGAATGAGCAAATATGATCGTCTGCTTCATCTGCTTAATATTCTCAGATCAAGGAATAATCTGAAAGCAGCAGATTTAGCCAGAGAATGCGAGGTTTCTGAGCGGACAATTTATAGAGATATAATGTCTTTGTCGTCAGCCAATATCCCGATTTATTTTGATGACGGGTATAAACTTTTAACGGATGCCTTTCTTCCACCTTTGAATTTCTCTTTGGAGGAGTATCTGCTTTTGAAATTGGGTTTAAACTCATCCCCTATGTCTGTCAACACGCCTCTAGGGAAATCTGCCAAAAGGGTCTTAGCCAAAATAGATGCGAGTTTAAGCCCGGAGGTAAAAAACAGGCTGGGCGACTTAGGAGACCCATTGAGGATAAACCTTAAGACAACCGGGGATTTCTCCAAGCTGGGCTTGATCTTCAATCTGATCGAGCAGTCTATCTTAAACAGAAGAACTGTAGGATTAGACTATGAATCTCTGGAATCGGGCAAGAGCTCAAGGGATGTGGACCCGTATGCCCTGGTGTTCAAACGCCACTCCTGGTACCTTTTAGGATTCTGTCACTACAGACAGGAAACAAGAACTTTCAGGCTAAACAGAATCAAAAAGGTCACCTTAACTGACAGGAATTTCGAGAGGAAATCTGATTTCTCAGTAGAGGAATTTTTCAGGGATAGCTGGGAGATCTATCAGGGTAAACTAATCGAGGTAAAGTTAAGATTTTTCGGAAAGGCAGTTAAAGTGATCGAGTCAGGGCCGCACCACCCTTCCGAGACCGTGACTAAGGAGAAAAATGGTTCGCTTCTTTATACCATAAAAGTAAAAGGAATGGAAGAAATCTCCAGATGGATTTTAGGCTTCGGTGAGATGGTAGAAGTGTTGGAGCCTGAAGAGTTGAGAGAGAATATAAGAGAAACTATTTTAAAGATGCAGAAGCTTTATTCTGGCTGATTCGGATGAGCAA
>Ga0315289_10004806_pt1 | contig 20117 bp, 16 predicted proteins | sample YL17G11_40_MG_FD_203452 | JGI IMG/M metagenome (GOLD analysis project Ga0315289, IMG submission 203452) | Sediment microbial communities from Yellowstone Lake, YNP, Wyoming, USA - YL17G11_40 | ecosystem: Environmental > Aquatic > Freshwater > Lake > Sediment | place: USA: Wyoming | collected... | reverse complement strand
CTATATTCTTTATCGGTTTCAGCTTTTCAGCTAGCGGGAAGAGCCAAAAAACGTGCGGAAGGCCGTCAAAAATACGTTTTCGAGGGCTTTCTTCACTTTTCAGTCCCTTCCGACCCTTATCTGCGCTTGCTTTGCTTTAGAGGACCACCTGTAAACGTTACAAAATCGCATCGAATGCTAGAAAAATCAGGGACAGCGAAGGAGTGGAACGTTGCCCAAACCCGGAAAGGCTGTTGCCAAAACGCGTATTTTTGGCTGCTTTTCAAGGTTTTTCACCCCTTCCGCTCACGCAAACGCTTGTAAACGTCATTTTTGCAACAATGTAGAGTGCAAATAAGAGCTTGTGAAAGAAATCGCGGAGGCAGAAGGAGTAGAACATCGCCAAATTGGCCGCGGAAAAACGTTTCAAAATGCTCTCGTGTCGACCACGAGGTTTTTTTTCTATCTCGAAACAATTCAAGCACACTTTCTTTTTCCTTGCCCGAGGAAAGCGAAGAAGAAGAAAACCTTGCAATTTCCTCGCGCGTAGGCACGCCATCCTTTCACGGCGCTCGCGAGCGACGAGGTGAGTCACGGCTCTTGCCGCTGGCGACGAGAGAAGAGAGGAAGAGAGAGGAAAGCGGCGGGAAAGCGAAGAGGTGGAACTGCAGGGTACGTCTTCTTCTTCTTTTTCTTTCTTCTCCTTCTTTCTTTCTTCTCACCCAAAAAAAACAACCCGCAGGCACGAAAGAGCAACAGCCATGGGCTCCAGCTCGTCCCAGTCGAGGAAGCGCGGCCCAGGAAGCGCCGCTGTTGCAGCCCCTGCTACCCCGGTCGCTCACGGTACTTGGGGGTCATCCGCTTCCGGGGAGTCACCTGGTTTTCCCTTGCTCACCCCCTCCCATGCATAAAAATGTGATATTTTTTACTCTTTATTTTTTAACGATCTTAATTACACAGACGGGATAAGAAACGAGGAGAAGAAGTTCATACTCGGCGGTGGCGGCGGCGGCGAGCTGCTCCTTTTTCAAGCCTAGAAAGAAAAAGGAGACAGCTCGCCGCCGCCGACTCTCTCTTCGTTTCAAAAAATGAAGAGAGAGGAGCTTTTTTTTTGTTTTTGCTACCCGCTCTTGCCTTTCCCTCACTCTCTCATTCTTTAAATTTCTTTCGAAAGTTCTGTGTGTGTGCCCAATGTGAACTTGAAGAACAAAAAAAAACAGAAGCATCGAAAGTGCTCGCGATGATAACTTCGTGAAAGAATAAACTTTTTTTTTTTTTTTGAAAAAGGAGGGAGAGAAGAAGAAAAATCCGAAGAAAGGCTCTCTTTAGCCTTTTCCGGTCTCTAATTCCAATTCAGAAAGCAGAAAGTGCGCGAGCCTTCCCCCTTTGAGAACCGAAAAGGGATCGTCGCGGTCTTTTGCTCCCTTTGTTTATGGCTATATTCGAAAAAATGGTGCTGATGAGATGGAAAAATAAAGGAAAGGGGTGGTGGCGGTCAGAAAGAGTGTTGGTGGTGGTGTTGCCGTCGTTGGTCCAAAAAAAGAAGATGGAAAAGTCTTTCTAGAACGCGACAGACAGCGCCTCGAACACGGCAAAGGCCTTGATCGCGGCCGCGCTCGTCGCCACGCCGAGGGAGACCCAGAAGACGACCGAGCGGGCGTTATAGAACGCCTCGGACTCGAGGAGCGCCCCGAGGCGAAGAGCGGCGGGCGACGGCCTCAGCCTTCCGCCCCTGGGCGCGTCGACGACCAGGCCGCTGCCGCTGGAGAGTGCCTGCGCCGGATGCACCTCTTCCCAGTCGTAACGAAGGTGTTTGGGCTTGACGAGGTCGCGGAGGAAGGGGGCAGCGCTGACAATGTTGTTGTACTCGTCGTTGTTGTTGGCCGGAGCTGCTTCGGCGGCGGCGGCGCCGGCGGGAGCAGTGGCGGCGGCCAGAGCTTCTTCCGCTTCTTCCACTTCGGCCGCTTTCGCGGCACGGCAGCCAGGGCAGGCGCACGCCAGCGGCCAGAAGCACAATTGCGGTCCCACGTCTGCAGCAGCAGCAGCAGCAGCCGCACGTCTGCGACCAGCACCAGCAGCGGCAGTCGCCGTCAGGTTGAAGATCAAGCCGGGGCGCCCGTTCTTTCTCTTGGATTCTCTCTCGGCCTCGGCGGCGTCGACTTGTTCGTGATTGCGCTGTGCTTTCTCCGCGGCCTTGGCGGCGCTCTTCTCGTCAGCGCGCGCCTGCTTCTTGGCCGCGCGCGCCTGCCTCGTGGCCGCGCGCGCCTGCTTCTTGGCCGCGCGCACCTGATTCCCCGCCTGCCGCACGCAGCGAGCCGCACGCGCCCTGGCCTTGATAGCAGAGGCGGACTTCGAGAGAATGGCGGAAAACTTTTTCTCGTTCTTCTTCTTGAGAAGGACACGGTCGACGCCCTGAAGCACCTTATCGCCGTCGTCATCGTCGTCGTCGTTGCTTGTTCCGACGCAGACCTCGCCGCCGCCGCCGCCGGTGTTGCCTTCGGTGTCGTTGCCGGCGTTGTTTTTGTTCTTGGATTCCTCCTCCTTCTTCTCTCCTCCTCCTCCTTCTTCTCTTCTAGGGATAAAAGGGAAGGGCACACCTCCCTCGAGGTAGCTGGGGTAGTTGTGGGCCACGGCGCGGACGAAAACGGCGCCGGCGCGGCCCCCCGAGTGGTGGAGGCGGTCAGGCCCCTCGAGGACGGCGAGGATAATCAGGCCCTGGCAGACCTCGAAGGCGATGCAGAAGTGGGAGAAGAACCTGAAGATTATGCTCAGGACCATCTCGTCTTCGCTCTTTTGTTGTTTGCTGTCGAAGTTGTCGTTGTTGTCGTTGTTGTCGTTGTTGCGGAGGGGACGGGAGCAGGGTGTGGGGGCGGAGTGGAGGGCAGTTTTTTTTTTTTTTCCCACTGTGAGGTTTCGACGACATACGGTTTGAGAAAGAGGGAAGACAGCTGGAGAGCTGCCTTCCCCCCGCGCAGGATTGCTCGTGCATCTCTCGACTCCGCTACGCCCGATACGGGCTCTTCCTCAACTAGAGATACTCCCTTGCTCGAACAAAAGGAGCACTGCGGGCCCCGAAGCGTGCAATTGGGGGGGGGCGGGAAAAAGTTTTTGCTCGGTGCTTGGTCCAAAGGGGGAAGATGAGACCTCAGATCCCGTTTCCCTTCTCCTGCTGAAAGCGCCGTCTCTTGCATAAACATAGTCCCACAACACGCATGTCACAAAGTTACGACCTCTTTTTACGCTCTCGAGGCGTTGTCGTGGCGTTGCAAGGGCTCGTTCGAGGAGGAAGGGCACGCTCCAAGCTTTGGACGCGACGGCCGATTTTTGCACGACGTCTCGACTCGCGTCGGCCGTCAATTCGCTCGTTCCAATGAATTCAAAACCGTGTCGCTCGCACTGAACACGCTGTTTTCTGCGCCTCTCCTGGACTGCCTCCGAGAGGCACGATCGTACCTGTCTGTCCGCGTGGGGTGCGAAGAAGCAGAGGAAAGAGGGGGAAAGCTGGAAGCTCGGGAGGGAGGGAAAGGCTGGAGAAGACTTGGCTTGGGGAGCAAAAAGTCGAGGAGGCGTTTTGTGAAAAGAGAGAGAGTCGAGACTCCAATCCACAGGAAACGGTTTCTTTTTTTCCTTTTCGTACTCGCCTCTTCGCTTCTTCTTTCCGTTCCGAGCTTTAGTGGCGCTGGCATCGACGAGGAGAAGCTTCTCCACGCTCGCTCGCTCATTCCTTTTTTCTTTCCTTTCGCTCGGCTCAGTGAGACTTGTTTTTCCAGAAGAACCAAGCCCGAGCTCTATTCGTTCGATCGACGCTCTTTCTCTCTCTCTCTCTTTCTCTCTCTCTCTCTTTCTCTCTCCAGCTGCCTTGCCGTCCATCTCGGCTCGCGGCCGCTCGTGAATCGATTCTTTCTCTCGGACGCGCTCAGAGAAGTTCAAAGGAAAGAAGACGAGAGGGCAAACGAGCTTTGATAGGTCAACTTTGACGATCGAGTTTCGAGCTCGTCTCGAAAGCTCTAGAAGAAAAATAAACTCTTTCTCTCCCCCCCAATCCAAAGCTTCACCCTCGAGGAATCTCGTTATAAACCTCTAGAAATGCAAAAAAAACCAATAGCAATTACAAATTCCGCAAGCGCGCCGATGGCCGAGCGGTCAAGGCGATTGACTAGAATGGTTGACTTCTTGGTTTGGGGGACCCGAGCCCTTCGCGGGGTTCGGCGACGTCAAGGCCAAGTTCAAGGCTACTGATCAATTTCCGAAAGGAGCGTAGGTTCGATTCCTACTCGGCGCGTCTACATTTTTGTTTCCCGTGGCGCGGGGGGGAGGCGCGGGGGGAAGGGGGAGAGGGAAGGAAGAGAAAGAGGGAAAGGAGGGGAGAGAGTGCTCACTTCTCATCTTTCTTCTCTTCTCTTCTTTCCTTTCTCTTTTGGTCTCTTCTCTCGCAAGACGAGTGCAACACATTTCCGAGAAGGGAGAGAGGGAGAGAGAGCGTGGGCGAACTAGAGGAGAGAGATACAAAAAAGAGAACAGAGGGGAAAAACCCAAAAGGGGGGGGAAACGATCAACAGCAACAACCTCCTGCAATGAAAAAACGTTCTGAGGTCGGCGCGCGGGGCTCACTCTGTCCGTCCGCGCCTTCGACGAAAACGGAGACCGAAGAAGCTCTTCTCCGTTGTTTCCTTCCTTCGAGCGGGAAGAGAGGAAAAAAAAGAGGGAGAAGGACGAGGAGAAGAATCACCTTTGTCAATGTCGAGAGAGGCGTCTTGTCTTTGTTTTGTTGTCTTATTGGAGAATGAATTTACGACTTTGCAAGAGGGAAGAAGATAACGAAAAAAAAACAGAGCACTCTGCCAGGGAGGGAGCGAGGGAGGGGGACTGAGCAGCTGCGGAGGGTACAAAAAAAGGCCCCGGCCGCTGCCGCTGCTGCCGCCGCCGCACACCCCCCCTCGAACAAAAGGAAAAGGGAAAAAAAGCAAAAACAAACAAACCAAACTCTTCTCTTTCTCTCTCTTTTGGGATCGCTCTCGTAGTTTTCTCATCCCTCTCTCCCCCTCATTTCTCTCTCTCTCTCCCGTTCCGCGCTATGAAGCACTGAAACAGAAAAGGGGAAAAAGGGAAAAAGAATCGAGAGACGAAGAGGGGGAAAAAAGGGCTCTTTCCCTCAAACTCTCTCGACCTCCCCCTCTCAGTCTCCCCCTCTCCTCTCAGTCGCAGTCTCCCCCCTCTCCTATCAATGCCTGCGCACCAGCTTCTTCAGGTAGTAGTAAGACACCGCGTGGAACACCGAGTAGAACAGCAGCAGCACCAGCACGATCTGCCACGCCGTCTGCTCAAAGCCCCAGTACTCGAGCACGCCCTGCCCCGACTGCAGCTCGGTGCACTTGGGCTGCAGCTGCGCCTCGGTGAGGTACTGGATGGGCAGGTTGAGGTAGTTGTTGGCCGGGTCCATCGGCCACGTCTTCTTCGCCGCCTCGTAGGCCGCAGCGTCGTTGTACTCTTTGTCGAAGGGGGCGATGCCGTGGGGCGCAGGCCACTTCTGACACCCGTCGGGGTAGAAGAAGCGCCGGCCCGTGAGCTCGTTCTCGCTGAAGCCGACGAGCGCCCAGCGGTGATAGAAGACGTACGACAGCCACCGCAGCGGCGGGATCTGGATCAGGCGGATGCGGATCCAGAAGCCCATTAGCAGGATGCCCAGCGTCGAGTAGCCGACGGCGTTCATGTAGGCCATATCCTGCGTGTGGCTGCCGTAGACGAACGCGACGAGCACCTGGATCGCGCACATCGAGACGAGCGAGATCAGCACCGCAAACATCAGGACGGGGCCGGCGCCAGTGCGCAGGCCGATCATGCCGTAGGTGATGAACCCGCCGAGCACGGAGAAGAGGACGATGAAGGGCAGGGAGGCGACGGTGAGGGCGGCGTGGTAGGCCGAGGGCATGTAGAGGCCGGAGCGCACGTCCTGATGTTTTTTTTAATTAAACGTTTTCCGGGTTTTTTCCGTTGGGGTTTCGATGGTGAGTTTTTCTTCTTGCTTTTCCTTTTCCTCTTTCTCGCTGCCTTTCTCTCTCAGACCACCAACTCCTCACCGAGATGAAGAACGCGCGGTCGTTGGCGTAGAGCGACATGTAGCAGAAGGGAAGCAGCGAGAAGACGATGATCTCGAAGAAGAAGGTCGCGACGAAGCGGCTGTTTCGAGTGTTGTTGTTGTTGGAGTCGAGGTCGATGGGGGGGGAAAAGGTGAGTTTTTTTCTTTCCTCTTCTTTTTCTTCTCTTTTTCTTTTCTTTTTCTTCTCTCTCTCTCTTCTCTTACCCTGCAGTCGACGGCTCCAGCTTGACCCCGTACGCGATCAAACCCGCGCAGGCCGAGACCCAGACAGCCAGCATCAGCCTGGAAGGGGAGTTTTTTTATTGTTAGAGAGAGAGGAAGAGTTTGCAGTGAGGTTGAGAGGATGCCGAAACGGCGAAAAAGGTGAGGGGAAAAAAAAAAAGGCAAGGAAAAAAAAAGAGCTCACCTGCTCGTCGCGTCGGCCGGGTTGCGGAGCTGGTTGACCCACGCGCGCTGCGTCAGCACGCCGAACTGGGTGAACCACGAGGTCGGGTACTTGGCGAAGCGCTCGTCGGGGCGGCGCAGGAACGGGAGGAACCTCTCCAGCGCGGTCGGGGGGGGAGGGGGAGGGACCGAGGTCGCGGCGGACGTCGGGCGCGTGTTTTGGCCCTGCCCCCCCGCCTCCTTGGCCGAGGCGGCGGCGGCGGCGACGACCGCCGCGGCGGCCGCCTTGCCCGGGCTGCCCCCTCCCGCGGCCTCGCGGGCCGCCTCGGCCTCGGCGTCCCTGGCGGCCTCGCGCTCCATCGCGGCAAGAAGCGTCCCGTCGGCACCGTCGCCCGCCGGGGGCAGGGCGCGCGAGGACCAGCGCGCCGCGGCCGCGCCGACGTCGGCCGCCGTCGTCATCGAGCGTGCGGCCCAGCCCGGCGGCTTGGCGAACCCGACGGACACGAGGTCGATCAGCCAGTCCGAGACGGCGCCGTCGCGGCGCGGGGAGTGCCTGTATCCGAGCCCCCCGAACCAGGGCGCCGCCTGCGCCGGGGGCCCGAAGTAGAGCAGCTGCCCCTCGGACAGCACGCACACCTTGTGGAACATCTCCCAGATCGCGCTGCGCGGCTGGTGCACCGACGCGACGACGGTGTGCCCCAGGCGCGCCAGCTTGGAGACGTAGTCCATGATGTTGAGCGCCGCGAACGAGTCGAGCCCGGAGGTGGGCTCGTCCAGGAACAGCACGGAGGGGCGGGCGATCAGCGAGCACGCGATCGTCAGCCGGCGCTTCTCGCCGCCCGAGAGCCCGCGCACGCTGATGCCGCCGGGCAGCGTGCCGCCGACCTGCGTGTTGCGCGACCTCCACAGTCCCATCGTCTCGAGCACCATGCGCATGCGCTCGTCGACGTCGGCGGCCGAGCGGCGCCCGCCGATGCGGAGGCGTGCGTGGAACCGCAGCGTCTCCAAGGCGGACATCGTCGGCACAAACATGTCCGACTGTTTTTTTTTTCCCCGCAAAGGTAGAAAGGGGGGGGTGAGTTTTTTCTTCTTCTTTTTTCCTTTTGAAGAACAAGAAACCCGGAAGAAAATAAAATCTCTCTTCCCCTCTCTCTCCTACTCACCTGGTTGACGAACGCCGAGACGCGGCGGAACCGCTTGCCGACGGCGCGGCCGTTCATCCAGATGGCCCCCTCGATCTTTCCGGCCGGCCTGAACCCGGAAAGGATCTCGAGCAGCGTGGATTTCCCGGCGCCCGAGGGGCCGACGATGGCGCACATCTCGCCCGGGACGACGGCGCCCGTCGCGGGGGCGAGGATCTGCTTGGGCAGCAGCGTGTTGCGGTCGGTGACCGTGCATGCGAGCCTGAACCAGGAGAGGTCGGCCGGGTAGGGGACGGCGAGCGTGCCAGGGTGGGCGTTGTTGGGCGGGGCCCAGCGCGCGTCGCAGTAGCAGGCGTCCTGTGAGTTTTTTTTTTTTTTTTGAGCGCGCGAGGGTGAGAGAGAGAGAGAGAGAACGAGGAGAAAGCGAGAGGGTGGACGGTGTCAGGGAGAGGGAGCGAGCGAAATGCGAGCCAAGGGGGCTGCTGGGAGCGATCGCGGAAACAAAGAGCAGAGGCGCGCGAGAGAGAGAGAGAGGCGACGACGGGGGGGTTGAAAAGGAGAGGAGAGAGGAGAGCACGGCGGCGGCGGCGGCAGCAGCGGCGAGAGGTGTGGCAGCCGAGCAGTCGAGAGTCCGCAGGAGAGGGAGGGAGAGGGGACTCAAGAGGCTCCCCCCGATTCATCGGTTTTCGACGCCGCCTCTGGGCAGTGGTCGTGGCCTTCTAACCTCCGCAATTGCACCGCCGCAGCGGAGACTCTCTAATATGCAGCGGATCGGGAGAGCGAGGGCCCGCAACGGAGGCGGGAGGAGGGGCGCTTCGAGGAGGGGGGGAAGGAGCGATGAAGCTCGACGCCGTTTTTTTTCTTTTCGTTCCTCTCCTCCAAGCAAGCCGACCCCCCCATCAAAAACGAAGGCGCGCGCGAGCCTTTCCGCCCCTCTTTCGCCTCCCTTCCGCCCGACGAGGAGAGATTGCGGCGAGTCCTATCGCATTTCCGAAAAGGAGCACGACAAAACTCGACCCAAAAAGCAGAAAAAACAAAACAAAACGCACCTCGCACTTGCAGGCGCGGTTCCATCGAGGCAGCAGCGCTCGCCTCGGCGTCGTCGCCGCCGGGTTGGCTCCCCCATCCGAGTCGATTCCGTCGCCGTTGACGGCCCCGTCGGCGTTGTTGCTGTTCAGGCCGTCGTCGGCGTAAAGCGACGTCTGCTTGAGCGACGCCGCGCGCTCCTTGGCGAGCGCTGCGCCCTTGCCCGCCGCGCCCGCGCCGGCGGAGGGCGTCCCAGCCTCCGAAGTCGGCGAAGGCGCATCCTTCGTCCGGCCGCGGCTCGTCGCGACCCGGGAGACGAGCTTGCCGAAGCGTGTCAGGCTCCCGTTGATCTTCTCCAGGGCGTACAGCAGGAAGACCAGGCCCAGGATGTGGCCCAGCACAAAGCTGGGGATCCAGAGGCTCGTGAGGGCGCCCATGGTTTCTTCGGGGGGAGAAGAAAAGAGGGGGGAGAGCGGCGATGCTCTCGCTTTTTTGCTTTTTTGTCTTCTTTTTTGTCCGCTCTTTCTCCTCGTCTGCCTGGCTGTTCAACGAGGAACGAGCGTGCGCGCGAGGTGAGAGCTTTCCTTCCGTCTGCTGCTTAGACGAGAAATAGAGAAAGAGAAGAAACAGAGAGACAGAGGGAACGCGTGCGTGCGTTGCTCCTCCTAAAACGTTGATTTGTGATTGTTTGCTCGTTCCCCCTCGCGTCGAATGAGAATTTCTTCTTTGCCTTTTTTAAGAGATAGGATCTAGAGAATTCCGACGCTCGTTCATCTCTTTCTCTCGCTCGCTCGCTCTCTCTCTCTCTCCACTCCTTCTCTCTCCGATAGAGCGCACCAAGAGGACAGAGATGTCCTTTTCCTCGCGCAGCGCAAGGAGCGCGGCGCTCCCGAAGCCCTCCCAGAACCGCGGCGGCGTCCCGTCGTCTTCGTCTTCGTCATATATCGAGCGAGCTCCTCTCCTCCGCCGGCCTCTTTCTCGAAAGTCCAAAAACGCCACCTCCGCTCCTCCTCCGCCTCTCCTCCTCCGAACGGTCCCCAGGGCCTCCCTCTGGGGCTCCCTCTTCGGAGGCGGCGGCAACGGCGAGAGCGAAGAAGCGAGAGAAGAGGCGGCCGAATCCAAACCGAAACCGAAACCGAAACTGAAAGAGGAACAAGAGGAAGAAGACCACGCCCTCCTCGACCCGGGCTCGCTCCCTCCGTGCCTCCCCGAGTCCGTCCTCTCTCGGACTTTCTTGGCCGGGCGCGCGCTCGCGGTCTCGTACACGGCATCGAAAGACGGCTGGTCCGCGCTGCGCTTCCACGAAAAGTGCGACTTCAAAGGCCCAAGCTTGGTGGTCGCCGAGACGACGCAGTGAGTTTTTTTAGTTTTTTCTTTTTTCTCTCTCGAGTTTTTTTCTTTTTCCGCTCTCTCTCTCTCTTTCTTTCCTCGTTCTCGAGCTCCCACGTCCTACCCCGCCTTTTTTCACGGCCTACAACAGCGGCGCGGTCTTCGGAGGGTACTTTTCCGACTGCTGGACGAGCTCAGACGACTACAAGAGCTCCTTCAAGCCCTTCCTGTTTGCGCTTTCCGACGACGACGACGACGATGACCGGAAGACAAAGCCGCTGGAAGGGCGGGAGGTCTTCATCTGCGAGAAGGTCGGGGGCCCCGAGGCCGCGCTGTTCGACTACGGTGAGCGTTTTCTATGCCTGCTTCTACCGCTTTCGGAAGGAGTAGCAGAGGAGGAGAAGAACGAGTGAAAAGAGGAAAAGAAAAAGCTCACTCTCTTTTCCTTCTCTCTCTTTGACAAAAAAAAAGCGCGTGGCGGACCTCATTTTGGCTCCGATGGATTGCTCATCGGCCCGCCGCTCTCCCCCGTCATGGGCGGGTTCTCAGGGCCGGACAGCCCCACACAGGGGGCCGGGGACCTCCGCACGGCCAAGAGCAGGCTCGGGCTGAGTTACGCGGAGCTTCCGAAACGCGGCAACGGCGGGCGGAGGAGCTTGTTTGGCAAGAGCGCAGAGGGCGGCAATGGAAGGGACGGGGCGACTCTAAGGGAGGTCACAGTCTTCTTCGCGCCCGAGCTCGCCAAGCTCTATCGATAAGGATGGATAGACGGAAAGAAAGGAAAGATTCGTCGCAAAAAGAAGAGGAAGAGAAAGAGGGGAAGAGAGCGAGAGAGGAAGGGAGCTCATGTTTTTGTTTCCTTTGTTTTTCGCCGTTGATTATCGTTTTGCCGTCCGTCTTTCTTTTTTGAAAGTGTTGCTTTCCTCGTGCATATCTATATCATTTTACAGGAAAGAGAGGAGCTGGAGGTTGGTGTGTTCAAGTGCTTGTGTGATTACGGAAGAGAAAAGGCCAGATTATCTACCTCTTTTTCTTTTTCTTCTCCTTTGTGTCGCCGGCATCGCCGGCTCGGTCGCTCTTCTTGTCTCTGTTCTTCTTCTTCGAGAAGGGAGCAGCAGCCGCGACAGGAACAGCAGCCGCGACAGGAGCAGCAGCAGCAGCGCTGCTTCTCCGCGCGGAGACCGTCCCCGCGGCGGCGTCGACGACGGCGCCGGCGGCGCGGAGCAGCTCGGCGGCCGCCGCGGCGCGCTCCCGCTCTCCCCCGTCCTCGCCTCCCCCCTCGCCGCCGCCGGCGGACGAGGAAGAAAATCCGAGGAGCCGCGCCGCGTCCGCCAGAGGAGAGGCGGTCCCGCCCCTCCATCCAGCGACCAGCGCCCTCGCCGCAACGGCCCTCGCGTGCGGCAGCAGGAGGTCAAGAAGATAGGGGCTCATCCTGGGGGCCCCCTCGAGGGCCGCGGCGAGCGCCGCCGCGTCCCCCGCTCGGGCGAGCGCCGCCGCCGCGAGCGCGCCGAGCACGGAGGGATGGCCCCGGTCGGCGGGCCAAACGCTCTGCATCGCCAGGGTGATTGCTGCAGACGAAGAAGAGGAAGGAGAAGAAGAAGAGGAAGAAGAAGAGCGAGCAGAGGCAGCGAAGGCCATCGCCTGGGAGTAGAGGATGCGGTACGACGCGAACTCGGCCCTGTTGCGCAGGCACCGCTCCCTCTCCCTCGCGGCACCTCCTCCTGCTCGCCCCCGCCCCTCCCCGGCCTCTCGGTAGAGCTCCTCGAGCGCCGTCTGGCACTGGTTGAACTCGGCGACGTCTCCCGCCTCGAGCGCGACGCGGGCGTGCGTCTCGTAGGCCTCGACGGCCAGGGAGCCGCGGACGGACTGCACGACCAGGTCCTGCCGCAGCGACTTGAGCTGCCCGCGGAAGTAGGACGCATAGTGCCGCCGGGCGGCGGCGACGCCCTCCCCGTCCGCCTCGCTCCCTCCGGTCGTCTCCCTCCACTTCTCCTTGAGGAGGGCCAGCGCCTCCGCGAGGACCCTGGGAGGGCGCACGTCCGCGACGGTGGGCAGGGAGGTGAGGCGGAGGTAGGGCTTCTCGAGGGCCTCGCTCCTGCCAAAGGCAGCGCTCGCGGCGGGAGGAGAAGAGGCGGCGGCAGCGGCCGTTGCCGCCGCCGCCGACGACGACAACAACGACAACGACGACGAGGACTCGGCTCTCCGCCGGGCGTCCCGCAGCGTCAGGTTCGCCCCCGGTCGCTCCTTCTGGCATTTATCGTCCGTCTCAAACCTGGAGGCCCTCCTGGCGAGCTCGAGGGCCGTCGGGCGGAGAGGGGCGGCGATCGAGGAGAAAGGCGGAGAGAAAATGGAGGTCGGGGCTTTCTTCTTCGTCGCCGTCGGCATTTGCCGCTCGATCATTGCGCGGCACTTGTCGATCTTCAGGCCCAGCTTGAAGCGCTTCGAGTTGCTTGACGTCTGGTCGAGTTTGGCCTGCAGCTCGACGAGGAGGGCCTGGAGCTGAGGCAGCGAAACCGGCTCCATCTCGCCTCCCCCTTTCTTCCTTCCCTCGTTTCTTTCACCAGCAGCAACAGCAGCACAGTGAAAAATAGAACGGGCACCAGAGCCACTTTTGCCGACTATTTTTGTTTCCCTCTCCCCCTCTCTCGGAAGGCACTCGAATGATGCCTGCCTCCTCCCAAAAGGCGCTGTTTCTGGAGCTCTCGCTGCTGTGAGAGCAGAGATCAAGAACGCAATGGACGTCAAAGAACAGGCGCTGGTCTCCTGGTGGCGCGGCGAGGAGGAGAGAGCGAAGAGGGCACCAGCTTTGCCATCGATCCCTTCGCCGACGCCGACGAAACCGGCGACGACCGCGACGGCCTCCTCCTCCTCGGCGGCCCTCCTCCTCGCCGCCCGCGGCGGCCACTGGTGCAAGCTCCAGAAGGACGACGAAGACGCCGACAACGCCCTGATCCGCGCCGTCTACGCCGCGAGCGTCCTTCTGGGCAGCGAATCCTCGGAGGAGGCGCCGCAGCCTCCCTCTCCCGGATGCTTCGACTGCGTCGTCGCCCGGAGGGAGGCCGCCGCAGCGGTCGCTGCCACAGTCGCCGCCGCCGCGCTCCCCGCTTCGTCCTCCTCTTCTCCGCGTTTCTCTGCCGCCATCGCAGCCGACGCCGCGCGCCTCTCCACGGTTCTGACGGGGGCAGCAGATGCAGCAGGAGAGAACAAGGGAGGCTCCTCCGAGCTCTCCTGCGAGGCCTCGGCCGCGGTCTTCGAAACGATATCGTACCCGGAGCCGCTGCTGCTCCCCTCGGACCCCCAAAGCGGCGGAAGCCAAAGCCGGCTCGAGCGCGCCCTTTCGCGCCTGCTGCTCCTCCTGGGCGACGCTCTCGACCTGGGAGCCTCGCGCTACTCCGGGTCCTACTTCCTGCTCTGTTCCGGGGATTCGCGGACGAGGGGCAGGGCGAGGAGGGCGACGGCGGCCGCCGGAGCCATAGAGACGGCGGAGGACGCCGCTGCGGCGGGCGCAGGGCTGCGGCGGGCCGCCGGGGCCGTGCTGTCGTGTCCCCCGCCTCTTTCTTCTTCTTCTCCCGCCGCTGCTCCCCCGAGCCCGACGGACGCGTGGCTCGCCGTCAAGCACGTTTTCGGGCTCGTGAGGACGCGGGAGGCGGCCGCGGCCTGCCTCTCGGAGGCGGCGGCGGTGGGAGGAGCGGAGCCGCGGCCGCCGTCGCGGCAGCCGGCGACCCTGTTCGAGGCGGCGATCTCTTCGGTCGAGAGGGGGCTGCTGTCGCTTTCCTCTCCCTCCTCCCCCTCCTCTTCTTCTTCTCCTGAAGCCACGTGGGCCTCTGCCGCAGCCGCCGCGGCCATTCTCTCGAGCTTTTTCCTCCCCTCGGAAGAGGGGGAGGAGGGCGACGAGGGAGGAGGCGAGAGGACTCGCTCGCGTCAGAGGGAGCTCTTCTGGCAGACAGCGGCGCCGGCGCTCAACCCCAGGAGGGCCTCCGCGGTGCGCTCGCTGGTCGCCGCCGCCGCCAAGAGGACCTCTACCCCTTCGCTGGCGGGCTCCTCCGAGGAGGCGAGACTCCACTCGCACCTGCTGCCGCTGCTCTCTGCGCTGGGCGACTCCCTCTCGGGCCTCAAGGAAACGACTCCGGCACTGGCGCCCGCCGGCGCCGGCGCAGCAGCGGCAGCAGCAGCGGCGGCGGCGGCAAACGGCTCATCAAACCGCCGTCTTCTGCCTCCACAGTGGCGGCGCTCCTTTGAGCCCGCGACGCCCGGAGCGGCTTCGGTCGCGCGCTCGCTGGCCCGCTTCCTCGCCGCGGCGGCGCTCTCGAACGAGGGAGGACCTTTGTCGTCACCGTCGCCTCGCCCTCTTCTTCTGCATCCGCAGCCGCAGCCGTTCTTCTCCCTGCCCGCCGCCGTCTGCGCCGGCAGGGAGGCCCTCGAGACGCTCGCGTTCTCGCCCTCTCCCGTGGGCTGGCCCAACGGTGCCGACTCGCTGGGGCCCCTCGTGGCGGCCGCGGTGCTGAAGACGACGACGGCGGAGACGACGGAGGCGGCGGAGGAAGGAGGAGGAGGAGGAGGAGGAGGAGGAGGAGGAGAAGGGAGGCCAGCGCCGCAGCAGCCGTCGCCTCTGTCTCCTTCCTCTTCCTCTTCTTCTACCGCGCTCCTCCTGGAGCCGGCTCTTGAACTCGCCGGAGCCGTTCTCGAGCGAGACGCGGGGCTTCTTCGAGCCGCGGCTGCAGCCGCGACGGCGACGGCGGCCCCCAACGGGGGCGCCCTCTCCTTCTGGCCCTTTTTCTCGTCGCCGTCAAAGACCCTCCTCCCTCCGCCTCCTCTCCCCCCTCCGCTCTTCCCTTCTTCAAGGGAAGAGGGAAGATCCGTCGTCCCTGCCCTCTGGAGGAGCCTCTCCCTGTCCCGGGAACCGCGCGCCCTCGCGCCGCTCCTCCGGGCCGCGGCGGCGCTGGCAAACGTCGAGGTCAAGACGAGAAGGAATAGGGCGACGGCGGCGGCGGCGGCAGCTCTTTCTTCCGAACAAAGCCACCTCCTCCGCGGCGGCTTCTTCGCGCCCGAGCGGACGGAGGAGCGCGCGGCGGCAGTCGCGGCAGCTGCGAGGCGCGGGGCGATGACGGCCGGAGAGCGCCGCGTCGACGGAGCCCTTTACTTCCCCGCCTTCTCCGCCGCGGAAAGCCGCAGTTTGCTCTCCGAAGACGCGTCCGCTGTCCCCCTCATCGCCTGCGACAGAGGCGGCGGCGAAGAGGACGGCGGAGGAGGAGACGAGACCGCGACCGTGGCCCCGCTCCTGGGGGCCCTGCGCTCCGCAGCGGAGGAGGCGCTGGAGACCCTCGTCCTCTCCCTCGAGGAAGGGAGGGCGCCGCCGCCGCCGCCGTTGCCGCCGCCGCCGCCGGGAGCGACGACGCTCCCCCTCGACCTCCTCCTGCCTCCGCTCGCCGCCCTGGCCGCGGGTGCTCACCCGGGGCTCCGCGCCGCGGCCTCCAGGGCTCTTCGGGGGGCCGCAGCAGCAGCGGCCGCAGCGGGGAGAGGATCGACGACGACGACGACGACGACGACGCCGGCGACAGGCCCCCTCGACGAGGGGGGCGGCGGCGGCGCAGCGGCGAGCCTCGCGGCCCTGCTCTCGTGTTCCTCCTCGCCCGGGGCGGCGGCGGCGGCGGCGGCGGCTGTGGGGGCGCTCGTCGCCGCGGGAGCCCCCGTCGCGGCCGCCGCCGACGCCTCCTCCGCCGCCTCTTCTCGCTCTGGCCGGCGGCTCCCGCTGCTCTTCGCTCTCGGGGCCGGCCGCGCCCTGTCGCTCGCGGCTCGGCCGGTCGCTACGGCGGCGGGGGCGGCGGCGAGCGGCGAGCGGGACGAGCGCGGCGCGGTCCCTGCCGCGGCCGCCGCGGCCGCCGTCGCCGTCGTCGCGGCGGCCCGCTCGCTCCTCTCCTCGCGGGAGGCGACGTCGCTCTTCCTCGAGCCCCCCGCGCCGCCCCTGCCTCGCGGGAAGCAGCGCCGACTGAAGGCGGGGGCCGCGGAGGCGGCCTCCGCGGCGTTTTTGGCCCTGGAGCTGCTGCTACCGCTGTCGCCGCGACGAGCGAGCGGCAACGAAAGCGGAAGCGACAGCGGCGACGACGACGCTCTTCTCCTCCTCTCCTGGGCTCCCGCCGTCGGCCGCGACCTCTCCGAGCGCTGGGCCGCGGCGACCTCCGCGGCCCTCCGCCGGGCGGAAGGAAAGGAGGGGCTCCCCCGCCGCCTCGAGGAGGCGGTGCGCGCCCTCTTCGCCGCGCCCTCCTCCTCTCCCTCGTCGTCGCCCTTCGCCGCCTTCGCCTCCGTCGACGCCTCGGTCAAGCTCGCCCTCGCGCCCCGCGTCGGCAAGGAGCTGGCCCCGGGGAACCTCTCCCTGGTCGGCGGGGGGGTCTCCGCGGCCCTGTCGTCGCTGCCGTCCCGTCGCGGGGAAGCCGCGGCGGCGTCAGCGGCTGGAGGAAGCGCTGCAGCGGCGGCGGCGGCGGCGGCCGGCGGCAGGGAGGAGAGGAAGCGCAGGGAGAAGCGCAGGAAGCCCCCAGTCCCTCCTCCTCCTCCTCCTCCTCCTCCTCGCTCCAAGCGCTCCACCGACGACGACAGAGCAAGGCGGGGCAGCAGCAGCAGCAGCGGCGACGGCGAGGAGGACGGAGAGAGGGAAGGATCGGCGCTGCGGGCCCGGTTAAAGGTACTCGAGGCCTCGCTGGAGAGGCAGAGGCAGCGGAGCGGGGGGGGCGGCGCCGCCGCCGCCGCCGCTGCTGCTGGCACTTCGGCTCCTCCTCCCCGGCGGCGGCATCGGCAGCCTCCGCCTCCCTCCCCCTCTTCCTCTCGCCCCGGCAACAGCACCACCGCCGCCGGAGGAGGAGGACGAGAGGGCCCCTCGCCCTCGGTCGACGCGCTCTTCGCGCGCGCAGCCGCGGCCGAGGCGGACGCCGAGCGCGCGGAGAGGGCGCGGCCGCTGCCCAGGCTCCGCGGCGCGCTCGCCCGCGCCGCCGCGGCCAGGGACCGCGCCGCGGCGGCGGCCGACGCCCGCGCGCGCGTCGAGGCGAGGGAAGGGATGGACTGGGAGGAGGAGGACAGGGGCGAGGAGTGGGGGACCGGGGCCGCGGAGGCGGGGGGGGACCCGATGCGTCGGGGAGGAGGAGGGGGAGGCGGAAGGGGGAGCTGGAGGGGGAGCTGGGGGGACATCGGCGGAGGGAGAGGCCGGCGGTGAAAACTACCTCGCCCTCCGTCCTTCTCTCCCCCTTGCTTTTTTTTCCTACGTGTACATTACTTTGCCGACTTTTCACTGTTTTAACTCGCACTGCTTTTTTTGTCAATCGAAGGAACGAGAGGAGAAGGGAACAAAAAAAAACTTTCAGTTTTCGTTTTCAAGGCGGCAAAACCGCGGCCTGAGCCGCCGCCGCCGCGGGGGCTGCTCCTCCCTCCCCCGAGGAAGCGACGGAAGCGGCGGCGGCGTCCGCCGGGTCCCTCCCGCCCATGAGCTCGATCAGGGACTCGTAGAAGTAGAACAGGACCGCGTTGACGACGAAGGCGCGGGCCTGTTTTTTTGAGGTTTTTTGGAGTTTTTCGAGTTTTGTTTTTTATGTTTTTTTCGTTCCGGGGTCTTTTTGAGTCGCCTCTCTCGAACGAGAGGAGTGGAGAAAACTCGTTCACTCCTCTGCGCAAACTCACCAGCGTCGAAGAGAGCCCGTTCCAGAGGCCTCCTGCTCTGACGGCGTCCCGCAGCGCCGTCGTCGCCGAAGGAAGGGGAGCTGCCGCCATCGTCGTCGTCGCCGTCGTCGTCGCCAAAGTTCTTCCGCTGCCGCCTCCGGCTACGCTTCCGCCTCCGAGGAGCGTCGCTGCCTGCACCCGCGTCTTGATGACGTCCAGGGGGTAGACAGAGAGCCAGGAGGCCGCCCCCGCGATCCCTCCCGCGGCGAGCAGAGCCAAAGACGAAGAGGAGGAACTTTTGCTGTCGCCCGCGCCGCCTGCGCCGCCTCCGCCTCCGCTCCTGCCGCTCCGGGACCCGGGGTCGAGCAGCTCGCGGCAGAGCTCGTAGCACGCGAAGTACACCCCGTGCGAGGGCACGTCGCGCAGCGCCGTGACGAGCCCGCCGCGATAGAGGCCTCGAACGGATCCGCCGCCGTCGCGCCACGCGGAGGAGACGGCGGAAGTTAAAGGGGAGAGGAAGGAAGTCAACGGCGATGGCCTCGCCGCCGCCGCCGCCGAAGCCAAAGCCGGAGCTCCGCTCCTGTTTTTCTGCGAGGCGGCGAACGGCGAGAGCTGCGCCCGGATTTTTAAGAGGTCGACGGGGACGATGACCGCGAGCTGGGCCGCGCCCGAGACGGTCCCGGCGAGGAAGACCGAGGAGTAGCTCAGAGGGGCGGCGGCGGCAGCTGAAGAGGAAGAAGAAGAAGAGGAAGAGGGAGAGGAAGCCGTCGACAACGGCGGCGGAGGCAGAGCAGAGGAGGCAGAAGAAGAAGAAGCTCTCCTCTCTTCCTCTTCCCTTTCGGCCAGGAAGCGGCACCCGATCCCGTATGCCTGGAACACGATCGCCGACTGGAACCCTATCGTCGCCGCCGGATAAGCCACGCCTCGCCAGAAGGCCCGCGGCCCTCCCCCGCCGCCGCCGGAGGAGGACGAGAGGAGGCGGCGGGCGGTGGCGAGGGGGCCCGCTCCGCCGCCGAGGGTGGCCGCCGAGGGGGGGCTCTTCGCTGCTGTCCCCGCCGCCGCTGTTGCCGCAGCTTGCTCGTGGACCCGCAGAGTGTCGAGGGGCTGCCCGATGACGACGGACGCGACGCCGGCGCCCAGCCCGGCGAGAAAGTCCCTCGTCGCCGGAGAGAACGAGAAGAGAGCGAGAGAAGCGGGAGAAGAGGTCGAGGTCAACGATGCTTCATCGCTCATCTCGCCTTCTCCGCCCCGCGCTTCCTCGTCGGGCTTCTCGATATAGCGCTACCGTTCGAGGTGAAATGTTCGTCGTCGTCTTTGCGCCTTCGGCTGTCGCAGCAGCCGCGAAAGCGCGCGAAGCGCGCGGCAAAAAGCGACGCGAAAAGCGCGAGGGATGGGAAAAAGGCTAGTTTCTGTGTGATGCTTTTCGTTCCACCTCGTTCCAAAACCTTTTCGTCTCCCTCTCTTCCTCTCTCTCGACTTTAATTTTTTTTTTTTTCAAAATCCGCTCATGGGGAGGGTGGGGGGGGGGCGGCTACTCTGTATTTACACGCTCAAATATGTGCAAAAAGGGGTAATAGAAGGGCAAACCTCATAGAAAACGCCAAACGAAGAAGACAAGAGGAAAAAGCCGAGAGCGACGGCTACCGACAAGACCTCTTTCGTTCTTTCTTTTTTGCGCGATGATGATTTTGATTTCCTTTTTCGATTTTCCTAAAAGAGGACGTGCGCATGTGAAAGATGAAACGCATAGTTTGAAAACGGGAGGGGGGCGGGCGGGACAAGGTCGGGCGAAGAAGAAGGAGAAGGAAAAAGAGTTCCTAAAGCTCTCTCCCTCCTCTCGCTCTTCACTGCCCACGCGTTTCTTCTCTTTCTAGTTTTTTCTCTCTAGTTTCTCTCTCTCCTCTCTCTCCATCCCTCTCTCCTCTCTCTCCGTCTCTCTCTCTCTCTCTCTCTCTAGGCGGCCCCCATCGACTGCAGCTTCTGGGCCACGCGCCTGCCGAGGCCGGCGTCGCACTGCGTGAGGTATCCGACCTGTTTCGATTTTTTTTCAAAAAGTGTTTTTTTTCAAAAAGTGTTTTAAGAGGGGAGGGAAAAGGAGAAATGAGCGAGGGAGCCTTCTTCGAGTTTTTTCCCCCCTCCCTCCCGAGAGACTGAAACCAAAAGAAAGCCAAAGAGGGAAAAAACACTCCTCTCACCCAGATCCTCCTGATCTCCGGCGTCGCCCTCGGGTCCCCGATCACCCCGCAGAGCCTCCCGATGAACCTCTCCTGCCTCGCGGCGTCGAACGACCGGAACCGCTCCCCGGGCTGCTGGAAGTTGTTCTCCTTCACGATCACGGCGCGCTCGCGCTTGCCCGAAAAGGGCATCGGGTTTGTAGGCGTGCGCGCCGCGTTACGCACGGGGTCCATCCTCGAGGGGAAGTAGTTGACCTCCTCGTCGCGGTGCGTAAAGTTCATGGCCCCGTCGTGGTGGTTGTTGTGGTGGGCAGACCTCGGCGCGTTGGCGGGGAGGAGCAGGTA
>Ga0315289_10004805_pt1 | contig 20119 bp, 20 predicted proteins | sample YL17G11_40_MG_FD_203452 | JGI IMG/M metagenome (GOLD analysis project Ga0315289, IMG submission 203452) | Sediment microbial communities from Yellowstone Lake, YNP, Wyoming, USA - YL17G11_40 | ecosystem: Environmental > Aquatic > Freshwater > Lake > Sediment | place: USA: Wyoming | collected... | reverse complement strand
GGATGGAACACATGAACCCGGTGAAGGAGTGGTATGCCCAAGCCACCAACCCGAAGAACCTCAAGGGAGGCATCCTGGATGTGATCGCGGGCGCCGACATGTACCTGGGGCTGTCCGGGCCCAGGACCTTGCCCCTCAAGGCCGTCAAGAAGATGGCCCGGAGCCCCATCGTGTTCGCCATGGCGAATCCCATCCCCGAGATCATGCCCGAGGAGGCGGCGCCTCACGTCCGGGTGATGGCCACGGGCCGATCCGACTACCCGAACCAGATCAACAATGTGCTCTGCTTCCCCGGATTCTTCCGGGGCCTCCTGGACGCCCGGGCTTCTCAAGTGAACCAGGCCATGAAGATCGCTGCGGCCAAGGCCATCGCCTCGCTGGTGAGTCCGCGCGAGTTGAGTGAGGAGTACATCATCCCCAGCGTCTTCGACACGCGGGTCGCGCCGGCCGTGGCGGCCGCGGTGGCCAAGGCGGCCTACCAGACCGGCGCCGCGCGGCGGACCCGGAAGTCGATGGGGGGGTATCGGTTGATCTGATCATCCTGGAACGCGAATGTGAACCACCAGGGACGGCACGAGGCGTCCTACTGGCGAGACTGCGAAACCTTCGCAACCCACGGAGGGACCAGAAAATGAGCTGGCAGTACGATCACATCCACTTCAAGTGCAGTGACCCGGAGAAGACGGTCGCATTCTTCAAGGACAACTTCGGGGCCAAGGAGGTCAACCGGTTCGAGGCGAGCGGGATGTCCATCGTGACGCTGGACATCGGCGGCCTCTGGTACAATTTCTCGCCCAAGAAGCCGGGTGAGAGCGTCGATCCCAAGACGGAGCCGGCGCGATACGGCGTCTACCACATCGCCCTCAAGACGCGTGACCTCCAGGCCGAGGCGGCCAAGATGAAAGCCCGCGGCGTGAAGTTCACCCAGGAAGTGGCCCAGTCTAATCCCAGGACGAAATTCGCCTTCATCGAGGGGCCGGACGGGATCTCCATCGAAATCCTCCAGCGCGACTGATCGGGACCGTGGGGGCGAACCGCACCGACGGCTAGCTCTAATCCGAAAAAACCATTGAACCGCCATGACGCCAAGGTCGCCAAGGGTGCGATGTTTCGAACTCTCGACCGAAGAACGCGAAAACCGGTTTATGGGGCATTCAGAAGTTCCGTTCCTCCCCCCCCATTAAGCCATTTCGGTCTTGGCGTTCTTGGCGCCTTGGCGGTTGAGAATTTCGGATTGGGGCTAGAAGGCTGGGATGCTAGGGGCTTGAAGGCGCCTGAGCTTCCCAGCGTCCCAGCTTTCAAGCTTCCTAGCCAAGCGATCCATGGGATCCTGCGACCGCGAGGACGAGGGATTTGAACTGATGAGAGGGGCGATGCGACCGGGGGGAAAAGCGAGCGGGCAGGGTGAGGTCGCCGCTCCTCCGACGAAGGCGAAGGTCAGGAAGATCCTGGACATCCTGGCGAAGACCTACCCGCACGCCCGGATCGAGCTGAACTTCACCTCGCCGCTCGAGCTGCTGGTGGCCACGATCCTCTCGGCACAGTGCACGGACGCCCGGGTCAACCTGGTCACCCCGTACCTCTTCCGGAAGTATCGGTCCACCAGGGCGTATGCCGAGGCGGACCCAGCGGTCTTCGAGGAAGAGATCCGCTCGACCGGATTCTTCCGCAGCAAGGCCAAGAATATCATCACCTGTTGCCAGCAGCTCGTCCGGGACTTCGGTGGCAAAGTCCCCCGGAGTATGGAGGAGCTGACCACCCTGCCGGGCGTGGGCCGCAAGACCGCCAACATCATCCTGTACAACGCCTACGGGATCCCGGGATTCGCCGTGGACACCCATGTGGCCCGGGTCACCAACCGCCTGGGGCTGGTGGACACGGAGGACCCGGACCGGATCGAGGAAGAGATGTGCCGACTCCTACCTCGGGAGGCATGGGGGCAAGCCACCCACCTCTTCATCTTCCACGGTCGCCGCACCTGCCAGGCCAAGCAACCCCGCTGTCCCCAGTGCCCCACCCGCTCCCTCTGTCCCTGGCCCGGGAAGCGATGACCCCGGCCTCCACCTCGAACTCTCCCCTGTCAGCGGCGCGCTTCTGGGATGGTCTCGTGGGCGTCGTGCCGCTCGTCCCAGGGGTGGTGGCGTTCGGCCTGGTGTATGGCGAACTGGCCAGGCAGACGGGATTGAACCTTGCCGCCACCACGATGATGTCCGTCCTGGTGTTTCCGACGATCCTGACCGGGAAAGGGAGCTACTGGATTCTCCGGTGGATTGTCGGATGACTAAACCCCAATCCGAAATTATCAACCGCCAAGGCGCCAAGAACGCCAAGACCGGATAAGCTCCTTGGGTGAAACAAACCCAGCTTCTGAAGGCCCCACGAACGCGTTTTCGCGTTCTTGGATCGGGAGATCGAAACATCGCATCTTTGGCGACCTTGGCGTCATGGCGGTTCAAGGTTTTTCTCGGATCAGGGTTAAAAGCGTTCGACTGTTTCCGCCTCTGGCGGATTCGGCTGTTCGGGGATCCCCGGAACGGTCGGACGACCGAACTGCCGAACCGCCGAACGCTTTTTGGGTAGGTGTCAGACAGACTGGCGGCCGAAGCGGCGGTAATAGCAGGCGTCGCAATAGGCGATGTCGTCGAACCGGGCGTGGATCCAGAGGTCGCCCCTGGGGAAGCGGCGTCCGCATCCCAGGCAGGGCAAGGGTCGGGCTGCGCGGGCGTGTTCCGCCTGCGCCTCGAGGTATTCCGCGATGCCCGTGGCGAGCCAGTCCTCGTTGATGTATGCCCGGAGGGTACTCAGCCAGTCGGCGGCTAGCTCGCCGGCCAGGTGGGATGGCTCGCGGACGGTCCCAGGATGTTCCATGACCCCGCATTGAACCACGGACGGGAGCGGCGGTCAAAGGCTTTCTGCGCCGTCGTCCCGGTGGAATTCTGTTGCAACGCGGCGCGAGGTCAAGTATCGTCTGGTCAACTTCACCTCTGATCGAGCTCTGCATCCCTGTGTCCCACCCGTGAATGTTGCGATGCGACGACACGCAAAGAGCTTTGTGATCGCGGCGCTGATCGGCTGGGTGGGATGGTGCGTCCTCTCGGGTCTCGCGCCTGCGGCCGCTGCAACGGAGGCGTCTTCCGGCGCGGGGGCCTCCGGTCTTCCACTCGGGGAGTTCGATCGGGCGGCGCTTCAGAAAGAGCTGTCCATGCCTCTCGAGTCATTGGAGAGGCAGCCGACCGAGGCGTTGCGGGCCCACGTGCAGCGACTGGGCGATCTCCACTTCGGCCTGGAACTGGCCGTGGATGTCTCGCCCGCAGAGCGACGCGCCCTGAGCGAACAGATCCTGACCCGCGTGGGCCAGGTCGGCCTCTTGATCCGCCAACGCATGGCCGGGCCGCACGCCCCCGCGAAGAGCCGGGCGCTCCCGGCGCCCGCTCCGGGCCCGCCCCCGAGGAGCGATCTGGCCGGGGTGCTCCTGGACAACTCGGGCCTGCTGCTGCGCCTCCTGGGGGGCCTGCTCATCGCCTTTGCCCTGGGGTACCTGGTCCGGGAACGCCGCGCGGTCAGGGTGACGGGCTCCCTTGTCCGGAGCGACCGGGAGAAGGAATCCCCGGCCTCGGTGCCCGTCCCATCCGAGACGCCGAGCGAGGGGCGGTCCATGACCCTGGAGGAGATCCGGAAGGCGCTGGGGTCGGGGTACACGGTCCTGCTCCAGATGGGATACGAGGTGACGCCCTCGCGGCGCCGCCGCTTCCTGGGATTGGCGCGAAAGGCGCAGGAGATCCTGCACGGGATCGAAGGGCAGACCTACACCGTGTGGGAGGACCCGGGCCACCCCAACCGGTTCTACGAGTTGCTGGTGTGCCGACAGCTCGAGGTCCTGGACCAGCTCGCCTCGACCCACGGAGGGCTGCCCAAGCTGGCGGAAGAAATCGAGGCCTGCCGCGTCCCGTCCGGGTTCAGCCTTCATCGCGCCTGGCTGGAGGCACTCCCGGATGCGCAGGGGGCGCCGCGCATTGGGCCGGCCGCCGAGGGCTCGCTGATTCACCAGGGGGTCGTCTGACGTGGGATTCTTGAAGATGGTGTACCAGGTCTACCAGCGGAACCTCCTGGTGGAGATCCGCCGGGGCAAGCTGCCCCAGCACGTCGGCCTGATCCTGGATGGCAATCGGCGCTACGCGCGGGCCATCGGTCTCCCGGACATCCTGGAGGGGCATCGCCTGGGGGCCAACAAGCTGGAGGAGGTGCTCACCTGGTGCGAGGAGCTGGACATTCGCATGGTGAGCATCTGGATCCTGTCCACGGAGAACCTGATGCGGCCGCCCGAGGAGCTTGGAGGGCTGCTGGGCCTGATCGAGAAGAAGCTGCGTGATACGGCGCGGGATCCCAAGATCCACAAGAAGCGGATGCGCATCCGGGTGATCGGCAAGCTGGAGATCCTGCCGCCCTCGATGCGCGACGCCATTCGCGAGGCGGAAGAGGCCACCAAGGACTACGACGGCTTCTTCCTGAACGTGGCCCTCGGGTACGGGGGCCGGCAAGAGATCGCGGATGCGGTCCAGAGCCTGCTGCGGGACCGGGCGGCGCAGGGGATGTCGCTGGAGCGGGCCATCGAGGAGGTCACCCCCGACAATCTCGGGAAGTACCTCTACACCTACGACCTGCCGGATCCCGACCTCATCATCCGCACCAGCGGCGAAGTCCGGTTGAGCGGCTTCCTCCTCTGGCAGAGCGCCTACAGCGAGTATTACTTCTGCGACGCCTACTGGCCGGCCTTCCGCCGCATCGACCTCCTGCGCGCCATCCGGAGCTACCAGCAGCGAGAGCGGCGCTTCGGGTTCTGAGGCCCGAAGAGCTAGCCCCAATCAGAGATTACAAACCGCCAAGGCGCCAAGAACGCCAAGGCCGGAACACGCCATCTGGGCAAAGCCATGGAGACGCTGAAGCCCGCACGAAGCCGGTTTTGCGTCCTCGGATCCAGGGACAGAACCATCGTATCCTTGGCGGCCATGGCGTCATGGCGGTTCATGCTTTTCTCGGAACAGGGCTAGCGGCCGATCTTTCCGCTCCCCAGCCAGGATGATGGGACCTTGCCGGTCCCCTGACACATGCCGCAGGGGGCGGTGGGCGCCCACCGCTTTGGTACCTTCGGGTTCGCGGGCCACTCGAAGAATCCACGTCCCCCGCAACCCGGACACGGGACCTTATTCTCCTGGGACAAGGCGTTCTTCATGGTGTGCATTCCGAACGGCCAGGCTCTCCCGGACACCCTCCGACGGCGACAAGTGAGATTGCTCGCCGGCGAGGGCCGCCCGGCCACGGGAGCCGTGCCGCCCGCCTGTCACGAGAAACCACCGAACCAGCGACTGTAGATCACCTTGATTTCAGGGCCGGGCGCCCCCACGCCATAAAAGCCATCCGCGAGTCCCTCCGGTCCCTGGACTTGGTACAGCGTGAATCGCTTCCGCTCCTCGCCACTGTAGAGGAACCGGGGAAACCGGTCCAGGTCACAGAACCGGTGCAGGCCTTCCGCGGGCAGGATCCCCGCGGGATTGGACACGTTGCGGTGGCGGGCCGTGATGTGTGCCCGGGGACTGCGCCCTCGCGCCGCCTCGAAATCGGTGCAGGATTCCACCTCCCAGACATCCACCATCCCCATGATGCCTCCTCCTTAGGTATGATCAGGCGACGCAGCCACCCCGCGGACGCGCTCGCGGGTATCTTATGGCTGAGGTCGGTGGGTCGTGTCAAGAGGGTGAGCGCGATGATCCGAGCGAGGAGTCGTCCTCGGGGCAAATAGATGGCGTGCCCGACGCGATTTGAACGCGTGACCTTCGGCTCCGCAGGCCGACGCTCTATCCAAGCTGAGCTACGGGCACGGCGCAACAGCTCCAGGACTCAGCAACCGCCAAGATCTTACACCGGGACACGGCGCCCGTCCAGCAGAAGATGCCCCGGACGTCTTCACCCGGTGATGCCGTCTTCTCGGAACCGGTTCCAGCCGGAGGCGACGCGAAACACCCGGCCTCACTCGGGCTGCTCACACGCCGAGGTAGTGTGTCCTGAGGTGCTCGTTCTGAAGGAGCTCCCTTCCCGTTCCCTCGAGGACGATCTGGCCGTTCTCCATCACGTACCCTCGGTCGGCCATCTCTAAGGCCCGCTGCACGTTCTGCTCGATGATGAGCAGGGTGAGCCCGGTCTTACGGATCTCCTGCAAGACACCGAACAGGCGCTCCACGATGAACGGCGCGAGGCCAAGCGATGGCTCGTCCATGGCAAGGAGCTTGGGCTCCGACATGAGCGCCCGGCCGACGGCGACCATCTGCTGCTCACCACCCGAGAGCGAACCGGCCTCCTGCTTCCTCCTGTCGGCGAGGTCAGGGAAAAGACCGTACACCTCTTCGAGGCTCCGCGCGCGCTCTCCCCTGGCCCTCCGGCAGGTGGAGCCGACGATCAGGTTCTCCTCCACGGTCATCTGGGGAAAGAGCTGCTTGCCTTCCGGAATATGCACGAAGCCCAGCTCCACCACATGGTGCGGCGGGGCGTGGTCTATCCGCTCCCCGAGGAAGACGATCTCTCCCCCGGTCGGGCGCAGGAGCCCCGAGATCGTCCGGAGGAGCGTGGACTTCCCGACGCCATTGGCCCCAACGAGCGCCACAACCTGGCCGGGCTGGACCTGCATGGTCACACCCTTCAGGACGGTGACGTCGCCGTACCCGCCCCAGACATCACTGATTTGCAGGCTGGACATGCCGCTCTCCGAGATAGGCCGTGAGGACGGCCGGATCCTTGCTCACCACCTCGGGTTTCCCCATAGCGATAGTCTCGCCGTGGTGGAGGACCAGCACGCGGTGGCTCAGGCCCATGATGACCCGCATGACGTGCTCGACCATGATGATGGTGACGCCGCTGTCACGGATCTTGTGGATCAACTCCATCATCGCCGTGGCCTCGGTCGGGGTGGCCCCGGCGACCACCTCGTCGAGAAGCATGAGTTCGGGGTCCGTCGCCAGACAGCGGGCCACCTCCAGGCGCTTCCGGTCCGTTGCCGTCAGGTTGTGCGCCTCCACGTGGGCCTGATCGGACATGCCGATGAAGGCTAGCACCTCCTCCGCTTTCTTGCGCGCCGCCGCTCGGCTCCCCTGATGATGGAACCCTCCGACCATGGCGTTCTCCAGGACGGTAAGATCCCCGAAGGGCTTGGAGAGCTGGAAGGTCCGGGCGATCTTGCGGTGGGAAACCTCCCACGGGCGCTGGCCGGTGATGTCCTCGCCCTTGAAGTGGATCGTGCCCGCATCGGGAGGGAAGTAACCGGCGATCATGTTAAAGGCCGTGGTCTTTCCCGCGCCGTTGGGCCCGATGATGCCGAGAATCTCGCCGGGCTCCAGCGTGAAACTCAAATCCTTCACCGCCTGGAGGCCGCCGAAGGCCTTGCTGATGCCGTTCACCTCGAGGAGTGCCATGGAGCGCTCCTTGTTCGCACCGTCACGCCGCGGCCGATTTCCCGCCCGCTCGCCCGGCTGCCCCCCGTCCTAGGAATTGTCGGATCGGCTGGATGAGCCCCTTGGGCAGGAAGAGCACGGCCAGCACGAGCACCAGCCCGTAGATCACGAGGTGCAGTCCCGGGAACTTCCCGCCCAGCGTGGCGCGAGAGATCTCCCCCGCCGGCGTGAGCAGGAAGGCGCCGAGCACCGGGCCGAGGACAGTCCCTTGCCCCCCGACGATGCCCATGAGGGCGAACTCGATGGAAAGGTCCAGGCCCATGTTCCGCTCCGGGTTGATGTAGCGGAAGTACTGCGCGTAGAAGCTCCCTCCAAGCGCCGTGAGGAACGAGCTCAGCGCCATCGCCGACAGCAGGTAGCGCGTGGAGTTGATCCCCAACGCCTCGGCGGCGTCCTGGTCACCCCGGATGGCTTTGAGGTAGAACCCTATCCGCGACCGCTCCATCCAGAAGGTGACGGCCATCACGGCGAGGAGCATGCCGATGATGATGTAGTAGTACGCGACCTTGCCGTCGAATTGGAAGAGGCCCGGGCTGTGCCCTTTCAGGGGGACGCTGAGCCCTTGCGCACCTCGCAGCTCGATCCCCAGGATCTCCTCCGTGTTCTCCACCCAGATGCGGAGGATCTCCGCAAACGCGATGGTCGTCAGGGCGAAATAGGGTCCTCGCAGGCGAAAACATGGATAGCCGACGAACACTCCCACTACCATGGCGCAGAACGCTCCGATGAACATGCCGACCCAGGGGGTGAGGCCGAGGTTGATGAACAGGAGCGTCGAGAGGTAGCCGCCGATCCCGCACAGCGCCGAGTGGCCAAGCGAGAGCTGTCCCGTGTACCCGCAGACGATGTTCCAGGCCGACGCCATGTAGGCGAAAAACATGACGCCTACCAGAACGTGTAGGTAGTACTCGCCCCTCACGAGGGTTGGCACCAGCAAAAAGAGCACGAGAACAACCGCAGGGACCGCATACCGCAGGGCACGATGGGATCGGGTTTGCGTAGTCATGGGATGGCGTCGCTCCCCGGCCTCACACCTTCATGCCCATGAGGCCCGTGGGTCGGAAGAACAGGACCAGGATGAAGATGACGAAGGAAAAGATCGACGCCGAGGTGGCGGTCACGAACTGGGCGGTCACCGACTCCACCACCCCCAGGATGAGCCCTCCCAGGATCGAGCCGGGGATGCTGCCGATGCCCCCGAGCACAACCACGATGAACGACCGGATCCCGAAGGCCAGCCCCACCGCCGGACTCACCAGGTAGAAGGGGATCATGACGCACCCGACAATCCCCAGGATAGCGCAGCCCAGCCCGAAGGTGATGTTGTAGACCCGGGGCACGTTGATCCCGCAGAGGGCGGCCGCATCGCGGTTCTGGGCCGTGGAGCGGATGGCCCGCCCCAGGTCGGTCCGGGCGAGGAACAGGCTCATGGCTACGGTGATGGCGAGGCTCACCAGGAAGGCGATCAGGCGCGTGTAGTTGATGTTCAATACGGTCCCGATCCAGAGCGCCTTGGCGGCGAACTCCATCGTGATGCCTCGGAAGTCCGGGCCGACGGTCATGAGGGCCAGGTTGTCCAGCATGATGCCCACCCCGGCGGTGAGGAGGAGAACGCTCAAGGGCTCCAGGACCATGGCCCGCTCCCGCTTGAACAGGGGGGCGATGATGGTGGCCTGGATCAGGTAGCCGATGCCGAACAGGGCGGGGGCCGCGACGACCGCCGCCAGGTAGGGGTTGACCCCGAAGAGCTTCCACAGCCAGAAGGGGATGAAGAGCCCCAACATCAGGAAGGAGCCGTGGGCGAAGTTGATCACCCGCATCACCCCGAAGATCAAACTGAGCCCGAGGGCGATGGCCCCATAGAGCCCCCCCACGATGACGCCGTTGACCACCGCGATGCCCAGAATGATCGGGTCCATGTCATGCCTTTCGCGGGTGTGCGAGGGAGGGGAACGCTCCCCTCCCTCGCGAGTTGGACCGGCCTAGCGATCCTTCCAGGCAGGAATCGGCCAGACGGGCTTGATGCCCTTGGGCCGGTTCGCCAGGGGCCAGATCGACGTCCGCTTGCCCTTGAGGTTCTGGGAGATGACGCCGTGGGCATCCAGGTTCTGGCCGTCCTGATCGAAGGCGATCTTCTGCCACCCCATGATCAGGGCGGGCCCGCTCACGATGTTGGTCTTCGTGAAGGCCTCGCGGATTTTCTCCTTGTCCACCGAGCCGGCCCGCTGCAGGACGTCGTAGATGGTGTAGATCGCCGAGTACCCCTGGGCCCCGTAGCTGGTGAGCTCGTATCCCAGCATCTCCCTGAACTTCTTGTCGATGGGCTTGGTCCAGTCGGCCACTTCCGTGATGTCGATCTGGAAGTCCTCCTGCACGAACATGTACTCGACCGCCTGGACCGGCACCGCCTTGTAGAAGTTCGGGTCCTCGGAACCGGCCCCCACCGAGTGGATCCCGAAGGGGATATCCAGCTTCCCCTCGTAGGTCTGCTTGGTGAAGACGATGTGGTCCGGCGTGTACATGGCGATGACCAAGGCCTCGGGCTTGCGGGACTTGATCTTCAGGATCTGGGCGGAGAAGTCCATGGTCCCCGGGGAGTAGGCCTCATCCAGGACGATCTCGTAGCCCATGTCCTTGGCGAGCTTCCGCAGATTGGTGGCGTGGGACTTACCCCAGTCGGTCCCCTCCACCAGGATGCCGATGCTCTTGGGGCCTTTGCCGGTCTCCTGGGTCAGGCCCTTGATGGCATCAAGCTGCTCACGGGCATCATAGATGGCTTTGTTGTTGGGGCGGAAGGTGTACTTGAAGCCGCGCTGCGTGATGATGTCTGCGACGGAGCCGGTGACGAGCCAGGGGGTCTTATACCGTTCGGCCACCTCGGTGGTGACGGTGGTCACCGCGCTCTGGTAGGCGCCGAAGAGCACCGACACGTTTTCCCGCTGGATGATGCGCTCGGTCTCGGAGGCCCCGACGTCAGGCTTGCTCTGGGAGTCCCCGAAGAAGAGCTTGATCTTGGCCCCGCCCAGGGCCGGTATCCCTCCCTTGGCGTTGATCTCGTCGGCAGCGATGATGGCCCCCGTCTTCGTCTGGGTCCCCTGGTTCGCCGCCATGCCGCTCAGCGAGAGGACCCCGCCGATCTTCACCTCGTCCACCTTTTCGCCGGCCAGGGCCAAGCCGGATGAGAGCACCAGGGCGACCACGCTCAGGCCAATCACGAATAACATCCGTCTCATGGCGCATTCCTCCTCGATACACGGGACGTCTCTGAGGGGGGGAAACGACTCGGAATCGTTTCCGTCCACGTAGAGATCGCGTCCCACAGATGCTGGGGCAGGGTCGGTTGGCTTCTCCCCGATAGAGCCCTCTTCCCGGACCCACTTCACTTCCGGTCTTCCCACCTCCTCTCTCCACGGTCCGCTCGCCGGGGCGGTCCGGCGCGTTGCCGACAAAGCGAGGCTAGGCTTTCCCCAGGGCCCGGAGTGATTCCAAGAGCACGCGCTGCGCCTGTTCGGTTTCCTCGCGGGACCGCTTCAGGGCCTCGCCCAGGTGGGGGAGATCATTCACGTGAAGGACCAGGTTCACGCTCTTGGCGAAGGCTGCAGCGATATCATGCGAGCGAACTCCGGGACTCACGAACACCACGTGCATGAGCCGGCGGGTCGCCATGCCCATCTCAGCCAGATGGTCCAGCACGGGGTTCCCGTCCCCTCCGGCGCTCCCGTACCCGTCCCGGAGAACCAGCAGGGCATAGGACATGAACCGCAGCCGCTGGATGGCGTCGGCCGCGCTCGTCGGGGCGCGTGGGGCATAGCCCTGGGCCTTGAGGGCCGCCATGACCTGCTCCCGCTCCGCCGGATCATCCACGCACACCAGCGCCAGGGGATGTCCTTGTTCCCCGTACGAGGTCGGGGTCTCCGGCGGCGGCGGCGGCGAGGGCGCCGGTGGCGGTGCTGTCGGCGCGGTTCCGGCGGCTGCATCGGACGCGGGGGCCGACCCAGTCAGGTCAATGACGATCTTCCCCTTGCACTGGGGGCAGGCGGCGCTCACGGCCTTGCCCTTGGGAAGCCGGTCGTCCGGGATCGTCAGGCTGGCCTTGCAGGTAGGACAGGTGATGGTCATGGCAGGCGCCTCATCGTTTGGGCGGGGGGCCGATCCGTTGCGACTTGCCGGGCTGAGGGATCTGCTTGCTGTACTCCTTGTCCAGGGCGAGGCCCTCGATGTCGCTGGTCTTCTCGCCCTTGGTGGCCTTGATCACATCCAGGCCCCGGGACACCACCGACCGTTTGGAGGCGTAGGACAGGGCCGTCTCCTCGGTGATCACGGCGTCCCGGAAGAGCCGGATGATGTGGGTGTCGAAGGTCTGCATCCCCAGGGCCTCGCTGTCCTGGATGATCTCGTAGAAAGTCTTGCCCTCCGACTCGCCGTTCAGGATGACCTCTTCGATGCGGAGGTTCATCCCCATGATCTCCAGGGCGGCCACCCGTCCCCCGCCCACCTTGGGCAGGAGCCGCTGGCAGACCACCCAGCGGAGGGTGTCCGCCAGGCGCTGGCGGGCCTGGCGCTCCTCTTCCTTGTCGAACATGCCCAGCATGCGGTTGATCGTCTGGCCGGCGTCCACGGTGTGGAGGGTGCTCATGACCAGGTGGCCGGTCTCGGCCGCGGAAAGCCCGATCTCCAGGGTCTCCCGGTCCCGCATCTCGCCCACCAGGATCACCTTGGGCGCCTGGCGCAACGCCGCGCGCAGGCCGCTGGCGAAGGAGTCGAAGTCCGTTCCCAGCTCTCGCTGGTTGAACGTCGCCTTCTTCATGGGGTGGACGAACTCCACCGGGTCCTCCAGCGTGACCACGTGGACGGCCTTCTGCTCGTTGATGATGTTCAGGATGGCGGCCAGCGTGGTGGACTTGCCGCTGCCCGTGGCCCCGGTGACCAGGATGAGGCCGTTCCGCTCCTCGGCCATCTTGTTGAGGGCCGGGGGCAGGCCCAGCTTCTCCACGATGGGGACCTCGCTGGCCAGGCGGCGGAGGACGATGGAGTAGTTTCCCCGCTGCTGGAAGATGTTGACGCGGAATCGGGCCGCGCTGCCCAGGGCGTAGGGCAGGTCGCAGGAACCGGTCCGGACGAGGGTCTCGGTCAGGCGCCGGTCCCCGCCGACCAGGGCCAGGGCGATGGCCTCGGTCTGAAAGGGAGTGAGCCGCGGGAGCGGCGGGTCGGTGACGACCGGCATCAGTTCACCACTGCGCTCCACCTGGGCCGGGCGTCCGACGGTGAAGTTCAGGTCCGACACGGGCCCGTGGGCCTCCAGCATCCGGGTCAGGATCCGATCCAACTCGTGTCGCTGCATGACGCACTCCTCCCCGCTGCGCGGGGCCTCAGGCCAGGCCCAGATCCTCCGGCGGCTTGGGAAGGAAGGGAATGAACTTGGCTTTGTCCACCGCCTTGTCGTAGGCTTCCTCGGGGGCGATCATCTTCTTCTTCAGGAACTCCATGATGGAGTCCTCCAGGGTCTGCATGCCGAACTTCTTGCCGGTCTGGATCACGCCCGGGATCTGGAAGGTCTTTCCCTCCCGGATCAGGTTGGAGACCGCCGGGGTGACCATGAGGATCTCCAGGGCGGCGCAGCGTCCCTTCACGTCGATGCGCTTGAACAATGTCTGGGCCACCACGGCTTTCAGGGTATCGGCCAGCGTGGCGCGAATCTGCGCCTGCTGGTTCGCCGGGAAGATGTCGATGATCCGGTCCACCGTCTTGGACGCGTTCTGGGTGTGGAGGGTCCCGAACACCAGGTGGCCGGTGGAAGCGGCCTCGATGGCCAGGAAGATGGTCTCCAGGTCGCGCATCTCGCCCACCAGGATGATGTCGGGGTCCTCGCGCAGGGCGCCCCGCAGGGCCGCGGCGAACGTCTTGGTGTCGCGCCCGACCTCGCGGTGGCTGATGACGCAGCTCTGGCTCTGGTGGATGAACTCCACCGGGTCCTCGACGGTGATGATGTTGTCCCGGCGCACCTTGTTGGCGTGGTCCACGATGGCGGCCAGCGTGGTGGACTTGCCGCTGCCGGTGGGGCCCGTGACCAGGACCAGCCCCTTCTTCAGGAGCGCCAGCTTGGACACGGTGGTGGGGAGGCCCAACTCCTCCACGGTCATGATCTTGCTGGGGATCTGGCGGAAGACGGCGCCGATCCCGTTCTTCTGCATGAAGAAGTTGGCCCGGTAGCGCGCCAGGCCGGGGATCTCGTGGCCGAAGTCGATGTCCCCTGTCTCCTCGAAGAACTTGGCCTTGTCCTCGGGGCAGATCTCGAAGAGCATGGCCTTGAGTTCCTCGTGCTCCAGCACCTTGTACTTCACCCGCTCCATGTCGCCGCGGATCCGCAGGATGGGCGGGTTGCCGGCGATCAGGTGCAGATCCGAGGCGCCGGTGTCATACATCAGCTTGAAGAATGCGTCGATCTTGGCCATGGACTCGTCCCTCTGGCGATGGGTCCCCGCTCAGCGTGCCTGCGGCACGACGCGCGCGATGAACCGCTTGTGCAGGAAGTGCAGGCGATCCGGTCCCTTGAGGGGCAGGAAGGCCGGCTGGGTGTTCAGGAAGTCCGAGAGGCGGCGCTTGCCGGCCGGTCCCTCGATGCGGACGGTCCCGCTGAGCTGCTCCCCGTTGATGAGTTGGACCCGGATCGGCTCGATGCTGACGCCCACCAGGCTCTCGGGGACATCGGGCAGGCGCTCCTCGTCCTCGGAAACGTCCACCCGGATCACCTGGATCTTGTTGAGGAAGACCAGGGGGGTGTCGCCGGGCAGCGAGACGGTGAGAAACAGGTCGGGATCATTCAACCGGTCCTGCACCGTCTCGGGGCCGGCGTGGGCCTCGACGTGCAGGCGCAGGAAGACCTGTCCGTCGAGCTTCGCCCCGTCGATGGTCCACATGGTGAGGGGGACGGGGCGGACCGGGATGGCCAGGTCCGCCTGGGCCTCCGGCTCGCGCTCGGCCGGCTCGGGCCCGGCGGGCGCCGTGACCAGGTCGGGGACCACCACGGGCGGCGATTCCCCCACTTTGGCGGCGGCCAGGGCCAAAGCCGCCTCGATGGTGCGCAGGACCACGGCAGGCTCGGCCGGCTTCCGCAGGGCCAGCTCGGCCCCGGCGTCGAAGGCCCGGACGTTCAGCTTGGGGTCGGTCATGGCCGTGAGCACGATGACCGGGATGGCCTTCAGCGCTGGATCGCCCTTCAGTCGCCGGCAGACCTCGAACCCGTCCATGTCGGGCATCATGATGTCCAGCAGGATGAGGGCGGGCCGCTCGCGGGCGGCCAGCTCCAGCGCGGTCGGGCCGTCGAGGGCCGTCAGGACCGTGTAGCCGTGGAAGCGCAGGATGTCCCCGTTCAACTGGAGGATGAGCGGGTCGTCGTCCACGCAGAGGATCTTCACCTGCGGCGGGCTGGGGAGGCCCAGGGCCTCGGCGCTCTCCAGGACGAGGCCACTTGCCACCGGGAAGCCGCACATCATGCAGCGGCGGACGGCCCGGGAATCCTCGGTGAACTCGAAGGTCGGCTGCACCAGCTGGCACTTCGGGCAATACTCGGACGCCGACCGTTCTTCCATGGCGCCTCCTGTGAGGTAGGAAAGCGAGGTCCGTCCCGGATGGGACGGCCGTGGCTGCACTGCAACAGCGTCCGGGACGTTACCAAAGAACCCGCAGATTGTCCAGGGGGAAACCCGCTGGGTCCTCACATCGCTCGCCAAATTGGTCAGTTGGCCCTGATCCGAGAGAAACCTTGAACCGCCGGCACCAACGGCACCGCCGTGGGTGCGCCAAGGTCGCCAAGGATACGATGTTCCGATCTCTCCATTGAAGAACGCGAAGAGCGGTTCATGGGGCCTTCGGAAGTTTCGTTCGTTTCTTTCCAATAGGCTATTTCGGGCATGGCGTTCTTGTCCCGCCCCGGGCGGGATTGGCGGTTGGGAATTTCGGATTGGGGTTAGATACCCTGGCGACGTTTTGGAGCGATCACTCTACAGACTGTGTTAGCCCTGATCCGAGAAAAACTTTGAACCGCCATGACGCCAAGGTCGCCAAGGATGCGATGTTCCGATCTCACCAGCGAAAAACGCGAGGCCGTGCTTATGGGGTCTTCAGAGGTGTCGTCCGTTTTTTCCGAATGAGCCATTTCAGCTTGGCGTTCTTGGCGCCTTGGCGGTTGAGAATTTCGGATTGGGGCTAGCTCTGGCTGCATCACGAGGCGGACGCAATGGTAGGGGGCCGCGAGGCAACTCTGCCGAAAGGGCGATGGCCGCCAGTGGCGAAAGGGATCATGGTTCGGAGCGGCCTTCCAGGCCGTACTTTTTCATCTTGTAGCGCAGGACACGCTCGCTGATGCCCAACTCGGCCGCGGCCTGGGTCTGGACTCCACCGTGCCGTTCCAGCGCGGCACGGATGGCCTGCCACTCGATGCTGGCCAGAAGGTCCGGGAGGCGGCGGGCCTCGGACTCGACCGGGCCCCGCTCGCCTGGTCGCAGAGCCACCGGCAGATCCTCGAGGTCGATCACCTGGCTCCGGCAGAGGAGGACCGCTCGCTCCACGATGTTCTCCAGCTCGCGCACATTCCCCGGATAATCGTAGCGCAGGAGCGCATCTCGCGCCGCGGCCGTGAGGCCGGTCACCTCGCGCCGGTTCTTCTGGACGAACTTCCGGAGGAAATGATCCAGGAAGACCGGGATGTCCTCCCGTCGTTCCCGTAGCGGCGGGATCTGGATGGTCACGACGTTCAGCCGGTAATACAGGTCCTCGCGGAATGTGCCATCCCGCATGGCCTGCTCCAGGTCGCGATGGGTCGCCGCCAGGATGCGCACGTCCACTTTCAGCGTCCGGGTGCCGCCCAGCCGCTCGAACTGCCGCTCCTGGAGCACCCGGAGCAGCTTCACCTGAAGGGCGGGGGACAGGTCCCCGATCTCGTCCAGGAAGATCGAACCGCCGTCCGCTAGCTCGAACCGGCCCTTGCGCTGGGCCACGGCGCCGGTGAAGGCCCCCTTCTCGTGGCCAAAGAGCTCGCTCTCCAGCAACTGCTCGGGCAGGGCGGCGCAGTTCAGAGTCACCAGCGGGCCGGCGGCCCGCGGCGAGTTGAAGTGGATCGCCCGCGCGATCAGCTCCTTGCCGGTGCCGCTCTCGCCCCGGATGAGCACCGTCGCGTCCGAGGGCGCAACCTGCTTCACCAGCCCCAGGACCTCTTGCATCCTTCCGCTCTCGCCGATGATCCCTTCCAGGCGGTGCCGCTCCACCAGGTGGGCCTGGAGGTCGCGCACCGCGCTCTGGAGGCGGACCTGCTCGCTCACCCGCCCGATGCGCAGCAGGAGTTCCTCCAGGTCCAGCGGCTTGGTGATGTAGTCCGCGGCCCCTTCCTTCATGGTCTGGACCGCCGTCTCCACCGTCCCGTAGGCGGTCACCAGGATGAAGGGGATCTCGGGATTCACGGCCTTGACGCCGCGCAGGAGCTCGAGCCCCGACATGCCCGGCATCTTGAAGTCGCTGATGACCAGGTCCACCCGCGTGTCTTTCAGGCGGCCGAGGGCCTCGGCCCCGCTGCCGGCCAGGAAGACCTCGTGCCCTTGCTTCTTCAGGAAGCCGCCGATCAGCTCGCGCTGGGACGTCTCGTCATCCACGATCAGGATGCGGAGGGAATCCATCGGCAAAGGCACCTCACTCACAACACGGTCGCCATTCGCCAACACGCAAAGGACACCCGGTCTGGCCTGAGGTTCTCATGAATGACCAATGACGCAATGACCAATTACCAATGAGATGCGAGGGTCGCAAAGGATCAGCCCCAGGTGCTTCATGGCGTACCGGGTACCCAGCGCTAGCGCTGGGTGTCCTTGGCGGTTGATGCCGGCTCGACGACAGGGAGCACGACCACGAACGTGGCCCCCGACCCGGGGCGGCTCTCCGCCTCGATGCTGCCGCCGTGCTCCTGGATGATCTTGTGGGCCAAGGCCAGCCCCAATCCCGTCCCGCCCTCCTTGGTGGTGAAATACGGCTCGAAGATCCGGTCGAGATGCTCCGGGGGGATGCCCGGCCCGCTGTCGGATACGGTGATCCTCGCGGCGGGTCGTGGCGGGGTCGGCCCCGTTCCCTGTCCCGCGATTGTGGCCGCGCGCTCAGGCGGCAGCACCGCAGCACGGATCGTCAGGGTCCCGCCGTCCGGCATGGCCTGGATCGCATTCAGGAGAAGGTTCATGAAGGCGTGGGTGAGTTGCTGGCGGTTCATGCGGACCCGCGCCTCCTCGAGCGTGAGGTCGGTCACGATCCGGATCTTTTGCGCCGACGCCTGCGGGGACAAGAGCGTCAGCAGCTCCTCCAGGACGGGCGCCAACGGCTCCTCGGTCAGGATCAGCCGTGATGGCCGTGCCAGGGTCAGGAACCGGTCCACGATGGCGTTGAGCCGACCCACCTCGGTCTGCATGATCTCGGTGAATCGAACGTACTCGGCTCGGGCCTCCGTCTCCGGGGGGGCAAACTCCATGCGCAGCCGTTGCAGGCCGATAGAGATGGCGTTGAGCGGGTTCCTGATCTCGTGCGCCACGCCTGCCGCCAGGTTGCCCACGGCGGACAGCCGCTGTTCACGCGCCACAACTGCCTCAAGAGCACGGCGCTCTGACAGGTGCCGCGCCTGGATCCAGAAGATGGCTACGGCCCCCGCGGTGCCGACGACGAGCAGGCCGAGGCTGTAGGACAGGATGCCGCGCTGGGCCTGCCGCGCCACGCCGGCCAGGCCCTGCGTGCCGAGGTCGAGGCGCACCAGGCCGGCCTGCTTGTTTTCGAGGGTGAAGGGCTTCACGACTTCGTACACCTCGCGGCCATCGGCCAGCCGTTGCCGGCGCCCTTTCACCGTGCCCGCCTGCCACGCCTCGCGCAGGAAGCTGTCTTCCTCCCGTCGGCCCACCTCGGCCACATCGCTGCTCGCCAGGACGGTGAGGTCCCGGTCCAGGAGGGCCACCGCCGCCACCCCGGATTGTCGCCCGAGGTCTTCGACCAGGTGCTCCACACCGATCTCACGCCGGAAGTTTAGCAGGTACTCGGCGTCGGCGTGGACGGCGATGATGCCGGAGAAGCTCTGGGCCGGGACGGCGACGCCGAAACCGCTCCCCTCCCAGAAGCGCCGAACCTTGGCGCCCTTGGGCAATGAGGGGAAGAGCTGGGCCGGATCCCCCCGAGGACCTCCCCACCAGCGATGCCCCCACATGAACGGCATGCCCGGGGCAGGCTGGCCTTCTGACGAACCGCCTTCCGCTTCGCTTGGCGGGCGCATCATCCCGCCCATCATCATCCTAGGGCCCCGCCCCGGACCGGGAGACTCCTGTGGTTGCCCTGGTTCCTCAGGCGCGCCAAGGCCGCGTTGGGCGAGTCCGCCCGGACCCCGGCCGCCGCCCCAGGGGCCTGGTGACGCTTCGACGCGGGGCAGGGAGATCGGGTGGCCCTGGGGATCGAGCAACTCCACCTTGGCCAGCCTGTTCTCGGCGACCACGCGCTGAATCAATTCCTGGGCCCGGGGGCTCCGTGCGAGCAGGAAGTCAACGAACCGCGCGTTGTCCAGCAGCCGCTGGGCCACCGCCTCTTCCAGGAGGGCGTTACTGGCGATGGCATTCTTGCTGCTCGCCTCTAGGATGCCGATCAGGGCCAGCGCCCGGTCCTCCAGTTCGCGCCTCAGGTTCCGCTCAAGACGGCGCGACTCGATCAGCGTGTACGCACCCAGGAGGACGATCAACAGCAGGACCGTAGCCAGGAGGGCCGGCCAGGCGAGGTGAAGTCGGGTGGATCGGCGTAGCAGATTCGGCATACAGACTCCGCGGCAAGGTCAGGGGGATGCCATGACTCTGGATTAGCCTATCACAACACCTGGAGACTCACCACACGAGGAATCACGAGGGGCGCACGTACTGCAGGTCAAGAGGAGAGGCGATCCATTGCGCGTTTGCCCTGGAACCTGAAAGGAAAACCGGGGAGCCGGCAGGTCGTCGGCTCCCCCGTCTCAGCGACCACCTTTAGCTCCAATCCGAAATTCTCAACCGCCAAGGCGCCAAGAACGCCAAGACCGAAATGGCTTATTGGGGGAAAGGAGCGGAACTTCTGAATGCCCCATAAACCGGTTTTTGTGTTCTTCGGTCGAGAGTTCGAAACATCGCATCCTTGGCGGCCTTGGCGTCATGGCGGTTCAATGGTTTTTTCGGATCAGGGTTAGAAGGTGCGACCGGCCCCGAAGGGAATCACATTTCCGAACGGATTGATGTGAAGGTAGCGGACCTCGTCCTTCGGCCCTTTCACCTCCACCTGGTACATCGGCCCGCGAGGTCGGTCGAACTTCACGAACTTCTCCACCGTGTAGCCGGGGAGATTCTTGGTCACGTAGTCGTTCGCGATCTCTTTGGCTTTGGCCTCGTCAATCGCGGTCGCGGTTACACCCTGCGCCCCCTGCTGCCAGCATGGCCCAGCCCCTGGCCCGAAGCCGGCGCCAGGACCCCAGCCGCCGCGCCCGCCCATCATTCCAGGACCCCAACCGGCGCCACGTCCCATTGGACCGTAGCCCATCCCCGGTCCGCCCCACCAGGCCATCGCCGCCCCGGAAATCCCCAGGACCAGCA
>Ga0315289_10004803_pt1 | contig 20120 bp, 20 predicted proteins | sample YL17G11_40_MG_FD_203452 | JGI IMG/M metagenome (GOLD analysis project Ga0315289, IMG submission 203452) | Sediment microbial communities from Yellowstone Lake, YNP, Wyoming, USA - YL17G11_40 | ecosystem: Environmental > Aquatic > Freshwater > Lake > Sediment | place: USA: Wyoming | collected... | reverse complement strand
AAACCGGCGCCCTTTCCCAGCCCCAACGCCATTACAAGCGCCACTTCTTTTTCAAGACAATACGTACGGGCCGGGGCAATCTCTTTTATGAAAATTTCTTCTTTCTTTTTTTCGGAGTCAAATAAAAACTCCGCATACTGTGCCGGAAAATCCGGCTCGTCATAATGGAGTAAATACGACACCTTGAAACTATTGTTCGGCACGGCCATCAGGAGCGCGCCGCCTTCTTCTTCCCAGACGGCCTCTTTTAAACTAAGCTCTCGTCTCGCTTTATCCTGCTCTACGCTTCCGGCTTTTTTTATCTCGGCCGCGTAATCAAGCGCGCTTCCGTCGAGAGCCGGCAGTTCGGCATTATCTATTTCTATATCCGCGTTGTCTATATTCAAACCATTAAGGGCGGCCAGGAGATGCTCTATGGTGCAAACCGAAACGCCGCGTTCCCTTAACGAAGTACATCTTGATTTATTGGAATAATCCGAAAGATTTGATACGTCAGCCGCTATAGACGGCTTTTCTTTAAGGTCGGTCCTTATAAAACGTATGCCCGTATCCGCGGACGCGCTCTTTATGGCGACCTTTACTCTGTCGCCGGTGTGAATCCCTTTTCCTTCCAAAATTATAGAGCGCTTTATAGTCCTCTGGCATCTCATTTAAGTTTCTTCTCTAGCTCGTTAAGCTTCTCGGCCATTTTGGGCAGATTGTCGATGTATGCCACAAGTCTTTTCGTTAAATGGTGCGGGCGGGCCGGAATCCCGCTCATAATCGTATTAGGCGGGACCGATTTTGTGATACCGCCTTTCGCCGCGACCATTACATTATCGCCTATCTCCACGTGATCCGTTATGCCGGCCTGGCCGCCTAATACAACGTTATTACCCACGTCCACGCTTCCCGATATGCCTACCTGCGCGACGATAATACAATTTTGTCCGATTTTTACGTTGTGCGCTATCTGGACAAGGTTGTCTATTTTTGTCCCTTTTCCTATCACCGTTTTGCCGAATCTCGCTCTATCTATGGCGACATTCGCTCCTATCTCGGCGTCGTCATGGATTTCGACGATGCCCATCTGGGGTATCTTGCGGAGTGAGGCGCCGTCTTTCACAAAACCAAAGCCGTCCGAACCTATAACCGCGCCGCTATGGACGATAACATTATTTCCTATTATGGCTCTTTCGCGGACGGTGACATTGGGATAGATAATACTATTTTTGCCGATCTTTACGCCTTCGCCGATATATACCAGAGGATAAATTATGCTGCCGTCCCCTATTGATACATCATCCTGAATGACAGAATTTGCGCCGACGGCGGTGTCTTTCCCGAGCGAGACATTTTTGCCCAAAGACACACTCTTTGCTATCCCTTTCGGATGGTTTATCCTGTGAGGAAATACTGTATCTATTATTTTTGTTATTGCTAAAGACGGGTTCTTGCACTTTATGATGGGCTTATCGGCGCCTTCGACGTCAAACGAGGTAATAATACATGACGCTTTCGTCGTCCGTACCTGTTCTTTAAGCTTAGGATTATCTATGAACGTTATCTCGCCTTTTTCGGCGTCTTCAATGCCGGATACGCCGCTGATCTCGGAACTGCCGTCTCCTACCAGTTCGCCTTTTATTAATTCGGCTATCTCTTTGACCGTAACTGTCATGTTAATTTTTCTTGCTCCCCGCGGCCGGTGCGCTTTTGTTCAATATCTCTATGATATCCTGCGTGATATCAATGGTGTCTTCGCCGTAAACGAGCACCCTGTCGTTCAGGATGACCGTATAACCGTTCTGCTTCCCGTAATCCTGAATTACTTTGTCTATCTCTCTCACTATGTCTTTGACCATGTCGTCGCGCTGCTTGTTCAGCTCTTCTTTTGTAGTATTGACGAATTCCTGCAATTTTTTCAGTTTGTCGTCGATAACCGCTTGTTTTTCCTGTTTCGCCTTGTCGTTCAAAAGTTCCAGCTCGTCTTTGAGCTTGCTTATTTCGTCTACCATTTTTTGGCGTTCTTTTTCTTTTTCGGTACTATTCTTTTCCAATACGGCATCCGCCTGCTTGGTCTTCCCGTACTCATCAAATGTCTTTCCCAAATTTACATATCCCATCTTGATCTCTTTGGCAAGCACTGACGATGTTTGGAAAAATATGAACGATAATAAAAGTACCGCCACTAAAACTAATTTTAACGACTTCATTATATCATCTCCTTTACTTGTCGGGGACACTCTCCTTAATCCCTCGACTTCGCTCGGGATGGTTCGAGGGAATGGTGAGCGCAGTCGAACCAAAAGGCACTTGCATTAGGCGACGGAGGGTGTCCCCATATTGTCTTTGCCGCCGTCTATAGTCTTTTGGTTCAACTACAAGCGCTGTTGGTGTCTTCGTTAAAACCCGTGCGACATAGAAAAGTAGAAACGCCCTCTTTTGGCATCGCCATAATTATCCGTAAGCGGCCAGCCATAATCTAACTTTACGGGCCCTAACGGCGTCTTAACTCTCACGCCCGCGCCCGCGCCGTACCTAAGTTTCGCGTCAATTTGCGGAATACCTTCCCAAACATTTCCTATATCGGCAAATACCGCGCCCTTTATAATATCTTCAAAAACCGGAACGGTCGCCTCGGCGGTCCCTAAAAAGCGTACGTTACCGCCTATCGGCTCATTCGTGTTCTGGTCTCTGGGGCTTACGTTCCTTTCCTTATACCCTCTTATTGTATTAGCGCCGCCGGCATAAAACCTCTCATATATAGGGACATTAGCGGTATCGCTATATTTCTGGACGAAATTCATGCTGGTTAAAAACATAAGTACAAGGCGTTTTTCAAAGAAATTCAAATATGCTTCACCCTCCGCGCCGTATTTTAGAAAGTCCTTATCACCTCCGAGAAAACCGCCGACATTTTCGAGCGACCCGCCCAGTAAAAACCCTTTTGTGGGAACATAGACATTGTCGCGCATATCGTACTTTAGGCCGAGAAACAGTCTGCTAAGCCAATTTTTTCCATCCTCGTCTTTTATGTCGCGGGCGGCATCTTCATGGACATTAGATATGTCGACCAGCTCCAGTTTATACATCGCATCGGCCCTGAAATAGTCGTTAAACTCCTTGCCCAAACGGAAGTCGCCGCCGGTGCGCGCTTCATCAAATAAATATCCGAGGTCAGTCGTCCTCTCGTGCTCCGTCCTGTAAAAATCAAATCCGAAAAGATAAGGATACCCCAATATCCACGGATCGGTCCAGCTCATTACATAGTTTTGCCTCACGCTGCCTAATTCGCCTCTCACGCTTAAATTTTGACCGCCGCCCGTAAAGGTGGGGAAATTGAGCAGGTCAAAATTCCTCTGCTCGACCTGGACGAATCCCATAAGCCTGTCTATAGAGCTATAGCCGGCTCCGAAGGAAAATTCGCCGGTTTTGGCTTCCTTTACGGTCACGACAAGATCCTTTTTGTTCGGAGCGCTTCCCTGTTCCGTATCCAAAACGACGTCTTCAAAATAGCCAAGGTTATACAACCTTTCTTTACTTCTTCTTATAAACGCGCCGTTAAACGGTTCGCCCGGATAAGCGCGCAGTTCTCTTCTTATGACAATGTCTTTGGTCTTCGTGTTACCCTGGATCCTGACTTTCTCGACGTAAACAAGCTCGTTCTCGGTTATATTATAAGTGACGTTTATATCGCCCGTGGCCGCGTCCAAAAGCGCGTCAGGGGCGATATTGCAGTTCATGTAGCCTTTGTCAAAATAATACTGTTGTATATTGATAAGATCTTCCTTCATCGCGGCTTCGCTGTAGGGTCTACCCGGAGTCATTTTAAGCGCATTCTTTATTTGGGTTTCGGGGAATTTTTCGTTTCCGATTATCTTGATGTTTCCGACGAGGTACTTCTTCCCTTCGTCCATCTTGACCTTTATATACATCTCGGTGCCGTCTTCGTTATAATCAAACTCCGGCTCGACTTTTACGTCAAGATAACCCTTCCTCTGATAATACGTCCTTATCGTTTCCATGTCGGATTCAAACTCTTCGGTCTTAAAATATCCCGGTTGTATAAAAAACAAAAACTCGGTCTTTGTAACCATGAGCTTGTATAACTCTTTTTTGGGCACCGAATAATTCCCGATGAATTCTATCTTTTTTACTTTTATGCGCTGCCTCTCGTTTATGTTAAAAGTGATTTTAGCCCTGTTTAATGCGTCGTCCCTGTCGATTTTGTACTCGGCATTAGCCAGCTGGAACCCTTTACTCTCGTATAATTTTCTTATCGCCGTCAGATCCCGGTTTAACACCGAAAGGTCGAGCATGCTATCGACTTTTGTGCCTATCGCGCTTTTTAATTGCGGCTCGGGTATCGCCTTATTCCCCTTAAAGAACACGCCGTCCACGAGAGGCTTCTCCACGACGACAAAACTTACTATATAGCCATCGGCCTCTTCTTTTACGTCTATCGCTATGTCCTCAAAAAACCCGAGTTCATAAAGCCTCTTTAAATCCTCGTTCAATATATCCTGCGAAAAGAGAGCCCCTTCAGTGGTCCTTAACTTTGAACGCATAGTAGAAGTCGAAACCGCCTTGTTATTTATGATCTTCACTTCTTTGATCTTAGGGGTTTTGGGCTCGGCGGGCTCTTCCTCAAGAGCTCCCGCTACTGTATGGCTAAAAAACATAAAAAGACATACAAAAAATAAAAACGAATATGATTTTAGGCGCATTATTCTTCCTCTCCTTTGAATCGATTTTCGAAACGGGTATATTCGCTTATAAAAGTGAGGTACACCGGTCCGACGGGGCCGTTGCGTTGTTTGGCTATCATGGCTTCCGCCAAACCTTTTTTATCCTCGGCGTTGGGAGAATAATATTCTTCTCTTAATAAAAGGACGACTAAATCGGCATCTTGTTCGATAGCGCCCGATTCCCTGAGGTCCGATAGCTGCGGCCTATGGTCCTGCCTCTGCTCAACCGCCCTTGACAGCTGGCTTATCGCTATGAGCGGGACGTCCAATTCCCTCGCGAGCGCTTTCAGCGACCTTGATATCTCGGAGATCTCCTGCTGCCTGTTTTCGGACCTGGTCGGCCCCTGCATAAGCTGCAGATAATCGAGTATTATCAATTTAATATCATACTGGGCTTTAAGGCGCCTTGCCTTGGCTTTCAATTCCAGAACGCTTATTGACGGCGAATCGTCTATGTAAATCAGCGCTTCCGATAATTTGCTGGCGGCGGTTACGAGCCTGGGCCAATCTGCTTGCGAAAGAAAACCGGTCCTAACGTTATGAGCGTTGACCCTCGCGTGCGAGCACAACATCCTTTGCACAAGCTGTTCTTTTGACATTTCCAAACTGAAAAACGCGACCGGTATCTTTTCTACTATACCGGCGTATTCCGCTATGCAGGCGGCAAAAGCGCTTTTACCCATAGACGGCCTTCCCGCAATAATGATCAAGTCGGACGGCTGCAGGCCGGCCGTCTTGATGTCGAAATCGTGATAACCCGTCGGTATGCCGGTTATATTCTCTTTCCGCTGGTACAGATTGTCGATGGTCTCAATGCTGTCTTTTATTATATCCTTCAGCAAAACCGTCTTCTGCTCGACTTTCTTTGAGCTTACGTCAAATATAAGTCTTTCTGCCTTATCTAACAGGCTGTCCACGTCGCTGGTAGATTCGTAGCAGTCCTGGACTATTTCAGTGGCGTTATTTATAAGGTTTCTAAGTATGCTTTTTTCTTTGACTATCTTCGCGTAATATTCGACATTCGCCGCGGTAGGAATAGAGGAAGTCAGTAACGTCAGGTAGGCCGCGCCTCCCACTTCATCGAGCTCGCCTCTTTTTTTCAATTCTTCTATAACGGTAATAAGGTCTATGGCGGAATTCCTGTCAAATAGGCCGATTATGGTCATGTAAATCATCCGGTGGGCTTCTTTATAGAAGGCGTTTTCGTCTATTAATTCTATCGCCTTGGCTATCGCGGCTTCTTCTATGAGCATTGAACCGAGAATGGCCATCTCCGCATCTACGCTTTGCGGCGGGATCTTCTCTAGGGACATTTTTTGAGTTGTGATATTATCTTGTGACATGCGGTTGTTATTTCTTCACTACCCATATTTTAGCAGTGGCTGTAACTTCGGGATGTAGTTTTATTTCTACCTGATAAACGCCTAGTTTCTTTATCGGTTCCTTGATGCCCACTTGTTTTTTGTCTATCTGGATACTTTCAGCCGAAAGCGCTGTCGCTATGTCATCCGCGGTAACGGAACCGAATAGCTTATCTTCTTCGCCCGCGGCCACCGGTATGGTAAATGAGATGCTGTTTATTCTATTCGCTAACTCTTCGAATTTAATCTTTTCTTTCGTGATCTCCCGGATGCGTTTTTTCTTTCTCGCTTCCAGCACCTTCAGGTTGTCTTTCGTCTCTTTTATCGCCAGATTTTTCGGAAAAAGATAATTGCGCGCGTAGCCTTCCCTCACGTCCATCACGTCGCCTATCCTGCCGAGTTTTTCCACGTCGTTGATCAATATTACTTTCATCTTTTACACCTTGTAAAAATACTTGTTGAGCTTTAAGCTATAAGCTTTAGCTTACGGCTTACAGCTTAAGGCTTATAGCTTTATTCTGCTACATAAGGCAATAACGAAATTGCGCGCGCTCTCTTTATTGCGCGCGCCAATTGGCGCTGGTGCCCTGCGCAATTCCCTGATATCCTGGAGGGGGTTATCTTGCCTTTTTCCGTCATGAATTTCTGCAGCTTGGGAACATTCTTGTAATCTATGTCCTCTTGTTTTTCAACGCAAAATTTGCATACCTTTTTTCTGAAAAAAGTGCCGGGCGTCCGCTTAAAGTCTTTGCGCCTTTTTGCGGTCCTTATGCCGCTCTCTGACTCCCTACTCATTATTCGCAAGGTGCTTCTCCTTCCTTAAAGTTTTTAAAAAGGGACTTCGTCTTCCTTTTTTTTCGTTTTTGTTCCGCTGTTCATGTTTGGCCCGGCGGCTTCCGAATCCAAATTAATGTCCTCTATCTCTTCCGCAGCGCCTTGTTCCGCCTGCACATCGCTTGCTTTATCCGGCCTGCCTAAAAATTGTATCCTTTCCGCCTTTACTTCGATGGTGTTGCGTTTCTCGCCGGTTGGCGAATCCCACGCTCGGTACTGAAGCCTCCCTTCGACGAATACGGGTTTGCCTTTGGAAAGATATTCGCCGCATATTTCGGCCGTCCTGCCCCACACGACAACCCTTACAAAACAGGTCTCCTGTTTCTTCTCCCCGGAAGACGTCTTGTAAGTCCTGTTAGTCGCAAGCCCGAAACTGGCCACGGCCGTACCGCTTGGGATATACCTCAACTCGGGATCCCTGGTCAGATTTCCTATCAAGAAAACTTTGTTCAGATTAGCCATTTTTTACCTCTTATTTTGTTCTTCTTGTCAGCTGGACCCTTAAAATGTTGCTATTGAGTTTGAATATCTCCGTCAATGCTTTTATGGAATCCGGAGGAGCCTCAAAAGCAGTGTATAGAAAAAACCCGTCGTGACATTTTCGTATAGTGAACGTAAGCCTCTTTTTACCCCATTTTTCGGTCTTTTCGATCTTGCCCCCGTGTTTTTTTATGGCTTCTTCGGCTTGCGAATATTCCCCGTCCAGGTCCTTTTCAGGCAGCTCAGGTTTAAATATCAATATCCCTTCGTACTTATTCAATGTAAACCCTCCCTTATTTATATCTACTTATTTTATCATACGGCCATATCTAAGGCAACAGGAAACCCCGTTAGGAAGACCGCGGCTTTCTAACGGGGCAAAGAGGCGTTATATTTGTTCATCGCCTTCTCTATCCCGTTTTTAAGCCAACAATCGGCAGCTTCGGCCGCCCTTTCTTCCACCTCGCCGACCTCGTCCATCTCGCCCTTATTAAAAGGGCTGAGGACGTGGTCTTTCAGCTCTCCTTTTTTTCCGCCGGAGGCGGACCGGCCTCTGGCTGGCCCTATGCCCATGCGGAGTCTGGCGAAAGAACTCGTCCCGAGTTTCGTGATGATTGAACGCAGGCCGCGATGGCCCCCGTCCGAACCCGACGGCCTTATTCTTATGCCGCCAAGGTCCAAATCGGCGTCATCGCACACTACCAGAAGGTCAGAAAGCGGGATTTCTTTGTCTTTTATAACGGCCTCTACAGCCTCGCCGGAAAGGTTCATATACGTCAAAGGCAGAATGATAACTACGCTCTCGCTATGTATCTTTCCTTCTCCGAAATGAGAAAAATACCTCCGCCGCCTCAAACTTATTTTATTTAAATCGGCCAGCATCTTAACCACTTTCGCGCCGATGTTGTGCCTTGTGCGCTCGTATTCTTTACCGGGATTGCCCAAACCGACTATGAGTTTCATTTGGCCAGCTTACTTTTTCTCTTCTTTCTTCTTTGCCTCTTTGTCCTCGGCAGGCGCGGCTCCCTTCTCTTCTTCGCCTTCAAGGTCTTCCTTCTCTTTCTTCTCCCTGATGAGTTCCGGTTCGGTAACTGCCTCGGCGACTTCCTCCACCGGCTTTTCTACGTGCGGCATCTTAACGGTGACGACCGTCTGCTCCGGCGCGTTTAGTATCTTAACGCCTGTAGGCGCTTGAATATCCTTTACAAGGATCGAATCCCCGATTTTTAGACTGGTGACATCAACTTCTATCTTTTCCGGGATATCCGCCGGTAGACATTCCACCTTGATTTCCCACAATACGTGTTCGAGCACGCCTTCTTCTTTGACTACGCCCTCTGCCTGGCCTTTTATAACCAAAGGAACATCGAGGGTAAGCTTCTCGGTAAGAGATATCTCCTGAAAATCTACGTGCAGTATCCGATCTTTTATGGGGTGATGCTGCACTTCTTTAATTAACACTGTCCTGTCCTTAGACTTATCTTTAGAATCCTTAGAATCCTTGTCGCCTCCGCCGATTTTAAGGCCGATAAGAACGTTTGTCCCCGCTTTCGTATCAAGCGCTCTCAGCAGTTCCTTTTCGTTAATCTTTAAACTTACGGTCTCTTTGCCCTCTTTATAAACGATCGCCGGAACAAAGCCTTCGTTCCTGATTTTTTTACTTGGTTTTTTTCCCACATCTTCTCTTACTTCTGCCTTAAGCTGGATCTTTTCCATTTGTGCCTTTCTTCTATCCGAGTCTATCAGTCTTATCAAACAAAGTGCTTATAGATTCTTCTTTGTGTATCCTGTTTATGGCCTCCGCCAAAAGCGGCGCTATAGAAAGAATCTCTACCTTCGATATCCTCTTCGCTTTCGGTATCGGTATAGTGTTAGTGACCAATAATTTCTTAAGCTGCGATTTTTGAAGCCTGTCTATTGCGGGCCCCGAAAGTATGGGGTGCGTCACTGCCGCGTAAATATCCTTGGCCCCGCTTTTTACGAGCGCATCTGTCGCTTCGATAATAGAGCCGGCAGTCGCCACTATGTCGTCCACTATCAAAGCGTTTTTGTCTTTGACGTCGCCCATTATAAACATAACCTCGGTCTTTTTGTCGTTGACGCGCCTTTTGTCTACGACGGCCAAGTCTGCCTTCAGCTTCTTGGCATACGCCCTTGCCGTCTTTACGCCGCCGACGTCGGGCGATACTACAACCAGATTTTTCGGCTTATTCTTTTCCAGGTAATCGGCGAATACATTGATAGCAAAAAGATGATCGAGCGGTATATCGAAAAATCCCTGGATCTGGCCGGCGTGCAGGTCTATCGTCAATACCCTATTTGCGCCCGCTGCCGTCAGAAGATTGGCGACTAGTTTCGCCGTTATGGGCACCCTCGGCTGATCTTTTCTGTCCTGCCTCGCATAACCGTAATAAGGTATAACCGCCGTTATTCTATAAGCGGATGCCCTTTTCACCGCATCTATAAGTATTAATAATTCCATGAGATTCTCGTTGACCGGCGGTGAGACCGATTGGATTATAAATACATCCTTACCGCGGACGTCTTCGTTTATCTTGATCTTTATCTCGCCTTCCGAAAACTTCCCCACCAGAGCATCGCCGAGAGGCATCTTGAGATTCGCGCATATCTCATCCGCCAATTCTCTGTTGGAATTCCCCGTAAATATCAACATTTGGTCTCTTTTCATGTTAAAATCTCCGTTTCTAGTCGGGGACACTCTCCTTAAAAGTCACTTGTCTATTCGACGGAGAATGTCCCCCTCTCGTCTTTAGCGCAATCTATAGTTTATCGGTTCATCGCAAGCGTTTCTGGTGTATCTTTTGTATCGGGCGCGCCGGAATACCGACAACCACCGCTTTATCCGGCACCGACGTATTCTTTGTAAGCACGCTTCCCGCCCCCGTGATAGCTTTCCTTCCCACTACCACAGGCGCTACAAATATGGTGCCGCTGCCTATAAACGCGCCGTCTTTTATTATCGTCTTGTTCTTAGTTTTTCCGTCGTAATTCGCTGTTATGGTCCCCGCGCCTATGTTGACGTCTTTGCCTATAACTGCGTCCCCTATATATGTGTGGTGTTTTATCTTCGCACCAAAGCCGACATTGCATCTCGTCAGTTCCACGAAATTGCCTATCTCCACTTTGTCGGTAAGGACTGTGCCCTGCCTTAACCTGGCAAACGGGCCTACCACACAATCAGAGCCTATAACAACCCCTTTTTCGATTATCGTGTACGGTTTTATTACCGTATCCTGTCCTATCCGGCAGCTTGCGTCTATATAAGTATTGGCGGGGTCTACTATCGTTATCCCCTGGTCTAAGAATTTTTTAATCGTCCTATCCCGTAATATTTTTTCGGCTTTCGCAAGTTCCTCTCTCGAATTTATTCCGAATGCCTCATCCTCGCTCGCGGTACTTACGGATTCGATCTTAAAATCATGTTTTCTAAAAATAGCTATTATATCGGTCAAATAATATTCGCCTTTTTTATTGTCGTTCCTTACCTCGCGAAGCGCGTCAAAAAGATATCGCGACTTAAAGCAATAGGCGCCGACGTTTACCTCATCATAGGCTTTGTCGTAAAGCGATGCTTCTTTTTCTTCCACTATGCGCACTATATTATCCGCGTCGTCGCGCAATACCCGGCCGTAACCGGTGGGGTCTTTCATCCTCGCCGTGAGAAACGTGCAAAAGGCGTTCGTCTTTTTGTGCGATTTGATGAGTTCATCCAAAGTAGTCTCGGCGATAAGTGGCGTGTCGCCGTACAATACCACGACATCTCCCCTGAATTTGCTCAATGCGCTGCGGGCGCTCATTACGGCGTCGGCAGAACCCAACAGGCTTTTCTGGCTGACCGTTTTTGCGCCTTTACAAAGTCTCGTGACATTCGAACCCTTATAGCCGGTCACCGCGACAATGGGCTTAAACGAGAACGGCTTTATGAGTTCAAGCATATATTCTATCATCGTCTTGCCCGAAATCTTGTGAAGGACTTTGGGTAATGATGATTTCATCCGCGTGCCGCGGCCGGCCGCGAGTATTATGCAAGCTGTGTCTTTCATTATGCGATCTTTTTCTGGGCGGTTTTTACTAAAACCGGCCTTGTCCTCGCTTGGACGGTCTCTTTTTTGACGATGCATTCGGCCACATCGTCGTAGGAAGGTAATTCGTACATCGTATCGAGCATTATCTCCTCCACAATGGAACGCAGAGACCGCGCCCCCATGCCCTTGCGGATCGCTTCCTCCGCGATTTCGTCGAGAGCGCCTTTTTCAAAAGTCAATTTGACGTTTTCCATCCCGAACAATTTTTTATACTGTTCGAGTATGGCGTTCTTTGGTTTCAAAAGTATATCTATCATGTCCTTTTTCGCGAGCGGGTGCAGGGTGCTAATTATCGGAAAGCGCCCGACGAATTCCGGTATCATGCCGAATCTGAGCAAATCGGCCGGTTCGATCTTAGACAATGTGGTATCTATCTCGCCCGGGGTGCGGCTTAGTGTCTTGGCCCCAAAACCGATCGCCTTATTGGTCACTCTTCTTTCAATAATCTTATCTATGTTACTAAACGTTCCGCCGCATATAAAAAGTATACTGGTGGTATCTACCTGTATATATTCCTGATGAGGGTGCTTTCTCCCGCCGGCGGGCGGCACGTTGGCTATTGTGCCTTCCAGTATTTTTAAAAGCGCCTGCTGCACTCCTTCGCCGCCGACATCGCGCGTTATAGAAACATTCTCGTGCGTCTTGCCGATCTTATCTATCTCGTCTATATAAACTATGCCGAGCTCTGCTTTTGATATGTCGAACTCCGTTGCCTGAAGCAAGCGCAAAATGACATTCTCGACATCCTCGCCCACGTATCCCGCCTGAGTGAGAGATGTGGCATCGCTTATCGCGAAAGGGACATCGAGTATTTTCGCGAGCGTTCTCGCTAAAAGAGTCTTGCCCGAACCGGTGGGCCCTATCAAAAGAACGTTTGACTTTTCAAACTCAATATCGCCGCTCTTCTGGTTGGCCAATATTCTTTTATAATGGTTATATACACTCACCGAAAGCTGCTTTTTGGCGCGTTCCTGGCCTATAATAAAAGCGTCCAGTTTTTCTTTTATGTCTTTCGGCTTGGGAAGTTCTTTTATCGGAATGACTCTTTCCGCCTTCTTCTTATCGGGCGTTCTCTCGTCTTTAATGAGTATCCTATGACAAAGGCGGACGCAGGCCTCGCAAATCAAACCCGATTGGCCTCTTAAGAATCTCTGAACTTCCCGTTCTGTCTTGCCGCAAAACGAACATTTGTCCATGTGTTTACGCTTAGGTCTTTCAACCGCTAAGTTCCTCCTTTTCGTCGGAACTTTGACGCGGTCTCAGGACCAAATTTTGCTCCGCAAAGTTTGGTTGCCCAGCTAGGATTCGAACCTAGACCCTCAGCTCCAAAGGCTGGTGTGCTACCATTACACCACCGGGCAGTTTGAGTATCGATTATTAAGTATTAAGCTTTGCGAATACAATACTCACGACTCAATACTCAATACTAAAAATTACAATTCCAAATCCCCTTCGAACTCGTCTTCCGCGGGAATATCCCGCACTTTTTGGATTTCGGGTTTGGAGCTTGTTTTCGCGACATCTTTTTTTGGCCTCGGCGAATCGTACCTTTCCGATGCCTTCGTCGGGTTCTTTAATTCGTTATTGTATGCATCCAGCACTTTGGTCTGGATATACTCCCTGCATTCGGAGGTAATCGGATGGGCTATATCTCTGTGTCCGGATTGCCTGGTCGAGTCGTCGGTATGATTATTTTCCATCCTTCTCTCGCCCTGCGGCAGCGCGCCTCCGCATTGATTGCAGAATTTGCTCCTTACCGCATTTTTATAATTACATTTCGGGCACGCGTCTTTCAGTTTTCTGGAAGGCATGGCGACAAAAAGTCCCTTCGTGCCCTCTATTACCTTCACATTCCTGACGACGAACGCGTTATCTATAGTTATCGTTGCGTAAGCTTTTAGCTTACGGTCTTCACTTTCTCGGGGGAAAATCCTTACCTCTGTTATTTCCATCTCTTGGCTCCTTATGTAATCACTTGCCGGGGACATTCTCCTTTAAAGGCACTTACATTATCCGACGGAGGATGTCCCCATATTGTCCTTGACCTTAGTCTATAGTCTTTTGGTTCAACTGCAATCGCTGTAGGTTTTAGCAACAAAAACACTCCAGCCACTTTTACTTTTGTCCGTTAAAGATTTCCTTAATTCCTTCCCTAAAGTCTCTGCCTCCTTTCGATCACCGGTTAAAACAAAAATTGTGGGACCGCTGCCCGTGACTTTCACGGCATCGAATCCCATTTTCTTAACGAAATCCTTTACCTTCGGAATGTCCGTAACTTTTTTATTTACAATTGGTTCCAGGGTGTTGTGTAGCCCGTTTTTTATGCCTCTCAAATCATTTTTCCTGATGGCGTGGACAATTATTTTAACATCGGGCCTGGATTCTGTCAAGTTTAAACTTGTCTCCTTATATATATCCTTTGTAAGTACGCTTACCGGAGGAGATATTATAAGGTGCCACATATTTAAAGCCGATTTTATAGGGCTTACCTCGTCCCCTTTGCCTACGCCTAATGCAAACGGAAAGTTAAAAATAAAAAAAGGGACATCCGCCCCCAATTTCCTGCCAAGATCATATAGGGTATTCTGCCCCAGCCCTAACTTCCACAATTTATTCAGCCCTTTTAAAGTCGTTGCCGCATTGCTTGATCCGCCGCCAAGGCCGGCCGCGATGGGGATCTTCTTCTCTATGTGTATGCTTACGCCTTCTGAGGTGCCGTAGGTATTTTTTAAAAGGAGGGCGGCTTTATACGCGAGATTACTTTCGCCCAAAGGAAGTTTTTTATTGTCGGATGTTAACTTGATTTCGCCGCTCGGAAGGCTCTTTAACCGGATAGTATCGCACAGGTCTATCTTTTCGAATACAGTGATGATATCGTGGTAACCGTCGCTTCGTTTTCCGAAAACATCCAAAAAAAGATTTATCTTCGCCGGAGAATGCAGGTCGATGTCTCTCATTATTTCAGCTCTTGAGCTTTATGCTCTCTTCATCTTCAAAGCGGCTTCGGCCGTTTTCGCTATGTCTTCAGCCAATAGCCTAAAACACTTAAATAGTTCCTGCGGGTTTCCCGATTGAGTACAAGTCAAAAGCCCCACCATCTTTACGGGTACCGGACAATTCTGGGACAATACTTCGCTTACCGCGCCGCCAAGGCCGCCGCGTATGGAATGTTCTTCGGCGGTAACGACGGCGCCTGTCTCTTTCGCCGCCTTTATAAGTATCTTTTCGTCGATCGGTTTAAGCGTGTGCATGTTTATGACACGCGCGTCTATGCCTTTCTTCGACAAAAGTTCTGCGGCCTTAATGGCCTCGCATAACATCTGGCCGCACGCCACGATGGTAACGTCCTTGCCGTCCCGCACAAGAATGCCTTTGCCTATCTCGAACGGATCGCTTTCTTCTGTCAACACGGGGGACACGTTTCTCCCTAATCTTATATAAACGGGCCCTTTCCATTCGGCGGCTTTTATAGTCGCCTTTCTGGACTCCTCAAAGTCCGACGGCACTATCATCGTCATATTAGGGAGGACTCTCATAAGCGTTATCTCTTCCAGCGCCTGGTGAGTGTAGCCGTCCTCTCCCACCGAAATGCCGGCGTGAGTGCCTATAATCTTTACGTTTAGGTTCATATAATCGACGGATACTCTCACTTGGTCCCACGCCCTGCCCGCCGCAAATACGCCGAAAGTGCACGCGTAAGCTATCTTGCCTGATAACGCAAATCCTGCGGCGGCGCCTATCATGTTCTGCTCCGCCACGCCGAAAGAAAAAAACCTTTCCGGAAATTCTTTCTTAAACCAATGCGCCCTTACGGAATCGGTAAGGTCGGCGCTCAAAACGACGACGTCTTTACTTCTTCGGCCTAATTCGACAAGCCCTTTTCCGAAGCCGTTACGCGTCGCCTCAAGTTTTACCTCATTATTAACGCTTTTCATCCAGTTCCTTCAAAGCCTTTTCAAGCTCTTCTTTTTTAGGCGCTATGCCGTGCCATTCCACTTTATTTTCTATAAAGGAAACGCCCTTCCCTTTTGTCGTGTGCGCCAATATGACCGTCGGCCGTGTCTTATTCTTCTGGGCCCCATCAAGCGCAGTCATAAGTTCCTCGAGATTGTGGCCGTCGCATTCGATCACATTCCAGCCGAAAGAGGCCCATTTGTCTCGGAGCGGGCTCATGTCCATCACGTCTTTACAGTATCCGTCTATTTGTAATTTGTTATAATCGACGATACCGCATAAGTTGTCCAAGTTATAATGGGACGCGCTCGCCGCCGCTTCCCAAATCTGCCCTTCGTTCAGCTCGCCGTCCCCCATGACGCAGTATACCCTTATGTTCTTATTATCCATTCTCGCGGCGAGAGCCATGCCAATGGCTATGGAGAGCCCCTGCCCCAGCGAGCCTGTCGAGGCCTCTATGCCGGGAAGCCCGAGTTGCGGATGGCCCTGAAGCCGTGTGCCGAATTTCCGCAGAGTCATAAGTTCTTCCTTAGGAAAATATCCGCGGTCGGCTAAAATGGCGTAGAGCGTAGGGCAGGCGTGACCTTTTGAAAGGACGAACCTGTCGCGCATATCCCAGTTCGGGTTCTTCGGGTCATACTTTAGTTTATAATAATAAAGGCTCATGATTATCTCAACAAGAGATAAAGAACCGCCGGTGTGGCCGGAACCGGCCTCCGTAAGCATTTTTAGGACTGTTTTTCGTATCTCTCTTGCTTTTTCTTTAAGGTCAACTTGCATAATTCATCACCTGTCGGGGACACTCTCCTTAAAAGTCACTTGTACTATTCGACGGAGGGTGTCCCCATATTGTCTTTACCGCTGTCTATAGTTTTTCGGTTCAACTGCAAACGCTGTGGTTTCTCTTGCTCGATCTTGCTTATCTTCTCTCCCACCTCTTTTTGGGTATTGTCTATTTCAAAAGATTTTTTCCACTCGGCTATCGCCTTATCTGTCATGCCTTTTTTATAATACACGTCGCCCAAATGGTCTCTTATGGTCGCGTCGTCGTTTATTAAAGAGGCCGCTTTTTCAAGCTCCTTCAGCGCTTCCTCGGTCATCCCTTTCTTAAAGTAAGCCCATCCCAAACTATCTACATACGCTCCGTTTGCCGGGTCCATCTCAAGCGCCTTTTTTATAAGCCGTATCGCTTCGTCCAGATTCTCCCCTTTTTCGGCAAACATGTAGCCGAGGTAATTATAGGCCTCGGCGTTATTGGGATCCAGCTCGATCGTCTTTCTAAACGCCATTACCGCCTCGTCCGCGCGGCCGCTCCTCTCGTACGCCGCCCCCAAAAAGAAATGGGCTTTGGGGTTATCGGGCTCATTTTTGAGCAGTTTCTTATACTGTTCTATCGCTTGATCGTATTTTTTATCAAGCGAAAAGGCATAGCCCAAAGCAAGGTATAGCGCCTCTTTCTTATTTACGTCTTTAGTAAGGGCATCGTTTAAAATGCTTATGCCCTTTTCGTTATCCTTTTGTTTAATGTAAACATAGGCCAGGTCAATATAAGAATCAGCGTCCTTCGGGTCTAGGGTTATCAGAAACTCATAGTTGCGTATGGCGTCTTCTATCTTACCCGCCTCGTAATAAACCGCGCCTATATGCTCGTAGACCCTTTTGTTCAGGGGGTCTATCCTTAATGCGTTTTCGTAATTCTTTACTGCGTTTTCGTAATCTTTTTTGATCTCGCACAAAACGCCCAGCGCCAGATGCGCTTCTATATAATTCGGGTCGAGTTCTATCGCCTTGTTAAAATTTTCTATCGCCTTGTCGACATTTTCTAATTTGGAATATATTATGCCGAGATTGAAGTAAATTATCGGCGCTTTTCCGTCTTTTGCCTGGAGGAGTTTCTCGTATATCGACGCCGCTTCAAGCATCTTCTCCTGTATAACGTATAGATCCGCCAGCGAACTCAGCGCTTTAAGGTTCTGCGGGTCTTTCTCCACCACCCTGTTATACTCTTTTGCCGCCTCGTCGAATTTTTTCTGAGAAGTATAAGAGAGGGCTTTTAAAAATCTGACTTCGAGATTATCGGGGGAAATCCTTTCGGCTTCGTCAAATTCCTTAAACGCCTCTTCTCCCTTTCCGAGGATAAGCATGTCCGCGCCTAACCGGATATGAAAGAGCGCTTCCGTCGGATCACACTTTATGGCCTCCCTGTATTCCGCGACGGCTTTTTCTACTTTATCCTCGTGGTCATAAATAATGCCCATTGAATAATGGGCAAGCGCCTGAGAAAAAGTATCGCTCTTCTTTAGTCTGATCCGGCTTGTTAAATCATCTATCTTAGCCTCTTTATCCGCTAATAGCAATTTAGTTAATAAAACTAAAAATAAAGCGGCTATCGACAGCTTATATATTTTATTCAACACGTTGCTAGGCCTGTCTTTTAATGGGGACAGCTACCATCGTCCCCAAAAGGGACGATGGTAGCTGTCCCTCTTTTCATCGTGATGCCCTGTCAAGGGTCTGCTTGGGCTCAAGTTGCTAGTGCAACGCTTAACTCTGACCCTTACCTATCAATGGAACCACGGCTTCTTTTTATGTCTGTCTCTTCTGAGCCTTTTTTTCCTTTTATGCTTAGCCATCTTTTTGCGTTTTCTCTTTCTACCGCAAGGCATTTTGCTCACCCCCCTATTCAATTACTTTATTCAAAGGATATTCAACGATCCCCTGAGCACCGGCTTTTTTCAGTTTTGGTATAAGAATCCTGACGACTTTTTCCGCTATGACGGTATCGACGTCGCACCACTGGTCATCGCTCAAGGTTGCGACCGTCGGCTTCATGAGCGCGGGAAGGACCTCCAGCACTTTCGCGAGGTCTGTCTTCTTCACGTTCATCTTCAACCCTACCATCCCTTCGGACCTGAGGGCGCCCTCAAGAAGCATAGCCATATTTTCCATTTTCTCGCGCTTCGTTTTGTCGTCGTAGGATCCTTTATTGGCGATGAATTTGGTTACGGATTCGCAAATGGTCTCGATTACTTTAAGTTTATTCGCCCTTAAGCTGGAGCCTGTCTCGGTAAGTTCTACTATCGCGTCCACAAGCCCTGTCCCGACCTTTGCCTCGGTCGCTCCCCAGCTGAATTCTACATCGGCCTCGATTTTATTCTCTTTAAGATATTTTTTGGTGAGATTTACTAATTCCGTCGCTATCCTCTTGCCTTTCAAGTCCTTTAACGACTTGATGGCCGACTCTTCCGGCACCGCCAGGACCCACCTTACCTTTCTAAGGCCGCTCTTGGCATAGAGAAGGTCACATATCTCTTTTACGTCGGAGCCGTTTTCCAAAACCCAGTCTCCGCCCGTTATGCCGCAGTCGAGGGCTCCGGCTTCGACATATTTCGATATCTCCTGCGCCCTTAACATTATCAGCTCGATCTCTTCATCGTCGATAGACGGGAAATACGACCGTTCGTTGACCGATATCTTGAAACCGGCCTTATCAAACATTTTTATAGTCGATTCCTGGAGGCTGCCCTTCGGTATGCCTAATTTAATTTTCGTCATATTGATTCCTTTACGACTTTCTTTGTTTCTTGTTTTGCTCTGGGTCTCTTGTATTCTTTTTCGCTTTCCTTGACCCGCGTCTTCGGATTTCTATTCCAAAGCCTGCGCGCTTTTATCCTTTTTTTCGTCTGGTTCTTCTTCATAGCGCTAAATTAGATAATAAAAGATGACTTTATTGTATAAGAACCGCTCCCATTTGTCAACATATTCGTAGGGTTGGTAAAACAGGGACAACGGTAGCTGTCCCTAATTCTAAGAAGGTTAATTGTTAATCCCCCGGGTTGAGAGTCGTGTTAGGCCACTTGTATACGGGTTTTTCGGGCTCTTCGCCTGTCACCCACTCGTCAAATTCACCGCTATATTTATACGGTCCTTTCACGTGCCCATCTACAAATAGCACCATAACGGGGGTGTTTGGCCATACATTACCCTTCCCACTATGCCCTGGGTTGCTGTAGTCGAAACACGTTTCCAAATAAACCTTATCACGAGAACGAGTTATTGTGCTGAGAGGTCTTTGTTTCCAATTGTTTAAAACTCCAAAAAAAAGAATAGCCTCATTAAACCAATATGAGTTTCCATAATAGTCAAAACAGGTTTCTGTTTTTGTATCATCGGGACAATGAAAAATCTCCGCAGATGTATCAGTTACATCGAGGTAACGGTTAAGCGGTCGCATATTAGCAGGGTAGGCGTAACTAGGGTCAGCTCCAGCCTTACCACCAAATGTGATTGTCTCACATTGAGTATCGCTTGGCGAGCCCCAATCATTTTTCGGAAAGCACTCATTATGATCATCCAGATACAGATACCACGCAATCCCGTGCTGGCGAAGGTTATTGGCGCACATGGCACGCCGTGCTCCTTCTCTTGCCCTGCCAAACACGGGCATAAGAATGGCCGCAAGTACGCCGATAATGGCTATCACGACCAGGAGTTCGATTAGGGTAAATCCTCTCTTATTCATAAGCACGCTTGTAAATAGGGACAGCGGTAGCTGTCCCTATTTTTTCTTAGGGTCTGACCCTAAAACCATAAAAATATACCCTAGCCGCTCTTTCTGCTGCTAAAGTCCGCAAAAATGCCTCTTTAATATCCTTGCC
>Ga0315289_10004802_pt1 | contig 20122 bp, 16 predicted proteins | sample YL17G11_40_MG_FD_203452 | JGI IMG/M metagenome (GOLD analysis project Ga0315289, IMG submission 203452) | Sediment microbial communities from Yellowstone Lake, YNP, Wyoming, USA - YL17G11_40 | ecosystem: Environmental > Aquatic > Freshwater > Lake > Sediment | place: USA: Wyoming | collected... | reverse complement strand
GGGATCGACGCCCGGCGCAATCAGGAAGTCGTACTCGAGCCGTCCGTAGCTTCCGCGGAAAACCAGGTCCACGCCCGGATAGAGGCTTTCGTACCGCACCTTCCCGTATGTGGGGACGGCGGTACGCCACTTGCCCGGGTCATTGCCAGTGAAGTAGTTGCTGCTTCCGGCGAGCTGATCCACGCCCGTGATTCGGGGAGCCGGATTGGCCCCCTTGAACTTCATCCGCACGGCAGATCCATCACGGGCCAGCACGGCTTCCGTGGCGGTCAGAAACAACGTGTAGCCGCGCCCCCGGGAGAGGAATTGCACCCGGCCGTCCGTCTGCCCGTGGTTGGCTTCAAAGGTCAGTGGAAGGTTGCCGTAAGCCTCCTCCAGCCTGGCTTTCCTATTGCCAGTTATCTTCGCCGGGCTGTTTCTAGTCGCCAGCCCCCCAGTGAGCGGGGCATAAGTCGGCGACTTTGGGGCTCGAAGGGTGCCGCCACCCGAGGAACCCACGTTGCGCAAGCACACAGAATCAGAGCTGATCTCGATCAGCCCAAGGGTCAGAATCGCAAGACCCAGCGGCAGTAGTCCCCGATGAACGCCCGACACGCTGGGCAGCCTCAACCATTGCCACATGGCGCCCCCTATCGCGAGGACACTGACTGTGTAGTGTGAACAGCCGTCCCCGCGCCTTTCACGTTTACCCCCGCTGGATTCTGACCGACATAGTCAGCCGAGGATCCAGCACGTTAACGAACGAGAGCTTTATTAGGGCGTGGGTCCGATGGGTTCAGCCGAGATGAAGCTACCCGCACGGGACGAGTCTAATATACACCTTTACTTTCCCTGACGCAAGGAGGTTGTTCCCGCAGCCCCACCTTCGCTCATCTCAATCTCTCGCGACACCCCTTCCCACTCGCCCAGCCGGGCCTCCAGAGCCGTGCGGCTCTCCGCCAGCAAGGTGCTGAGGCGGCGGGTCTCTTCGGCGCTTTTGAAGGCGGCCAGGGCGCGCTCGCAGTCGGCGATCTGCGTCTCCAGGCGCGCGATTTCCTCTTCGAGCGCCGCCGCGCGCTCTTTGAGTTGGCGCAGGCGGAGCGGGTTGAGGCGGCGGGCGGCGGGCGAGATTCCGCTCCCTGACGGTCGCGGCTCAGAAGGAGTGGTCACGGCCTCAAGGGCGGGCTGGTGTTGCTTCCGCCACAAGTAGTCCTCGTAGTTGCCCAGATAGGTGTTGACGCGGCCGGCTTCCAGCTCGAAGACTCGCGTGGCCAGCTTGTCGATGAAGTAACGGTCGTGCGAGACGAAGACCAGCGTGCCCGTGTACTGCTGGAGCGCTTCGAGCAGCACGTCCTTGGCGCGCAGGTCGAGGTGGTTAGTGGGTTCGTCGAGCAGCAGGAAGTTCGAGGGCCGCATCAGCAGTCGCGCCAGCGCGTAACGGTTACACTCGCCGCCCGACAGCACGCCGATCTTTTTGAATACGTCGTCGTCGGAGAAGAGGAAGCAGCCCAGCAAGGTGCGCAGCTCGGTCTGGGAGACCCTAGGGGCCGCCGCCGACAGGTCATCGAGCAGGCGCGCCTCGGGATCCAGTTCCTTGTACTGGTCCTGCGCGAAGTATTCCGCCCGCGCGTTCAAGCCCGACCGGATCTCACCTGCGCTCGGCCGTTCGAGCCCCGCCAGCAACCTGATCAACGTGGACTTGCCGGCGCCGTTGACGCCCAGCAACGCCACGCGGTCGCCGCGCTCGATGACGAAGTTCACTCCTTCGAAGACCAACCTGTCGCCGTAGCGCTTGCCCAGATCCACGCACTCGGCGACCACGCGGCCACTGGCCTTGGGCTGCGGGAAAGCAAAGCGGATGGTCTTCTCCTCGGGCGGGACCTCGATGCGCTTCATCCGCTCGAGTTCCCTGATGCGGCTCTGCACCTGGCGGACCTTGGTGGCCGTATAGCGAAAGCGGTTGATGAACGCTTCGAGCTGGCGGATGCGAGCCTGCTGGTTCTTCCAGGCCGCCTCGAGCTGGGCGCGGCGCTGCTGTTTCTGCTCGAAGTAGCGCGAGTAGTTGCCGCTGTAGAAATGCAGCTTCCGGTTCCAGATCTCGACCACTTTGCGGACCGTGGCATCGAGAAAGTAGCGGTCGTGGGAGACCAGCACGAATGCGTACGGATAGGCGGCCAGGTATTGCTCCAGCCAGTTGCGCGCCTCCAGGTCCAGGTGGTTGGTCGGCTCGTCCAGCAGCAGCAGGTTGGGTTTCTCGAGCAGGAGCCTGGCCAGCGCGACGCGCATCTGCCAGCCGCCGGAGAACTCCTCGGCACGGCGGCGCCAGTCGTTTCGGGAAAAGCCCAATCCCGCGAGCACCGCGCCTACCTGGGCCTCGATGGCGTAGCCGTCGCGGGCACGGAACTCTCCGTCCAGGCGCTCCAGCCGCTCAGCCACTTCCCGATACTCCGGGCTCGCCGGATCCAACTCGGCCAGGCGGCGCGGCAGGGTTTCGAGTTCCGCTTCCATGGCCTGTAGGTCTGCGAACCCCGAGAGGCACTCGGCGAAGACCGTTCGGCCCTCCAGCGCCAGCCCCTCCTGTGGCAGGCAACCGGCGGTGAGTCCCCTGGCGGCGCTGCGCGTACCGTCATCCAAGGATTCCAGCCCGGCCAGAATCTTCAGCAGCGTGGACTTGCCTGTACCGTTAGCGCCCACCAGCCCGACGCGGTCGTCCGGCGTGACCAGCCAGTCGGCTCCCTCGAACAGCAGCTTCGGCCCGTAACGTTTGGCCGCTCCGGAAAGCTGGATCATTGGCGGCGCAACACGCGCCCCGGGCGCGCCCCGGTCAGCTTGCCGTTCTCGACTACCGCCTGCCCGTTCACCAACACCAGGTCAAAGCCCTCCGAGTACTGGTGCGGCTGGAGGAAGGTGGCCCTGTCCTGGACGCGCGCGGGATCGAAGAGAACCAGGTCGGCAGCATAACCCTCGCGCACGAGGCCGCGATCGCGCAGGCCCAGGGTCCGGGCGGGCAGGGAGGTCATCTTGCGGATGGCCTCTTCGAGCGAAATCACCCCGCGATTGCGCACGTACTCGGCGAGCACGCGCGCCCGCGTACCGTAAGAGCGCGGGTGGGGGACGCCCACGCCGAGCTCACGGATGCCGCCGTCGCTGCCCACTGAGGCATTCGCGTAGCGCATGATGCGTTCGACGCCCTTCTCGCTCATCGAGTGATAGACCATCGAGGCGCCGCCCTGCGCCACCAGGTCCAGAATGGTCTGGACTTCGAACTTCAGCTTCTTCTTGCGCCCCCGGAGCACGTTGATCTCGCGGATGTTCTTGCCCTCCAGCGACCGGTCGAACTGACAGGAAGCCACGACGGCGTAGGAGTAGTCCTTGTGACCCAGGCGCTTGACTATCTGCTCCATCTCGAGCGCGATGCGCGCCCGCGTGGCGGGATCGCCGAGCCGCTGTTTGACGGCGGCCTCTCCATCGGCCAGCGCCCAGCTTGGCAGCAGGATCCCGAGGCCCGTGCTGGAACGATCGTAGGGGTACTGGTCCACGCTGACGTCCACGCCCGCGCGGCGGGAGCGCTCGATGAGGTCAATGGTCTTCACGCTGGAGCCCCACAGGCGCCGGTTGTCGATCTTGAAATGCGCGATCTCGACCGGGAGACCGGCCTCCTTGCCCACGCGCACGGCTTCCTCGATCGCTTGAAGGACGCGCGCGCCTTCGTCGCGCATGTGGCTCGCGTAAATCCCTCCGTGACGGGCGGCGACTCGGGCCAGCGCGACCACCTCCTCGGTCGAGGCGTAAGTGCCGGGGATGTAAATCAGGCCCGTGGAGAAGCCCAGGGCGCCGTCGCGCATGGCTTTCTCGACCAGCTCCTCCATGCGGGCGATCTCCTCCGGAGTGGCTTGCCGGTTGGCCGCGCCCATGACCTCCTGGCGCACTGTGTTGTGGCCGACCAGGGAGGCCACGTTCAGGCCCAGGCCCAGCTTATCCAGCCTGGCGAACGCCTCGGCGAGATCGCGGTAGGAGTCGCCGCAGTTGCCCGTTACTGCGGTGGTAACGCCGTCCATGACATAGTTCGCGGCGCCGGGCAGTTTCTCGATCTCGTCCTCGATGTGCGTGTGTATGTCGATGAAGCCGGGCGCCAGCACGCGGTCGGCGGCATCGATCTCGCGCGCGGCGGTGGCTTTCAGGGAGCGCCCAATGGAGGCGATCCTGCCGTCTTTGACGCCCACGTCGGCCCGGAACCAGGGATTGCCCGTGCCGTCCACCAAGCGGGCGTTGCGGATCAGAAGATCGAAGTCCGCCGCGTGAAGCGCGGCGGCCAGGCACAAAGCCAGAAGCAGTCGCATGGTTGAATTATAAGCCGGGATCAGGCCGCCGGACCGCAGAAGAAGTCCAGGGCCTTGGCGATGAAGTCCTTCAGCTCCGTGCGGCTCACCACCGCGTCCAGCATGCCCTTGGCGAGCAGGAACTCGGCGCGCTGGAAGCCTTGGGGCAGCTTCTGGCGGATAGTCTGCTCGATGACGCGCGCCCCGGCGAAGCCGATCAGCGCGCCCGGCTCGGCGATGTTGAGATCGCCGAGCATGGCGAAGCTGGCGCTTACGCCGCCCGTGGTGGGGTCGGTGAGCACGCTGACGAAGGGGACGCGAGCTTCGTCCAGCCGCATCAGGGCCGCCGAGATCTTGGCCATCTGCATCAGGCTGACCGCGCCCTCCTGCATGCGGGCGCCGCCGGAGGCCGAGGCTATGACCAGGGGCACGCGCTGGGCGAGCGAGCGCTCGATAGCGCGCGTAATCTTTTCACCCTCCACGGCGCCCATGCTGCCCCCGATGAACCTGAGCTCCTGGACGCAGATGTTCACCCGCCGCCCGTTCAGGGCGCCCGCCGCCGAAATCACGGCGTCGGGCAGGTCAGTGGCGCGTCGCATGGCCTCCAGGCGGTCGGTGTAGCGCTTGGAGTCCACGAACCCCAGCGGGTCGGTCGAGGCCAGGCTCCGGTCGAACTCCTCCCAGGGGCCGTCCAGCAGCATGCGCAGGCGGGCGGGGGCGTCGAGGCGAAAGTGAAAGCCGCACTTGGTGCAGACGTGCAGGTTCTCCTCGAGCGCCTTCTTCCAGATGATCTGGCGGCAGCCTTCGCACTTCAGCCACAGCCCTTCGGTCTTGACTTTGCGCTCTTCCTCCGGGGCGGGTGTCGCCCGGGCGGGCTTGTCTCTGGTAAACCAGGGCATAACGACAATCAGTAGTCGATACCGGGCACGGCCTGAACTCCCTGCGGGAAGGGGTGCTTGATTTCGCGGACCTCGCTTACGATATCGGCTGCCTCCACCAAGCGCGGGTCCGCCCGGCGCCCCGTGCAGATCACGTGCAAGCGCTGGGGCCGCCGGCCGAGATCCTCCAGCACCCGTTCAACCGGGATCATACCGTAGTGGACCGCGTAGTTGATTTCATCCAGGATCACCAGATCGTACCGGTCCGAGGCCATGGCGGCGCGGGCCGTCTCCCAGGCCTCTTCCACCAGGCGAATGTCCTCCGGGGCCGGCTTCTCGGGCGGCGCCTTGACGAAGCCGCGACCCATCGGCCGGATCTCGAATTCCTGACCGAAACGCCGGGCGCTGGCCAGCTCGCCGGAGGGCCACGACCCCTTGATGAACTGGATCATGAGCACCTTCAGGCCCTGGCCCACGGCGCGCAACGCCGTGCCCAGAGCCGCCGTGGTCTTGCCCTTCCCGTCGCCGGTGAAGACCATCAGCAGACCGCGCGGGTCCCGCATCGTTCTAGGCTAGCACAGCGGCGAAAACGCGGGACAGCACGGGGCCGCTCGGAACGGGCGCGCGGCGCGCAAAACGGGTAATCTGGAAGTTCCGGGGGGAACGATGAAGAAGTTGTTGCTGTTGGCGTCTCTGGCGGCCGCGACGGCCTTCGCCCAGTACAAGCTGGAGGCCGCGGGCGCGTCGCCTGCCGAGGTGGCGCCGGCGATCCGCGCGGCCCTGCAAAAGGAGGGCTGGCGAATCGTGGCCGCGAACGGGAAGGTCTTCTGCGAGATTTGGCTGCGCGCCAAGGCGCCCCTGGGAGCCAAGACTACGGAGCAGAACGTGAGCTTCACCCAGATCCCCCCTGGTTCCCTGCTGGGGGTGCTTCGTTACCCAGCCCAGGGTGCTGACCGCCGCGGGCAAGTCATAAAGGCGGGCGTTTACACGCTGCGCCTGGCCTTCTACCCGCTGGATGGGGCGCACCAAGGCGTCGCTCCGCTGCGTGATTTCTTGAAGATCATTCCGGCTGGCATCGACACGGACTTGAACGCCACGCCCGCGTATGACGAGCTGGTGAAGATGAGCACCCAGGCCTCCGGGACTTCGCATCCGGCAATCTTGAGCGCCTGGAAGCCGGACGCTCCGCAGCCCAAGGCGTCGCTCGTGAAAGAAGGGGAGGACTGGGTCCTGTACGCCACTATGGGCGAGGAGCCGATCGCCATCCTGGTCGTGGGCGCCTATCAGGGTTGAGCCGGACTGCTGGTAGCCGATGCGCACCTTACGCTACGTCACGCCAAACGGTATCGCGGTCACCCGTACGGTGTCCCGGATGCCTTACCGGAAGGGGCTGAAGCTCCTGCTGCGGGAGCTGGACACGCGCCGCGGTTTCTATCTCTCCTCCGGCTACGAGTATCCGGGGCGCTACTCAAGGTGGGATATCGCCTCGGTCCGGCCGCCGCTGGAGATCATCGGCTGGGGGCGCCGGGTCGAGTTCCGCCCGCTCAACCTGCGCGGCGAGATGCTCAACCAGATGCTGCTGGCGGCGCTGGGTTCACACCCGCATTGGGAAGCGTTCGAAATCGAGGCGGGCGTTTTACGCGGGCGCCTGAAACCGCTGCCTGCGCTGTTCCCGGAAGAAGAGCGCAGCAAGCAGCCTTCGGCCTTCTCGATCCTGCGCGCCCTGGTGGAAGAGTTCCGCCACGGGGGGGATGCGCGGCTGGCCCTGGTGGGCGCTTTTGGCTACGACCTCCTGTTTCAGTTCGACCCCATCCGGCTGCGGATGCCGCGCGAGGGCTCGAAGGACTTGCACCTGTTCCTCTGCGACGACATCTGCTTTATGGACCGCAAGAAGGAGCAGATCGAGCGCTGCCAGTACGACTTCGATTGGGAAGGGGTCTCGACGCTGGCGCTGGAGCGCTCGGGTGAACCGGTCCCCTCGGCTCCGCCGGCCGCGGCCGGCGACATTGTCTCCGACCACACTCCCCAGGAGTACGTCGCCAAGGTGGAGCAAGTGCGCGAGGGCATGCGCCGGGGCGATTACTACGAGGTGGTGCTCCGCCGCACCTTCCGGGCTCCTTACTCGGGGCGCCCCTCGGAGTTGTTCGAGCGGATGCAGCGTCACAGCCCCAGCCCTTACGAGTTCCTGCTTCAGTTCGGCGATGAGCAGTTGGTGGGCGCCTCGCCCGAGATGTACGTGCGGACCGAGGGCGATCGCGTCGAGACCTGCCCCATTTCCGGCACCGCCCGCCGCACCGGCGACCCGCTGCGCGACGCCGAAAGCATCCGGGAACTGCTCAATTCCCCCAAAGAGGAGTCCGAGCTGACCATGTGCACGGACGTGGACCGCAACGACAAGTCGCGGGTCTCGGCGCCCGGCTCGGTCAAGGTCATCGGGCGCAGGCTGATTGAGGCCTACGCCGGCGTCTTCCACACCGTCGATCACGTCGAGGGCTCACTCAGGCCGGGGTGCGATTGCTTGGACGCTTTCCTGAGCCACATGTGGGCGGTCACCGTGATCGGCGCGCCCAAGAAGGCCGCGGCCCAGGCCATCGAGGACCTCGAGAAGGACCCGCGCGGCTGGTATGGCGGCGCCGTGGGCATGATCTCGCTCAACGGCGACCTCAACACCGGCATCCTGATCCGCACCATCCACCTGCGCCACGGCGTGGCCGCCTTCCCGGTGGGCGCCACGCTGCTCTACGACTCCGTGCCAGCAATGGAAGAACAGGAAACCCGCCTCAAAGCCACGGGCTTCTTCCGCACGCTGGCAGGCGAGCCCGTGCCGGCGGCCCCCTTCACCCGCGCGGCCCGCGTGGGCGAGGGCGTCAGGCTGCTGCTGGTGGATAACGACGACTGCTTCATCCACACCTTGGCCAACTACGCCCGCCAGACGGGCGCCGAAGTGGTGACTTACCGGGCCGGGTTTCCGCTCGAACTGATTGCCCAGGTCGCGCCCGGCCTGATTCTGATCTCGCCTGGCCCGGGCCGCCCGGCGGACTTCGGCGTCCCCGAGCTGGTCCGGCACGCCGTCCGTCTGGGGATTCCAGTGTTTGGCGTCTGCCTGGGCCTGCAAGGCACGGTCGAAGCCTTCGGCGGCGAGCTGGGTGTGTTGGGCTATCCGATGCACGGCAAGCCCTCGGTGGTCATCCACAACGGCCAGGGCATTTTTGCGGGCCTGCCGCCGCGGTTCAAAGCCGGACGCTATCACTCGCTGTTCGCCAGGAAGGAGACGCTGCCGGCCTGCCTGGAGATCACTGCCGCCTCCGAAGACGGGGTCATCATGGGGATCCGGCACCGCGAGCTGCCCATCGAGGCGGTGCAGTTCCACCCTGAGTCGATCCTGACCCTGGAGGACGACTGCGGCCTGCGGATGATCGAGAACGTGGTGAAACTCTATGGCAGGCTGAAGGCCTGCCCAACGGTGGCATGCCCAGGGCAATCATAGCCGGCGGCGGCCTGGCCGGGATGGCGGCCGCGGCGGCGCTGGCCGAGGCTGGCATCGGAGTTGAGCTTTTCGAGGCCCGGCCCGCACTCGGCGGGCGGGCGGGCTCCTTCACCCCGCCGGATTCACAGGACGCCTACGAGCTGATCGACAACTGCCAGCACATCCTGCTGCGCTGCTGCACCAACCTGTTGGACTTCTACCGTCGCCTGGGGGTGCTGGACCGGATCCGGTTCTACGACCTGTTCCACTTTATTGAACCTGGCGGCCGCGTCTCCTGCGTCCGGGCGGGCGTTCTGCCGGCGCCGTTTCACCTGTTGGGTTCCCTGCTGCGAGCGCGCTTCCTGCGCGCGGGAGACAAGCTGGCGGTTTTGCGCGGGCTGGCAGCCATCCAGCGTGGGCCCGGCGGGGATGACCTGGAGCGGATCACCATGCTGGAGTGGCTCGGCAGGCAGCGCCAGACCACCGGCGCGGTTCAGCGCTTCTGGCGGCCGGTGCTGGCCAGCGTCGTCAACGAGGAACTCGACCGCATGGCCGCCGCACTCGGCTTTCAGGTCTTCCGGCTGGCGTTCCTGGGGCGCCGCGACGCCTGGCACATGGGAGTGCCCCAGGCGCCTCTGGGCAGGCTGTATAGTCCACAGGTCTGGGAGCAGTTCGAGAACGTCAAGATTCACTTGGGCGCCCCGGTCGAGAGGGTCCTCATCGAGCAGGGCGCCGCACGCGGCGTGCTGGTGAGCGGAGAACGGCGCGAAGCCGACTACTACGTCCTGGCGGTGCCCTTCGACCGCATCCCGGCTCTGCTGCCGGAGCTGGAACTGGATCTGAAGCCGTTCGAGTACTCCCCGATCACCGGCATCCACCTGTGGTTCGATCGCCCGGTCACGGACTTGCCGCAGGCCGCGCTACTCGACCGCACCATCCAGTGGGTCTTCAACAAGGTGGAAGGGCGCTACCTCGTGGCGGTGGTCAGCGCCTCCCGCAACTTGCTGGCGATGAGCCGCGCGGAGGTGACCGCGCTGGCCGTGCGGGAGCTAGCCGAGTTCCTTCCGCGTGTCAGCCGGGCCGGCCTCCAGAGAGCCCACGTGGTCAAAGAAGTTCACGCCACCTTTTCCGCGCGGCCGGGCCTGGAAGCTTTCCGCCCCGCCTCGAAGACCCGCTTCCCGAATCTGTTCCTGGCTGGCGATTGGACCCGCACCGGCGGGCCGGCCACCATGGAAGGCGCCGCGCGCAGCGGCTACCTGGCGGCGGAAGCGGTGACGCGGGCCGCGGGCGCGTCCCGGCAGTTCCTTCTCCCTGCCATCTGAGATAATCGAGACATGCGCGTGTTTGCGGGATTGCTGGCGACCCTGCTGGTTGCGGCGGCGGCTCTGGCCGACCCGCCCATGACGAGGCTCCGGATCGAGGTGAAGAGCATGTCCGGCAAGCCCGTCGAGCGCGCTTCCGTGGTGGTTCGTTTCGTCGAAGGCCGCTCGGTGGCCAAGTTCGGCAAGAAGATCGTCACCCACTGGGAGCTGCGCACCAATCAAGAGGGCATCGCCAGGATCCCTTCTATCCCGCAGGGCAAGATCCGGATCCAGGTGATCGCCAAGGGCTACCAGACCTTCGGCGAGGTCTTCGACGTGCAGGAGGAAGAAAAGACGCTGGAGGTGAAGCTGAATCCTCCCCAGGCGCAGTATTCGGTACACCAGTGAGGCCCGCCAGCAGGCGGAGAAACCGCTCCGCCGCCCGGCGCCAGGTCGGCAGGCTCAGGTCGCGCGCGGCCTGCGCCCCGATCTCCCTTCCCGGGTGGTCGCTCGCGGCAGGCTCGAATTGGCCAGATACCGGCCGCCGCAGGGACTCAACCGTGCAATTCCCAAGTGTGTTTGGGGCGCGCCGGCGCGGACCGATAGGCCAGCAACGGCCGTGGCAGCCTCGCCAAACGGGTGGCCGCGGAGGCCCGGGAAATCAGCGCCGTGCGGCGCGCCCACTCCAGCAGGGCCTGCGCCTCCCGCAGGACTTCACCGCTTTCCGCGCCGCCAGGGGGCAGGCCGCCCAGGGTGTCCTCCAACTGACGACGGTACCCCAGGAGCAGGCTTTGCGCCCGGTCGTGGGTCCCGGCCTGAACGGCTTTCCGCAGCCGCTCTTCGGCCGCCTTGAGCGCCTCTGGGGGTGTCATAGCGCGTACATCTGCGAGGCGATCCGCATGGACTCGAACAGGTTGCTGATGTAGAGCGCCTGCTGCTCGAGCGAGGCGATCATGGCGTCCGCGGCCGCCATCTGCGCGGTCAGGCTCGTCCGCAGCTCGTCGATGTGGGTTTGCTCCTCGGAGATGCGGTCGCCCGCGGCGGTGACCGCCTCGGCGGTCGCGTCGATGGTCGTGGTGAGGATGCCATCGGTCTCGTCCTGCAAGCCGTCCATGGTGGCGGTAGCGAACATGAGGAAACCGCTGTCGGCGGCGCTTCCGAGGAAAGACATCACCTCGTCGTAGTATCCGCTGGTGATGGTCGAGAAGGTGGCGGTGTCGAACGACATCTTGCCTTCGTCGTCGAAGGTCAGCCCAAGGTCGGTCAGCGAAGTGATGTCGCCCGAGCCGCTGGCGTACTGGGTCACCGCGCGGATGGACTCCCACACCGACGAGATGAGGCTCTGGCCGGCCAGCGCTCCGCCGGCGACGCCGCGGTGCTGGCCCAGGTTGTCGACCGCCGCGTTGTAGGCCGTCGCCAGCGAGCCAAGCGCGTTCGAGATGCCAGCGGTGGAGTGGCTCACGGTGACCGTGGCCGTTCCCTCCCCTGCCAGGGTCGCGGTGAGGCCGGGCGCCACGGTGATGGTCCGCGAGTCGCTCGGCAGCGCGTTTACGCCGTTGATTTTGTAAGTCGCGGTGGAGCCGTTGGGGGCGTCCGCCACGAACAGGTCCTGGGTTCCGTCGTTGAGCTGCATTGCGACGGCGTCCAGCGCGGTGCTCTGGAACGCCAGCCGGTAGTCCGGCGACGCGGTCGAGCCGATGTTGACCACCGTAGCCTGGACGCCCGCATCCGCGTCGTTGATGGCGGCGGCCAGCGCGCTCAGGGTGTTGCTGGCCGGCGTGATTACCGTCTCGACGCCGTCGATGGTGAGCGTGAAGCTGGAGGCCGAGCTGATGTTCTCGGTGGCCGGATCGGTGACCTCAGTGAGCCCGTCCTTGCTCATGGCGGTCGAGTAGGCGCCCAGGGCGGTCACCTCTATGGTGTACGTGCCGCTGGTGGCGCCGGCGCCCGTGGTGGCGCTGAGGACCGAGCCGTTGGAGATCGAAGTCGAGTAGGCATCCTGGCTGGCGGCGGTGTTCAGGCTCGAGATGGCGGCGGTGACCGCCGAGACTTTGGTGTTGAGCGAGCCGAGAGCGGCGGCCTCATCCTCGAGCGTTTGCTGGGAGGCCTCGAGTTGCATCATGGGCAGGGAGGCAATGGCCACCGCCCGGTCCAGGAGGGACTGGAAGTCGCTGGCGTACCGGCTGGCGCCGGTGAAGATGGTGCTGGAATCGCTCATGCGCGTCCCTCCGCTAAACTCAGGGCCGGGCCGGCGAACCGGCCCGGCCCCGGTAGGAGAGAACCACTAGGTCCTCGCTAGGGTTTAGCCGCGGAGCAGGGCCAGCACCGCTTGCGGAGCGGAGTTGGCTTGCGCCATGGCCGCCAAGGACGCTTGCTGCAACACTTGCGCCTTGGTCAGGTTAGCAGCTTCCGACGCGATGTCGGCGTCGCGGATGCGCGATTCGGCTGCCGCGAAGTTGCTGATTTGGGACTGGGCCAGGTTGATCGAGTAGGCCAGCTTGTTCTGGCCGGTACCGACCTTGCCCTGCACCAGGCCGAGAGTGCTGACGGCGCTGGTGAGCGCCGCGATGGCGGCCAGCGCGTTGCCGGTGGTAGTGGCGGTGGAGTCCGGATCGGCGATGGTAGCCGCGGTCAAGCCGCTGGCAGCGTACAGACCCTTGGAGGCGACCGTGCCGCTGTAGGAGGTCATGGAGAAGTCGCTGGAGCTCTCGATGGTGAGAGCGACGCCGCCGGCGACGGAGTAGGAAACCAGCGCGAAGACGCCGAGCGTCGCCGCCGTCCCTGTGTTGATGGCGGCGACTGCGCCGGTCACACTGGCGCCGCTGCCGGTGCCGGTCAGAGTGACGATCGCCGAACCGCTGGCGTTCTGGAACGTCAGCACCTCGGCCTCGGTACCGGCCAGCACGGTCAGTGTGGTGGCGGCCAGGCGGTAGTCGCCCTGGTTGTCGGCCCCGGCCGTAAGAGCGGTCTTGACGCCGTTGCCGGCCGAGGGTGCGGCCACGCTCACCGAAAAGGCGCGGGTTCCGCCGAATGCGAGGTACCCGTTCGCGTCGGTGACCGCGGAAATGCCGTAGCTGGCCAGGTCCGTATTGAGCGCGCTGAGTATCGCGCTGCCCGTGCTGCCCGCAGCGGTCGAACCGCCCGTCACGGTGACGGCGTGGGTGGTGGTTGCCGCCGCGTTGGTGTCATACAGGGCAAACGTGAACACCTGGGTGGCGGAGGAGGCCAGGAAGGTGTTCGCGACGTTGTTCAGGTCCAGGTTGCCGACCGTGGTGCCGCCACCGGCAACGCTCGAGGTGCCGACGCCCAGGCTGGTGGCGTCCACCCGGTTGCCGGTCCCGCTCAGGTCCACCTGCACCTTGGCGTTCGCCACGCTGCTGCCGCCCCCGATGTAGACTTCGATCAGGGTGTTGTAGACGCCGCTGCTGACCAGGCCGATGTTCGAGGCCTGCCGGTTGATTTCTCCCAGCAGCGCCTGGTACTCGTTGTTGACCATGGTGCGATTGCCGGTAAAGGTGGTAGACCCGGATTGGGTCGCCAGGGTCTTCAGCCGGTCCATGATCTTGGAAATGTTGTTCAAGCCGCCATCGACGATCTGCAAGCTGCTGATGCCGTCATTGGCGTTTCTCACGCCCTGGGACAGCTCAGCGACGTCGCTGCGGTACTTGTTGGCCACGGCCAACCCGGCGGCATCGTCGCCGGAGGCGTTGATGCGATAGCCGGAAGTCAACCGGTTGATGGTCTGACGCTGGAAGTCCGTGTTGACACGAAGGTTCTCCTGCGCAACCATCGAGGCCACGTTGGTGACAATTGAGAATGACATGGGTTCACATCCTGTTTTTGAGATTTCCCGGCATCCTGCCGGGGTCGGCCCCTTTAAGAGCCTTCACTCTGCGTATCGACTCGCGGAGGGCGGGTTTGAGCTTATTTGCGGGCGCCGGCGACTACCGGGCTTGGCCTTCACTCCGGTGAGACAAATCGGGCGGGTCAGGCACTAAAGAGGTGCGGCCGCACCCGCCTCATGACGATTCTGCAAATCGAGAAACGGGATCTGACCAATCCCCGCAGCACGTATCTCCGCGCCTTCCGCGCGCCCGATTTGATCAGTATCGACATCGACGGCAGGGACTGGCACGTCTGGCGCTCGCTCACCGGCTTTCGTCCCCGCGTGGTGGTCGTCGAGTTCAATCCCAGCATTCCGAACGACGTGCTGTTCGTGCAGGACGAGAACTTCTCGTTCAATCACGGCTGCTCGCTGCGGGCTTTGGTCGCGCTCGCCAAGGAGAAGCGCTATGAGCTGGTGGCGACCACCGACTGGAATGCGTTCTTCGTCGAAGAGTCGGAATTCCCGAAGTTCCAGATAGACTACAACAGCATCGATGCCATGCACGACGGCTCGGCCTACCAGACGAAGTTCTTCCAGCTTTACGATGGCACTCTGGTGATTGCCGGCTGCACCAAGCTGCTCTGGAAGGGCTGGCCGATCTCGCTCGAAGACATCCAGGTGGTGCCGCTCGCCCTGCGAAGGTTCGAGGACGCCGCAGGCTAGATTCTCGTGCGGGGCACCGCCGTGGGACCGGCCCCGATCAGTCTCTCCAGATAGGCTGGCGCCAGGGAGGTTCCGGTCTGCGCATCGTAGTGCCGCAGGGCCAGCAGGCAGAGGTCGTAGGAGGCGTACACCTCGTGCAGGATGATGGCCAGCTTGAGCAGACTCGCCGGCGCCAGGCGTTCGAAATCCAGAAAGCTCTTGACATAGACCGCGTCGGCCCACAAGAGCTGGCTGAGCATCTGGTTCGGATCGTTGTTGACGACCACCGGCTGAAAGGCGCGGCCCATCCAACCGCTGAACTTGTGAAACAGGAAGCCGTGCGCGCGCAGCAGGGCGTCGATGTCGCCGAACAGCGGCTGATCCTGGTAGAGCGGAATGAACTCGACCTCGGCCTGCACGACGAGTATCTCTTCCAGCACGCGGCGGGCGCCGCGCAGGACATCGACCTCGGCGCCCTGGACATCGAGTTTTAGATAGTCGATGTGGCGCACCTGCTCGAGGTCGTCGAGGGCTACGGTCCGAACCTGGATGCGGTCCACCACCTGGGTAAGCAACTCGAGGTTGTTGAAGTACTTGAGCAGGGCCGTGTTGGGCTCATACAGCGAGGTGCACGCCGCGAAGGCGCACACCCGGAGTGTACGGGTGTCGCCCTCGCCAACCGCGCAGGGAAGGTAGGTTCGGCCGGACCCGGCCTTGGCATTGAGCCGGTCGCACTCCGACTGAGTGGGCTCGAATCCCGTCACAAACGCGCAGCCGGATCGAACCAGCGGCTCATAAGCGTTCGTGACTTCGGGAAGGTCCATGGCCCCCACATCCACGATGTGTATCCTGGGCGGGGGCGGCGGCAGAAGTTCGAAGATGCTGAACATTGGTTGTCCTCCCAATCGGTTGGCGGGTTACGAAGAGGGCTCGGGCTTCTTCGCCACCATGTTGAGGCTGATGGGCACTCCCCCCACCGTCCGCTGGATCTCGAAGCGGTCGTCCATGCTGAAGTGGTCTCTCCTTAGGAACAGCGAATCCAGGACGTCCAGGCCGGGCGCGCCAGTATTCCCCGCTCCGGGTGCCGCGCCGTCCCTCCGATGTGAAGTCTCCTGCTCATGGTGTTCTCAGACCGGCGGCCGCGGCGCCCGCCGGTGGGCCAGGCTCTGTCCGCTGTACAATGCCGCGCGCAAAACCGCGGCAATGAGCTAGCTGGTAAGGTTTGTCCGCGAGGTTCCAGGCGTCGACTCGATCGAAACCGGCGGCGCGGACCATGTGGGCCAGGCAGTGCAGGGTGGGCACCCACCAGTTGGTGGGATTGTTCGCGTACTGACTCTCCGGGTAGAACTCCGCCACCATCTGGCCTCCCGGATAGCCGTGACCCAGCCCGCCGCGGTAAGGGCTCCAGTCGTCCAGGATGGCCGACTCGACGTAAATTTGGTCGTCGCAGACCGCCGCCAGCCGGTCCAGCGCCAGCAGCGGGTGCCGGAGATGGTAGAGCACACCGAAGCAGAAGACGACGTCGAAGCGTCCGAGCCGCTCCGCACTGACATCGTAGACCGACATCTCCTCCCGCTGGCAGCGGTCCGGGCCATAGCCGAGCGCTTCCCGGCACAGGTCGAAAGTCTCCCAGGCCCGGCGAACGGAAGGCGCGTCCGTGTCCATGATATCCGAGAAATCGTCGATCGCCAGGACCTCTCTAGCCCCGCGCCGCAAGGCCTCAAAGCTCCAATACCCGTCCCAGGCGCCTACGTCCAGCACTCGTTTGCCGCCCAGATCTGCGGGTACCCTATAAACCTCCGGGGCCAGGGGCGCCCAACCCGGCGTCACCACGCCTCCGGGCAGCGCGATCTTGTGATACCAGTACGGAAACTCGGCCACGCGCCGGCGCAGCTCGTCCGGCTCCAGGCCTTGCCGCAGTTCTGTAGTCATGGCCGCGTCACCTCAGACTTTCCAGTAGATCCAGCAAGGCCACCAGGAAGGACTTGTCCTCCCGCCGGTAGAAGACAATGTTGCCGAAGGGCTGGCCTCCGAGCGCGTCTATGCACGCGCCCAATCGCAGCGCCGCCAGCCGGTATTCCCAAACCCCTCGGCGAAAGTTGCCGTCATCTTCACCGGCGAATACGACCGCTTCGTAGCCTCGCTCCTCCATGCGGGCGATGGCCCGGTCCACCTCGCCCGCGCTCTCACCCGGAAACTGCGTTCCGAACTCGACCAGCACCAGGCGCGGGGGCAGCCGCTCGAAATCGTGACCCTCCAGGACTTTGAAATCCCAGCCCTCAGCGTCGATCTTGAGGAAATCCACGCGTCGAGTGCCCTGCTCGGCCAGGAACTCCCCCAGTCGCACAGAGCGCACCGTAATGACCCTCTCGGTCGCTCCGAACGGAGAAGGGACGAAGCCGGAGAGACCGTGCACAGCCGCCTGGTAGAAGGGCACCTCCGGGGAGGTTGCGTCACCGGCGGCCACCGGGAACACGCGGCACCTGCCGGCGAAGGCAGCGACGCTTCTCTCCAGCACTTCCCGAGCAGCGGGATCCGGTTCCAGCAAGTCGGCGGTCCAGCCCTCGGCCAACAGCGGCAGGGCGTGCTGGCCGTGGCAGGCGCCCACATCCACCAGATGTAACGGCCCGTCCCGCGGCTCCTGGGCGCGCAGGAACGGATGGATCAGCGCACTGGCGATCCTGGCCTCAGTCAGGGCCGCGAACGCGGGACTCTGATCGGCGAGTCTGGCGGCCAGAGTCTCGATTTGCCTCTTGAGAACGCCGGTCTCCTCCTGCAATGCGGCGCGCGAGCACTCCACGTGAGCCGCGAGCAATTCCCACAGCGCCTCGCCCACCTTGCGGGAGTAACTTCGGGTGTCCAGGCAGGGTAGCGGCTTCGGATGATCGAGGATCCGGCGGCGGAGGCGCGCGCGGGCCGCCGGGTCCCGCCCCAGAGCCACCGCCCGGGCGATGTAGTCCTCTTCACTGGAAGCGACCAGCTCGTCCAGGTCCATAGCCCGCAGCATTGAGCTGGCGTGCAGCGACCGCGCCGTACCCCCGCGCCAGACCACCACCGGGCAACCCACCACCAGCGGATCGATTACCGAACAAGCCCCGGAGAAGGGATACGAATCCAGGTAGACGTCCGCCAGCCGGACCAGCGACTGCACATCCGCGCGCGTGGGAACCGGAGCCACGATCCTCAGCCGGTTGGCTTCCACACCCGCAGCCTCCATCTGCTCCTCAATGCGCTGCGCCAGCGTGGGCCGCGGATAGCTGGAATTCCAGTAAGGGTTGAAGGGCAGGAGCACGAGGTAGCTGCCGGGGACCGCCGCCAGAATCCTGGCCCAGGCCGCCGAAAGCTCGGGTATGATCTTGTAGAAGTTGGAACCCGAGAAATACACCACGCCGTCTTCGGGAACCGCCAGCGCCCCGCGGGTGATCTCCACGGTGGGCGGTTCCGCGTCCGCCTCATAGCCGTAGCAGTTCAAGGTGCCCGGCAGCAGGTGGAGGCGTTCGGTGTAGTGCTCCTGGGCGCCGGTTTCCGGCTCGTTGAAACGCGCCGACAGCATCACGTCCACGTTCCGCAACCCGGTCGTCACCGGAGAGGCCATCAGCGCCACCTGGATGCGCGCCAGCCGGTGCGCCGCCAGCAGCGTGACCGGGTTCACCTGGGCGGTGGTGTTGGAGCCGATCAGCAGGACGTCCAGATCGTCAGCGCGGATCCGGCGGGCGGCCGGCGGCTGGTCGGGATCGAGCAGCGTGTGAGAATCGGCCAGGGCCTTCAGGCGTCTGGCCACCGGATCGTCTTCGTCGAGCAGGCCATAGAGGTGGATGTCGAACCGCTCCCGGTCCAGGTCGTCCAGACAAGCCGTCAGCAGGTGGCTCTCCGGCTGCCGCCCGAACGTCGTCGCCAGCACGCCCAGCTTGAGCCGCGCCGGCAGCCTCGAGCGCCGCCGCGGGGCTTGATCGAGCTCCCAGCCGATGGCCCGCAGGAACGCCTCGATGATCGCCGCGCGCTGGGCGTAAAGGTCGCGCAGGTTCTCGTCGGTGAAGTAGGCCTGGCAGAAGTTGGCCCGTTCGACGAACCGCTGCGCCAGCCAGCGAGCCAGCGGATCGCGCAGCCCGCCCAAGGCCAGCGGATACAACGCCTCGACCAAAGACTTAAGGAACAGATAATGCTGGCGGGCCTCTCCGACCCTGTGAAACAGCGGCGGCATCTCCAGCAGGGCGGAAAGACGGTCCTCGGTCAGCTCGTGCGGCAAAGACGGACTCTCGAAAGTGGCGCCGCTGCTCATGTGCTCATTCGCCCACCCGCCGCAGGTATTTGACCCGCAGCGGAGCGTAATCGCCCACCGGGGGAAGCGCCGCAGCAAAGAAGCGGGCCAGCTCGGTGTTGCGCACTTTGCCGGCGGCCGGCCTGATGGCGTCGTGGAAGAAGCGGGTCATGAAGTAGTGGCTGCTCAGGAAGTTCTCCGGCGCCAGTTCCGCCGCTTCTGCGGGCGTGAACTCGCGGAAACCCGCGGCCAGGCACTGCCGCCACCGCTCCTCGGTGAACCAGTTGTTGACCGCCGGCTCCGGGATCGGCGGCAACAGGAAATCGGCCCGCGCCCGGTTGAGGTTTTCCAGCCCCTCCTGGAAGCCTTCGATGGCTACCATCACTCCGCCCGGCCGCAGCACGCGCGCGATCTCCTCGAACGCCTGCGCCTGCCCCGCCGGCTCGCGGACGTTGATGATGACGCGCTCGGCAACCACCACGTCGAAGCAGCCGTTCTTGTACGGCAGGCGGCGGACATCCCCCACCTGGAGCGCGCACTCCAGGCTTCTGCCGGCGGCCACGGCCACCATCTCCGGCGTGAGATCGATCCCCCACAGGGCAAAGCGCCCGCCGAAGCGCCCCGCGATGGCCTCGAGCAGCAGTCCGTTGCCGCAGCCGATCTCCAGGAGCCTCCCCGCCGGCGCCCTCTCCAGAAACGTCAGAATGGCCTCGAGTTCCTTCCCGCGGACGACCTCGTCCGGCATGGTCGATTCCGACGAGGCGCCGTGCGCGCGGGCCTGGGCCCGGTAGTGCTCCAGAACCGACGGTTCTCCGGAGGCCTGCGATAACAGCTCGCGCAGCGTCTCGGAGATGTAGTCCAACTCCGCGTCGGAAAGGTCCGGCGCCGAAGGCAGGCTGAGGACCTGCGGGGCTACCACCGCAGCGTTGGGCAGCGGCCGCGCACGGTAGAGGGGCTGCTCGGAGAAGGCGTGGAAGCCGGGCCGCGTCTCGACGCCGCGCTGCGCCAGTTGCTCGATAGCCGCGTCACGCGAGACGCCGCACTCCGCAGGGTCGAGCCGCACCGCCACCGCCCAGATCACCGGCTCGACACCCGCCGGGACGTGCTGGAAAGTCAGAGCCGCGGCTCCGGAGAGCCGCTGACGGTAACCGTGCCACAGCCGCGCCCGAAGGCGCACGATTTCTTCCCGGTGCGCGAGCTGCGCGCAGGCCACCGCCGCCTGCAAGTTGGTCAGCCGGAAGTTGTGCCCCACCAGGCAGTGCCAGTACTTCCGCTCGGGCCGCATCCCGTGGTTGCGGATCAACCGCATCCGCTCGCGCAAGCCCGCATCCTGAACCAGCACCATGCCGCCCTCGCCGCAGGTGATCGTCTTGGTCGCCTGGAAGCTGAAGCA
>Ga0315289_10004800_pt1 | contig 20122 bp, 21 predicted proteins | sample YL17G11_40_MG_FD_203452 | JGI IMG/M metagenome (GOLD analysis project Ga0315289, IMG submission 203452) | Sediment microbial communities from Yellowstone Lake, YNP, Wyoming, USA - YL17G11_40 | ecosystem: Environmental > Aquatic > Freshwater > Lake > Sediment | place: USA: Wyoming | collected... | reverse complement strand
GCCCCCGCGCCCCCGCGCCCCCGCGGGGGGGGGGGGGCGCCCCCCCCCCCCAGCATTTTTGGGTTTTTCTTCTTTTTTTCAGGTCGAAAAACTTCAAAAAAAAACACTCGATTTTCTTTCCCCAAAAAACATTTCAAAAAAGGTCCCCCTCGCCCCCGACGGCGCCGCCGTCGGCCTCGACGTCCGCGTCGTCGGCAACGACAGCGGCGAGAAAGTATCCATCCTCGCGGGAACGCTGGCGCGCCTCGACCGCGACGCGCCCGTGTACGGCCGCAGAGGCTACAACGACTTCAACACTTTCTATCTGCAGGCAGCCTCGGGCACGAAAGGAGGGTCCTCGGGCTCGCCCGTGGTCGACGCCAAGGGCAGGGCGGTGGCGCTCAACGCCGGAGGGAGGACCAAGGCCGCGAGCGCGTACTACCTGCCGCTGCACCGGGTGGTGCGCGCCCTCGACAGGATCCGGGCCTTCCTCGACGCCTCGTCTTCGTCTCCTCCCTCCTCTCCTCCCTCCGCCCCCTCTTTCTCCTCGCCCTCGCGCTCTTCTCCCTCCTCCTGGTCCTCGATCGTCCCGCGCGGGGACCTGCAGGCGACCTTCGTCTTCAGGGGGTTCGACGAGTGCCGGAGGCTCGGCCTCTCCGTCGCGTCCGAGGCCTCGCTGCGGGCCGCGGCCTCGGGCCCGGGCGGCGGCGGGGCCGCGGCGGACGCGGCCTCCCGGGGCACGGGGGCGCTCGTCGTCGAGGGGACCGTCCCGGGGGGCCCGGCCTGCGGCGTGCTCGAGCCCGGGGACGTGCTGCTGTCGGTCGCCGGCGGCGAGCTCGTGCACTTCCTGCCGCTCGAGGCGGCGCTCGACGAGCGCGTCGGGGCGCGCGTCGCGGTCTCCGTCGAGCGCGGCGGCGCGCGGCTCGACGTCTCCGTCGCCGTCGCGGACCTGCACGCCGTGACCCCCAGGGAGGGCTTCGAGCTCGCCGGCGGGCTCGTCCATTCGCTGTCCTACCAGGTCGCGCGCAACCAGCGCACGCGCGCGGGCGCCGTCTTCGTCGCCGAGCCCGGCTACCTGCTCGGCAGGGCCGGCGTGCCGCGCGCCGCGGTGGTGACGGCGGTGGGCCACGAGCCGACGCCCGACGTCGCGGCGTTCGCGCGCGCGGTGCGGCGGGCGGGGCGCAGGGCGCTGGCGGCGGCGGAGGCCAAGGAGGCGAGGAGGAAGAGGAGGGAGGAGGGAGGGGCCGGCGGCGGCGGGAGGAGCGGCGCCGGCGGGAAGAACGGCGACGCCGGCGCCGGAGCCGGGGGGCGAGGAGACGGAGGCGAGGACCCGACGCGCGTCCCCATCTCCTTCTTCACCCTCTGCGACCGCTTTCGCACCAGGACGGGCGTCGCCACCGTCGACGCCTCGACGCTCGCCGCCTCGGGCTGGTTCGGCGCGCCGCTGCTCTGGCAGCGCGACGACGCGGGGGGGTTCTGGACAGCGACGCGCGACTGGCCGACCTCGACCGAGGAGGCAGTCGAGGAGGGTAGAGAGGAGGGGGAGACGGAGGGAGGGGAAAAAGTGCAGGCGGAGGAGGAGGAGGAGGAGGAGGAGGAGGAGGAGGAGGAGGAGGAAGCGGAGGAGGAGGAAGGAGACGAGGAAGACCTCCTCCCGCCCCCTCCGAAAGCGGCCTCGCTGCTGCTCAAGCGCTCGGCGTCGGCGTCGGCGCTCGCCGCGGCCGCCGCCGCCCGGGACGCCGCGGTCCGTTCCTCGCTCGCGCTCGTCGAGGTCGAGATCCCGGTCAACGCGCTGGTCGACGGCGTCCACGCGCGCCGCTTCGCGGGAACCGCCGTCGTCGTCTTCCAGTCGCGGACGCTGGGCCTGGCGCTCGTCGACCGCAACACCGCGCCCGTCGCGTCGGCCGACGCCCGCCTCTCGTTCGGCGGCGCGCCCGCAGACGCCGCGACGAGGCCGGCGTTCCTGCACCCGCTGCACAACTTCGCGCTGCTGGCCTACGATCCGTCCGACCTCGAGGCGCAGGGCGTGAACGTCGTCGTCGTTTCGGGCGAGGGTGGGGCGAGCAGCGGCAGCGGGGACGAGGACGGGGGAGGAGAAGGGGAAGAGGCGGGAGGCGGGAAGGAAAAGGGTGCCTCGCCCGCGCTCTCGTGCGGCGCCGTCGCGGCCGTCGCTCTGGACGAGGCGCCGCTCGCGCCCGGGGACAAGCTCCACCTTTGCGGCCTCTCCAAGGACGGGCGGCTCGTCAAGCGCGACGTCTCCGTGATCAACCCGAACGCCGCCCTCGCGGTGCGCCGCCCCGACGTTCCCAGGTTCCGGGCCGTGCACGAGGAGGTCGTGAGGCTCGACCACGACTACGGCGCCTTCTCCGGCGTGCTGGTCCGCAACGCGCCGCGCCCGCCGGCGGGCGGCGACGATGACGGCGGCGCCGGGCGCTCTCCGGCTGCGTCCTCCTCCCTCTCCGCCGACCCCTTCGGCCTCTCCGTCCCGAGGATCTGCGGCGTCTGGGCCTCGTACTCGGAGCAGGTCGACCGCGAGGAGCGCGAGTTCTGCGCGGGCCTGCCCTCGGCGACGTTTGCTCGATGGGTGAGCGCGGCAGCGCAGGCGCTCGATGGCGGCGTGCCTCGGTCGCTCGAGGAGAAGACTTCCGCGCTCTCGCTCTCTGGTTCCTCTTCTTCTTCGCCGATCGTGCCCTCGCTCTCCGTGCCCGTGCTCGACGCCGAGCTCGAACCGCTCCCCCTCGTCAAGGCCGCGGCCCACGGCCTCCCGCGGGCCTGGGTCGCGCGGCTCGCCGCGGCCGACGCCGACGACCGCCGGCAGGTAGGTTTTTTTTTGTTGTTCTTGAACCTTTTTTGGGGGGGGGGAAAGGTCTCCCGAGGTCTTACGGGGAAAACAAAAAAACTCAAAAAAAAACGTGCAGGCGCTCCGCGTCAAGGCCACGGTGTCGGGGTCGGCCGCGGCGTCGGCGCTGATGCCGGGAGACCTGGTGCTGGCCGTGGACGGGCAGGTGGTGACGTCGTTCGCCGGCGTCGAGGACGCGGTGTGGAAGGCTGCGGCGGCGGCGGCGGCGGAGGGGAAAGGAAACGGGACGTCGTCGCCGTCGTCGTCGCCGACGTCGCCGACGCCCTCCCCTCCGCCGACGCTCCACCTGACCGTCTGCCGCGCCGGCGCAGTCCTCCCGGACTTGCCCTTGCTCCTGGGCTTTGAGGACGGGCTTGGGACGCGCAGGGTGCTGCACTGGTGCGGAGCGCAGCTGCAGGCGCCGCACAGGGGCGTGAGGGAGCTGGGCTTCGCTCCCGAGGCGGCGGCCGCCGCGGCCAAGGCGGCGGCGAAGGCGGCGGCAGCGGGAGGAGGAGAAGAGCCCGCCGCCGCCGCCTCCCCCTCCTCTTCTTCCGCGGGGACCCCCTCCGGCGTCTACGTCTCCCGCTGGCACCACGGCTCCCCGGCCCACCGCTACGGTCTGTACGCCCTCAACTTCGTTGTCGCCGTCGGCGGCGTGCCGACGCCCGACCTCGACGCGTTCGTCGAGGCGGTGCGCTCCCTCCCCGACAGCGCTCCAGTCCGCGTGTCGCTGGTGCACCTCGAGACGACGAAGCCGAAAGTGCTGACGCTCAAGCAGGACCTGAGGTACTGGCCGACGACGGAGCTGAGGCTCGAGGGCCCCGGGAGGGGCTGGGAGAGGCGGGTGATCTCGTCGGTCGAGGGAGGGGCGTAAAAGGTGATTTTTTTGAACGCTCTTTTGAACGCCTTTTTTGGCTCTGCGCGCGCAACAACGCCGGGAGAGAGGCAAACCGCCTTTTCGATTCCTTGCTTGCCCTTTTTCTCATGTTCTGTCTCTGAATCTGGCTCTGGTCCCTGTCCTTTTCTCCCTCTGCGCTGTTCTGTTCAAAATGCAAAATGCAAAAAAAAATCAAGTGTGTCTTTTTCATTCGTTTTTTTTTGTCTTTGCTCCCTTCTCGCTCCGCTTCCTCTCCTCAGATCCCTAAAATCTCCCTCACCCTCGCCGCCACGCGCTCCAGCGCCTCCGCGCTCGCCCTCGCCCCCCTGTCAAGTCCGCGCTCCTCCTCGCTAAGGAGCACAAGAGGCCTCCCCTCGTCGCAGGAGACCCGCAGAGCGCGAGAGAGAGGCACGCGCGCGAGCAGCGGCGCGCCGAGCAGCCGAGAAGCCTCGCTCTCGCCCTCGTCTTCGCCTTCGCCCCCGCCGCCACCGCCCCCGAAGACGTCCTCCACCCTCCCGCAGCCCGAGCACGCGAAACCGCTCATGTTCTCCACGACCCCGAGCAGCCTGACCCCCGCGGCGCTCCAGCCCCTCGCGCCTCGCCGGACGTCGTCGACCGCCACGCGCTGCGGCGTCGTCACCGCCAGCGCGCCGGCCAGCGGCAACCGCTGCGCGACCGACAGGTGCGCGTCCCCGGTCCCGGGCGGCATGTCAAGCACGAGCACGTCGGTGCCCCGCCAGTCCGCCTGGCGCGTGAGCGTCTCGAGGGCCGACATGACCATCGGCCCGCGCCACACCGCGGCGGCGCCCTCGTCGACGAGGTTGCCCATCGACAGCGAGCGCACGAGGCCGCCGCGGCACAAGAGGGGGACGAGCTTCCCGCTCGCGGGGTCCACCTCGGCCCTCCTGCCGGCCAGGCCCAGGAGGCGCGGGACCGAGGGCCCGTGGATGTCCGCGTCGAGAATGGAGGCGCGGAGGCCCGAGCGCGCGAGGGCGACGGCGAGGTTGACTGCGATTTTTTTTTTTTTAAAGAGAGAGGAGGAGGAGGTTGAGGAGAAAAAATAGGGGGGGGGGGAACTCTCTCGACCTCGACCTCCACCATCCTCCTCGCTTACCAGCCACGGTGCTCTTTCCGACGCCTCCCTTCCCGCTCGAGACGGCGACGATATGCGCGACGCCCGGGATCGCCTGGCGCGGCGGCGGAGGGGGCATCGGCCTTTTCTTTGGAGGGAGGAAGTCTGTGAGACCGGGGCCTCCTCCGGGCAGCGGCGGGAGCTGCGATGACGACGACGAATGGAACGCTCGCGCTCGTTCTCCAGCTTTACTACTGTTGCTGCAACTGTAGCTGCTGCTATCCAACCATCGCACTACGCCTCGGTGTCGTCGCAAAAGGGAAAAGACCGCCGACGCGGCAGCTTCTGAGCCCCACATTCGACTAGCTTTTTCAGGTCGGAAATAGTGTGCGATCTTTGATCACTTCTCTCTTGTCTTTTTTTCAATTTGGCACCTCTCATTTTTCCCTCTCTCCCCTCCTTCTTTTTTGCTTTCGCATGCGCCGCGCCGTCGCCGCAGCAATGGCAGGCCCCGTAGAGACGGCTATCAAGACGTGAGAAAAGGAGACAGAGAGAGAATGAGAAAAGGAGAGAGGTTTTCCCATCCTCGCCTTCTTTTTGCTTCTTCGATTCCTCAACCTCAACCTCCTCAAACCTCAAAACTCACAAAACAGCAAGCTCCAGGCCGCCCTCGCCCCCGTCTCCCTCTCCGTCGCCAACGAGTCCCACCTCCACGCGGGCCACTCCGGTAACCCCTCCGGAGCCCCGGACGCCGAGACGCACTTCCGCGTCGAGGCCGTCTCCGAGGAGTTCGAAGGGAAAAACCCTGTTGCGAGGCACAGGCTCGTGTATGGCGCGCTCGGCAGCGAACTGAAGGAGGGGCTGCACGCCTTGGCGCTGAAGACGAGGACGCCGCGGGAGGCGCAGGCTGCTGCGGAGGCGAAGGAGGCCGCAAAGTGAAGAATTTGAAAGCTGTAAAACTAAAAAGAGAAGGAAATTTGCTAACAAAGAAGAATAAAAGACGAATTCTGCTGCTGAAAGACGATGATAAAAAAAAACGAAAATACTCGACCCGAACGAGGAGAAACTTTTCTCCCCTCTCTCTTTCTCTCTCTCTCTCTTTATTCGATTTTTTAAATCTAAATCGTCGTCCCGTCGGGCAGGGTCGCGTTCCTCAGCACCACGACGATGCCGGACCGGATGAAGAAGCCGTCGGACTCGCGGTCGGCCTGTTTCATTTTTTTTTCCGAAGAGGTGGAGAGGGGGAAAAACAGGTGAGTTTTTTTCGTTTTTTCGTTTTTTTCCCTCTGCTCTCCCTCAAGCCTTCCCTTTTCCTCTCTTCTCACCTCGTCGACGCCAGACTTGTTCACGATGGTGCAGTTCTTTCCAATCCTCGCGTTCTTGTCCACGATGGCATTGGAGACGACGCTGTCCGCCCCGACGCCAATGGGCACGCCTCCCGCCGCGATGACCTCGGCGCGCTTGGCCGCGGACTCGTAGTAGTCCGCGCCGATCAGCATCGCGTCGCGGATGACGGCGCCGGCGTCGACGCGCGAGCGGAGGCCGATGATCGCGTTGTCGATGGTGCAGCGCTCGAGGTAGCACCTTAAAAGTTTTTTAAGTTTTTTCAAGTTTTTTCACGTTTTTTTTAGTTTTTTGAGTGCGTGAAATTCTGAGAGGGAAAAAGGTTCAAAAAAAAGGTTCAAAAACTACTCACCCGTGCGAGATGATCGCGTCCGAGACCTTGCAGTCGAGCACCTTGGCCGGCGGCAGGAACCGCGGCGAAGTGTAGATGGGCGTCTCCGGGTCGTAGAACTCGAAGCGCGGCGGCGAGTGCGCGAGGCCGAGGTTGGCCTCGAAGAACGACTTGATCGTCCCGATGTCCTCCCAGTAGTCGTTGAAGAGGTAAGCCACCTTGTGGGTTGTTTTGTAGAGGGATTTCAGGGGAAAGAGGGAGGAAATGAGTTTTGCCGTTGCGGTCTTCGAAATCGCGAAAGAAAGAGAATAGCAGAGAACCAAGTTTGGTGGAACATGGAGGCCGAAAAGACTCCCTTTCAAAAAAAAAAAAAAAAAACTCACCACTTTGCGCTTCTCGGCGGCCTTGGGGATGATCTCGCCGCCGAAGTCGTTGCAGTCGGCGTACTCCTTCGAGAGGAGGTCCAGAAGCGCGTCCTTCTTGAAGACGTAGATCCTATTTTGGTTTTGAGACGAGAAAGCGAGAGAGAGAGAAAGAAGAGAGAGTGAGAGAGAAGGGAGCTAGCTACTCTTGGACTTTCTTTGCGTCGGACCGCGCGCGGGGACCCGAAAAGAGAGGAAAGAGAAGAAAAAACTCTTACGCACCCCATCGACGCCATAAACGGCTTCTTCTCGGCCTCGGCCGCGTCCAGCCCCAGCGCCGTCGTGTCCACCCGCATCGCGTCCAGCGCGGCGCCCATGGGCTTCTCGGCAAACTCAACAATGCGCCCCGAGTCGTCGACCTTCATGAGGCCAAAGTCCGAGGCGCGGTCGCGCTCGACGGGCAGGGCCCCGATCGTGATGTCGGCACCCGTTGCACGGTGGTGCTCGACAAACTTGAGGTAGTCCATGCGGTAGAGGTGGTCTCCCGAGAGGACGACGACATCTTCGACGGTGCGGTTCTGTTGTTTTGTTTGAAAAAAGGAAAGGAAGAAAGAAAGAAGAGGACGAGGAAAAGACGACGAGAAGAAGAAAAAGGTGAGCATTCTTCGTTGGTTTTTCTTCTCTCTTTTTCCCCGTTGCCGTCTTTCCGCTCCCTCTCCCTCTCTCTCTCTCTATCTCTCTCTCTCGCGCGCGCGCGCGCACTCTCTCTCTCTCTCCCTCTCTCCCTCTCTCTCGCACTCTCTCTCTCTCCCTCTCTCTCTCCCTCTCTCTCCCTCTCTCCCTCTCTCCCTCTCTCCCTCTCTCTCTCCCCCTCTCCAACGCACCTTGGTGTCCGAGAACAGCCACGCGTACTGCCTGACCGCGTCGGCGGTGCCCTGGAACCACTCCTTGTCCGTCGGCGTCTGCGTCGCCGCGAGCACCTCGACGAAGCCGTCGCCGCCGAAGCGGACGCCGGACCCCACGTTGTAGGTCCGGGCGAGGTGTCGGTTCAGGGACGTAGAGTTGAACTGGGTCATGACGTAGATCTTGTTGATGCCTGTGAGAAGTTTTGGGGGAGGGGGGTGGGGAGAGAATGAAGGAGAGAAAGGATAAGAGGAGAAAAAGAGAGGTGAGTTTTTTTTTCGCCTCGTTTGAAGAAAATAAACGATTTTCCCCGTCTCTCTCTTTCTCAACTCTCTCTTTCAAAAGGCATCGATTGTTTATTTCTCTCTCACCAGAGTTGATGCAGTTGGACATCGGCACATCGATCAGGCGGTACGCGCCGCCGATCGGCACGGCCGGCTTGGCGCGCTGCTTCGTCAACGGGTAGAGGCGCGTGCCCGCGCCGCCGCCGAGGATGACGGCGAGCACCGACGACGAGGGAGAGCGGGAGGCGATGGAAGCCGAGCTGCTGGCGGAGATGGCCGGGCGCTCGACGACGGCGCGGGTGACGGAGGGGGCGCTGCGGCGGCTGGCGATTGTGTTTTTTTGTGGGCGTCGAAAGAGAAAAAAAGGGAAGGAAAAGAGGGTGAGGGGTGGTGGGGGTCCGAGAGAAAGGGGACTCGCCAAAGCCAACGACGGCCAAGAGGGAGACGCTTTTTCTTTCCGTTTTTTTTTTCGCCCGGCGTCTCGATTCATCGCCCTCCCTTCTGTCATCTCTCTTCGAGCGTGCTTCTCGATCTGCCATGGCCCCCATCGCGGGAGCGCTCTCGCGCTCTCGGCCGAGGACGCAAAGGCTCGCGGACAGCTAGTCGAAACACAAGAGAAAGGGACGGATGGAGAAACGAGAATGCGCGTAGCGTCTTGATTTCCTCCTTGCTCTCCCTCGCTTCTCCTCCCTCACCTCATCGACGCTGCCGACGAAGTCTTCTTCATCTTCAGCACGGGCGTCCCGGCCCTGGCCGCGGTCGAGCTCAGCGAGGTGGCGGCGGCGCGCTCCCTGCAGGGGGCGCCGCGCAAGCCTCGAGCGCCAAGCGTCGTGGCCATGGTTGCGCTAGAAGAGGGGTGAGGGGAGATCGCGGACACGAAAGAAGGATAAAACAAAAGCGAGAGGGGAAAGAGTGGAGAGAGCGAGAGGCGGAGGCGGCCAGGCTCCCCCCAAAAAGAAACTCGGCTCTACCTCTTCAGATTTTTCTCTTTGTTTTTTTTTATTTCATTTTCATTTTGTTCGGTAGAATGCAGTACAGGGGACAAGGACAAGCGGAGAGGAGGGCGCGGTAAAAAAGGGCCCGCCTCAAAGGGCGGCGTTTTATTGGAACAAAAAAAAACAGAAAGAAGGAAAGAACAAACAAGACTTCCAAAGAATTTTCTTCAAAAAAACTCTTTTATTTTCAAAACTCCCACTCGCCGACCCACGACTCGACGAGCGCCGACGACACCTCCGGCGCGAACAGCGCGTCGAGGGCCTCGGCCTCGTCCGGCGTCGCGCCGATGCCGACCGCGGACACCGCGGCGGCGATCGAGATCCTCTCCCCCTGCGGCACCTCGAGCCAGAAGCGCCAGTACGGGAGGGCGGCGGCTTCGTCGTTTCTGTTCTTCTTCTTCCTCCCGTTCTTCCCGTTATTCTTCTTCTTCGCCTCTGCTGCTTCCTCCGCGACGTGCAGAGGAACGCCTCCGAAGCGGACTATGCGCCAGGGGGGCAGAGAGGAAGAAGAAGAAGAAGAAGAAGGAGAAAAAGAGGTCGAAACCTCCTTTGGCGAGGAGAACGAGTCCGTGAGCGACCACCGCAGCACCCTGCCCGTCACGTTCAGGGCCCCGAAGACCCCGCGGGAGACGATGGAAGGGTCCGAGATGTCCAGGGCGAGCTCTACGCGCTCTCTGGGAAGAGATGGAGGAGGAGGAGAAGAAGAAGAAGAAGAAGGAGAAGAAGAAGAAGGAGAAGAAGAAGAAGAAGAAGAAGCGGAGGGCGCAACGGCGACGGGCGCGCGCGACACGAGCTTGACCGCCGGCGGCGGCCGCCGCGGCGGCCGCGGCGGCGCTCCCTCCTCCGCGTCCCCGGGCCACCTCACCCCGAGCCCGCCCTCGCTCGTCTCCAGGATCTTGCCCAGAGGGAACAGCGACAGCCACTCCAGCGCGTGGCCCTGCCCCGGGGAGGCCCCCCACGGGCCCAGCGACTCCGGGAGGAAAGGCGCAGAGGGCACAGCGTCGACCCCTCCGCCGAGCCAGCGGCTCGACGCGACGCTCGTCGTCGGGCCCGTCGAGCCCTTGGAGCCTTTCGTTGTCTCGAGCCTGTGCACGAGCTGCAGGAAGACCTTCTTCGGCGCCAGGGGGCTGTGCGGGGTCCTGAGGGCCGAGCAGGAGAGGAGGATGGCGACGGAAGCGAGGGCGAGGGCGAGGGAGGCGCGCGTGACAAGCGAAGGAGATCTCCCGTTGCTCTCCTTCTTCGTCCTCCTCCTCCGCCGCCTCTCTCCCTCCACCGCCGTCATCGCCGCCGCGGCCAGCGCCGGGACCCCGCCCATCACCGACAGTGAGCACGCGCCCACAACGGCCCCCGCCGCCGCGTCCGACAGCGCCAGCGACAGCGGCGGAGGAAAGGGGCTGCCGGCGAAGGAGGCCTTTTGGAGGATGTGCAGCGAGAGGACGAGCGCATCGGGGGCGGTGACGAGCGCCGGCAGCGCCAGGAGGAGCACGACGAGCAGAGACGACGGGGAGGAGAAGACGCCCTCCCCGTCCTTCTCCCGAGGCGAGGAAGCAGACGGGGCCAGGAGCAGCAGCGCGAGCGAGGAGAGGCAGCACGAGACGGACCAGAGCGCGAACGCGTAGGCGGACCCGTACATCGCGGCGGCCAGCGCCGCCGCGACCGCGCCCGTGGTGATCGCCGCCCCGAGGAGCGCCGCGGGGGCGCAGCCCAGCGCCCGCGCCCGGGGAGAGGAAGAGGAAGGAGAGGGAGGGGACGACGGAGGAGAGAGCAGCGAGTAGGGCCAGAGCGCGCCCGCGACGGCCGCCGGCGCGAAGGCCGCGACGCCGAGGAAGGAGGAGCCGCCGCCGAACCCGCCGCCGCCGGCGCCAAACCACCCCATCGGCCTCCGCGTCAGCGTCGCGAGCGCCGCGCCCAGCAGGGCCGGGAGCGCGACGGCCCCGACGGCGGAGAGCGACGCGGCGAAGGTGGCCGCTGCGACGCCGCGGAGGGAGAGGAGGCCGCCGTCGTCGCCGTTTTTGGCCCCGCTGCCGACGCCGACGCCGGCGCCGCCGCGGCGGCGGGCAAGGGCGGGAGCGGAGGCAGCAGCGAGCGCGAGCAGCACCGAGAGCGCCAGCGGGAGCGAGTGCAGCCACAGGCCCACCCTGCGCGAGTAGGACACGAAGATCAGGCCCAGGACATCGAAGTAGACGGAGCGCTCCGCCGGGTCGCCCAGCGAGGCGACGACTTGGGCCGCGGAGGGGGGAGCAGGGGAAGCGGAGGCGTTTCCGGTTTTGCTTTCGCCGGAAGGAAGAGCCGAGGCGGCGAGGGAAATTTCGAGCAGCTTCTCCGTCGCCGAGGAGAGCTTGTCCGAGAGTTCCCACACTATGCCCACGGCGTCTGCGCCCATCGCCTGCACCGTGCCGGGCCTCAGGCGGTGCGGGTTGTCCATGAAGGTGTGATAGCTGGTTTTTTGAAGTTTCGAAGTTTTTTTGTTTTCTTCAGGTGAGTTTTTTTTTCCTCTTCGAAAATGCGGGGGGGGGGGGGGGGCCGGAAAAAACGGTGACGACTAACACATCCCCGCCCACCAAAAGCGCGACGTCGAGCCCGGGAAGCATCCCCACGGCGGCGCAGGGCAGGTCCCCCTGTTCCCAGCGCCCCTCCCAGAGAGGAGCAGCGCCCGAGGAGGAGGAGGAAGAAGAGGAGGCGGGCGCCGCGCTCGCTCTCGCGAGCCTTGCCTTCTCCTCCCTCGCCACCACCGCGGCGCTCGGCGAGCAGAAGCACTCGAAATCCGTCGCGGCCGGGCTCAAGCCCGCGTCGAAAAAGTCCTGGGCGATCACGGTGCCTCTCGGGCGAGCGGAGCCTTTCGCCCAGGCCTCCAAGGGAAAAGCGCCGGCGTGCTGGAACATGAAGTGAGGGCCGTCTGCCCCCGTGCTCTCGAGGTTGAGGACGGCGCCGACGCCGTCGCGGTGGAGGCGTTTCTTTTTTCTCGCTTTTTTTTCTTTCTCGTCCGGCTCCAGCTGCGGGCTCAGCTCCAGCCCCTCCATCGCGGCCTCTCCCTCCTTCTCGAGCATGAAAGCCGCCGAGCCCAGCATGAGGGACTCCTCGCCGCCGTTGAGGACCAGGAGCAGCGGGGAGCGCAGGGGCGCGCGGGAGGGAGGAGCGGGAGAGAGGAGAGAGGTGGAAGCGCTGCCGCCGTTGTTTCCCCTCGCGCCGTTGCTCCCCTTTGCGCCGTCGTTTCCCTTTGCCGCCGCTTCCGCGGCGGCAGCGACGGCGACGCGGGCGACCTCGAGCGCGATTGCGATCGGCACCGCGGCGTCTGCCGCCCCCGGCGAGCCCAGCGCCGAGTCGTAGTGCGACCCCACCAGCACCGCCGGGGCCACGGACCCGCGCGGGGAGATCCTCAGCACGACGTTTTTGACCCCGAGAAAGACGTTGGAGAAGGGAAAGTGGAGGAACGAGGAGTCGACGCCGCCAGAGACGGCGCGGGCCTCCCACTCCGCGTCGAGCCCCGCCGCCCTGGCGGCCTTGGCGAGCTCCTCGACGCGGCGCTCGAGGTAGGCCGCGGCGCGGTCGCACCCGGGCGTGGCGAGCTGCCTCTCCCCGAGGCGGCGCGGGCGGCGCGCGAGAGGAGGAGGAGGAGGAGGAGAAGAAGAAGAAAGAGAAGAAGAGCCAGCTTCTTCTTTTCCTGGCTTTTCTTCTCCCGCAAGAGCAAAGACGTCCCGCAGAGCCCTCTCCTCGGAGAAGAGCGTGGGCGGCGCAGACGCGGGCAGCGGCGAGGGCTTGAAGGCGAAGAGCGAGGCGAGGGCGAGGGAGAACTGTTTTTTTTTAGATTTTTCCCAGTTGTCCTTTTTTCAAGCGGTGGGCGAGTCATCGATTGCTCTCGAACTATGTCTTGCCTTGACTCTCTCTATCTTTTCTCTTCTCTCTTTCTCCAAAAGACTGTTTCGACGAGAAGTGGACACTCACCACGGCGGCGTAGGCAAAGAAGATGAGCCCGAGAATGCGCCACGCCGGCGAGAGAGCGGGCGATGCTGACGACGACGGCGACGGCGCCAACGGCGATGCTAGCTCGGTACTGTCGCCCTTTTTGTCGCGGCCGCGGCCGTTTTCCCCGGCGTTTCTCGTCCCTCCGCCGTCCGTCGCGGCGGCCCTGCGACGGGAGAGCACCATCGACGAGAGGTTCGCGAAGGTAGAGACAGAGAGAGAGGGAGTAAGGAAGGAAGGAGCGAGAGCTCTACTTTTCTTTCGTGCTGTCGGAGCTGTGGCCCTTCGCGAAATGTGGGCTCACATCTCCCTCGAGCACTGAGCCCTCCGCCGGCGAAGAATCAAAAAAGGAAACGAAAAAAAGCACTCTGGAGAGAAGAAGGAGCGCGCGGCCCTTCCTTCTCCTCGCGCGGCACAAAATCAAAATGTGGCCCTTCTCCCCGCGCTCCAGCGTAACCGCCAAGCAGCGAGGCGCTGCGCTCGGGAGATGCGACGCCCAGCGCCGGGCCTACGCCGCGTGCATCGCCGCAAACTCGGGCGGCGGAGAGGCATCATCGTCCTCGACCTCGACCTCTTCCTCGACCTCCTCATCCGCAAAGCTCGCCGAGCGCGCCTGCGCCTCCCTCGCCACCACGCTCCTCGAGTGCCTCTCGCAGAAGTGCGCCCCGGAGCAGGCTGCTGCGTTCGCGGAGTGCGTCTCGACCGGAAAGTCGAAGGGCAGAGAGCCCAACTGCGGGCGCGAGGTGGAAGCGATGCGCTCGGCTCTCCGGAAAGCAAAGCTGTTCCCTTTCCCCCCGCTGCAGCCCCCGCGGAGGCACGAGCGAGCGCGAGCGAGTCGGAGCAGCTAGCTGCTTTGAAAAGAGAGAGAGAGACTTTCATCCTTGTTCTTTTATGAATTTGCAAGTGTAAAAAAGAGAGGTTTAAAATGGTTCATTCTTTCAACGTTTCCGCTTGCTGCTGCTGTTTTTGCTGCTGTTGTTGCCGCCGCCGCCGTTGCCTCCTCCTCCTCCTGCTCCGTCAAACCTGTCGTCCCTGCCGAACACGCTGGGAGCGTCCCTGAGCCCGAAGCAGTGCGCGACGTGGCCCAGGTGCAGCCTCTTGACGTGACAGACGGGCTTCAGGTGCGCGGGGAACGTCGCGTAAGACCGCACGCTCGCGCGGAAGCCCGCAACAGCGACCGCGCGGAGGTCGGCGTCGCGCGAGACGGCCGAAAGCAAGCCCGCGGCCAGCGCCCGAGCCCCGGGGTGCTCGTCTGCGAACCTGGGCCTGCGCCCGAGCGGCGGCGGTGGCGGCAGGGGCAGCCGCGCGAGCCCCCGGTCGAGCTCGGGGAGCGGGTCGCGCGGCGCCGAGCACGCGAGCGCGGCCGAGGGCGGCAGCCGCGCCGCGCGGCCGTACCCGTTCCCCTCGGCCTCGCTGGGGAGCAGCAGCAGGATGGCCTCCCCGGCCTCGCCCGCGCGGCCCGCACGCCCGACGCGGTGCGCGTACTCCGAGGCCTCGCCCGGCGGATCGAACTGCACGACCGCGGACAGGGACGGGAAGTCGAGCCCTCGGGCGGCGACGTCGGTCGCGAGCAGCACGCCGCCACCCTTGGCGCGCGAGAAGTCGAGGAAGGCCGCGGTGCGCTCCGCCTGGCGCATGCCGCCGTGGAGCTTGAGCAAGGGGGCTTCGTTGGGGAGGAGGCGGGCCGAAGAAGCAGGGGGCTGCTGCTCGCCCTCGAGGTCGAGGTCGAGGGCGAGGTCGTCGTCGGCTTCGAGGCCGCCGCCGCCGCCGCCGCCGCCGCCGCTCTGGCGACGGCGTTGCTGCCCGAAGGCGCCCCCGCTCCCCCTCTGGCCTCCGCCTCCGCTCCCTCCGCCTCCGCTTCCTCCGCTTCCTCCGCTTCCGCTGCTGCTCCTCCCGCCCGCGACCGCCAGGGCGTACCCCCTCGTCAGCAGCGCGTGCGCCGCCTCGACCCCGCCGCACGACGAGAAGAACGCGAGGACGCGGCCCCCCCGCGCAACGCGAGAGACCAGCAGCGCCGCGAGCGCGGCCACCTTCGCCCTAGCCGGGACGATCAGCACGCGCTGCGACACCGCGGCCGGGATCGTCGGGCCCAGATCGAGGCCGTCGTAGGTCGTCGCGGCCGCGGAGGTGCGCGCGGGCCTTCGCAGGGAGGTCGGGTCGCCGCCGGCGGCGGCCTCGCCCCCCTTGTCGACGCCGACGCGCGCCGGGTTCACGAGCGAGACCCCGCCGAGCCCCTCGACGGACGAGCCCATCGTCGCCGACACGAGCACCGTCTGGATCCGGTCCGGGATCGGCGGCAGCGACGAGGGATCGATCTGGGCGGCGGTGGAATGGGCCGAGGCCGAGGCCGTCGCGGGCGAGAAGCCGTCCCTCGCCTCCTCGTCCTTGGCGGCGGCCCTGCGCCGCTCCAGGGCGCCGACGACCTGCGCGACCTTGGCCTCGAACCCGAGGTCGAGGAGCCTGTCGGCCTCGTCGAGGACCAGCCAGCCGACCCGCCTGGTCTCGAAGCAGGCGGTGTTCTCGAGGTGGTCGAGGAGGCGGCCGGGCGTGGCGACGAGCAGGGCGACGCCCTTGCGGAGGCGGGCCTTCTCGGAGGAGCGGGACTCGCCGCCTGTTTTTTTTTTTTTTTTTTGGAAGAGCAGGGAGAGGAGGGGAAGGGCGGTGAGAACCGGGGCGCGATTTCTCGTCTCAAAGAGAGAGAAGGGAAAGTAAAGAGGGAAAGAGAGAGAGAGGGAGGAAGAGAGCCACGTGGAAAAAAAATGGGGGGAAAAAACGGGGGGGGGGAAAAAAGACAAAACCCTCGCTCACCGTAGAGCGCCCCGCCGACGACCCAGTGGTACCTCTTCGTCAACGCGGCCGCCACGTCGGTGACCTGCAGCGCGAGCTCGCGCGTCGGGGCCAGCACGATGGCCCTCGAGCCCAGGGCCCGGGCGCCGCGGGAGGCGATGGAGGACGAGGGGGAGGAGGCGCAGGCTCTGGCGCCGGAGACGGCGTCGACAATCGGCGCGAGGTACGCGAGCGTCTTGCCCGACCCCGTGGGAGCCCTCACGAGCGCGTCCCTCCCCGAGCACAGGGCGGGCATGGCCGAGGCCTGGACTGGGGTGGGGCGGGCGAAGCCGAGGGAGCGGAGGTGGGCGGCGGTCGAGGGGGAGAGGCCGGCGGCCTCGAACGAGGAGGACGGGGGAGGGGGCCGCGAAGAAGAGTTTTTCGCCCTTTTCGACGCCGGCGCCGTCGTCCCTTGCTCCTCCTCCTCCTCCGCCTCCGCCGCCGCCGCCGCCTCCTGCTCCGCTCCCCCTTGCTGCTGCCCCCTCCCGGCGTGGACCAGCTCCCCGCGCTTGGGCTGCTCCGGCGCCGCCACTTTCGCCGCGCTCGCCTTCTCCTTCCTCTTCTCCTCGGCCCGCCGCTTCTTCCTCGCGTCGGCGTCGGCCGCCGAGCGCGCCGGGTTTCGCATCTCCCGCGTCTCGTCGACAAAGGACAGGAAGCCGCTGCGGCTGCCGACGTGCGAGTCCCCGGCGCCGCGGTAGCCCTCGTCCTCGTCGGTCGAGGACTCGCCGTCGCCTCCCGTGGGGCGCTTGCGAAGGCCGTCCTCGCCACCGTCGTCGTCGTCGTCAGAGGAGGAGCCGCTCCTCCGCTTCCTCGAAGCCTCGTCTGGGAACAGGACGGCGTCGCTGCGGGCCGCGGCGGCCGCGGCAGCGGCGACGTCGAACTCCTCGTCCTCCAGGGGCGCGGGCGAAGGGACGCGGTTGGGGTCGAGGGGAAGCTCTTCTTCGAGCTCGTCTTTCTTGCTCTTGGAAGAAGAAGAGGGGCGCGACGGCAGGAGCTGTTTCTGCGGCGTCCGCGGGGTCGAGGCGGCAGAGTTGGCCCTCTTTGCCGAAGCAGCGCCGACAGCGGCGGCTGCGGCAGCAGCGCCGATGTTGCCGTCGGCGGTGGCATGCAGCTCGTCGTCGTAGCCCTTGGCTGCCGCCGAGGCGGGCTTTGGGGCCTCTTCGCCTCCCCTTGATGGCATCCTCCCGGCCTTCCGGTCCTGTACGAGTGATTTTGACAAATCGCGATTGGAAAAGGGGGGGCAAAAAGGTGTAAAAGTGAGCGCCGAAGATGGAGGGCAACGTCGGGAGCTAGCCATTGGAGAAAAAAAAAGGCGGTGGCGACGGCGGGTACAATGTCTTCTTCCTCCCTCTCTTACCTGCAACAATCGGAGCCTCTCCTTCCTCGCCGGAGGTGCCTGCTGCTGTCTCTCTGCCCATGTCTTTTTCTTCGGCCGAGGAGCCGGCAAGGGCGCGTCGTCGTCGAGGCCGCAGATATTGAGCTCCATCTCGAAGACCGTCAAGAGCAAAAATGAAATATTTCCGACAAAATTCGTTTGTTTTTTGAGCGGATTTTTCTTGCTCTCCCCACTCTTCACTTCTGTCTCAACCCCGGCCTCTCTCCCTTTTCCTCTTCCCCGCTCCCCCTCTTCCCCTCTCCGAGTGCCATGGCCGAAGGAGAGGCCCCCGCATCGCTCCCGGCGTCCGCCGCTGAGGCCGCTGCGGCCTCCACAGCAGCGCCTGACGCTGCTGCTTCGGAAGCGCCTCCTCCTCCTCCTCGGCGCTCGCTGCTCGCTCGCCTCTTTCGGCGTCGACGCCAATCCGCGCCCTCCTCCTCTACTTCCGCGCCCTCCCTGAGCCCTCCCTCGGACTGGGACCCCAAGAAGACCGCCGCGGCCAACCCGCCGGAGAGGGACATCGTGCTCTCCGTTGCAGCAGCCAGAAGCGAGGACGGAGTAGAGCCAGAGGCGGCGAAGGCGAAAGAGGGAGGAAGCGGCGACATCTGCGGCGACGAGGAGCTTGGCGGCGAAACTGTTGTGAGAATCTGCCGCGTCGGGGCGGCGGTCCGCTCGCTCGTCCTGCCCGACGGCACCGACGTCGTCCTGGGCTCAGACGAGACTCTTCCCTATTTGGTGGGTGGGAGCTTTCGATGCGAGGAAAGAGAGAGAGAGAGAGAGAGAGAACTTGCTTGCTTTGCAGCAGATGACGACTCAAAAAAAAAAGTCAACAAACGATGGAGGCGGAAACTCACCCTCAACGGGGGGGGAAAAACGTTCTTCTCCCTTCCAAAACAGGACGGCTCCCTCCCGTACTTCGGCGTCGTCGTCGGCCGCGTCGCCAACCGCATCTCCGGCGCCAGCTTCTCCCTCCCGGACGGTACCCGAGTGAAGCTCCCAGCCAACGACAACGGGAGGCACTGCCTCCACGGCGGCGTCGTCGGGTGGGACAAGCGGGAGTGGAGCGTCGTCGAGGAAGAGGGGACCTCCTCCTCCCCTTCCTCCTCCTCCGGCGGGCGCTCCTCGGCGCTGCTGTCCCTGCTGTCCGAGGACGGCGATCAGGGCTTCCCCGGCAACGTCAGGGCGAAAGTGCTGTACGAGCTGCTGCCCGGAGGGAAGACGCTGAGGTGAGAAGAAATCTTTACCTACTCCTCTTTTTTTTCTCTCCGGAGGTCGAGGTCGCGAAGAAAAGAACTCTCTCTCTCTGACTCTCTTTCTCTCTCCCCCCCTCTCTCTCTCTTTCTCTTCCTTTCTCTCTCTTACTCGATCCAAAAAAAAGGATCACCTTCACGGCGACCACTGACAAGCCCACCGCAGTCGCGATGACGCAGCACTCCTACTTCAACCTCGACGGAGGAGCGACGGGAGCAGCAGCGGGAGCAGCAGCGAAGAAGAAGGGCGGCGACGGAGAAGGAGGGAAGACGATCCTCGGCCACCTCCTCCAGGTCGACGCGTCCCACTACCTCCCCAAGAACGCCGAGACGGGCGTCCCCGACGGGAGCAAGGCCCCCGTCGGGGGAACCTTCCTGGACTTTAGGGAGCCCCGGCGCATCGGCGAGGGCTCCTCCGGCGGCGGCGGCGGCGGAGGGAGCGCAGAGGTGCCGCCGGCGGGGGCCTTCGCGGGGGGGCGGCGCGGCTTCGACGACTGCTTCGCGATCGACGGACACAGAGGTCCGGGTGTCGTCAGGAGGGCCGCGGTCCTGTCCTCGACGCCGCGCCCCTCGGGCCTCGGGTCGGAGAGGACGCTCGAGGTGTGGACCGACGCAAGGGGAATCCAGTTCTACTCCGCGGGCTTCTGCGGCGACCCGCGGCCCGTGCGGGGGAAGCGAGGGGCGCTGCACGGTCCCTTTGCGGGCGCCGCGCTGGAGACGCACGCGTTCCCCAACGGGGTGAACGCGACCGAGGGAGGAAAAGAAGAAGTTAAGGCTTGGAAGGAAGATATGGTCCTGATGCCGGGGCAGGAGTACAAACACGTCGTCGAGTGGCGGTTCTCTTGGTGAGGCTTTTTTCTTTCTGCTGCTGATGCTGATGCTGTAAAAGAGAGGGAGAGAGAGAAGAGAGAGAGACGAGCCGCGGGAGCAGTCCCCTTCTTACGCTGAAGAAGAGAAATGGTTTGAAGTTTTTCAAGAGTTTTTTTCTTCGAAAATGGAAAAGGCCGACCCTTTTATCATTTTTTTTTCGACGACGACGACGGCTGGCGTCGTTTTCTCTTTTCGTTCGTCTCTTTGAATCGCCTCTTCGACAAAAAATGCGGGGCGCTCTCGCTGCACCTACCTCTTCGCGAGGAGCTACGGTGTCGACGTCCGCAGTGAGGCCACCCTCGGCGGTTCGCGGAGCCGCGGGAGGGTGCAGCAGCAGCGGGCGAGAGCTTCCAACGCCGCCGTCGTTCTCTTCGCAGCAGCGGCGTCGGCGATTTGCCTCTGCCGGCGGCGGCGACCGGCGAAGGGTTCTCGTCTCCGTCCCGCCTTCCTTCGCCGCCGCTGACGGAGCCTTCTCTTCTGCCGGAGGAGAAGAAGATGCTAACATCGCCGACCCGTTCGCGCTCGCAGAAGGGGACATTCCCGCCGAGGTGGCCGCCCAATTCGCTGCGGGCGGCGGCGGCAGAGACAGCGGCGGTGGCGAACAAGAGTCGGCATCGGCGTCTTCTTCGACCACCGACGAGGAGCAGTTCGAGGGCGGCTCCGGCAAGGTCCGCGCCTTCTCTCGCGTCGGGGAGAAGGACCCGTACCGGTGAGTTTGAAAGGGGGGTGAAATGAAAGCGCAGAGAGAGCAAGAGAGAGAGCAAGAGAGACGACGAGGACGGAAAAACTCGACGACGACGGCTAGCTTCAAAACAGAAGCGACGCTCGACCCTCTCTTACCCTCTCTCGCTCCCC
>Ga0315289_10004799_pt1 | contig 20124 bp, 12 predicted proteins | sample YL17G11_40_MG_FD_203452 | JGI IMG/M metagenome (GOLD analysis project Ga0315289, IMG submission 203452) | Sediment microbial communities from Yellowstone Lake, YNP, Wyoming, USA - YL17G11_40 | ecosystem: Environmental > Aquatic > Freshwater > Lake > Sediment | place: USA: Wyoming | collected... | reverse complement strand
GAGCGTCACGCTTTTCGAGAAAACGCCCATTTTACGGGCACTTCAAGCATCGGACTCCGAGAGCGATTTACGCGATGTCGGCAACCAGTTGATTCTGTTCGACTTTTAGCCGGACAGCAGTGACAGGTACATGCCCTGGTCCTTCAAGTCGCGAACCATCTTGGCCGGGTCCGGAAATGACTGGTCGAAGTCGAAGTTCCCCCAACCCATGGTCCCCGTGCCGAAGGGCCGGTCCAGCCACATGGCGGAAGCGGGAATCTGGAGACGAGCCAACTGGGCGGCGTCGTCCATCACCTTCTCTTGGGCGTTGGAGACGCCACGCAAGTCGGCGTGATGGTCGTCTCTCCACCAGACGGAGCCGAACGCCCAGGTAGGCGGCATGAAGGCGGGGCCGGCCAGCGCATTGTAGCGCCTCAGGACATCCGCGTAAGTCGGCCCGTAAAGGACGTGGTATTTCAGGGGAGAATCCCGGAACCAAAAACTGGTCTTGCCGTCCTTGGCGATGGTGTAGTGTCCCTGACTGGAGGTTTCGACGTAAATGCCGTACTTGCGCGATGTTACATAGAACGGAGCGCGGGCGTTCGGATTGATGACCACGGGCAGGCCGCCGAAACCCAAGAAATCCCGCTCCGCCCCGCGGTTGTCTATGTTGCCGCCGAAGGGGTACTGCCAGATGCCATAGTAGTGCTCCCCCTGGTCGTTGAACTCCTGAAATATCTCTCCAGGATCGCCGCTGACGTAACTTATGACGACTTGAATCACCTCAGGCTTGGAGAAGGTGAAAGCGACTTCGGCCTGGCCGGCGCCTGCGGCGAGCAGCACCTTGGCGCGCAGGGTGTTGGAGGTCTTTCGAACGCCGGTCGCGGAGGCCGCGGCGAAGCGCTTCTGGGTGAAGGCCAACGCGCTGTGCGAAAGCAGCACCTGGCCGGTCTTGGCTTCAAGAACGCGGAAAGAGTAGGGACTGGTAGTCAGCTCCAGGCGCAGGGCCGAGGACTTCAGGACCTCGACAGCCGCGGAAATCGCCGAGCCGGGAGCGGCCAGGGCGAGTGCGATGACGAGGGCCGCCGGTGAACAGTGAAATGTCTTTGGCATAGCTTACCCTTGGACATTGTACACTGCTTGCGCCGGGGTTTCTCCGGGGGCGGAGCTGGCCGCAGGAGTTGATAGAATGAGCGCAGCATGAACCAGGAACAAGACCCCAGCCGCCGCCAGACTCTGGGCCTTGGGGCCAGGCTGGCGGCCGCCGCGGCTCTTGGATCCGCGACCACGCCGCCGCGGCTGGCGGCGCAGACGCCCCGGCGGCCGGTGCGCATCTTCGATGTTCGCGAGTACGGGGCCGCCGGTGACGGCGTCACTCTCGATACCGCCGCCATCCAGCGCGCGATCAACGAAGCCGCGGCGGCGGGCGGGGGCGCGCAAGTGCTCCTGCGGGGTGGCCGTCGCTATCTCAGCGGGACGCTCGAACTGCGGAGTGACATTGACTTCCACCTGGCTGACGACGCCGAGTTGCTCGTCAGCACCGACCGGCAACACTACATCGGCCGGGGCTTGATCACCGCGCAGGGAGCTCACGGCCTGCGGATCTCCGGAACCGGCAGGATCAACGGCCGGGCGAAGGAGTTCATGAGCGGTTACGACCAGGAGAACGAGTGGTGGCGCCCGGCCGGCTGGCGCCCGCGGATGTTCGTGCTGACGGCCTGCCAGGACCTGGAGATTCGTGACATCACCTTCGCCGAGGCGCCCGAGTGGGGTCTTCACATGATGGGCTGCGAGGGCGTCCTGGTGGATAACCTGACGGTGCGCAACCTGCTCGATGTGCCTAACTGCGACGGCATCGATCCCGACCATTGCCGGGACGTCGAGATCCGCAACTGCCACATCGTCTGCGGGGACGACGCCGTCGTGGTGAAGACGACGCGGCAGAGCACGGATTACGGTCCCTCGGCCAGGATCATCGTCAAGGACTGCGTGCTGGAGACGCGATCCGCCGGCGTGAAGATCGGCACGGAAACCACGCAGGACATTCACCACATCCGCTTCGAGCGCTGCGAAATCAGTTCGAGCTGCCGGGGCCTGGCCATCCAGCTCCGCGACGAAGGCAGCGTCTACAACGTGGAGTTTCGGGACATCCAGTTCGTCTCGCGCTACCACTCCGGCCCGTGGTGGGGCAGGGGCGAGGCCATCTCCCTCAGCGCCATCCCGCGCAGCCCTCAAACCAAGCTCGGGAGCGTTCACGACGTGCGCATTCTGAACGTCAGCGGCCGGGCGGAGAACAGCGTACGGGTGAGCGGCACACGGGAGAGCCGCATTCGCGACGTCAGGCTCGAGAACGTCTCCGTCACCCTGGACCGCTGGACGCCCTACCGCGGCGGGTTGTTCGACAACCGGCCGACGTCGGTCTACCCGGACCTCGAGCCGCACGGCAACCCGGGGTTCAGCATCCGCTACGCCGATAATGTCGTGCTGAACCGTTGCCGCGTCGCCTGGGGAAGCAGCCGGCCGGACTACTTCACCCACGCCCTGGAAGCCGAGCAGGTGACCGAGTTGCAGCTCACCCAGTTCGACGGCGAAGCGGCGCATCCGGAGCGTGACGCGGCCATCCTGATTCGCTGAGAGCGGCGTCGAGAGGAGCGAGAATGACCAGCAAGACAGATCTAATGAAGGCAAGGACAACCGGCGGAGGCCTCGTCGCGGCGCTTGGGGCTCTTCTGGCGTTGGCGAGCGCGCAGGCAGCGGAGTTTCGGGCCGGCGACTACGGGGCCCGGGGCGATGGCGGAACGGTCGATACGGCCGCGATCCAGAAAGCCATCGACGCGGCGGCGCCCCGGAAAGGCACGGTGGTCTTCAAGCCCGGAGTCTACCTGACCGGGGCGTTGTTTCTGAAGTCGGGCGCCCATCTTCGCCTGGATGAGGGTGTTGAGATCCGTGGTGTGCAGGACACCTCGGCCTACCCGGACATGCGGACGCGCATTGCCGGCATCGAGATGACGTGGCCGGCGGCGCTGATCAACGTCTGCCGGCAATCCAACGTACAGATCTCCGGGCGGGGCGTCATCGACGGCAACGGCAAGCTCTGGTGGGACAAATACTGGGCGATGCGCAAGGAGTACGAGGCCAAAGGGTTGCGCTGGGCGGTGGACTACGACTGCAAGCGGGTGCGGCTGATCCAAGTCTATGAGTCCTCCAACGTCAACTTGCAGGGGGTGACGCTGAAGCGCCCGGGCTTCTGGACGGTGCACATCTGTTACTCCGACCGGGTGACCGTGGATGGCCTCATCATCCGCAACAACACGGATGGCCGCGGCCCCAGCACGGACGGCATCGACGTGGACTCCTCCTCCAACGTCCTGGTCCAGCGCTGCGACCTCGAGTGCAACGATGACGCGCTGTGCCTCAAGGCCGGCAGGGACGCCGACGGCTTGCGGGTGAACCGCCCGACGCGGAAGGTTGTGGTGCGGGACTGCATCATCCGGGGCGGGGCCGCCGGAATCACCATCGGGAGCGAGACCTCCGGCGGAATCCGCGACGTCGAGGTATACCGGCTGCAAATCCTCCGGCCCGTGCCCAACGGCATCCTGTTCAAATCGGCGAGAACGCGGGGCGGCACGATTCAGGACATCGTGATCCGAAACCTCGACATGCAGGGCGTGCCCACGCCGGTGAGCATCGACCTGAACTGGAACCCCAGCTACAGCTACGGCCGCCTGCCGGAGGGAGTCCAGGACGTGCCCGAGTACTGGAAGGTGCTGACTCAGCCAGTTCCGCCGGAGATGGGGTTGCCGCATTTCCGAAATGTCCGGATCTCCGACATCAAGGCGACCGGGGCGCAGCGGGCTTTTGCCGTGAGGGCCTACTTGGGCGCGCCGTTGAGGGACTTTCGCTTCACGAACGTCGAGATCGAGGCCAAGACCGCCGGCGTCATCCAGAATGCCGAGAACTGGACCTTCGTCAACACGCGCCTCAAGACCGCCGACGGCAGCCGCGTCGCGCTCGAGGACTGCCGGGGCGTCACGGGGCTGGCAGTCTTGTCCCTTGACAGCGGTCTCCGACAACGCTAAGATATATCGAGAGATATATCGGAGGTCCGCTCATGCGACATGATTGGTCGGCTCACTGTGGACACTGGGGACCTTGGGCTGCCTTCGCCCTCGGCCGCCGCGGCCGCTTCTTCGAGTCTGGCGAAGTCCGCCTGGCGATCCTTTCTCTTCTGAGCGAAGGCCCCAAGCACGGCTACCAGTTGATGAAAGAAATGGAGGAACGCTCGGGCGGCCTGTACCGCGCCAGCGCCGGGAGCACTTATCCCACCCTCCAGCAACTCGAGGACGAAGGCCTGATCGAGTCCGACCGCCAGGACGGCAAGAGGGTCTACCGGCTCACCGAGGCTGGGCGGAAGGAACTCGAAGAGGATCCAGAAACGGTGCGCAAGATTTGGGAGCGAGCCGAGCGCTGGGAGGACTGGGGCCAGTGCATGGGCCCGCACGCGCTGGCGATGGCGGGACCCCTGGCCGCGGTCGCCAAGGCCACCTTCCGCGCCGCCAGCCGCCGCAGCGGCGAGTCTCAGCACGAGGAGTCCATTCGCAATATCCTTCAGCGCGCCTGTCGCGAGCTCGATGCTCTGGCAAAACCCAAGTAGAGGGACCGCCCATGTCGATCGGCGTCCGCACCGTTGACTGCGAATCCCCCGAGCAAGGCCGCCCCCGTCTCGCGCATCGGCACGCCCGCGGACGTGGCTCACGCCGTCGGCTTGGGCGATGATCCGGTTGATCTCGACGCCCGCGGGAGTCAGTCGGGGAGGCTCCGCGCGGCGACGAATGATACCTTGCCGGGCACGTAGTTCTCCACCGTCGTGGTAAGCAGCACCTGGAAGAACTTGGGCGGCGAGCGCTTGTCGGGCGTGAGTGCCAGGAGTTCGGCCCGCAGTTCGGCCAACCGCTGCGGGCTGGTCACGTATTCGATCGCCGCTTGTGAGCCCTGGGTGTAAATGCCGTAGATCAGCAGGATGCGGTGGCTGCGGTCTTCGTTCGGGAGCATCAGCACCAGGGCGTAGTCGCGCCGCAGGCTGTTCGTCACCGGGTCGAACTCGGGCTTGTACACCGCCTGCTCGTTGCGCCGGGGCGTTTTGTTGGTGATCACGCCGCCGTGAAACCAGAAGAATTCGGGATAGACGAAGATTCTTCCGCTCCAGGCCTGGTTGCCGCCCAGCAGGATTGTGTTTCCCTGCTTGACGGATTCGAAATCCACTAGCCGGCCCGCTTTCACCTGGAGTTTCTGCCCGGCGCCGGTGAAGAACTCGAAGAAGTTCAGTAATCCCAGGGTCTCGCCCACGGCGGTGAAATCCGTGGTGCTGGGGACGAAGTGAAAGCCTTCGAGTTCGCGGAAATGCATGGTGTCGCGGAACTCGGGAAGTTTCTCCTTGGGAATCAGGTGACTCTGTGCCAGAGTGGCTTTGGTGTCGCCCGGATGGGCCGCGCGCAGCAGCGGGTGGTTGGGAATGACGATCAGCGGAGGCTTCGCCGGCGGCAGGAACGGCTTCCAGAACCACTCCGCGGCGACCGGAACGGCGGCCGCCTGCCGGGGTGCGCGCAAGCCGCCCCGTTCCCGCAACCAGAGCGCCGCGAAGGCCACGCAGGCCAGCGCGAGCGCGAGGACCGCCGCGTTCCGCCGCGGAAATCCCGGCGGGCCCCGTCGCGGCTTGGGCGGCAGCGGCACGGCAGGCGGAGCCTCGGAAGCTTTCGTGAATACCGGAAGGTAGTGGCCCGCCGGCAGCTCGATCCGGCAGGGATCGTCTTTGCCTTCCCCGGCGAAGTACTCCTTGAGCGCCCGGCGGATCTCGACCGCCTGCACCCGCACGATTGCGTCGGCCTGGGGATCGAAGTCCGGCCCGCGATCATAGATCTCCACGCCGATCAGGTACTCGTTCAACTTGTCGGCGTTTCCGAGGAGACTTTGTTCGCAGACGAACTGCAGGAACCGGCTCCGTTTCTTGGCCTTGGCGAAGTGCTTGCTTTGCAGCACTCGCCGCAGTTCCTCGCGGACTTCGTAGCGCGAGATCGGCTCCATGGGACGGACTCCCCTCCGCAGGCACAAGTATATCGCACCGGAGCCCGCCCGGATAACGGTTAGCGGGTCCGTTACTTGCGGTTATCCGAACGGCGGTGCGATCCCCGGAAGAGCCTCATCGCCGGGCATTCTCGTGGCCGCGCGGAGCGGAACCGGACAGGTGGCGCGTCCACTGCGACCGTGCCGGCAGCCTGCTAACGGGCGCAGTAGCCCAAATAGCCTTGTCGCCGGCGGCAGCTTGTGCTTGCATACTTCTGAGGCAAGACCTTGCTTCAGAGGTGAACATGAACAGGAGATTCGCAGTCTTGGCTGCCTTGGTCACGCTGGCGCTCAGCGCTGTGCCAGTTGTGGCGCAGTTGGACCGAGGTGTCATCACCGGCTCGGTGCTCGACCCGAGCGGCGCAGTCGTTCCGCAGGCCGCAGTCACGGCCACAAATCTCGAGACCGGCGTGTCTACACAGGCGCCGACCAACGAGGTGGGCCTTTTCACGCTTTCCAACATTCCGATCGGAAGATACGAGTTGAAGGTCGTCGCCAGCGGCTTCAAGACCTACACCCGGTCGGGCATCACCCTGACCGTCGCTCAGACTCTCCGGCTGGACGTGACGCTTGAAACCGGCCAGGTGCAGGAAAGCATTACGGTGAATGCCGAAGTCTCACTGCTTAAGACTGACACGGCCCAGATCGCCACGACGGTGCAAAGCGCCGCCATCAAGGACCTGCCGCTGTCGTTCGGCGGCGGCCGGGCCATGGAAAACTTCGCCTATGCCTTAACGCCCGCGGTCGAAGGCAATAACTGGACCTCCTATATCGCGGGCGGCGCCGCATTCAGCAAGGAAGTGCTGATCGACGGCATTTCCGCTACCGCGCAGATTCAAGGCCACGTGGGCGAAACCAGCCCACCCATGGAAGCGGTGCAGGAATTCAGCGTGCAAACCAGCGGCATGTCGGCGGAATATGGCCATTCCTCGGGTGGCGTGTTCAACTTCGCATTGAAGTCCGGCGCCAACGAGCCGCATGGCAGCGCTTTCTACTACTTGAGAAACGAGGCGCTCAACGCCAACTCGTGGATGAACAACTGGCGTTTGAGCCAGTCTCCCAATGACCCGCGTTACAGGCGCGCGCCGGACCGGCAGTTTCTCGGCGGCGTCAGCGTCGGCGGGCCCGTGGTGATCCCCAAGGTGTACAACGGCCGGAACCGGACCTTCGTTTTCGGCTCGTTCGAGAAGTACACCATGTCCAACTACCAGTTGAGCCAAAGCTACGCCGCTACGGTTCCGATTCCGGAGTTCCTCAACGGCGACTTCAGCAAGCTGCTCACCGGCAAGATCCTGGGTCAGGATGCCCTCGGCCGGGATGTGATTCAGGGCCAGATCTTCAATCCCACCACGCTGCGGCAGGTCAGCGGCAAGTGGGTCTCGGACCCGTTCGTGGGAAACATCATCCCGCAGGCGCAGTTCAGCGCCATCTCGAAGAAGATCGTCGACATCTACCGCAAGAGCTACCAGCCCATGATCGGCGGACGACTCACGAACAACTCTACCCTCACTAGCGCGAACAATCCCTGGTTCCACCAGACGCAGCTCACCGCCAAGGGCGACCACGCGTTTTCGGAGCGCCACAAGTTGAGCGGCTCGTTCACCTGGAGCCAGCGGCCCCGTATCCTCGCCGACCAGGGCGGCGTGTGGGATCCGCTGGACCCGGAAAAGGCCGGCGGGCCCTTTGCCAAGGCGCGCTTCCAGAAGGTCACGGGCCGGCAGGTTCGGGTAAGCGACAACTGGACCATCTCTCCGCGGTTGATCAACACCCTCTCGGTGGCTCTCAATCGTTACCGAAACCCGAGCACTTCGAAGCAGCTCGGCAAGGATTGGAATAAGTACCTTGGGCTGGAAAGCTCCACGACGGCCACGCTGTTCCCGGTGATCAACTTCGGCAGCGCGGTGAACGGCGTGGGCATCACCGGCATCGGCTACAACGCCAGCGGCTACTATGTCGGCAACACCTACATCGTGGGCGACTCGCTGATTTGGCTGAGAGGCCGGCACTCGATGAAGTTCGGCGCGCAAGTCTGGAAACAGCAGATCAACAGCCACTCCGGTCTGGACGCGCTGACCTTCGGCTTCTCCAACGCGACAACCGGTGTTCCCGGAGCGTCCTGGGCTAACCAGGTCGGCTTCGGCTTCGCCAGCTTCCTGCTGGGGCAGGTGGACAGCGCCAGCAAGGCCGTCCCCTTCGATCTGTACGGCCGGCGCGCGTATGTCGAAACCTACTTCCAGGACGATCTCAAGCTGACCCAACGCCTGACGGTAAACCTCGGACTCCGCTGGGAGCAGTCTCAACCGTTCCACGAGAAGTACAGCCACTGGGCCAACTTCAACCCGAACGTAACCAACACCCAGTACAACCTCAAGGGCGCTCTCGAGTTCCTTTCCGGTCCGAGCGACTCTTTTGAGCGCAACCGGGATTGGAAAGAGTTCGCGCCGCGCATCGGCGCAGCGTATCGAGCCACAAACAAAGTAGTGATCCGCGGCGGATACGGCATCTTTTATACGCCCAACGGGATCAGCTATTGGAGCGGCGTGCCCTACGGATTCGCTCCCGGGTATCAGGGCACCAACACGGTGGTGGCCTCAGGCAACATCCCGCGGTTCAATTGGGACAAGGGCTATCCCGATCAGTACAAGCCACCCACCAAGGACGCCAATGCCCTTCCGTGGGGCGTCGTCACCGTAAACCCGGACAGCCTGTTCCAGGGCTACACACACCAGTACAACATCAGCTTCGAGTACGAGATCCTCCCCAACCTGGTGGCCGAAACCACCTACATGGGCAACCGCGGGCGGCGGATCCACCTGGGAGGACTGTATCGCAACCAGCCGTTCCGGGCGGCCTACGAGGACCCCAAGGTGACCCCGACCGCGTGGATCTCCGACGCCGCCAGCGCGGCTGCGGCGGGCGTGCCGTTCCCCTACGCCGGTTTCTCGGCTTACGCGGGCATGGCGATCCAGCCGTTCCCCCACGTCGCCGGCCAGACCTGGGGACCGCTGTATTCGGTCGGAACCAATACCGGTTCGTCGCGCTATGATTCGTTCCAGTTGCAACTGACCAAGCGTATATCCCACGGCATCGCCGGGCAGTTCTCGTATATCTTTGCGAAAGCCCGCGGCAACGTGGATACGTCTTTCGACGAGACCTGGGACGCTACCGCCGGCATCCAGGACATGCGGAATCTCTCCCGGGATGCGGATTCGGTCTTGTCCTTCGACCAGACCCATATCGCGAAGGGGTATCTTCAGTACCAGCTTCCGGTCGGGCGTGGCCGCCGCTTCCTCGGCCAGGCGCCCGGGTGGTTGAACGCGGTCGCCGGGGGCTGGAACGTCACCTGGATATACCGGTACAACACCGGCAATCCACTGGGCATTTCGCCGAACGTCTGGTACCCCGGCTGGGACGGCGCCGTGTACGCGGACTGGAATCAAAGCGCCAGCCTGACCGGCACGTTCAACGCGAAGGGCTTCAATCCGGGGGTGCAGAACTCCCCGGCGAACCTGGCCTTCAACCCGGCGGCGTTCTCCAACCCCACCAACCACAAGCTCGGGAACGGGCTGCGGCGCTATGACGCGCTTCGCGGGCCGGGATTCTCGAACGAGGACATCGGCCTGCTGAAGTATTGGCGTTTCACGGAAAGAGCCAGCCTCCAGTTGCGGGCGGAGCTGTTGAACGTAATGAACCGGCACCATTTCGCCAATCCGAATACAGGCCTCGCGAATACGTCCAATTTTGGATACATCACCGGCATGACTGGCAGCCCCCGCAACATCCAGCTCGGGCTCCGGCTCGGTTGGTAGGTTGCGCACCTGCGGCCCTGAGAGGGGCCGGTGACTTACTGCGGGGCGGCCGGCGCAAACCGCCTCGCGCCTTAGGCGGTGTTTTAGCGAGGTCCGAGCCATGCAGAGACTTCTTCTTTCTCGCGTTGCGATCCTCATATGCCTCGCCGCCCTGGCGCCCTGGTCCAGCGGGGACCGCCGCCAGCCCGTGCTCCGGCTCCTGGAGCAGCACGGCGATCCGGTCCTGACACCGCGGCATCCGCAGGCTGCGGGTAACAAGTACGGTTTTGAGGGCGGCCGGGCCGTGAAGGTCGGCTCCACGTATCACCTCTTCACCTCCGAGATGTTCGCTGATCCCATCTGGGTCAAAATGCGCTTCGGGCATTGGCGCAGTAACGACCGCCTCCAGTGGAGCCGGGTGGGCACCGTGTTCGAGTCGAGTGGCGAGTTTGAAGGCAAGGACCCGCGCGCTTCGCTGTGGTCGCCGCTTCCTGTTTTCGATGTCGTCGAGAAGCGGTGGAACCTGTTCTACGTCGCATACCGTTCGAAGCCCAGTACCTCTGGCGCGTTTCTACTGAATCATCACGGCGAGATCTGGCGTGCGGTGTCCGAGAAGGCCGGCGAGAACGGGATCGACGGTCCATACCGCGACGTCGGCGTGATGATGCGGCCCGGCCCCGATTCCGATCCCTGGGAGGGCCTGCAAGGGACGGACTCGTTCTTCCCCTACCGCGCTAACGGGCGCTGGTACGCGCTCTACGGGAGCGCCAAAAGCCAGGCCCGGCCGATTGAATACTGGCTGGTCGGGCTGGCCTCGGCGTCGGCGCTGGCGGGACCGTGGACCCGGCTCTCCAAGCTGAATCCGGCGCCAATCGAGAAGATTTTCATTGAGAACCCGATCGTCACTCCGCTTGATGACGGCGGATACCTCTGCGTGTACGACTCGCACACGAAGGATGGGATCGGCTACGCCTACTCGGCGGACGGGGTGAACTGGGAAGCGGGCAAACCACTGGTGCTCCAACCGAAGCCGGGCGTCTGGGCGAAGGAGGTCCGGACCCCGCTGGGCCTGGTGCCCGAAGGCGGCAATGAGTACACGGTTTTCTACACCGGGTTCGAGGAGATGCCGGATTGGGATCGGCTCCTGGCCGGCGACGGTGGCAACACGAAATGCAGCATCGGCCTGGCGAAAGTGCGGCTAGTGTTAGTGGGTTGACGCCGCTGCCCGCATCGCCGTGAGACCACCGGCACGGCGGTGATAACGTGAGGAGTACACATGAACCGGCGAGACTTCCTTGCCACTCTGGCCGCGGCTCCCTTGGCCCCTGCTCGGCCGGCGCGCGCGAACATCATCTTCATCCTGCTCAACGACCTCGGGTGGCGCGATTTCAACGTTTACGGAGGGACACATCACGAAACGCCGGAAGTGGACCGGCTCGCGCGCGAGGGCGCCCGCTTCACAGACGCGTATTCCGCCTGCCCGGTCTGCTCGCCGACCCGCGCCAGCATCCTCACGGGCAAGTACCCCGCGCGCCTTCATCTGACGGATTGGATTCCCGGCCGCAAGCAGTGGCCCACCGCGAAATTGTTGACGCCGGCTTTCGAGCAGCAGTTGCCGCTTGGCGAAACCACCATCGCCGAGGCGCTCAAGCCGCTCGGGTATCGGACGGCGAGCATCGGCAAGTGGCACCTCGGAGGCGAGGGCTTCGGGCCCGACAGGCACGGCTTCGACGTGAGCATCGGGGGCGACGCGCGAGGCGCCATTGGCAGCTTCTTCGGCTCGTTCCCTATGCCAGGACTCCGGAACACGACGAAGGGCGACTACATCACCGATACGCTGACCGATGAAGCCGAGCGTTTCATCGAGGACTCGGCCAAGGCGAGGCAGCCGTTCTTCCTGTACCTGCCGCACTACACCGTCCACCTTCCGCTGAGCGTCCACGAGAACCTGACGGCGAAGTATCGGGCGAGGTACGGCGACAAGCCCTTCCCGGTTGCCGAGTACGCTGCAATGGTGGAAACTTTTGATCACTCGCTCGGACGCATCCGCCGAAAACTCGCATCGCTCAATCTCGAGGAGAACACGATTCTCTTCGTCAACTCGGATAATGGTGGGCTTCGATACGAAGGCAGCGGCAAGAAACTGATCACCGACAACGCGCCGCTGCGCGCGGGAAAAGGCCACTGCTACGAGGGCGGTATCCGCGACCCGCTCATCGTACACTGGCCCGGCGTCACGAAGCCGGGCACGGTGTTTTCGACTCCTGTTACGAGCACGGATTATTTCCCGACGATCATGGAGATGGCGGGCGGGAAGCCCCCGCGCAGCCTCGATGGCGTCAGCCTCGCGGGCCTCCTGAAAAGCGGCAAAGCCCCGGCCCGCGAGGCACTCTACTGGCACTATCCGCACTACAGTAACCAAGGCGGCGCCCCGAGCGGAGCTGTGCGCAAAGGCGACTGGAAACTCATTGAGTTCTACGAAGACGGCACGCTCGAGTTGTACAACCTGAAATCGGATATCGGCGAGCGCATCAGTCTCGTGAGAAAGGAGCCAAAGCGGGTTGCCGAGTTGCACGGACTCCTTAAGAAGTGGCGCGCGAGCGTTAGCGCCAGCATGCCGGAGCCGAATCCAAACTACGACCCTGCGAAAGCAGACCAGGGGCTCACGGGAGCCGAACCCGTCACGCCGCCGGCTTCGTAAGCGACTGCGACCCGTGCGGCGGGTAATCCCGATAAGAACGGCCATCGCAAGGTGCGCGACGACGTGCAGCTCTAAAGCATGCCCTTAGGTCGCCGTCCCGATGTAACAGCGCGGCGGAACCGCCAGCGGTCCTACTTTGAGCCGTTGCTAGGCGAGGCGCATTGCGCTGACCGAGCTGCGGCACATAGTCCATGGCTAGGCCAACAAAGGCCAGCTCTGCCGACGGCCGTTGCCAGCCAGCCAAGGTCGTGGGCTTTACGAATTTCCAGAACATCCGACCATCTCGACCACAGGTCGCGCAAGGTATTCCAGAACAAGCGGCCGCCCCAGTTGAGGCCGCCTTTGTTTGAGCACCGCGACCTTGCTGCCCTAAGGCGAGGACTTTCACGACGATATCCGCGCGACTGCCAGAGATGCCCAGTCACCTGCCATTAACGGAGAGACGGCTTGGCGGCAAAAGGTCTTGCCCGACCGGCCTTGACTTCGTAGATGCGGCGATGGGTCTGCCGGGCGGGCCCGGTGAGTTCGGAATAGGGCAGATCCAGGACGTTGAGGAATCCGTAGTTGAGGCGCTCCTGGTCCGAGGGGCGGCCGGTCGGCAGATCGTCTACCAGTTGGAACCAGTGGGCCCCGACCATGGCGGGGTGCGCGGCGGCGTTCTCGACAAAGTATCGGTATGCTTTGCCGCGCTCGACCTGGTTCTTGACCTTGTGGACCCAATAAAACAGGCCCTGGAGGCCGCGTCCAGGCGCGCACGCGGTAAATTCGCCGATGAGGATGGGGCGTCCGGAGAGGCGGGCGAAGTGATCGAGCTTGGCGTGCTCGGGTGCGAACTCTTCAGTGTAGATATTGATGCTGAAGACATCGAACATGGAACTCAGGCGTACCCACTCATCGTTCGGCGTCCCGGCGAAGCGGATTCCAAGAACCAGGTGGTTGGGGTCGTGACGGCGTACGGCTTGAGACACGATCTCGAAGTAGCGCCTGCCGCAAGTGTAGACGAAGTCGCGCTTGATCCTCTCCGAGTTTGCAGGATCGGCGGCAACGAGACGCTGAAGTTCACGTTTGGTAGCGGAGTCTTCAGGGTCTTCCAGGAGCATATCCGCCCAGGGTTTGAGTGAACCGAAGTCGCGGGCCCAGTGCGGCTCGTTGCCCAGGAACCAGCCGATCAGTTTGGGGTCGTTCTTCAGCCCGGCACACTGACGGCGAGCGGCCTCGTCTACGTTCCGTTGGAACTCCTCCGAGAAGACATCCGGGAAGTCCCAAGGAAACGGAAAAGTCTTCCTGGTGGTCCACCCGGATAGGGGAAGCACGTAGGGCATGCCGCTGGACATGGCGAGGTCCCTGTCCGGCCAGTTCCCAATGGTGTTAAATCCCCAGTTCTCTAAGCGCCTGACAATGTTGTCGGCCCATCCCTTTTCCCAGTTCGCGCCGTACCGTTCGATGACGTTGCCCAGGTGGAACGAGACCTCCCTCCCCGGTACGATCCAGGCAGGTCCAGGAGGCGGCAGTTGCTCGTAGACGAATTCGCGGCCGGTGACGCGCGTGGCGAAACTGCCCTGCTTGAGATTGACCAGGTCCATGCCTGTGGAATAGAAGGGGTGACCGTGCGGGTCGATTAGATACCAGCGTCCACCGATCTGTTGCGTGCGGAAAAAGCCCGTAGCGTCGCGTGTGTGCTTTGGGTCCCCTCCAAGCGGGCAGAACGGGAATGAGGCTGGCGGCAGACGATCCGCGGCCCAAAGACGGCGCAGTTCCTGGACGGAGTGGGCCTTGCCGGACCAGTCCTCAGCGATCCACTGCCCGAAACGATCGATGACTGCCTTTCGGTCGAGAATGCCATCCTCCTCCACACTGGAGATGAGGGCGAGATTTGTTATGGCGAGGCGGGAGTCGGCGGCCGGGTGCTTCATTCGGAAAACAATCTCTTGCACCCTTTCAAACGTGAAGAGTCGTTGGGGCCATGACTTGTAACCAAGAGCATTCTGCGGGACCATCTCGCGCGTCTGATAAAACGCGTCGAAGGGGATGACGGCACGGATGCGCAGGCCTGGCAGCGGCTCCATGATCATCGACTTCACGTTGGAGCCATCCGAGAAGCCGATGGAAAAAGCCTCGAGCGAAGAAGCAAGGAACTCGAATCGAATGGCTTTCCATTGGCGCCAGTCGAGAGGCCAGGACAACTGCGCGACGGGAATGCGGAACTCAGGCTCGGCCTCGCTGCGGCGGAACGTGAAGTCCAGAGGAGCGGTCGCCGGCAGGACGGCCGGGGCTCTGTAATTCCAAAGCAGTTCGATGTCCATGCCGCCCGCGGTGTGCGTATCGTAGTAGGCGAAGCGGCCAGAGCCGGGCGCGCCTTTTTCGCCCCAGCCTCCCGACATGGTGAGGGGATAGCCAAGAGCATTCCACCGCGCGATGGCCTGATCCATATCGCGGACGTTGAAGGCGATGTGGTGGAAGCCCTCGCCCTGTTTAGCGATGTGGTCCTCGTAAACGTTGGGACCTTTGAGTGGTTGAATCCATTCGAAGGGGATACTCAGATGGCGCTGCCAGCCCAGGCGCATGTCGAAGCCAGCGGCGGAGCCTTTGTACATTTTGTCTGTCAGATCGGGGTGCGTGAACGAGAAGGGAGGGAACCCGAGTTTCTGCCAGTAGGCGGAGACGGCATCGAGGTCTCGGGTGACGAGGGCGAACTGGGTAACGGGCGGGCCAGTTCGGCCGAGAGGCGGTTCAGTTCCGGACTCATACACCAGCCCAAGGTAATACTTGCCCTGCGCAGCGGTATCCATGAAGACATATTGCACGGTGCGATTCCTGCCGGCAGCAAAGCTGCCGCGTTCGAGGATGGACACACCGAGTGACTGAAGGCGGGCGACCTCGGTATCGACAGATTCGAGCGACGGCGCGCGGTACGCGAGCGCGAAGACCCCGGATCCACGGCGTTGAAGAAACTCAGACCACGCCGAATTGCCGGAGACCGGCTGAACCCAATAGGCGCGGAGATTCGCGAACTCGGCCGACAGCATCCGGAAGCTATGGTCAACCGTGCGGCCCCGGAACTGGACGCCGGCCGCCGTGATGGGCTCATCGCCATTGGTGGAGGGCACGCCGGACCGATGCCAGGCGGCGGCGACACGGGCGGCATCATCCACCACCCAGTAAATGTTCGGGATGGTGCGGTAGAAGTCGGCGACTTGTGCGTCAAGACTTCCGGCCAAGAAAAAAACCAAGGTAGCCAGTCGCATGAGAACCTCGGACGACAAGATTAGGAGGTGAGCCGACATCAGCGCCTCCACCCGGACTATAGCGCAGTTCAGGCCGGTTTTCAGACTGTTCGGTAGGTGTGGCGATGTGGTTCGGCCAGTCGCGTGAGGGCCAGTTCGGAGCCGGCATTGCGCCGTCCACCGCGACAGGGTAGGTTGTGAGCTGAACGTAATCCGATGGACAAGACAATGCACTGCATGATGATTCTCTCCATCGCGGCAAATGGCTTGATACTGACCCCAGCCGCGATCGCCGACAGCGGGATGGTGACCACCCTGAATGTGCGCTATGCCGAGGCACCCGGTGTGACAGCAGGGGCACAGTCGCTCGATATATACGCCCCCAAGGGCGGTCTAAAGCTGCCTGTGCTTGTGTATGTTCACAGGGGGAGCTGGTCGGGTGGCGACAATCGGGCCGTTGGGGCGAAGCCGGAATTTTTCACATCCGCCGGGTGGGCATTCGTCAGCATCAACTACCGCCTGCTCCCGGAAGGCAAACATCCTACGAACGTCGAGGACGCGGCCCATGCGCTCGCCTGGGCTCGCTCGAACATCGCAAAATATGACGGCGATTCAACGCGGCTGTTCGTCATGGGACATTCCGCGGGTGCGCATCTCGCCGCCCTTGTGGCTACCGATGAACGGCATCTTGAGGCCGCCGGCAAGAGCCTCGACATCTTCAAGGGCGCGATCCCCCTCGATACCAACGTTTACGATTTGCCCACGCTGATGAAAGTGGGGGCAGAGGTCTACAAGAAGGTTTTCAGCGACGATCTTCAGGTCTGGCGGGACGCCTCGCTGTACTACCACGTTGTCAGCGGCAAGAAGCTTCCGCCGTTCCTGATCTTCTATTCGTGCGGAACGGGCGTCACGGGAGAGGCTGAGGTGAGGGCCGAGCAGGCGGAGGCCTTTTTCAGCGCATTGCGCGAGGCGGGTGCGTCGGCCGACGTTTTCGACGCGAGCGACCGTACGCACAGTGAGATCGACGAGTGGTTCGGCAAGCCCGACGACCGCGTGACAGCGAGAGCGATGGGGTTCCTGAATTCGCTCGCCGGTAAGGCAGCGGTGAAACCAGCGCCATGAAGTCAGCGCCCCGTTCGTAGATGTCGACACCGATGGCGTACTCGCTAACGCCCTCGGCGTTTCCGGAGAGCGCCTGTTCGCACATCCGCCAGATGCTCCGCAGGGGGTGCTCCAGGGGGACCCGCTCCTCAGGAGAGAGGTATTGGGAGGATCCAGGGAGAAGGTCCAGCCGGGCCAATGGGTGTTCGCACCGTTGACTGCGAATCCCCCGAGCAAGGCCGTCCAGGGTATACTGGTCGTGCCCAACAGGAGAGAAGAGGAGCTCAGACCATGGCCCATAGAATCACTCGAATCGTAGCGATCGCTGGTCTCACCTGCCTGGCGGCCGCGGCCCAGGCTCAGACCACCCCGGCGCCGAAGCCGCCGCCCGCGGCACCTGGGGCCGTGCAGCTTAGGGATGGCGTCTACTGGATCAAAGGCGGAGCCGGCGCGAACACGGGTTTTGTCATCGGCAAGAAAGAGGTCGTCGTCATCGACGCCAAGATGACCGAAGAGGCGGCCAAAGCGATGCTGGCCGAGATCGGCAAGCTCACGCCGAATCCCGTGAAACACATTGTGCTTACTCACAGCGATGGCGACCATGTCAACGGGTTGTCCGGTTTTCCCAAAGGCTTGCCCATCGTCGCCCACGCCAACACCCGGAAAGACATGGAGGAAGCCTTCAAGAGCCCTAAGATGAGCGCGCTGGTTCCCTATCTGCCGGGCGAGACGTTCCCCGGCAACCGGCGGCTGAATATCGCCGGCGCACGCATGGACCTGCTCTACTTCGGCCCGGCGCACACCAGCGGCGATCTGGTTGTCCTTCTCCCCAGCCAGAGGATTGCCTTCATCGGCGATCTGGCCTTCACCGGCCGCGACCCGCTCATCCACCGCCAGAAAGGCGGCAACTCCTTCGGTCTGGTGCAAGTCCTCAAGAAGATCCTCGCGCTGAAGGCCGACACGTTCATCTCCGGCCACAGCGACCCGCTGAAGAAGGCCGACATCCAGGCGCTGGTGACCTCCATCGAGGAGAAGCAAGCCAAGGTGAAGGCGCTGGTCCAGCAAGGGAAATCTCTGGACGAGATCAAGACCGCCTTCGGCATCGCAGGCGCGCCGGGTCAGCCCGCCCCGCGCTTCCCGAGCTTCCTCGAAGTCATCTACCAGGAGCTGACTGCGAAGAAGTAACGGCGCGCCGCGAATCCCGGGATTCGATACTATTGGCCCATGAGCGATGTGACCGTGCACAAGTGCGCCGGCAGGATCGGCGTATTCGGCATCGGCCTGGCCGCGTACTGGCCGCAGTTCCCGGGCCTGAAGGAACGCTTGGAGGGCTACCAGAGCCTGGTCGAGGCGAAGCTGGCTGCACTGGGCGTCGAGGTCATCTCCGCGGGGCTGGTGGACACCGCGCCCGCCGCGGCCGAAGCGGGCCGGAAGTTCGGGGCCTCGGACCTAGACCTGATCGTCTGCTACGTGGCCACCTACGCGACCTCCTCGCAGGTGCTGCCGGTGGTGCAGCGCGCCAAGGTCCCGGTGCTGGTGCTCAACCTCCAGCCGGTGGCCGCGCTGGATTACGAGAACACGGACACCGGCGAATGGCTGGCCAACTGCTCCGCCTGCTGCGTCCCGGAGATCTCCAACGCTTTCACGCGCGCTGGGGTCCGCTTCCGCGTCGTCTCGGGCATGCTGGGCGACGACCCGGAGGCCTGGGGGGCGATCGAGGAATGGTGCCGGGCCGCCGCGGTGGCCAACGCGCTGCGCAGCAGCCGGATCGGCTTCCTGGGCCACACCTATCCGGGCATGCTCGACATGTACTCGGACTTCACGATGATCACCGCGCAGACCGGGGCGCACATCGAGGTATTGGAAATGTGCGATCTCGACCAGTGCGTCAACGCGGTGACCGACGCCGAGCTGGCCGCCAAGCTGGCCGTCACGCGCCAGATATTCACTCTGGAAAACGTAGCCGAGGAGGATCTGCACTGGGGGGCGCAGGTAGCCTGCGGGCTCGACCGGCTGGTGGAGCGCTTCGATCTGAACGGGCTGACCTACTACTACCGCGGCCTGGACGGCAACCGCTACGAGCGGCTGGGCGCGGGTCTGATTCTAGGCAACTCCCTGCTGACCGCCCGCGGCATACCCGCCAGCGGCGAGGGCGATCTGAAGACTTGCCTGGCCATGCTGATCCTGGACCGCTTCGGCGCCGGTGGCTCCTACACGGAATTCTACGCCATGGATTTCCGCGACAACTTCTTGCTGATGGGCCACGACGGTCCGGCCCATTTGGCCATCAGCGACCGGCGACCGGTGCTGCGGGGGCTTGGCCTGTACCACGGGAAGCGCGGATACGGGGTCAGCGTGGAGTTCAACGTGAAGCTCGGGCCGGTCACGCTGCTGGGGATGACCGAGACCGCGGAGGGCAAGCTGAAGATGCTTACGGCGGAAGGCGAGTCCATCCCCGGCCCGATTCTCCGCATCGGCAACACGAATTCGCGCCTGCGGTTCCCCCTGGGGCCGCGGGAATTCGTGAACCGGTGGTGTCAGGAAGGCCCCACGCATCATTGTGCGCTTGGAGTCGGGCATCTTCGGGCCCCGATCGCGAAGCTCGGCGAGCTGGTGAACCTGCCTGTGGTGGGGATCTGACCTTATGAAGAATACTACGGCGGCTTTATTGTGCCTGGCGCTGGCAGGTGCGCTGTCCGCACAGGGCCCGGCGAAAGATCGTTTCAAGCAGCTCTTCCGCGACCCGCCGCGGGAGTACTCCATCGAGCCGCTGTGGTCGTGGAACAGCGCGCTCGAGCGCGAGAAGCTCGTCTGGCAGATCGACCAACTGGTCGATAAGGGCGTCTACGGCGCCTACATGCACGCCCGCGACGGCCTGGACCAAAGTCGCACGCCGTACTTCTCGGACGGCTTCTGGGAAGCGGTGAAGACCAGCGTCGAGCACGCCGAAAAGGTCGGCTTCCGCACCTGGATCTACGACGAAGACAAGTGGCCGAGCGGAGACGCCGGAGGCCGCACCCGCGCCGCCAATCCCGAGCGGTACACCGCCATGGGGCTGTCGCACCGGTGGCAGGACGTGCGGGGGCCGGCGAACATCCGCCTGGAGTTTCCTCAGGCCAAGTTCGTCATCGCCGCGCGCAAGGCCGCGGAGACCCGGATCGACGCCGCGAGCCTCACCGATCTCACGGGCCTGAGCCAGTGGCGGGTTCCC
>Ga0315289_10004798_pt1 | contig 20124 bp, 9 predicted proteins | sample YL17G11_40_MG_FD_203452 | JGI IMG/M metagenome (GOLD analysis project Ga0315289, IMG submission 203452) | Sediment microbial communities from Yellowstone Lake, YNP, Wyoming, USA - YL17G11_40 | ecosystem: Environmental > Aquatic > Freshwater > Lake > Sediment | place: USA: Wyoming | collected... | reverse complement strand
GTGCCGGTGGGGCCCGCGCCCGCGCCGCCCGCGCCGCCCGCGCCGCCCCCGGCGTCCTGCCGGTAGGTCCTCGCGAGCCCGAAGTCGGCGAGCTTGAGCTGCCCCTTGTTGTCAATCAGCAGGTTCGACGCCTTGAGGTCCCTGTGCAGGACGCCGCGCGCGTGGCAGTAGTGGAGGCCGCGGAGGAGCTGCTTCATGTAGCACTTGGCGTGCGCGGCGGAGAAGGAGTAGCCCCTCTGTTTTTTTGGTTCGGTCGGTGTGAGGGAGAGGGGGGTTGAGAAAGGGGGGTTGAGGGAGGAGGAAAGAAGGAAAGAGATTCGGCGGTCGTTTTTTGTTCCTCGGGAGGAAACAAAACAGGGGGGGAAATGAAGTGGGAAAAACTTAAACTTGTTTCGCACCCTCTCCATCAGCCCGGTCAGGTCGTGGTCCATGTAGTCGAAGACCATGTAGATCGAGCCCTTGAAGTTGTTGTGCTTGGACGCTGTTTTTTTTATGAGGTTTCGGTGCTCGAGGAAAAAGAGGAGCGAAGAAGGTGAGCGAACATGATCTCGGAAAAAGAAAACGGCCCGCACGAACGGGGGGGAAAAAACGGTGCAAAAAAGCTCACACTGCGACCTGACAATCTCCTTGAGCCGGATCACGTTCGGGTGCTCGAGCCTCTTGAGCAGCTTGATCTCCCTGATCGCCGTGATTGGGAAACCTTCGCGCTCGTTGTCCATGCGCACGCGCTTGAGCGCCACGAGCGCGCCGTCGCGGACGTCGCGGGCGAGGTAGACCTGGCCGTACGTGCCCTCGCCGATCTGCCGGAGCTTCTCGTAGCTGTCCTCGACGCAGCGGCAGCCGCCCCACTCCTCGTCGCCCGCCGAGGTGGCCGGGAGCTCGACGCGCCAGTGGAACGGGGTCGTTGCGGCCGACGAGGGCGGGGGGAGCTGCTGCTGGTGGGGGTGCTGCTTGCCTCCTCCTTCTTTCAGTCTAGGGCCGCCGCCGGTCGAGGAAGGAGGGGGCGCGGCCGATGATGGCCCAGTCGTTCCTCCTGCTGCTGCGCCGCCTCCTCCGCCGCCTCCGCCGTTGGCGTTCTCCTCCTTCTCGACCTCGCCGTTCAGGGGGCCTCCTCCCGCACCGTAGCCTCCCGTGTACGCGGAGGACATGAAGAGAAGCGAGAAAGAGAGGGAATGCAGATGAAGGCGGCGGCGACAAGAACCGCAATCGTCTCTTCTTCTTCTACGCCTCTCTCTCTCGCAGGGCAGACTCTTTCTCTCTCTCTCTCTCTCTCTCTCGAGCACCACAGGATGCAGCAGAGAGCACAGAGATCAGGCACCGCCGCTGTGTGCACTAACGGGAAGCAGAGAAGAGGAGCGAAATAGTCCTCCACTTCTCAAAGGAGAAATGAAAAGTGAGAGAGAAGCGGTGGCAAAAAATCAAGGCGTTTTTTCCCCTCATTTTTCGACCTTGTGCCACCGGACAGCACAGGCAATTTCGACTGTGTTGGCCTTCTTTCGCCCCTCTCGCATCTCGCCTTCTCTCTCTTCTCCTTCTCTCTCTTTCTCTCTCAATTCCCCCCACGACACGAGGATGGCGACTAAGGGAGCCATGGGTGAGAAAAATACCGCAATCGCGCTCGTTTCCCAGCAGAATCCGTCGACGTAAAGTGCATCCGGTGGCCAATTGGCCAGCTCTTCTCTCTCGACCTCCGCTCTCTATTCTCACTTCCCCCCCTCAACCCCTTCTCTCTCCCTCTCTTTCTCAACCACGCCACAAAACCACAGGCGCCCTCTTCGGAGCCGCGGCCACGGCGGCCCACTACAACGACGTCGACCTCTTCGCCGGGCTCCGCGCGATCCTGCAACTGCTCCTGCTGCCGCGAAGCGACGGAGGAGGAGGAGGAGGAGGGAAACCTTCTTCCTCTTCTTCCTCTTCTTCGGCGCCGTCGGCAGACATCGAGCGCCTCTCGCGCCTCGTGGAGCGCCTCGCCCTCGACTTCGCCGCCAAGACGGCCGGAGCCGCCACGATCGTCAGCGGAGGAAAGCACCAGCAGCAGCAGCAGCAGCAGAGGCAGAGGGATGCGACGACAACGCTCGCCGCCGCGGCGCTCCTGCTCTGCGTTGCCCGCTCCTCGCTCCCTCCCGCCGCCCTGCGCCGCCTCCGCGCGGCCCTCTCTTCCCTCCTGCCCGCGACGCGAGCCGCCCTAGACGCCGCGGTGAGCTCCCTGGCGGGGTCCGTCGAGGCCCTGGGCGGCAAGCTGGCCGCGGCGAGGGCGCACCTATCCCGCAGGGCAGACGAAGTCGACGCCGCCGTCGAGAGTTTGACAAAGCAGGCGGCCGAGACGGCGAGGCTGGTCGAGGGCGTCGCCGCATCAGTCGAGGGCGTCGACGTCAACGTTTTGTCGCTCAAGGTCGACGTGGGCTCGGCGAAGGAGGGTGTCGCCCTTCTGTGCCGCGTCGTCGCTGACTTGATCCGCGGCGGGGGAGCAGGGAGCGCCGACGGAGCGAGTGGCCGGCGAGGGCGGCCACAGGGCCGGGCCGCGGCGGCCGCGCTCGTCGCGGAGCTCGACTCCTTTGCGCGCGACGCCAGCAGGGGCCTGCCTTTTACCAATCGGAGGCGCGTTCCCGGGTTCGAGGCGGCTATGGAGGAGTTTGGCGGAGGAGGAGGAGTCCCTTTCGACTTTGGGAGCAGCGGCACGAGGAGCAGCGGCGACGAGGGCGTCGGCGTCGACAGCTGCAGCAGCAGCGGCAGCGGTATCGGGAGCAATCACGCCGGCGGCCTCTTCCTCTGCAGGCGGGCGACGGGGAGAGCCGCGGGCCTCGCCGGGGACTGCTTCAAGTGAGGGGATAAATAAACCAAGAGAGCTCTGTTTTTTCTCTTTCGTGTGTAATTTTTTTTTCAAGTGCGCTTCAAGTTCAAAAAAACAAAACCAATCATCTTCTCTCTTCTCTCCTACTTCGTGCCCCTCTCGTGCTCCTCCAGGTGCGCTCGCAGGGTCGGCATATTCTTCATCGCGGAACCGCAGCGGTGGCACGCCAGCGGCGCGGCCAGCGCTCGCGCCGCCTCCTCCGGCGGGAGGAGCGGAAGCGGCGGCGGCGCCTCCGGCCCTCCGCCTGCGCCGCCGCCGCCTCCGCCTCCGCCCGCGGTCGCCCTCCCCTCCCCCGTGCTCCTCCCCCGCGCTCCCCCCCTCCCGGGCCCCTCCCCCGCGCCCCTCCCCCGCGCTCCTCCCCCCCTCCCGTACTCCTCCGCCGCGGCGTCTTGGGCAGCGTCGCACAGCAGCTCGCGCACCCGCGCGAAGCCGTCCGGCGGCGGCCCCTCCCGCGGGACGTCCCGGGGCGCTCCCGCCATTCTCTGCACCGCGAGCACGGCCACCTTCCCGCGGACCCCGGCCTCGTGGTCGGCCCTGAGGTAGGCGCGGTCGAGGCACTCGCGCCTGTCCCTGTTGAGGTAGAGCGCGTGCGCCTCGGCCCCGCGCTCGCGCGCGAGGGCGAGCAGCGGCGCGCGCTGCCCGGCCGTCAGGTTCGTCCTGTCGACGACGACACAGCTTCCCGAGGCCAGGGCCCGCGCCGCGGCCGCGAGGACGGTGGCATCGGTGCCCCCGCGGGGCGCGTCCGGGCAGACGCGGATCCAGCGGCGGGGTTTCCCTCGGGGGCTGCGGCGCGTGGCTGCCGCTGCTGCTGCTGCTGCTGCTTGGTTTTCTTCTTCTTCGACGCTGTCGTAGTCGGCGTCGTAGTGGTCGTCGGCGTCGTCGGAGGCGGCGGCACGAAACTCCTCCGCCGCGGCCGCGGCGTGAGTGACAAGGTCTTTCGCGAGCTTGGTCTTTCCTGATCCAGGGAGGCCGATTAGAAGCAGAAGCAGAGGCATGGCGCGCGGGTGAGCGTTTTAACGCGCGTGCGCGGCGCGCCCGTGCCGTGGAGGTAGCGGGTCACGGCGTCTCGTGGCCGAGGATCGAGGTGCTGACGGGCGAGGGGTCTTCGCCTCGGGGTTGTTTTCTCTTTTGCTCTTCTTCTTCCGTGTCCACCCGCTTTCAAAAGCGCAGCATGCGGTCGTATCGAGCGAGTGAAGAGGTTCTGTCCTCTAGAGCTCACCAGCAGGGCAGAAACCGACGAGGCGAGAGAGGGAAGGGGAGCCGAATGCAATGGAGGTCGAATGGAAAGAAAAAGGGAAAAAGTGTACTAGGCTAGCAGAAGGAGAAGAGAGGGACACCGTCGCTCTCGACCTCGACCGTCTCTCTTTTAACCGAAAAGCACCTCTCCTCCTCTTTTCCTTTGCACTCGCTCTCTCTCACTCTTTCGGAAAGAGAGAGAGAGGAAAGTCCTCTCCCTCCAAAGGCAGAAGGGACAAAAAAAAATCAGCTCCTCGAAGTCTCCCGCCTCAACCTCTCCCTCTCCTCCCACCCTTCTGGGTGCGGCGGCACCGCAGCCAACAGATGCCTCACGACCAGCCCGACAGCCCCGAGCCCGACGCACGCGCCCCACTGCTGCCAGCTCAGGGGCACCGTGTCGAAGACGGCGCCGCCGAACGTGACGACGCCGAACTGCAGGACGGCCTCCGCCGCGAGGATGCCCACGAAGAGCGGGTTGCTCAGCGCGCCCGCCAGGACGCTCCCGCGCTCGTCGCCGGACTTGCGCGCGTTGCACTGGTTGAAGAGCTGCATGCAGACGAAGGCGGTGAAGACCACCGTCGGGGCGACGAGGTCGACGTCCGGGGCCGGAGGGGGGGCCGCGGAGGAGGCCGACGCCGACGACACCCCGGCGACGAGCTCGGCGCCCCCGCCGGCCAGGAGCCACGCCATCACGCCGAGCTGGTAGCAGGCCTGGCCGGCGACGTGCTTGAGCAGGTGCGGCAGCAGCAGCGGCGCCGAGCGCTTCGGCGGCGGCCCCAGCAGGATGTCGTCGGCCGGGGGGTCGGTCGCCAGCGCGAGCGCGGCCAGGCTGTCCATGATGAGGTTGATGAAGAGGAACTGGATCGCCGAGAAGGGGCTCTGGCCCTTCTCGCCCAGCGTCACGGCCGCGGTCGCGCTCACGACCGCCGCGACGTTGACGACGAGCTGGAACTGCACGAAGCGAGCGACCGAGGCGTAGACGTTCCTGCCCCAGGCCGCCGCGCGGACGACCCCGAGAAAGGAGTCGTCGAGCAGCAAGATGTCGGCGGCGGCGGCGGCGACGGGCGCGCCCGAGGCCATCGCGAAGCCGACGTCGGCGGCGGCGAGCGCCGGCGCGTCGTTGACGCCGTCTCCCGTCATCGCGACGACGGTCGAAGGGTCGGCGCGGAGCGCCTTGACTATCGTGAGCTTGTCGCGAGGGCTGCAGCGCGCCAGGACTCGCAACCGAGGCCAGACGCGGTTGAACGCGTCGAGGTCGATGGCACCCTCGGGGCCGGAGGGGAGGACGAGCCTGCGGAAGTCTGCCCCCGTCATCACCGCCCCCCCCACGGTCTCGTCGTACCCGTCGTCGCCGTCGGGGGGGAGCTCCCCGTCGATGATGCCGGCCTCGACGGCGATCGCCGCGGCCGTTGCGGGCGCGTCCCCGGTCAGCATCTTGACCTCGACGCCGGCGCCGCGGACCTGCCGGACCGCCGCGGGCACCTCGGCGCGCAGCGGGTCCTCGATCGAGACGAGGCCGATCAGGGTCAGCCCCGCCGCGACCTGCGCTTCCGGCAGCAGGGCCGAGGCCGGGGCGGCGGAGGGAGGGGAGGCCCCGCTGCTGCTGCTCCTGCTGCTGCCGCCGCTGCCGCCCCCCGGGAGGGTAGAGTCCCGGGCCGCCAGCGCGAGCACGCGCCCGCCGTCCCTCGCCCAGCGGCTCGCGAGGAGCTCGAGCTCCCTCCTGTCCCGCTCGGTGAGCGCCCTCGCGGCGCTGGCGCTGGAGCTGCTGCTGCTGCTGCCCCCGCCCCCGCCGGGCTGCCCGAGGACGCGGTCGCAGCGAGGGAGGACTTCCTCGGCCGCGCCCTTGAGGTAGAGGCGGACCGGCGTCGAGGAAAGCGGAGAGGCGTCGTCGCCGTCGTCGTCGTCGAAGTCGGAGCTCGCCGCCGCCGCCACTCTCCTTCTCCTTTGCCGCTGCCGCCACTCTCCTTCTCCTTCGCCACTCTCCCTCGCCACCGCCGCCGCCGATACCTTGGCCTCGGACGAAAACGGGAGCACCGCGAGCGTGGGGCCCGCCGCGAGCCTAGCTGCCTCATAGTCAGCCCCCAGGGAGACGACAAGGGCCAGGAGGGCGGCCTCGGTGCGGGAGCCGACGACGGAGACACTTTCGGAGGAGGAGGAAGAGGTTCCTGTCGTCGCCGCCGCCGCCGTCGCCGCCGCCTCAGAAAAAACTCTGCCGTTGCTGCCGTTGCTGCCGCTCCTCAGGTTTGCCGTCGAGTTCAGCACGGCGGAGCGCACCAGCGCGTCGAACTCCCCGGGCTCGATCCCTAGGGGGTGGTCCCACGTGCCCCCCTCGTCGCGGAGGTGGGCGCAGGCCCTGCCCGCCGCGGCCGTAGGGGGCAGCGAGAACGCAGCAGGAGACGAGGAGGAGGAGGAGGAGGAGGAGGCTGACGGCGACGACGCTCGCCTTTCATCGTCCCCCTCCCTCGTCGCCGACAAATCCACCTCCCTCCCAGCCAGCCACAGCCTGCGCGCCTTCATGTCGCTCGTCGTCAGCGTTCCAGTTTTGTCGGTGCAGATGACCGTCGCGGCGCCCATCGTCTCCGCCGACGACAGCCGGCGCACGAGCGCGCCGTCGGCGAGCATCCTCTTCACGGAGAAGGCCAGCGCGAGCGTGACCGCGAGCGGCAGCCCCTCCGGCACGGCGACGACGACCACGGTCAGCGCGGTGACGACGGCGTCGAGCGCCGCGTGCAGCGTCTCCGGGTCCGGCGGCGCGGCGCGCGCCCCGCTCGAGACCTCGGCCGCGAGCCTCCACAGGAGCGTCGCCGCGACGAGCGCGGCGGCGCCGCCGCCGACCGCGCCGACGCTCCCCGCGAACTCGGCGAGCTTCTTCTCGAGGTTCGTCTGCTCCCGGAGGCCGCTCTTCGACTCCTCGCCGCTCCTCCTCCCCTTCCCGTCGTCTTCGACGCCCGTCACCGCCGCCAAGATCCCTCCCGCCTGCGACCGCAGCCCCACGGCCGCCACCACGGCCTCGCCCCTCCCCCGTAACACCCTGGCCCCGCTCCACAGCGAGTCTCCGGGACCCTTGGACACCGCGCGGGACTCGCCCGTCAGCTGCGACTCGTCCAACCTCAGGTCCGCCGCCGCGGAGGTCGCGAAGCCGTCGGCGGCGAGGATGTCCCCCGCCTCGAAGAGCAGGAGGTCACCCACGACCAGCTCCGAGGACCGGACCTCGCGGGTCGTCCCCCGGCGCCTGACGGTGACGAGCGGGTCGGAGGAGAGGGCCGCGAGCGCCGCGAACTGCGCCTCCTTCTGGAAGTCGTTGACGGCCGTGACCGCGACGACGACGGCGACGGCGGCGAGGATGGCCGCGCCGTCGATCCAGCCCGGGGGCTCGCTCGACGCCGTCCCCGCCGTCGCCGCCGCCGCTGCTGCTGCAGCAGAGGCAGCAGAGGCAGCGGCAGAGGCGAACTCGAGAGAGGACGAAAAACCCTCGCTCGCTCCTCCTCCGCCTCCGCCTCCGCCGCCGCGAAACCCGAGCTCGAGCACGAGCGACGCGGCGCCGCAGGCTATCAGCACGAGCACCGTCGGGTCCGACGCGGCCGCCAGCGCGAGCCTCCAGAGCGGCACGGGGGGCCTGGGAGGCACCGCGTTGGCCCCGAAGTGGGCCCTGCGGCGCTCCAGGTCCGCGGCGGAGGCATCGGGGAGGCCGAGCGACTCGGAGGTCTGCAGGGCGGCGGCGAGCTCAGCGACGGAGCCCCACTTTGGAGGGGAGGAGGCGGGGGAGGAGGGGGGGGCGTCTCCGGCGGTGAAGAGGGGCGCGAAGGGGACCTCAAGCAGGGAGACGAGCTCGGCCGGGGTCGCCCCGAAGAGGTGCGGCCCGGAGGAGGAAGAGGAAGAGGAGGAGGAGGAGGAGGAGGAGGAGGGAGGGGTCGGCGTCAGCGGCGACAGCGGCGGCGGCGGCGGCGGCGAGGGCGGCGGCGGGAAGGCACCGCCGGGGCTGCTGCCGTTGCTCGGAGGAGGAGGCGGGGAGGAAGGAACTGCGGGTTTCTTCGCCGTCGGCGCTTTCGAAGAAGAAGAAGGCGAAGAAGCTGAAGAAGAAGTAGAGGAAGCAGCAGCAGCAGCAGCAGCAGCAGCAGCAGCGCTCCGAGCCTTCCTCCGGATGCATCCTCCCGGAACAGCGCGGCGAAGGCAAGCCCGCGGGAGGAGCGGCGGAGGCGACAGAGACGGCAGACGCGCCCGCCGAGGGGAGAAAGCTGACGGAGCCAAAGTCGTCGTCGCAGTCCGAGGCACCATCGCGAATCTTTATCTGTCTCTTTCTTTCTCCCTCTTCCTCTCGTGTGCGTGCTCTCTTCCGCTCCGATAGGGTGGCCAGCTAGCACATCTCGGAGAGGGATGCAGGTGCGAGAGAGCAGAGAGAGCTGGGAGAAGCGAAGGCGCTCGAGTAGGCTTTCTTCCAACTCTCTCCTCGCGAAAAAAAGGTCAACGGAGCGAAGTGAAAAAACTGTCTCTCTCGAGAGCGAGTCGCAAAAACGTCGTCGTCGATCTTTCCGACTCTGTCGAGAGGGGAAAAAATAATCACCATGTCTGTTCCCCCTTCCTCTTCTTCTCCCCCTCCACGGGCCCTCACCTTTTACGTCTTCGACCGCGCCGGCACCTGCCTTCATTACGCCGACTTCGGCCGCACCAGAAGCATCGCCGAGGGGGCCGGGACGCCGGGAGACGAGGCCAAGATGATCTTTGGGCTGCTCTTCTCGCTGCGGACGCTCACAGCGGCCCTGGACCCGACCGCGTGAGTCTTTTTCAGGGGGGGCGAATCTCTGACATTGATGTGGTCCTGGGGGGATCGGAATAACGGAGAAAAAGAGAGTGGACGTTGGAAAAGAAAGCGACGAGAGAAAAGGCCATTGTTCTGGAGCGAGAGGGGGAGCAATCGTTCGACCGACCGAAAAACAAAAAAAAAACTCAACCTCCGCCCTTCCCTCGACAACCAAACAAGGAACAACAAAAACAGCGCCGACAAGAAGCAGCTCGGCGCCCCCCTGCGCATCGGGGAGGGCGCCACCTTCCACTCCCTGAGCACGGATGCCTATTCCTTGCACTGCCTCGAGAGCCCGACGGGCCTCAAGTTCGTTCTGACGACGACCGAGAGCGAGGGCGGCGCCGCCGCCGCGGCCGGGGCGTCGGCGAGCGGCAGCCAGCAGCAAACGAACCCGGACGTCCGCGACGTCCTCGCGCGCGTCTACGCGTACGCGTTCGTCGACGGCGCGGCGCGGTCGCCGGCGTTTAGGAGGGGAGAGCCTTTTGCGTTCGAGCTTTTCTCTCAGAGGCTCAGGGCGTGCCTGGGGCCGCTGCTGCCCGACGGAGGGGGGGGAAGAGGGACGGCGGCGAGGTGATTGTTTCAGTTTCCTTTCTCTCTCTCTCCCTCTCCTCATGTGTAAAGTACGCTCTCTTTTCTCTGTATATGAACTGATGGGGGACTCGGAGAAGCGGGAGGAACGTTCGGAATAAGAGGGGGGGGGGGGTCACAAAAAAAAAAAAAAAAAAGGCCGGAAAGGTTTTTCTTCACAACTGTTTTCCCTCTTCTTCTTTCTTCAACTCGCTCTCGTTTCCTGCATCCTCGCTCCGCTTTCTCTTCTCCCTCTCTCTCTCTACCTCTCCATCTCTCTCTCTTCGATTGCAATACCAGAGGCAACCGGGCATTGTGTTCTCCGTCTCTCCTTCCAGAGAACAATAGAACAAACACAGAGAAAAACAAACAGAACCAAAGGGAAGAAGCTCTCTCGCTCGGGAAACCAATCGATCGACTCTTGAATGCCTCCCAAGGTCTTCTTCTACACGAGCTCCACCCCTTCGACGGCCGTGCAGAAGACAGAGATCTCGCGCCTGCAGCAGCTTCTTGACGTCAAAAAGGTCGAGTACGACACGGTAAGCGAGAGAGAGAAGAGAAAGAGAGAAAGAGAGAAAGATAGGAAACGATTCGTGAATGATCTCCGATGTCTCTCTCTCGACCTCAACCTCTTGACAACCTCTCGACAACCTCTTCCTCAACCCTCCTTCCAATCACCGCTCCTCCCAATCGCTACTCCAACCCCAGATCGACCTCGTCACCGCCGACCAGGAGGCCAGAGAAAAGATGTGGGCCGCGGCCGACGGCTCCAGGGAGATTCCTCAGCTGCACGTGGACGGAAAAGTGAGAGCAGGATGAAAAACGTTTCTCCCTTTTTGGGGGGGCTTTTTTTCTCTCCCTCTCCCCCCTCTGATGACGACGAGGGGGCCCTTTCTTTCTTTTCTCACGCCTTTCCCCTCCAAATGAAACGAAACCAATCACTCTTTCCTCAGTTCATCGGCACTTTCTCTACGATCCAGGAGATGGAAGACTTCGGGGAGCTCGACGCGGCCCTCGGGCGCCCGAAGAAGTAAAGAAGAGAAGAAACAGAGGAAGAAGAAGAAGAAGAAGAAGAAGAAGAAGAAGAAACACAGCGAACAGAGAAACCGAGAAGCGAGCAACTTTCGGAAACGAAGAAATGGACCTGGGGATCTCGCAAGCCCTGGCCGCGGCGGTCGCTGACGGCAGCGTGGCGGAGTTCCTCTCGGATCTCACGTCCAGCGGCGGGCGCGTCGTCGCGGGGATGCTGGAGGGGGCCGTCGAGGCCGCGGTTGGAGCAGAGAAGAAGAAGGACGACGGCAGGGAAGAAGGCAGGGGCGCCTCGGCCTTCCCCGCCGCCGCCGCCGCCGCTTCGGCCGCCGCGGCCGCCCACGAGCGCCTCCATAGCGGGCCCTGGCACGCCGTCCCCGCGGCCTGGCGCGACGCGTACACCCTCGCGTGCCTGCTTCAGGCCGAGGGAGAGGGAGGGGAAGGGAGAAGGGACGGGGACGACGAGGCGAGGAGGAGGAGGATGAGGCTCTTGGACCTGGCGCTGCTGCTGGGCGGGCGCCGCTTCCGCGCGCCGGCCCACGCCGCCGCCGCCGCGCTCTCCGCCGCGGCCCGCCTCTCCCCCGCGGCGTCTCTCCCGCCCCCTCTCCCGGAAGCTTGGCCCCCCCCAGCGACGCCCGTCGAGCTGCCCCCGGGGTCGCTGGGAGGATCCGAGCTGGGCCGCGGCGTCGAGGCCCTCCTCCCCCGAGGAGGAGGACGAGGAGGAGGGGGCGCGGGGGCGCCGCCCTCGCTCGAGGACTTCGTCTCCGCGGTCCGCCCCTCGGCCCCCCCGCGGCCGCTGCTCCTCCCGCGCGTCTCCTCCTCCTGGCCCGCCTTCGACAGGTGGACCTCCCCGCGCTACTGGGACCGCGTCGCCGGAGCGAGGACCGTCCCCGTCGAGGTCGGGGGGAGCTACCTGGAGGAAGGGTGGTCGCAGGAGCTGCAGACGCTGCGGGCGTTCCTCGAGACCCACGTCCTCTTCCGTCCCTCGCCGGGCTCGCCGCCTCCTTCCTCCGCTGCTGCTGCCTCTTCCCCCAAGACGGGATACCTCGCCCAGCACGACCTCCTGGAGCAGGTCCCGGCGCTCGCCGGAGACGTGCTCACCCCGGACTACGCCCTCGCGCTCTCGTCCTGCTCCTGCCCGTCCCCGGCCGGGAGAGGGGAGGGGAGCGGCGGCGAGGGCGAGGGGGACGGCGTCGCGATGAACCTCTGGCTCGGACCCGCGAGGACGCTCTCGCCGCTGCATACGGACCCCAAGCGAAACCTTCTCTGCCAGGTCTTTGGCAAGAAATACGTCCGGCTCTACCGCCCCGAGGAGAGCTCGGAGGCGCTGCGGCTGGCGGGGAGGGAGAGGGAGGGAGAGGACGAAGGCGAAGGAGGAAACGGAGGGGAAGGGAGCCGAGGCGGCGGCGGAGAGGGAGTGACCGAGTCGCTGACGGCGGCCAACACGAGCAGGGCCGACCTCTTCTCGCCGTCGCCGAGCGTCGCCGCGCTGCGGTTTTTTGACATCGTCTTGACACCCGGGGACGCGCTTTACATCCCGGAGGGGTGGTGGCACTTTGTCCTCTCTTTGGAAGCGTCTGCAAGCGTTTCCTTTTGGTTTTGAGTTTTTTTTTGGAAAGTGTCGAAAACCAAAGTCGCTTTTTTTACAGCTTTTTTCTTTCTCGTGTCCTTCCTTATTCTTCTATCTCTCCTGCTTCTTCTTCTTCGCTTCTTGGCCAAGCCCCCGGCCCGGCGACCCTCCACGAGTCAACGTCCGAGACAAGAGTAGCGAGCGAGTCCGCCATCGCCGCGACCGCCGAGTTCTTCCTCGAGACCGTGGCCCGTAGCGCGGCGACGGCGGCCTCGAGCGCGTCGGCGGCCCCCGAGCGGGAGAGGGCCTCGGCGTCTCGCGCGGGCTTGGGGATCGAGTCCGAGAGGGATTCCGCCGCCTTGAGCTCCTCTATGGAGGCTCGAAGGGCCGCGCGGGCGGCCAGGAGGTCCTCGACGGACTCGGACAGGGCGCGGACGAGCGGTTTTGGTGAGGTTTTTCCACCTTCGGCATCGTCGACCATCATCGAGTCATCGCCATCGTCCTCATCGTCAATTTCGACCCGCGGCCCGGTCTCTACAGCGCTCGGATCCGCGGCCAGAGCTGCCAGCACGCGCCTTGCGGCTGCCACGAGTGCCGCGAGGCGTCTGCGCGCCGTTTCGGAGGCTGAGCGGACGCACGCCTCGGCATCGGCAAACGGATGATCGTCCGACGCTGTCAATGCAGGTGCGGCCGCGGCTGCCTCCCTCGGCGGCATCCGGCGCGGATTCGGATTCTATTACAAGCCTTAAATGGTGGTCGAGGCGCCAGCAGTCTCCGCCCCGGTCAGCTGCGTGCACTAGAACGTGGCGCAAAAGAGAGAGAGAGAGAGAGAGAGAGAAAGAAGAAAGCGAAAGAAGAAACAGAGAAAAGTGAAACAGATGCCATCAAAGGGGCACTATATTTTTTATTTTTTATTTCGTTTTCCTTAAAGAGACCAATTGCATCGCATCAAATTTCGATATGGTGCAAGACCTCGTCGCTCCCGGTGCTCGTCGAGGAAGGAAAATGAAAGCAAGAGACTTTGAAGACTCTCAGCTGTTCTCGGAGGCTTTCAGCGCGGAGGTGAGAGCGATGGGAGAGATGCGACGAGCAGATCGAGCGCTCCAGGTTCGCGACGGCTACGATTCCCCCCCCCCCTCACTCGACCTCCCTCTTCCTTTTCCTCTCTTCCTCTCTCTGTTGTTTCCCCGAAACCTCGAAACAGCTCGCCTCCAAACAAGCAGAAAGCAAACTCGCGTCTTCTTTGCGCTCCTGCCGCGCCGGGGACGCGAAGGCGCTCGTCGCTGCGGCGACCGCGGCCGTCAGAGGAGGAGGTGGAGGTCGAGGAAAAGACGACGGCAACGACGAAGCCCCCCTCCTCGCATCGGCGGTCTTCGCGGCGCGCTTCCCGCCGGACGCCCGCGCCCTGCTCGGCGGCGGGTTCCGGGTCCCTTCGAAGGAGTTCGAAAGGGCTCTCGCAGTCGGGGCTGCCGAAACGGCGCGGCGCGTCTCTTCTGCCGCTTCTTCTGCCGCTGCTGCCGCGTCCGACGCTGCGGCCGTGCACAGGGCGGCCTCCGCCGCCGTCGCCGTCGCCCTGTCACAGCCGCTGCTGACCATGCTCGCGCACGAGCAGGCCTCGGCCGTCGTCACCCGGGACTCGAGGCTTTCGATCGCCGTCTTGGAAGCTCTGGCGTCGTCTCTCGAGGCGGCGCTGCTGGGCAAGGGCCCCTCTTCTTCCGTTTCGCAGTCGGCGGCGTCGGCGGCGCCAGAGACGGCAGAGGCGGCGCTCGCCTCGCTCGGCGCCGTCGTCGGCTTGCTCTCTCCGCTTTCGACCTCGAGCCCCTCTTCTTCTCCTTACTCCTCTTCTTCTTCTTCTTCGTCTTCTTATGACGCCGAAGATGTAGAAAAAGGACGCCTCGCTGCGTTCGGGGCGGCCTCCCGCGCGCTCGTCGCCTGCCTTTACGCCTCCGGAGCAGGAGGCGCAGGCGCAGGAGCAGGCGCAGGAGGAGCAGGGGGCCCCGAGCACGCGCGAGCGGCGGCCAGCTGCGACCCCCTGGAGGCGCAGCACCAGCAGCAGCAGCAGCTCGCTGAGACCGCCGCGGCCGCCGGCGCCGGTCTCGTCCTCCTCGCGTGCTGCTGCTGCGGCGGATCCTCCTCCCATCGGGACGTCGCGGAGCGCTTCGCCGACGGGCTCTTCGGGAGGAAGGCAGGGAAAAGGGGGGAGCGGCCGGGCGGCGGCGGGCAGCGTGGGCTCGACTTCCTCGACCGGGAGGTCTCAAAGTCCGGCCTATCCCTCGCCCCCTCTGCCCCTTGGTCCTCCCTCTCGCAGGCCCTTGCGTCCGCGCCGCCGGCGGCGAGGGCCTCGGCGGCGAGGGGCGTCGTCGGTGCCGCCCCCTCGAGCGTCCTCCTCGCCCGGCCCCGAGGGGGGGAGGGCGAGGGCGCGGGCGGCGGAGGGCGCTCGCTCATCGAGGGGGCGCTGCGAGAGGGGGTCAGGCTCGCGACCTCCCCCTCGGCGGGCTCCCCCCCCGGAGAAGAGGAGGAAGGGGGCAGCGGCGGCAGGAGGAGGTCTGCGACGCTGGGGCTCCCCTTGCTCTCCGCGGCGCTCCGCCGGGCACAGCGGGAGTGGGAAAGTGCTGCTGCTGCTGCTGCCGCCGCCCCCGTCTCTTCCGAGCCGAAAGCCGCCTCTCTCTCTGAAACCCGCCAAAATGGTGCGTCTGAAGACTCGCCGCCGCGGTGGGACGCGGAGGGCCTGGCGTTTGTCGGGTCCTCCAGCGACGACGAAGAAGAGGAAAAAGAAAAAGAAGAAGAAGAAGCCGCAGCTGCCGGCGCCGGCAGCTGCGGCATGCCTCTCCCTCCTCCCCCCCCTCCTCCGCGCGTGCCCCCAGCTCTGTGGCGCTCCGTCTTCGCCGCGCTCTGGCCCTTCTTGCAGGACGCCCCTCCGCGGGAGGCGCACGCCGCGGTGGAGACGCTCTCCGTCGCGCTGGACGCCCTTGCCGCGGCCTCGAGAGTCGAGGGCAGCGGGGCCGCCGCCGCGAGCAAAGGCAGCAGCAGCAGCAGCATCAACGGAAGCGATGGCGGCGACGCCGCCGACTCTTCTCTTTCTCCGCCCGCGGTCATCAGTATCAGAGACATCGCCGCCGACGTTCTCTCGATGGAGCCGTGGAAGATGGGCCGCTACGCCGCGCTCGCGCTCCTGCTCGACAGGGGCGGGCTCGACAGCGAGAGCTCTCCTCGCGACGGTGGCTCGCCTCCCCCGCGCTCGCCCTCGTCGTGGATCTCGTCCAACGCCGAGCGCCTCGCCTCCGAAGCCGTCGGCGCGATGCGGGCGGGCGCGGCCTCGGCCCCGGCCGGGCGTGCCCTGGGCGCCCTCATCTCGAGGCTCGGCGCGAGCGGGGGCGGCGGCGCGGCGGCCGCTGGCGCCGCGAGGGGGCTTTGGGCGCCCGCACTCGTCGCCGCGCTCGGCTCGGGCGACCCAGCCTGGCGCGCCGGCGTCTGCGCGCAGGCGCTCCCCGCGGCGCTGAGGGCGGACCCGGGGTGCCTCCCGTTCCTGGTGCGGCAGGCCAGGGGAGGAGCGGGGGGGCCGGCGGCGCTCGTCGCGCTGCTGTCCGCCGGGAGGAGGGCCGGGTGCCTGCCGTCGCTGCTCGAGGTCGGCGGCGGCGAAAGCGCCGGCGACGGCGGCGGGGACGGCGGCGCCGGGGGAGCAAACCGCGACCTTTCGTCCTCTCGCTCCGTCGTCCCGCTCGAGACGCTCGTCGCCGCGGCCCGCTCCTGCGACCAGTCCCTCCGCGCCGGAGCCCTGGCTCTGGCCGCCGACGACGGCAGCACGGCGAGGCTCCCGGGGGGCCCCGAGCTCGCCGTCGGCGCCGCGGCGCTCGGGGCCGCCCTCCGCGCGGCGGACGACGGCGCGCGGCGGCGGGCCGGCGAGCTGCTGCGAAGACTGCTCGGGAGGATCCGCGGCGGCGCGTGCACCGAGCTGGCCGCCAGGGCCTCTGCGAGGGCCAGGATCGAGAGGGAGGGGGGGCGGGAGGGGGAGAGGGAGGAGCGGGAGGGAGGAGGAGGGGCGAGCGCGCAGCAGCAGCAGCAGCAGCAGCAGCAGCAGCGGCAGCAGCGGCAGCAGCGGAGAGCGGCAGCCGAGGTGGAGCGGGCGACGGCCGACGCCGAGGCCGGCGCGCGCCTGCTGCGCGCCGCCGCCTTCCACCGCGAGGCGCTGCGCCGCGCGGTGGACTCGCTACACCCGGGCGCGCACTACGCCAGGCGCTGCGTGGGCGCGAGGCTTCTCGCGGACGTCGCCGAGGACTGGCGGGCCGCGGAGGCGCTCGCGAGGGACCAGGGCCACGCGCCGCCGCCCGTCGGCGTGGCGCACATGATCTCGGACGCCCCTATCGTCGTCGCCGGCTCTTGCTCCTCCTCGTCGTCATCGCCCTCCTCCTCCTCCTCCTCCTCCTCCTCGCCGCTGCTCTCCCTCCGCTTCTTCCCGCGGGGCTTCTGGTCCGCCTCAACCACCTGCGCCCTGCTCCAGTGCACCGCCGACTCGTGGGACAGGCTGCGGTCCGCGGCCTCCGACGCGCTCGCGGCCCTCCCCGCGGGCGCGCCCCCGCGCTCCCCGGCGGCGGCGCTCCCGGGCCTCGAGGGCGCGCCGCAGGTCTGCGCCCTGGCCAGGTGGGCCTCGGGGCTCGCCCGCTCCCCGAGGGCGAGGGAGGCAGACTCGGGCGCCAGGCTGCTGTCGCTGCTGCACGGCAGGTACGTGCTGTCGCAGCGGTGGGGCGTCAGGTTCGGGAGGGGCTGGGCGCCGGAGGTCGAGGAGCCCGCCGCGGCGGCGGAGGGGGGTGCCGACGATGCGGGCGGCGCCGCCGCCGCCGCCCTCGGGCCCTCGCTCGCGCTCCTGTCGTCGCTCTGCGACCGCGTCTCCGACGACCTGTCCCTGGGGAGGGACAGGCCCGACGCCGCGGCGAGGCGCGGGCTCGCGGCGTCGTCGCTGCGGTGCGTCCGCTGCGTCTCGGAGGGGGTCCCGTGGCCCCGGGCCGCCGGGAGCGGCGGCGGCGGCGGCGGCGGCGCCCCCGCCACCGCCGCTTCCCCTTTCTCTTCCGCTTCCGCCGCGGCGCAGAGGATGGTCTCCCTCGCGTGCGAGGCCCTGGAGCACACGCGGCCTCTGCTGGAGGCGCCGCAGGTCGCTCTGGCGGGGGCCGCGGACGTGAACGATGGCGTCGGAGGGGTCGACTTCGGCCTCGAGGAGGACGGGGAGGACGCGGGGGAGGAGATCGTCGACGGCGAAGGAGCAGCAGCAGCAGCAGCAGGGGCGGCAGCAGCAGCAGCAGCAGCAGGAGCAGCAGCAGCGCTCTCGACTGCACAAGCCAGCGGCAGCGCCTCCGCCTCCGCCAGCGGCGGCTCCTCCCTCCTGCGCCTCTCCGCGGCCTGGAGGACGGCGCGCGAGGCCTGCCAGCTCCTAGAGCACGTCCTCCTGCTCCCCTCGGCGCCGCTGGCCTCTCCTCGCGCTCCGCCGCCGCTGCTCCCGCGCCCCTCCTTCGACGCCGCCGCGGGGGCCGTCTCGACCGCGCTGGCCACGTGCAAGCACGTCGGCGTCCTCGACTCGGCCCGCAGGGCGCTCGCGGCCCTCGTGCGCGTGGCGCTGCGGTCGCCCGCGGGGGACGCGTCCGCGTGCCAGCTGCCGGCGCTGTGGCTCGAGGCGTGGCTCGGCCGCGCGACCAAGGCGGGACAGGGCCGCAGCGACGTCGTCCGGCGCTCGGCGGGCCTCCCCTACGAGGTGACGGCGCTGCTCGAGGGGGCGATCGCGGCGGGGCCGGGGGCGCCAGCAGGCGCCGCTCCGGGAGGAGGGGAGAAAGCCGCCGCCGCCGCCGAGGGAGCGGAGGGGGGGTCGATGGCTCTGCTCCCGCCGGCGCGGCTGGTCGAGCGAGCGATGGAGGCCCTGCTCGCCGCCGCCCTCCCCGCTGCCGCCGCCGCCGCCGGAGAAAGAGGAGCAGGAGGCGAGGGGAGAGAGGAGCCCGACCCCTGGCCGCGCGTCCACGCCCTCAACGCGCTGCGGGTGCTCCTCGACGACGGCGCGACCTCGCGGGCCGCGTCCCCCTGGCTCGCGGGAACGCTCGAGGCGGCGCTGGCCTCGCTCGGCGCCGGCGCGTGGGAGGTCAGGAACGCGGCGGGCCTCGCGGCGGCGCAGCTCGTGCGGCGGCTCGCGGGCGCGCCGCCGCCGCCCGAGGAGCCCGACGCGCCGCCGCGGACGGGCGCGCCGACCCTCAGAGAGCTGGAGGGCAGGCACGGCGCGCGGCTGGCCGCGGTCCTGGCCCGCGCCGTCGGCGAGGGCGCCGAGGGCTGCTCGAGCGCCGCGGCGGCGAGCAGGCCGCTGGCGGCGGCGCTCGCGCTGCTGAGCCGGCTGCGGCCCGACGCCGCCTCGGGCGGCTCCGGCGGCGGCCCCGGCTCGACGCGCCCTCGCTCGCCCGGTCCCGCCCCCGCCGGCCCCTCTTCTTTCCTCCCCCTCCCTTCCTCCTCCGCTCTCGAGAGCCTCAGGGACGCCGTCTCGCGCTGCGCGCGGGCGAGGGACTGGGGCGTCCGGGCGCTCGCGGCGAGGGCGCTGCCGCCGCTGGTGCCCGTCGGCGGGATGCTCCGCGCGGCCGCGGCCGCCGCCGACGAGGCCGCCTCGCTGCCCCCGCTCCCGCTCTCCGCCAACCACCGCCACGGCCTGCTGCTGCAGGTGCGGGCCCTCGCGGCTGCAGCGGCGTGGCCCCCTCCGGCCTCCGGGGCCCCGGGAGAAGGGGGCGCGGGCGCCCCGGCGGGGAGGGGCAGGGACAGCCAGGAGGGCGTCGCAGCGCTCGCCGCCGCCGTCCGCCGCGGGTGCCTCCCCGCCGCGCTCGCCGCGCGACGGTCTTCCTCTTCCTCTGCTTCCTCCTCTATTCCTCCCTGCCCCATCGTGGCCGCGGCAGCTATCGAGGCGGCGCACGCCGCGTGCAAGGCTGCGGCCGTGCTGCTGACGACGGAAGGAGGAGGAGGAGTCGATGAAGAAGAAGGAAAAAGCGAAGAAGAAGAAGGAGAAGGCGAAGAAGAAGAAGAAGAAGAAGAAGAAGGAGCTCGTCGGGCGGCGCGGCGCGAGGTCGAGGCGCTGTCGGGCGAGCTCGGCCGCGCGTGCCGCGAGATCCTCTCGTCTCCGCCGGCCGAAGGGGACGCCCGGGGCGGGGGCAGCGGGGAAGAGCCCGGCTGGGGCCTGCTGCAGCGCGCCGCGGCCGCCGCGCTGGCCGGGTCGCCGGGGAGGGCCGAGGCGTGGCCGGGGCGGGAGGACGCGCTGCTCTGCGTCGCCGGCCCCCGCGGGGACCGGAGGAGGGACGCCGGCGCGACGGCGGCGGCGCTCGGGGCGCTCTGCGCCTCCGCTGCCGCTGCCGCCGCCGCTGCTGCCGCTCGGGGAAAGGGCGAGGCCCTCCTCCTTCCCGGCGCCGCCGAATGCGTCTCGGCCGCCCTGGCGGCCCGCGCGGGTCCCGACGTGGAGACCGCGGCCTTCGAGCTCTGGGCGCTGCTGCCCCCCGCCGCCGCGGAGGGAGCAGCCGCGGGAAAGCTCCTCCCGCCGCTCGCCGCGGCGGCCGAGGCGGCGCGCGGCGGGGCGAGGTCCGTCGCGGCCCGCGCCGCCGCGCTCCGCGCCCTCGGGAGGGCCGTTTCCTCGTCGTCTCCGGCCTCGCGCCTCCTCCTCCTCCCCGCCCTGCGGCGAGCCTCGCGCCCGCTCGCCGACGAGAGGGAGCGGGCCGCGGCCGTCGGGGCCCTCGAGGCTAGCGGCGCGCTCTCGCTCGGGAGGCTAATAGGGGAGGCGGCCGAGAACGATGACGCTTCCGGCTCCGCGGCCGCGGCCGAGGCTTGGATCGTCGCCGTCCGGCTCCTGCAGGACGAGGACGAGGAGGTGCGCTGCGCGATGGCGGAGGTGGCGTGGAGGGAGATGAGCCGGTGGGGCAGCGAGGACGAGGCTCCGTGGTGGTCCCCTTCTTCTTCTTCTTTTTATCTTTCTTCTTCATGTGCCGGCAAGGGGAGCGACGGAGGAGAAGAAGAAGAGGAAGAAACCGAGAACGAGACCTCAACGTCGCGCCCCCCAATCACGGCACC
>Ga0315289_10004796_pt1 | contig 20137 bp, 19 predicted proteins | sample YL17G11_40_MG_FD_203452 | JGI IMG/M metagenome (GOLD analysis project Ga0315289, IMG submission 203452) | Sediment microbial communities from Yellowstone Lake, YNP, Wyoming, USA - YL17G11_40 | ecosystem: Environmental > Aquatic > Freshwater > Lake > Sediment | place: USA: Wyoming | collected... | reverse complement strand
TTCAACCGGCTCAACTAACAAAAAGGCTTAACTGGCGGGGGCTTCGCGGTTTCAAATGCGGGCTGCTTCACATTACGCAACGCTTCACATGACATCCGTAATGTTAAGCTCAACATTACGGGTTGAAGTTCGCCCCATAGGCGCCGAAGCTTTGGATCGATGTCACACAACCGGGGCGCACATCCGTGCGGTCATAAAGCGCCTGGAAGGTGGCGAGGATGGAAGCGTAGGCGGTTTGGGACAGGAGGCCGAGCAGCTTGCGGTCCCGTTCGATGAGGCCGCGCAGGACGCGCGGGATGGAAAAGGTCCAGTGGCGGTGGGGCACGGGGACGAGGATGTGGGAGGTGAGATTTTCGGCGAAGAGCACGGAACGCTTGGCCTGGCAGCTGGAGCAGAAATTTCTGGTGCGGCAGGAGAACGCCAGGAGGTGTTCCCGATGACATTTGGGACAGCGGATGCGGGCGAAACCTCCCTGAAGCCGCCCGCAATCAAGAAATGCCTCCACCGAGCGCGCTACAACGGGGCGGAGAGGTCCTGATCGTGGCTCGAAGATCGCAGCTGAGGCTGCCTGCTATCATGATCTCTCGTTTGCGCACCATTTGTCCAGGTCCGTCCCCGATCCCCAAGGGGCATACCGGGCCGCGATGTTGACGATCTCGAGCGGGTGATGCACGACGTGATCGGGCGGGATCCGCCAGCCGGCGATGTCAGCGGGGCCGTCGAAACTCGCGGCCACCGCAATCACCCTGATCCCTCGATCGTTGACTGCCAGCATTTCGTTCGCATTGAAGGCGCATTCGGTGTCGGTCGCGTGGTCTCCTATGTACAAGACAACTCCCCGCTCCGCCGGATACAGCGTTTCGACGCAGCGGAGTAATCCGTCGGGTTCGGGCTTTTGACGGGCGAGGGGCACCTCCTCATACCCGATCACCATCGCAAAACAATCTTCGAGTTCGACCTGCCTCAACAGGGCGCGGATGTTTTCGGCACTGTTCTGCGATACGATGCCGTGACGGAGGGCTCGGAGCGCCTCCAGTGTAGCCGGGATGCCGTCATAGAGAACTGCCGGTGTGGTATCCGCGAGTTGGGATTCCGTCCAAAGCCGGCCTGCGCGGTCAGCAGCGACGGCGTCGAGCCCAAACTCCTGCCGATAAAGCGCGCGCCAGTTCCGCACCCTGCTATTGACGGCACTGTACTCTTCGAGAGAGCAAAGGGCCGGAAAATCCCGATAAGGGCGACCGCTCACGGTCTCGACGATCTTGCGGTTCACCGCCAGGTTCCTTGCCCGGGTGTCAGCCAGAGTTCCGTCGAAGTCCCAGACTATCCCTTTGAGGCTCGGTATCACATTTGCTCCTGCAACAGTTCATGGACCGTGCTCCTCGAAGTATGGCACGCACCGTTCGAAAATGACTTAATGAATTTGCCTTATTATTCTTCCCGCATGCCATCCGTTCGGCTATCATCACGTCACCTGGCATCAAACTCAGGCTTGGATGGGGAATTTGTTAGAATGGCATTCCTCAGGTGAACGAGTATGCTGCAGTTTCGACGCAACGTCACCAGAAAGGACAACATATGAAGATGTGGCCTGTCACCGGTGCAATTCGACTTTTTATGCTATCCGTTGCAATTCTGGCGCCTACATTCGCATTTGCGCAATCCCAGATTACCCGTGGTGTGATCCAGGGATTGATACTGGACGAGCAGGGAGCGGTCATCCCAGGAGCCAGGGTTAACGTTCTTCACACCGAGACCGGTTTTTACCGGGATCTGATCACCGATCCAGGAGGGCGTTTCGCTGCTCTCCTGATGCCTCTAGGGTCTTATAGGATCACCGTTGCACAGAGCGGCTTCTCCTCGCTCGTTCGGGACGGTGTGAACCTGACCGTGGGGCAGACTGTCAACCTTACCCTGACGATGAGGGTGGCCGGCACCGCAACAAAGATTGAGGTTACCGCCGAAGCTCCACAGGTTGACACGACCGGCACTGCCGGAAGCTCATTGCTGAACGCGCTTTCGCTCAACACCACGCCTCTGGTGGGACGCAAGTTCGAGTCGCTGATCACGCTCACTCCGGGCGTCAGCATTGTCCAGGGCCCGGATGGCAACGAGATCAACTTTACCGGCCAGCGCGGAATCAACAACAATATCAGCGTGGATGGGGGTGACTACAACAACCCCTTCTTCGGCGAGCAGCTGGGAGGGCAGCGCGCCGATATTGGCATTTCACTGGAAGCCGTCAGGGAGTTCCAAGTCATCGCGCAAAACGCGCCCGCCGAATTCGGCCGGTCCTCCGGCGGATTCGTGAACGTGGTGACCAAGTCAGGGACCAATGAGTTTCATGGCAATCTCTTCCACTTCCAGCGTCTTGGAGCCCTCACCGGCAAGAACTCTGACGGCACAAGCCAAACCGATTTCCACCGCGAGCAGCTGGGCGGCACCATCGGAGGCCCTGTCGTCAAATCCAAGGCATTCTTTTTCCTGGCCTTCGAACAGATCAATGCCAATCTGACGCGGCCCAATCTGAGCGAACCCTTTGGGGATGCAGCCGCAAACGCTCAGCGGACAAAACTCCTGAACTTCTTCAAGACAAAGTTCAATGCGGATGAGGGGCAGCCGGTGAAGCACCCGGTGAAGAACAGCGCCCTGGTGAGCAAATTCGACTGGAACGTCTCGACGCGAAATCAGCTGGCCATCACCTATAACTTCACGCGCTCCAATAAGGAAAATGAGACATTCGACGTCCGATCCTATGGAACGAGCGCCAACGGCATTGAGGGCCCGTCTCGTATCCAGCCCTTCAATGTCAGCCTCAATACTGCCTTCTCTGCGCAGTTGTTGAACGAGTTCCACTACACCTACGTCCGTGAGACCAGGCCGAGGGGTTATAGCGGCCCCGATCTGCCCGACACCGGCATCGGCTTTGCTCCGAGCTTCCGTTTCGGCCAGCCTTTCTTCATGCCGGTCGAGGAACTGTTCTGGCGTCACCAGATCAAAGACAACTTTTCGGTCGTCAGGGGAAGGCACAACGTCAAGGCTGGCTTTGACTACAACCGCACCGCCAACGACCAGGTGTTTATTGGCTTTGCCCGCGGCCGCTACCTGTTCAGCAGCGTCGACGGCTTCATCGACTACGCGACCAATGGACCGACGGCGGCGAACGCCGGCAGCCTTCTCTTTTACCTCGACTTCTTCGGCGTGGGCGGGCTTAGTGCCCGTGATGCGGGCAGGACCAACATCCGCAACGACGAAATCGGCTGGTTTGTCCAGGACAAGATTCAGCTGCACCGCACGCTGACGATGAATATCGGGCTGCGTCATGAGATGCAACTGATGCCGGAACCCTTGATGGATCCTTCCAAAGCCTATTATGGCTCGCTGATCGGCAAGCCAGGTTTTCCATCCAACGGCGTTATCCCCGACCAGAAGGACATGTGGCAGCCGCGCTTCGGACTGGCGTGGGATCCCGGAGCGGATGGCAAGACGGTGATCCGCATGGGCTTTGGCATATTCAACGCGCGCACGCCTATGCTCGAGCAGGTGGGCCCGTTGAACACCAACGGCGCCATCGCAGGCGGCAACTACCGTGATGGAACGTTCCCTTTGACCCTCCTGCCACAATACCCCAAAGTACTGCCTCCCGACCCCGGCAACCCTTTTTCGCCCAGCGTGCGCGTCTTCGCGAAGGATTTCAAGAATCCGCGGACTTACACGGCCAACATAGCGATGGAGCGGGAGATCTATCCCAACTGGGTTGCCTATACGGATTTCACCTGGTCCAAGGGGGTCTACCTGACGCGCTTTGTCAACGCCAACAACCCGGGGCCGGACCTGGGATTGCCCGTGAACGGTGACACCCATATCTACGGGAATGTCCGTCCTTTCGGTGCACTGTTCCCCTTCGGGGACATTGCGACCACATCGAGTTCTGCCAAGTCGCTGTATCGCGGCTGGACCACCGGAATGAGGAAACGTTTCGCCGCCCGGTTCCAACTGGAATGGAATTACGTGCTTTCGTGGGATTATGACGACGACTCCAATGAGCGCGATCCATTCACCTTCCGCTACTTCAACTACTACAACTTCAAGACAGACTACTCCTACTCGGACCGGGACATCCGTCACAAGTTCAACTTCTTCGGCTTTGCAGAGTTGCCGGGCGGGTTTGAATTCAACGGCCTGCTCTCCTTGCGTTCTGCGCAGCCCATCACACCGTCGCCGCGCGTTGTGAACAGCGCAGATCGCGGTCGCAACAGCATTCGCAAAGATAACGCCTATTCCTCTTTCGACTGGAGATTGCAGCGGCCCTTCAAGTTCAAGGAACAGCGCAGCCTCATTCTGCTCTTCGAGCTGTTCAACACGTTCAAAAGCAAGAACAACCTTGCACCACAGGTTACCAATTTGTTGTTCAACTTCGACGGCTTCCTGAGGAGCGGCATCGGAGATCCGCTCACAGCGCAGCTGGGAGTGAAGTTCCGCTTCTAGGGATCCACGGCAGGGGACCGTTTTCCTGCGCTCAAGGGGCGGTCCCCCGCGAGTTTCCGCGAACCTGCTCTCACCGAACCGGGGACGGCTCCGAGCTGAGATATTCCTGGATTGTGTGCCCCTGTGTGTCGCCATAACTTCGTGAGGCAGCAAATTCAAGCATTTAACGCAGATAGTGGGATGGACTCCTATGCTATAAATTCGAACTTATGATCGATAGGAAATCGCTTTTTGGGGCGGTGCGAAGAATAGCATAGGTGGAACTCGAAGGTCTGCTGAAATATCCCCGCGACCGGGTTGCATGTGCGGTTGGAGACCACAAAGGCAGCTAAACAGAGGCGAAAGGGGGCGGAGGGGAGTCCCGCGGGCTCACCGGACGCCACTCCACCCCCTTCGGCATCCTCTCCAAAGCACACCTCGCCCCAGCCGGTGCCAGGAGAATCGGCGCGGTTCGGGAACGGAAGCCAACTGGAGGTTTATTCCGACGCATCGAACCACCCGAGGTCATCCTCCCAAGCAGGAATCTCGACATCAGCATTCCGCTCTCTTGCATGGAGCTGATGAAGCACTCAGCGGAGCGGCAGTTCTCCAGCCTGCCCGAGCACCATTGCGACGAGGTCGGCGCTCAGCCAGATTCCTGAGGATTGCATCCGCTGAATGACCGGGAAAACTGCGCGGAGATAGCCGGCCTGCTTGGCCTTGACCAGCACGCCCAGCGTGCCGGTGCACGTTAATTGGTTGACGGAAGCCATCCGCCTAGCCAATCGGTCATCGATGATCAACAGGCTCCCGGGATGTTCCAGGCCCAAGGCGATGGCTTCGGCTTCCCCAAAACCCAGGTCAAGGATTGCAGGGATCAGGGCGCTTGATTGCACCGTATCCGGTAAGCAAGGTACACTTCCGAGGACGCCGCGTGGGGCGCGACCGGTCCGCTGAGCCGGTTCCGACACGCAGACTATCCCCTTGACTTGATTTCCACCGCTGAAGGGGCCCCCGGGGGACTCGGAACTGAGGAGGAGGACTCCTCAACTGGAGTGTAACCGTAAACGCGACAACGGTCGCGGAGGAGGAAGCGGGGTGCAGTGTCGAAGGGAAATGCTTCGAGGAGCTGCTGCGAGGTCCATGCTGCGGTTGGATGAGCGTGACGTCAAAGTGGACGACGCGGCGGTGCTCGTGAGAGAGGACGACGGGAACATAGAGGATGCGAAAGGTGAGGGTAGGGACGGTGAAGAAATCGAAGGAAGCAAGTTGCTTGGCGTGGTTGTTGAGAATTGCTTCCCAGGTCGGAAGTTATGAAGATATCTCGTTCCTGGCCCGCATGATCTGTGCGACACGAACCTTAATCTTCCTCACCCATTCTGAGGTTCCTGGGAACAACCTGGCGGATGGATTCGTCATATGTTAGATGAATTTAGGGGTGGCGTCAGCCGCAAGCCAAAAGAACAGGAGGGACCAGATGGACAAGAAGGTTGTCGCCACAGGACTCATCGCTGGGCTAGTGGGGCTTGCTTGCACTACCATTTTCCAGCAGTTGATTCCCATTCGCGATCAACTGGGTTACAAGGAGGCCCCTAACGAGGAGATGGTGTTAGAGGTTCTGGATATCAACCTTCCTGAGACCGGCCTCTACCTTCTCCCCGGTCACTCACCTCCCGATTCACTATTCAGGGAGAGGTATGAAGAGGGCCCTATTTTCCGGATCCACTCTCTTCGGCGCGGAGCCGGCGGGACTCCCCATGTCTTTATCCCGGTCCTGGGCCTTCTGATGGCACCGATTATCCCGAGTTGGTATTTATGGCGCCTCTGCAGGGATGAACGCCCGGGATTCGGATCACGAGTGTTCCGAGTGGGCTTGTTCGGAGTCTTCCTCGCCCTGTGGGCCGACCTCCGGATGTGGGGAATGGAGTTGTATCCTCTGAACTACGCCCTTTTCCTTGCTGCGACTAGCGTGGCCACCTGGATCATCGTGGGACTGGTAATCGCCTGGAGGATCAAGCCGGGACCCGTTTCAACATATGCGGTAAGCGGGCCACACCCCTCCCCAGATGCGTCGATGGACGTCTCCCTCTGACCCTGTACCTTGGCCCAGGCAGCGGCGTGGTAGAATGAATGCTGCATGCTGTCTACTTTTCATCCCCTGGTCCAAGAATGGTTCGAGCGCAAGTTTGCAGGTCCGACGGCGGCGCAGGCGGAGGGCTGGCCGGCGATCGCCGGCGGCCGCCACACGCTGATTTCGGCTCCCACGGGCTCAGGAAAAACTCTGGCTGCCTTTCTCGTCTGCATTGATCGTTTGCTGCGCGCCTCCCTCGGAGGCAAGCTTCCCGACTCGTCCCAGGTTGTGTATGTCTCCCCGCTGAAGGCCCTGTCCAATGATGTGCACAGGAACCTCACTGTGCCTTTGCGCGAGATCGCGGAGCTGGCGCAAGGCAAAGGGATTGCTTTGCCTGAGATCCGGGTCGCTCTTCGCACTGGGGACACGCCCGCCTACGAGCGCCAGGTCATGGCGCGCACGCCGCCGCACGTCTGGATTACGACGCCGGAATCGCTTTACCTCCTGCTTACTTCCGCGAGCGGGCGCCGTGGCCTTCAAGGTGCGCGGACCCTTATCCTGGACGAAATCCACGCAGTGGCCGGCAACAAACGTGGGAGCCATCTTGTGCTGAGTGTGGAGCGATTGTGCGCCCTGGCTCGGGAGCCGCTGGGGGATCACCTCCCGGTTGATGAGCCTGCCCGTTCCGTTGAAGACGGAAGTGGACAATTGCGATCCGATATCCCCGAGATAATCCAGGAAGGAGCCGGTTACGCAAGCTACCACACCAGGTATAACTCGGAACTGTTCGTCGTCCAGTTGGTCGAGCAGCCTTGATCGGGGAGGAGGCCGTGGTCAGCGGCCCTCCGGCGGTATCTCCAGAGCGCGAAGCGGAACTCGTGCAGTCTGCGACGATCTGACCTTCGGGCGTCCACGCCATGAAGCAGTAGTCGCCGGGTTGGTCCTGCCACGTCCGCGACCGTCGTGATTGTCCTACCAGCCGCCGGCCTCGGCGCCGCCTGGCTTCCCGCCTGTCGCGTTGCCCACGTACACCCACTGGCAGCCCTCCGTAGCGAGTAGGGCGGAGGTAATGCGTACCTCGGGACGCTGCCGTCATCCTCTCTTGTGCCGATATTAGGGAAAGCGTAGCCTGTCATCGCATTTCAGCGGGACCTGAATTCGGATTGTTAACCTTTTTGCGAAGGGAACGTCCTATAGATTCAGCAAGGACAAATTGAATCAGCCAATTGAAAGGATTTACAGGTGCAATATATCGAGAGTGACACCCTCGTGATCGTTTCCATCGTCGCTCTTCTGGGCTGGATCTGCTGGCTATATTTCAGGAGGCGGCAGCTGCTGTCGGAATTGAAGAGAATGCAGCTGCAACTGGCGTGCAGTGCCCTGGACAAGTTCGGCTCTGCCGGTGAATTCGTGGCTTTTCTTCAGAGCAGAGAGGGACAGGCGATGCTTTACGATTCCGCATCTCCAGGTTTGAGTCGCTCCAGAACCAATATTCGTCTGGTGCAGGCCGGAATCCTGCTGGCATTTGTCGGATCCGGCTTGTTTGTCGGCGCGCGCCTTATTCCCGAAGCCCAGAGTAGGGAAGCCAGAGAGGTGATGGACCTTCTGATCTTCTCGGGAACGGTTGCGATCAGTATGGCGGTAGGCCTGTGGGTGGCGGCGATAGTAACCATGCTCTGGGAACGACGGGCTGCAGGATCCGAGAGCCACCGCACGTAGATCGCAGAGCGACCCATTCCATGATAGACAGGTCACGGTTCGAGTCGATATACCGGGAAACCTCCTCCAAAGTGACCCGTTACGTGGGCAGCGTGATCGGGTGGTGTTCCCAGGTGGAGGATATTACGCAGGAAGCCTACCTGCGTCTGCTCACATCCGCGCCGGATCGGCTGTCGGACAGGCAGTTGAAATCCTATCTGTTTACCACGGCTACGAACATTGTCCGGGACCTGTGGCGTCACGGCGCGGTGACGGGTGATTGGATGCCTCTTGACCGGGAGAACACTATCCACACGGTATCGATGGAGACAGTCGCCGAGAAGATCGACGTCTCCAAAGCCTTGGAGAGTCTGAGCATCATGCAGAGATCGCTGGTCTTGCTCGCGTATGCCGAGGGATATTCCCATCGGGAGATCGCCGAAATAACCGGCATCAGAGAAAAAAGTGCAAAGGTGCTGCTCTTCCGGGCGCGACAGAAATTCATCAGCAGAATCCAGGGAGACAGTGCCTTGACCGAGAGGAACTCATGAAGACAATGCCTTGCTGCCGGGAAGAAGAAGTGGTTGCCGCAGTCATCAGGGGAAATCTCGACGGGCTCTTGTCGGGGCACGTGGCGTCCTGCGAAAGTTGCCGCACGGCCGCGGACGCGACCTCTCTGCTTCAGCGTGACCGGGTGGGCGAAGAGATCGACGTTCGTTCGAGCAATATGATCTGGGCAAGGGCAACTCTACTGGTACGCGCGAGACGAAGGCGCGCTCAGAGACTTGGTTTGATCGTCGGCATTGTGTCTGGCGCACTCGCCGGCTATCTGACAAGTCTCCTCGTTTTGCCCTCCGGAACGAAGGTCTCGCTCGATCGAACCGCGGTTTTGCTGTCCCACTCTCTGGTGCTTCTGTTGCCGACCGTAGTAATCCTGGCCGCCGTGGCGCTGATTGTTTATTCGGATTCTCGCACTCCGGCAATCCGAAAATACTGAATATCGCTCGTGCGCCCGCTTTTCCGATTCCCGGCGGACGTAGATCTTTAAACAGCTTGTCAGCGCACGGAAACAACGCAGTCCCGGGGCATTGCCCCTCAATCAGGAAGTCATGATCGCAGGCTTGCGGCGTCAGCCGTGTCTGCCTGTGTCGAGAGGAAAAGAGTATGAATTGCTTTCAGAGGATCATTGCATCGGCGGCACTGACCCTTTTTGTGCTGCCGTCGGCCGCTCTTCAGGCCACCAGCCCGAAAGTCCGGGAGACGATCATTGCCGGCAGCCCGGACCAGTTCATGGAGGTCCGGCATGTCGTACTCAAGGGCTCCAACTTCGAGATCGGGAAGCAGATGGCGGCCGTAGCCATGCGGGAGGGCATCAAAGCCCGGAAATCCAGCAACCGCTTGCTCAACCGCTCCAAGCGCATGTATTTTGCCCGGAACTACCCGGCCTACTTCGAACGGATGAAGGGGACTGCGGCCGCTTTCGGCTTGCCTTTCGACGATGATCAGTACGACTTCTCGGGCCTCTGGCAGTCCTTCATGCCCGGCCCGGCCTGCTCGGTAGTGTTTTATCCCGGGTCGTCGACGGAGAATGGGCACAGCGTGCTGAGCCGCAACTATGACTTCATCACTGGAACGCTCCAGGGAACGCTTCCGAAACCCGGCGAAATGGCCGTCATGGCCCGGCCCTATCTGATTGAGATACACCCGGACAAAGGATACGCCTCCCTTGCCATGAGCGCCTTCGATATCCTGGGGGGCGTTCTGGATGGAGTCAATTCGGAAGGGCTCACGGTTTCCATCCTGGACGACGGAACATGGGAAGGGGTTGGAAGGGAAGCAAGCGATGAGGTCGGTTTTCACGAAATCCAGTCCGTGCGCTATCTGCTGGACAACTGCAAGAACGTCGACGAAGCCAAGGCGGCTCTGCTTTCCATGAAGCACTACTACACCCTGACTCCTTGCCACTACATCGTGGGGGACCGCTTCGGAAAATCCTTCGTCTTCGAATTCTCCCCGGTTCGCAACCGGTGCTTGATCACGGACGGGAAAGGTCCCCAATGCCTTACGAATCACGTCATCGGAAGGCCCGTGAAGGGACGCGAAAATAGCGTTGGACGCTACCAAAAGCTGGTGACGGCCACCACCGCCAAGATGAAATTCAGTCTCGCGGATATTCGAGATATCAACGCGAGTGTGGCCATTCCGCCGGTAGCAAGCCGGCCCGGGGCGAACCGGACTCTTTGGTACGCGTTATACGATTGCGAGGCCCGCAGTCTGAACATCCGCTTTTACCTCGGCGAAAAACCGGATCCGGCCGATCCGAAGAAAGTGATCCTCAGCTATTCCGAACCTAAGGAATTCATCTTGAAATCCCAAACCAAATAAAGCCAACTCCACTCGGCCAGGGCAATCCGATAGAGGGGATATGTATAGATAGAAAAATATTAAAGTTAAATCGAAACCGAAGCTTTGGTCTTTTAAACCTGAGCAAGATCGCGAGTATTTCGCTTCGGCTACAATGATTTAACGTCTTTTGTGTCCCCTCCATCCCCTTGATCGATAGGAAATCGCTTTTTGGGGCGGTGCAAAGAATAGCATAGGTGGAACTCGAGGGTCTGCTGAAATATCCCCGCGACCGGGTTGCATGTGCGGTTGGAGACCACAAAGGGAGCTGAACAGAGGCGAAAGGGGGCGGAGGGGCGTCCCGCGGGCTCACCGGACGCCACTCCACCCCCTTCGGCATCCTCTCCAAAGCACACCTCGCCCCAGCCGGTGCCAGGAGAATCGGCGCGGTTCGGGAACGGAAGCCAACTGGAGGTTTATTCCGACGCATCGAACCACCCGAGGTCATCCTCCCAAGCAGGAATCTCGACATCAGCATTCCGCTCTCTTGCATGGAGCTGATGAAGCACTCAGCGGAGCGGCAGTTCTCCAGCCTGCCCGAGCACCATTGCGACGAGGTCGGCGCTCAGCCAGATTCCTGAGGATTGCATCCGCTGAATGACCGGGAAAACTGCGCGGAGATAGCCGGCCTGCTTGGCCTTGACCAGCACGCCCAGCGTGCCGGTGCACGTTAATTGGTTGACGGAAGCCATCCGCCTAGCCAATCGGTCATCGATGATCAACAGGCTCCCGGGATGTTCCAGGCCTAAGGCGATGACTTCGGCCTCCCCAAAACCCAGGTCAAGGATCGCAGGGATCAGGGCGCTTGATTGCACCGGTTGGACAGTAATCCAGGGAAAGGTCTCCGGCTCCGGGACCTCGATGCCCACCTGCCGACCCGCGGCGAGCTCGGCCGCGACCGCAGGGGGTATGACGACCCTCTGGTATAGCTGTTGCAAGATCTTCAGGTGGCCCGCAAGGTGGAGATACAGTAAGGGCGATGTGTTGGCAATCACCAGCCGCTCAGGCATTGGCAATGTCCGCAGCGATCTCCTCCATGGTCGAGGCGAAAGGAGATATGCGATAGCGGCCAATCAGCAATAGAAATTCCGCGCGGGAAACGCCGGCCAGTTGGGCGGCTCGCCCAGAAGACAACCTGCCCATTTCGAGCAGCTTCACTGCAGCAAGGAGGCGCAAGTCCTTCGAGAAGGACTCGGGATCCTGCTTGAGGCTTATCAGTGTTTCTTCAGGGATTTCGAGCTGTATGATCGGCATGGCCATATTATATTCCAACTGTTCCCCTCGATGCCACCACAGCCTGCTGATTCGCTAATCTGCCGACCTGCTGATGGCGCGGCAGGAATCCGGCTGCGAAGTATGACATTAATGATAGGAAATCGCTTTTTCGCGCTGGGTGGAGAATAGCGTAGGTTGGGCTGGAGAGTCTGCTGAAATATCCTGGCGGTCGGGTTCGAGGGCCTGCTCGGGACCCGAACGAAGCCGAAAGGGGGAGGAGGGGCGCCCCTCGAGCTCGAGGGACATTCCTGCTCCCTCGTTCGCGTCCTCCCCCAAGCACACCTCTTCAGTTTTATCTTCGGCTCAAGCCCAAGGAATGACCCGGGGTCAGCCGTCCGCAGCATCGTCAACCACCGAGACCGGTCCTCAAGGAGATTCTTCGCAGCCTTGCGCCTTTATGGTCAAGACCTTTTGGCTGTGGCTATGCCGCACCGCAGTCTTTGCGGTTGGACTCTCGCCTCAAACTAGCCCAGGCAGCGGCGTGGTAGAATGAATGCTGCATGCTGGCCACTTTTCATCCCCTGGTCCAAGAATGGTTCGAACGCAAGTTTGCAGGTCCGACGGCAGCGCAAGCCGAGGGGTGGCCGGCGATCGCCAGCGGCCGCCACACGCTGATTTCGGCTCCCACGGGCTCGGGAAAAACTCTGGCTGCCTTTCTCGTCTGCATTGATCGTTTGCTGCGCGCCTCCCTCAGGGGTGAGCTTCCCGACTCGTCCCAGGTTGTGTATGTCTCCCCGCTGAGGGCCCTGTCCAATGACGTGCACAGGAACCTCACTCTGCCTTTGCGCGAGATCGCGGAGCTGGCGCAAGGCAAAGGGATCGCATTGCCTGAGATCCGGATCGCACTTCGCACCGGGGACACGCCTGCGTATGAGCGCCAGGTCATGGCGCGCACGCCGCCGCACGTCTGGATTACGACGCCGGAATCGCTTTACCTCCTGCTCACATCCGCGAGCGGGCGCCGCGGCCTCCAAGGTGCGCGGACCCTTATCCTGGACGAGATCCACGCGGTAGCCGGCAACAAGCGCGGGAGCCATCTTGCGCTGAGTGTGGAGCGATTGTGCGCCCTGGCTCGGGAGCCGGTGACGCGCATTGGATTGAGCGCGACCCAGCACCTGATCGAGGAAGTTGCGCGCTTCCTGGTCGGCAGCGCACACATCGGCGCGGGCGGCGCGCCCGACTGTGCGATCATCGACATTGGTCACCGGCGGGATTCCGATCTCCAGGTGGAGATGCCGGCTGACGAGCTCGGCCCGATCGCCACGCACGAGCTTTGGGACGAAGTTGTGTCCCGGATCGCCGTGCTGGCCGAGGTGCACCGCACGACACTGGTCTTTGTCAACACGCGCCGTTTGGTCGAAAGAGTCGCCCATGCTCTTTCACAAATCATGGGAGAGGGAGCGGTCGTGGCTCATCACGGCAGTCTGTCTCGCAAGACCAGGCTGGCGGCGGAGGAGCGCCTGAAAAAAGGGGAGGCGCGGGTGGCCGTGGCCACAGCCTCGCTCGAGCTGGGCATCGACATCGGCACCGTGGAACTGGTATGCCAGATCGGGTCGCCGCGCTCGATCGGTGCGCTGCTTCAGCGCGTTGGGCGTTCGGGCCATTGGTTAGGGGGGATCCCAAAGGGGCGGCTCTTTCCCCTCACACGCGACGAGCTGATCGAGTGCGCAGCCCTGCTTGTCGCGATGCATCGAGGCGATCTCGACCGGCTGAGCATTCCTCCATGGCCGCTGGACATTCTGGCGCAACAGATCGTTGCCATGGCCAGTGCCGAGGAATGGAGCGTCGAAGAGCTTTTTCGCACGATTCGGCGTGCTTATCCATACCGCGAGCTGCCGCGCGCATCCTTCGACGGCGTGATCCGCATGTTGACGGAAGGCGTTGCTTCACGGCTCGGCCGGCGCACAGCTTTCCTTCATCATGACCGTGTTCACGATGTGGTTCGAGGCCGCAGGGGAGCGCGCCTTGCAGCCCTCACTTGCGGCGGAGCCATCCCGGACAATGCCGACTATGATGTGGTCTGCGATCCCGATGGGACTTACCTGGGGAGCGTGACCGAAGATTTTGCGGTCGAGAGCGTGGCCGGCGACGTCTTCCTGCTGGGCAACTCATCCTGGCGCATCCGGCGCGTGGAGCGCGGGAGAGTTCGCGTGGAAGACGCGCACGGGTTGGCGCCCTCCGTCCCTTTCTGGCTGGGGGAGGCCCCGTCCCGGACACTCGAGCTGTCGCGGGGACAGAATAACCAGGCATCCGATTCACCTAGCAGTCAGAGTTCAGTGGATAAGGATATGTCCCCCAAACTCGAGCCTGCGTATTCGCAGGAACTTCAGATGGATCGTTAGCGGGGCGATTCCAAAAGCTTGCTTCCTTTTCCTCTCGCTCATACTCGACCTCTCCCAAGAAATCCCGGCTCGAACCTTGAGGTGCGCAGTAAGATAGGTTGTGACCGTTAGTCGCAGGAGGTTGAGGAGCGCGAAAAGTTACCAGTCTCTGACGGCCGAACTCGATGTGGAGGCTCAAAGCGAAGGCGACCATACCGTGCCGCTCGATCCCGGCCTGGTCGTTTGCGATTGTCCCGTCATTTACCGTCCTGGCAATGTAGCACGGAAGCGTTACCACGGAGATGGAAGGATGAGGATCCTGCCACAATCTCGCGTCCTGGGGCACCACAGGGGGCGTTTTGTGATACCGTAACGGCACAGAGGTGAAAATTGCGCCGAGCAAAAGACATCATTTGCGAAGGTATTGCGGATTACGTGCCGCGGGAAATCGGGCATCTCGATAACCCGCAGACGGCGATTCCCCGAATAGCCAAGGACGAGCGACTGGTACGGAGTATCGAGGCATCGGTGCAGCGGATTCCCACATCGCACGAGTTGCACCGGGGCGACGTGCGAGATGCGGAGATTCGGCCCGGCAGCGTGCACCTTATCGTTACCTCTCCTCCGTACTGGACGCTCAAGGAGTACCGGCAATCGCCCGGACAGATGGGACACATCACAGAGTACGAGGAGTTCCTGACCGAGCTGGATAAGGTTTGGAAGCTATGCTATGAGGCACTCGTCCCGGGTGGGCGGCTAGTGTGTGTGGTCGGAGACGTGTGCCTATCGAGGAGAAAGAACGCCGGTAGGCATACTGTTGTCCCCTTGCATGCGTCGATTCAGGAACATTGCCGGAGAATCGGGTACGATAACCTAGCGCCGATCATCTGGTACAAGATCGCGAATGCGGTCTACGAAGTCGAGAACGGGTCGAGCTTCCTCGGAAAACCATACGAGCCGAACGCGGTCATAAAGAACGATATCGAGTTCATTCTAATGGAGCGGAAACCCGGAGGGTACCGGACGCCCAGCGTCGAGACCCGAATTCTGAGCGTCATATCGACCGAAAACTACCGGGTGTGGTTCCGGCAGATATGGGATAGGCTCACCGGCGCTTCGACCAGGGAACATCCGGCGCCGTTCCCGCTGGAACTTGCGGAGCGGCTGATTCGGATGTTTTCCTTCGTCGGCGACACGGTGCTTGACCCGTTCCTTGGAACGGGAACGACGACCGTCGCGGCTGCGAAGTGGGGGCGGCATAGCATCGGGTACGAGATCGACCGGCACTATTACGGGCTGGCATTGAAACGGATAAAGACCGAGACCTCATCACTGTTCAGCAGGACGACAATCCGGGAGCGATAATGGAACTCGAGGCGAGGGTGCGCCAGGCGGTCAAATATTTTTGGTCAACGAGGGAACGGCAGGCAGCAGAGCAAGGAGGGGAATCTGGGAAAAAGGACGCAGGAGCGCGGGCAGCAGTGACGGGTGGCCGACAGATGGACGGGTTTGTCCGATTGGTGCGAGATATCCTCTATGACAATGGGCTCAGGCAGGGTGAAATCATACATGGGAGCCGGCTGGAGATTCCAGGTTGGTACCGTGCTGAAAAAAAATGGGATCTGCTGGTAATCTCGGATGGGAAACTGATCGCCGACATTGAGTTTAAGTCACAGATCGGCCCGTCGTTCGGAAACAACTTCAACAACAGGGCCGAGGAGGCGATCGGCAATGCAACCGACCTGTGGGCAGCTTACCGGGAGGGAGCCTTCAAGCCATCGCAGCGCCCGTGGCTGGGATACCTCATACTTCTTGAAGAATGTCCGGCTTCGACGAAAGCCGTGGATCTGTGGGAGCCGTACTTCAGAGTGTTTCCGGAGTTCCAGGACGCATCCTACGTGCGGCGGTACCAACTGTTGCTAACTAAACTGGTGCGGGAGCGCCTCTACGATTCGGCCTGCTTCATCTTGTCGGACAGGGAAGGTGGGGTCGAAGGAGCGTGCCGGGAACCTGATCCCGAGTTGACCTTCGAGGGTTTTGTGCAGTCACTCGTAGGCAGGGCGGTGGCAATAAAGGGGTGCACTCCATAGCCTGTGCCCAAAACTCCCCAAAACCCAGAGCCTATTTAGCAATAGGCGAATCCCGGTTCGCTTCTTTCTCCAGGAACGGCACGCCTTCGGTCATCCACTTTGGTGCTGGGGCGTCCTTCAAATAGTGATCGAAAAACTGGAAAAAGCGGATCGTCAGGTCCTTGCGATTCGCCAGCCCGCGAATCGAGTGTCCCTCGTTCGGGTACGCCAGCAGGATCGCATTCTTATTGTTGAAACGCAGCGCGTTGTACAACGCCATGCCGTTGTTGAACGCCACGGTGGTATCCGCCGTGCCATGATAAATGAGGAACGGCACCGCAACTTCTGGCACGTGCGTGAGGGCGGATTCAAAATGGTACATTTCGGGGTTGTCCCAGGGTGACACCCCCTCGCGCCCCTGGTTGTAAAGGTAGTAGTCGGACTGATTCGCGCCGCTCCCGCCCTGCACTTGGTAGGACCATCCCCAGTTCTGGTTAAAATCGAAGTACAGATCCGTGACGCCTGCGCCCACGCCGACGGCAGCGAAGAGCCGCGAGCGCGTGCCGATGAAGGCGGCCCCTTCGCCGCCGTAGCTGTGCCCGTTGATGCCGATCCGTTTCGGATCGACGTAGCCCATCTCGATCACCTTCCTGGTGGCCGCCTCGACGCACTCAAGCATGTCGCTGTGCGACGCGCCGGTGCGAAAGTGAATATCGGGGAGCATCGTGATGTAGCCCTCGCTCACCGCCTGGATTGGGGACGATCCCATGGTGCTCAGATAAGAAGGCGCCGTATACCGGTGCAGGTTCTGTGAGTTTTTCTCGTAGAAGTTCACCAGCATCGGCCGCTTTTCGCCCGGCTTGTAGTCATCCGGCAGCGCGAGGATGCCCTGCAGCCGCAAGCCGTCCTTGTTCTTGAAGTCGAACAGGATGCGGTGACCCCAGAGATATTCCGCCTGCTGCGGATTGGCGTCGGTAATCTTCCGCGCGTCTTTGAAGTCCGGGCCGGAGACGCGCAGATCGGGGAACTCCGCGAAAGTCTCGCGCGTGAACAGAAACTTGTCCGCCTTGGCGGTCTTTACCGGATTGCTGAAATAGGCATCCTCGTAAATGAGTTCCTTCAGTTGTCCGCCCGCGAGTTCGTAAAATCCCGCCTTCTTGGTGTATGTGCCATAAGCCGCCAGCAAGATGGGCTTCGACAGGTCGATGGTCCAGCGCTGGCCGGCCGGTCCGCCGCCTCGACCACCGCCGGGACCGCCGGGAACGCCCGGGCCGGGCTGCTCCGGCGGCTCGGTCCGCACGTACCGGAATCGAATCTCGTTTTTGGCGCCGATGCCATTTGTGAGACTGCGCGGCGCCGTCCCGTCGAGCGGGAGCTGCCACAAGTCGTACCTCTGGTTGACCAGGACCGTTTTGCCGTCGCTCGTGTAGCCCGCGATGCCGTAGGAGGGCCGCGGCCCTGGATGATCGAACTCCATATCGGCGAAGCTCACCGGGCCGCTGCCGGCGATCGTCCTGCTGGTGCCCGCGTCGAGGTCGTACGCCTGGTACTTGTTATCCTTCCAGTACAGGAAGTAGTGGCCGTCGGCGGAGATGCCGAACGTGTGATTGCCCGTTGACGTGTTGATCAACTGGCCTTTCAGCATCAGCGTGCGTTCGCCGGTCGTCGTGTTGACGCGGTAGATGTCGGCTGCGGCGCGCTTGTAGTCGGAGATATACCCGCGCGTGTCGCGCCCGACCGCCCAGCGGCCGTCCGGCGCTACGTCCAGATCGCGCATGGTTTCGTCCGCGAGTTTGACGAATTTCGTTGCGGACACGTCGAAGGCCTGGCGGAACGTAAAATTCCGGTCCGTGTCGGCCCGGGCCATCTGCAGCGACTGGATCCGTTCGTCCGCCGCGTTCCACACGTCCACGTCCGCGACTTCGTCAGTGCTTTTCCGCGGGCTCGTGCTGGGAGCGGCGACTTGCTCTTTCATGCCGAAGAAGACGCGCTTCTTGTCGTCGCTCCACGATAGCGTCGCACGATCGCTCACGACCCAGCCTTTCGGGAACCCTTCCGCCTTCGAGGGCTCTAGCGTCACGGGCGCCGCCGGCGGATCGGAACCAAGCGCCGCCTGCACGTTCGGAAACGCGAGTACCACGTTGTCCCGTTCGCGCAGCTTGTCTACGTCGAGCCCCTTGAGCACTGCCAGCGCGGTGCCGTCCTCGCTCCACGTGAGCCGGTTGTAGTTTTTCGCATCGTTGTCGAGCATGGTCGGATGCCCGTCACGAAGATCGAGGACGAACAGGCCGTTGGCATCTTTTGCTGTGGCATCCACAGTGTAGGCGAGGAGCTCGCCCGCCTTGTTGAAGGCAATGTCGCCGACACTCCCCAGGAGCTGATAGCGGCCCGTCGTCAGGTTGAGGAGAATGACGTCGACACCGCGTGGACCGGTTGGCGCGGTAGCAGCCTCGGTTCCCGCGCCGCCGCCGGCGCTGCCTCCCGCTCCTCCACGCCCGGCTCCGCCGCCGGTCGCCCCCGCCGCTGTTGCCGGGCGTCGCCGCAGGATCAGATGGCTCGAGTTTGATGAGAACGTGAACGACTCGATTTCTTGCCAGGACTGCACTGCGCCGGTTGCCAGATTGCGCAACTCGACACGTCGCGGGGGCGTCGGCGCTTCGGCGTTCGAACCCCGCCCCTGGGCACCCGGAGCACCACTTTGTGCGTCGCCGCCACCGCCCGGAGCTGTGTTACTCCCGCCGCCCGCTGGCGCCGTGCTGCCTCGGCCCCGACCGCCGCGTCCGCCACGACCGCCGCTCGGATCGACCTGGTACGCAATCCAGCGCGAGTCCGGTGAAAAGGTTCCCCCGCTTGCGTTCGCAACCTCCACGTCTTGACTGGTCTCGAGATTGAGGATGTGCAGAACCGGTTTCGCATCGGCGGGAGGCGTGTTGGTATACGACAGCCCATAAGTCACCCACTTGCCGTCGCCCGAGATCGCCTGGCCGCTGATGCTGCGCCAGCGTGTATAATCTTCGACGGTCAGAACTTTCTTGGACGGGCTCTGTGCCTGCGTCGTGGTCAAGACGTACACCGAGCCGTACATGACGAAGAGTGCGAAGACGAACGCGGTCAACCCGTGCGTCCAACGAGATCGAATGCATTGGTGGTTCATGTGTAACCCCCTCGTGTGTGCCGCCGGCCGGCCGGCGAACACGAATCTCACCTGTTCGGAGCCGCAAAGCAAGATCGATAGGAAATCGCTTTTTGGGGCGGTGCGAAGAATAGCATAGGTGGAACTCGAAGGTCTGCTGAAATATCCCCGCGACCAGGTTGCAGGTGCGGTTGGAGACCACAAAGGGAGCTGAACAGAGGCGAAAGGGGGCGGAGGGGCGTCTCGCGAGCTCACCGGACGCCGCTCCACCCCCTTTGGCATCCTCTCCAAAGCACACCTCGCCTCAGCCGGCGCCAGGAGAATCGTCGCGGTTCGGGAACGGAAGCCAACGGGAGGTTTATTCCGACCCATCGAACGACCCGAGGTCATCCTCCCAGGCAGGAATCTCGACATCGTAGTGGAGTGTGCCCGGCCCGGGTATCGGAGGCGGACGCTCCGGCCGGTCCCAGAGCTTGAGGTGCCGCAGGATTCTCTCGATGACGCTGGAGGCGTCGATGAGGCTCACGACCTTCAGCGGGCGGGAGCAGCATCGGCAGAGCAGAGGATCGGCTTCATATACCTTCTTAATCAACCGTGCCCATGTGCGCCTGCTGCGGCGGGCGCAGCCATCCTGAGTATCGGGGGAGGGCGCCGGACGGGCAGCCGCGGAGCCGGTTTTTCGCGCGCGGGCGCGGCGGACATG
>Ga0315289_10004795_pt1 | contig 20139 bp, 17 predicted proteins | sample YL17G11_40_MG_FD_203452 | JGI IMG/M metagenome (GOLD analysis project Ga0315289, IMG submission 203452) | Sediment microbial communities from Yellowstone Lake, YNP, Wyoming, USA - YL17G11_40 | ecosystem: Environmental > Aquatic > Freshwater > Lake > Sediment | place: USA: Wyoming | collected... | reverse complement strand
TCTTAACTTACGAATCCGCCCGAGAATTGTTTTCGAATATTCTATATCAACTTCGAAATAGCGGTTCTAAATTCATCAATCATGAACCGGGAGTACCCGGGCACCTCGCTTACCCTGTGCCTGATGACGCCAAAGTCGTCGACCACGAATATGCAGAAATGGACTTCTGGCTTGGGGCTGTCATCGTCCCAGACATGGTATTTTCTCGAGACGAGAAGCTTATCATCGGACAGCAAAGGAAACGCGAGCTTGAATCTATCCTTGAGCTCCCTGAGGCGGTCGGCGCGCCTGGGGCAAATGCCTGCAAGCCTGACCGGGAGCCCAGACGCGGTCAGTGGGAGGCCTTGGTTCAAATCCTTGAGATAACCGTTGGCTCTCTCGTTGTCGCCGTCGGGGAAAAAGCACAAGGCCACGAAATTTCCAGCCAGGTTATCTTTCAGACGAAACAGGTTTCCCTGAGTATCCGGGAGAGAGAAATCGAGGGCGAAAAACCCGGTCCTGATCACATTGACATTATCCATAAACGCCTTCGGCATCCAAAAAAACCACCAGCGGCAATAATAGTCATGCCTGATGACTATGTCAACTATTTCTTGGCTTCTATGACCCCTGGACAAGCTTGCACCTGAATGTAGCTCCGGTTGCGAAAATGCTCGCCTCCAAATCGAGTTTTCTTACGTTTTCCCCTGAGCCTGGCGGCCTGCAACTTGCTCCCGGTAGTAGACGCAAAGACCTTTCAAAGGGCATTGGTGACACCGGGGCCGCTGCGAGCGACAGAGCGACCTGCCATGCTGAATCATGTTCAGATGAAGTTGATACAAATCCAGCGGCAGGCCAAGGTCAAGGAACCAGCGATGGGCTTTGTCGGCGCCATAACCCTTGGGAATAAGACCCAGCCTCGATCCGACGCGATGAACATGCGTATCGACCGGCATGGCCTTGCGCCCCAGGGCGAATAGCAGAACGCAGGAGACGGTTTTGGGGCCGACCCCGTCAAATGCCAGGAGGTAATCCCAGATTTCCTCGTCCGACATCTTTTCCAGAAAATCAAGCTCGTAATCCGATGATCTCGAAGAAATCTGACGCAGCAAGTTCTTTATGCGTTTTGATTTGATAGCTGCCAGCCCGCCGACACGAATGGCTCTGGCGATTTCCGATACTTTGGCATCCCCAACCGCGGCCCAGGTCGGAAATCTCCGCCTGAGTGTGGCATAAGCCTTATCGCGATTATTATCATTAGTGTTTTGCGAAAGCATGGTCAATATCAACTCGGATGTCGGCTCAGCAAGGCGACCCTGTCTCTTGGCGCCATAGGTTTGAGCCAGAATACGATCCACCTTCCTTGCCTTATCGACAATTCTCGTCTTGATTGACCGCATGAAGACTTGTTTTGGATGAGGGGGTGTGATTACCTTATCTTGATTCCAGAATCTCGCCTGTCGCGTCGAGGGGTTCACCTGGCTCAAGCGCGTCGACCGGTTTTTCGCCTTCGTCACGCAGCTGCTTCCAGGTCAATCCCTCCTTGAAAGAGAAAATCGCCCCCAGGATGATGGGTGGTAAGTAAATGGCGATATGCATCAGAAATGAAAAAGCCAGGGCCGCGGATTTTTCTATGTCGAAGGGGCGGAGCGCCGTCAATGTGGCGGCCTGGAAGGTGCCGATATTTGCAGGTGAGAGAACGATAGTCATCATCAATGTAACAACAGTAGTTATGATAACCGCACCCCAGACGCTGACCTTGAAGCCGAATGCGAGAATCAGCAGGTAAACCATTGCCGTCTGCGCCACCCAGGAGAGCACCGAAAGAAGAGAAACCACCAGCAGGTGCCGCGAGCTCTTGAGAGTCTGAAGGCCGGAGAGAAAAGAGTGCTGTAATTCGCCAACTTTCTTTCCGAGACGCGGCGGCAGAGCCCCGATGAACCGATTCAGAATCCCGCCACTCTTGCCACGACGGTGCGAGAGCCAGAAAAGCGACGCCGTAAGAAGCAGAATCACCCCGCCCAACGCAAAGAAATGCCAGGCCCGGAATTCATCCGGCAGCACAAAAAAAAGCGAGATGGCCAGGGATATGCCAAGGAGAGCCAGGCCGTCGAAGATTACTTCGAGCACCGTGGTGGAGACAAGGAATGTCTTCTTGAGCCTGCCCTTTTTGCTGAGGAGAAATATTCTGGCGACTTGCCCGGTGAGATATGGCATGAGCAAGTTAGTCATCATGCCGATGCAGTAAATCGGGTAGAGGTCCCAGGCCTTTATTTTCTTGGAGGGGTCGATGATGTATTTCAAACGGACGGCGCGGATAAATGCAATGCAGGCTTCGAAAAACAAGAGCGGTATCAGGTACCAGAAATTTACGTCGGATATAGCCTTGACGACGCCGGAGAAATCGAAATCATAAAAGCAGTATACCAGAAGGCCGACTGTCAGAAGCAGTCCCCAGAATCTTTTTGATTTAAGCAATCTCAAATTTCCAGTACGGCTTCTTTATCCACCCAGCCGGTGAGGCCGTTGCCAAGCTGGATCAAATAGCTGTTTTCCCTGGAACCGAGGATCTTGAATTCGAGTCCTTCGTGAGCGACTTCCACGCGGTTGAATTCGCCGCCCGGTCCCTCTCTGATATCGGCCGTCTCGATGCCGAGCACTCCCCAACGAGTCAAACGATCTTCGTGTATCCGACGGCCTGCCGATCCGGCTGAGAAGATAATGATTACAAGGGGCACTATCAATAAATAATACGGCCACGTGGCGCCGTTCATTCTGATAACCTGATAGACGATCAAGGCGGCGGCAATCCACCATGCCAGTGCCGTCAATACAAGATATCCGTTGGCCGAAAGCATCCCGCTCAGGAAGTCCCAGATATCGAGGATAAAGCCGCGCCTTTTGACCGCAATTTGATCGGTGTTGAAAGTGCGGACGTAATCGAGGTTTGCTTTGGCAGGCTTGAATCCGGGGTCAAGGAGGATGGCCCTTCGGAAGCCCCATATGGCATGGCCCAGATCTCCGGATTTGAAGTATGAATTGCCGAGATTATAATAAAGGGCGGGACTTTCCATGCCGCGATCCAAGAGTGTTCCATAATCCTCGATGGCAGCCTTATAATTTCCCTGATCGTAAAATTCGGCAGCCTCCTTCCAAAGAGCCTGGGAATCGAAGGCGTATGCCGAATTTGACGCCAGGACGAGCACCAACAGGAAAAATAGATTTCTCATAGCGCCTTTTCCAGAATGACGATCACCTGTTCGGCGCGGGCCAGCGTTTGATCGACCGTCCCTTTTTCGAGGCCACCAGGCGAAAATCGCGCCGTCTGGCAGTGCTCAAGAAAAGAAATCAGGTCGCCTCTTATCGATTCGGGAATTTCGGTTTTGCCTCTCAATTCATCGATGGTCAAGCCAGATTTTTCGAGATTCAGGCGGTCGGCTACGAAGCCGACTACCGCATCATACAAGGCGGCATAGGAGGCGGCCAGGTCTCCTTTGGCCATAAATTCATGAGCTTTCTTGAAAATCGCTCGCCAACGTCTCGCGGCCCCGAATCTCCTGGCATAGCCGCGGTCCGCGAGAAGCTTCTTGGTGTGCTCGCGATAAAACAGGGCCGCCACTACCGCTCCCAACGGCAAAACCTGCAAGAGCCAGAACCAGAAGCTTCTTGACAGGTCAACGGATTTATGCACTGCCGGAAAATCCGTGATTATATAACCCAGCGACTGCTTGCCGCTAATGATGTTCTTGGGGGCGCCTCCGACATCAGCCAGCCCTTCGCCCGAGGCCTTTATGCGCAATGGCGGAGTGCCGATTGTCTTATAAGCGCCGAACGAGGGATCGAAATAGCTGAAAGAAACGGGTGGAACCTCGAAAGTCCCCGAAGTCTTGGGGATTATGGCCTGCTCGAAAGTCCTGGTGCCGGAGACAAGCAGATTGGCGTTCGATACGGATTCGGTATTGCCGGAATCATAGACTCTGAAATCGGGAAGCTCGGGCAGTTTGACCGGGGAAATGGACTTAATGTTCCCCGTCCCGCTCAATACGAATTTCAACGTGATCGGCTCGTCGACACCTACCGAGTCCTTGTCGGTTTGAGCTTTTATGGAGAATTTGCCCACGGCCCCGGAAAAATCGGCGGGCCTGCCGCGTTCCGGAAGAGGTTTGACGTTAAGCACAATTGCATTTGCGGTCAGTACTTTCGGCTGGCCGCGCTTGAACAATTCCCGCAGGTCACGGTCGAAAAATCCAAAGGGGTCGAAGGCGTTGCCGAAATCGTCGGGCATGATGGTCAGCTGGGGGGAATCGATTGTGATTCTCCCCGCCGACAGCGGGAAAAGAGCCCTCTTGATTTCCGTGACAAGGTAACGGCGGCCCCTTACAGTTTCGTAATAGCGCGAGTTTGGAGGCAGGTCTTCGACCGTGAAGCCGACGTATTTGGGCCATTCCAGTTTCGGCTGGTCCCAGAGGTTTATCGCCTGGTAGAACCTGAATGTCAATGTCACCTGCTCGCCGGCATAGGGGCTAGCTTTATCGACCACCTGGTCAATGAAGAAATCGCCGGTTTTTTCAGGCGGTTGGGAGCGCCTGCCAGGCTGCTGGGCCTGAGGCGAAGGGGTATTGATGCCGGATTGCTGAACAACCTTTATCTTTATCGGTTCGGTGCTGGCCATCCCCTCGGCGTCACGCACCACCACCGGCCCAATTATGAGATCACCCAGCTTCTTGGGGATAAGGATATAAGTCAGATCCAGAGTCGACGAAAAAGCGCCGCTGGCAATCGATATGTTCTGGCTCCGCCCCGAGGAGTAGACGTCGAAGGCGGAAAGGTCCGGCAGCGTCGGCTCGGGAAGCGTCCCCCCCTTTCCGGAAAGGGTAATCCTAAGCGTTATGGGATCGCCAAGTCCGACTTCCTGCTTATCGACACCGGCAGTGATCGTTGCCCCCGAGGCTGCTGAGGCGGCGAACAAGAGAATTAGAAAGGTGCTGATTCTACCAGTCATTGATCGAACGCCCCCTGATATTGGCCTGCTTCAGACGCTTCTGGGTTTCCTTCTCGTCATCCGCAAATCGAGCCAGAAGCTCCTGGGCTTGTTCCTCGGTCATCTGCTGATTTTGCCGAGAAGCCTGCCCCTTCTTCTCCTGATTCCGCTTTTGATCCTGCTGCTGATTGCGCTGCTGATTCTGTTGTTGATCTTCCTGTTTATTCTGCTTCTGGTCCTGTTTCTGGTTCTTCTTATCCTGTTTATCGTTATTGTTCTGATTCTGTTGCTGCTCTTGTTGTTTCATTTGTCGAAGCGCAAGTTCGAGATTATGCTTATAATCCTTTTCTTTCGGCCTGATTTTGAGCGCGTCGATATAAGATTTGACCGCCTGGTCATATTTCTGTGACTTAAGATATGCATTACCGGCGTTGTAAAAAGCGTCGGCTCTGAGCTTGGGATCGTTCTTGGAGACGCTGCTCTCGAACTCGCCGGCGGCTCCTTCGAAGTCCTTGGACCTGTAAAGGGCCGTCCCCTTATCGTAAGCCGGAAGCGCCTGATCCGGCTTGAGTATGCCGGCTTGCTTGAACCGTTCATGGGCTTTGTCGTATTCGCCGTTCTTGTAATAGTCGAAGCCTTCGTTGATCTTGCCGCGATAGTCATCGGCATTCGCGGCGCATGCCCACAACCAAAGCGCAGCCAGCATGATTATGCTATACCTCACTGCCGTCTCTCCTGCTTAATGGTACAAAAAGAGAACCCGCGATTAATATAACTCCCGGGAACAACAGCCAACGATATTTTTCATTGTACAATGTCCTGAATTTCGTCTCTTTTTCTTCACCCTTGAGACCTTTGATATCGGCATAGATTTCATCGAGTTCCCCGGCACCCGGGGTGGCACGATAGAACTTTCCATTGCCTTTCTCGGCAACGTTGGCCAGAGTTTCAGTATCGAGACGCGAGATCACGATTTCACCTTCGGCGTTTTTTTTCAGCCCAGAGCCGCCGCCTTCAGGTATAGGGCGGCCGCTGACGCTGCCGACGCCGACTGCAAACACTCGCATCCCATTTTGGGCGGCCTCCGACGCCGCTTTTTCGGCGTCACCCTCGAACGACTCACCGTCGGTGAAGAGGATAATCGCCTTGTCGGCTGCGGAACCGTCGTCGAGAAGCTTTGCAGAAACGTCGATGGCATCTGCAAGGTTGGTGCCGGTGTCGGAGATCATCCCGACGCCGGCGACGTCGAGAAACATCCTGAACGCCGAATAGTCTATCGTGGGAGGGCATTGCACGAAAGCCTCTCCGGCAAATATCACAAGCCCCACTGTCTGAGCCTTGAGCTTGTCCAGAAGGTCTACAATCTCCCGCTTGGCCTTTTCCAGACGGTTGGGCTGAAAATCCTGAGCCAGCATCGACAGGGATACATCGAGCGCGACTACGACCTTGCCCCCTCTGGCCTCGACCTTTTCCAGCCCCCCGGGATACTGAGGGCGGGCCATGGCCGCAATGACAAATACAGCCCCAGCGAGAAAAAGAAGCACCGAAAAGCTCACGGCCACCCTGTTGACCCGGCTCCACAGGCGAAAAACGGTGTCGGCCTTGCCGATGGTTGCGGCCCTGGACCTCTTGAAGCGATAAGCCACAAAGACCAGCGCCAGATATATTGGTATCAAACCCAAAAGCCAGAGGTAATCTGGCGAGAAGAATCTCATTCCGGCATGCCTCCCAGATACGTCTTCGAAAGGATCAGCTCGACCGCCAGGACCGCCAGGCCGGCGATCAGAAAGCGTCCGAAAAGCTCATTATAGCGATAGAACCTCTGGACCTCTATCTTCGTCTTTTCCAGTTTCGATATCTGCTCATAAATCTGCTCCAGGGTGCTCTCGTCTTTGGCGCGATAGAATTTCCCCCCGCTGATATCGGCGATCTGCATTAGCGTCTCCTCGTCAATCTCCGATTCCTGCTGCATGTAGCGAACACCGAATCCGGTATCATATGGAATATCGACCAGCCCGGGGCGTCCCGCGCCGATGGTATATATTTTTATGCCCAGCGCCGCGGCGGCCTTGGTGGCATCGATAGGGCTTAAGTCATCGACATTGTTGACACCATCGGTGAGAAGAACGATAATTTTCGATTTGGCGTTGGATTCCTTGAGCCTGTTGGCGGCATTGGCTATGGCCAGGCCGATGGCGGTCTTGTCCTCGACCATGCCGAAATCGACGCGATCGAGAAGGTTAATGAGCAATTCATAGTCGGTGGTCAAGGGACATTGCGTAAAGCTGCGCCTGGCGAACACCACCAACCCCAGACGGTCGCTCTCTCGTCCCCTGATAAAATTGCGGATGACCTCCTTGGCCACGTAAAGCCTGTTCTTGGGCTTGAAATCCTCGGCTTTCATGCTGCCGGAAATATCGAGCGCCAGCATAATGTCGACGCCTTCCACCGATTGCTTGGTGTCGCCATAACCGGATTGCGGCCTTGCCAGGGCGATTATCAGTAGACAGAGGCCGGCGGCTTTGAACGCCGGAAGAGAGGCGGCCAGCTTCGTGCGCCAGGACGAGCCAATTCGGTCAAAAATGCGGAGGTCGGGGTAAGGCATCGACGGGGGCTTGAGTAAAGATGTGAAATACCTCAGGTAGAGATAGGCAAGCGGAATAATGAGGAGCAAAAGCCAGAGCGGGTCCTTGAATCTGAACATATTATGCTTTCACCTCTGCAGGGGCGCTTTCGACCGCCGTGCTGACCTTGGTCAGCGGTTTGGTTTTCGAGACGAAATCATACCCGAATTGCAGATCGGCCTGAGCGTCGCCAAGATTGGGAACGGCCTTGGCGAATTTCACCAAATCGGCTCGCTCGAAAAACTCGAACAGCCGACTGTAGAGGTCATCGCGCAAGGTCTCAAGGGCAGAGTCGTTCTCAAGCTCGTAAGTTGTGCTTTCAACTGCCATCGTCTCGTAGCGTCCTTCGATGTATCCCCTGATTATCAGCGAGAGCTCAAAGTAGAATTGTCTAAAGCGTCCGAAATCGAGGTGGCGTTCCGCTTTCAGCGCATCAAGACGTTGAAACGCCAGGTCCCATGGTGGAATGGGAGGAACTTCAGGTTTGGCGACTTTTCTTTGCCATCGGTTTTTAAGCTGCGCGCCGGCGAAAACCAAGAGCGCCAGGGCCGCTGCAATTACGAAGTAGGGCCAGACCGGCCCCCTTAAGCGCCGCGGACCCCTAATATCTGCCATCTGGACACCGGTGGTATCGGGCGGGAGAATGCTGGCTATGTTAACAGTCAGCGTGTCGCCCGTGTAAAGAGTAGTGTCCGGAGAATTGACGTGGCGGAAAGCGAAGGCCGGGATTTTCGCAGGCCCGGGCTGGTAAACTGCCAGAGTGCAGGAGTATGAAACAGTTCCTTTCGGGCTCTTGGCAAGCTTCACGACCGGAGAGAGAACTGTTGCATCGCCCAGCTTCTCCTGCATGGGGATCGGTTGAAGTGCGCGGCCCAGGGCGTTTTCTATAGTGTTCACGTAAAGAAAACGATCGCCGACCGTCAGGCTTTCGGGGCTTATGGAAGCAATTATCCTGATCGGGCTACCAAGAGCCCCGGAGGCCAAAGGAAACGTGACAAGAATAGCAAGAAAGCTCGCAACAAACCCCCAGCGAATGAATCCGGCCTCGGAGTTGATGGAATTGGGACTCTTCTTCATGACCGTCTATCGTCTGATTCTCCGTGCTCTCATCTCGAAAAATCGGATGAGGGGAACCGAGTAGTCTCCACCGGCCGGGATATAAACCCGGTCGATTCCCATCCTGGCCGTCATTTTGTCGAACTGCAGGTTGCGCTCCCGTATCCGCGAAAGAAATTGCTCTTTGAATTTCGGGTCCGATGTATCCACAAGACGCTCCTGTCCCGTCTCGAGGTCGTAGAATCGCATCAACCCGGCTTTAGGAAACGTTACTTCCAGGGGATCGCTGATTTTAAGAGCGATAAGATCATGCTTGCGGGCGGCCACTGCTAACGGCTTCTCGAAACCGGAGTCAAGGAAATCCGATATCAAGAAGAGGACGCAGCGCTTCTTCGTGACCCCCAGAAGATATTCCAGGGCCGAGCCGGTATCGGTGCCTGTGCCCCGGGGTTTGAAATATATGATCTCCCTTATGAGCCGCAGGACATGATTTCGCCCTTTCCTGGGGGCGATGTATTTTTCTATCCTGTCGGAATAGCCGAGCAACCCCACCTTGTCGTTATTTTTAATGGCCGCCAGCGAAAGTAGGGCTGCGATTTCGGCGGCCGCTTCGGTCTTGAACCGCTGGCCGGTGCCGAATCTCTGGCTGGCCGAAAGGTCGACCGCCAGCATAACCGTCAGCTCTCGCTCCTCGCGATAGATTTTCAGATAGGCGTGGCCGTAACGGGCCGTGACGTTCCAGTCGATGTTGCGGACATCGTCGCCCGGCTGGTACTCGCGCACCTCCGAGAATTCCATCCCCAGCCCTTTGAAGATGGAATGGTATTCACCGGAGAACACCTCGTTAACCATGCGCGAGGTGCGGATTTCGATGCGGCGCACTTTTCTCAAGACCTCCCGGGGGAGCATCTTACGGCACCTCGACTCCGTTGAAAATCTTACTGACTATATCGTCCGACGTAAGTTCTTCGGCCTCGGCTTCGTAAGAGAGGATTATCCTGTGGCGCAAGACGTCGGGGCCGATTGTCTTAACGTCGTCCGGCGTAACATAAGCGCGGCCCCTGATAAAAGCATGAGCCTTGGCCGCCAGGTTAAGATAGATGGTGGCGCGCGGCGATGCGCCATAGCTTATCAAATCCTCGAGCTCGAGGCCGAATTTCTTCGGCTCACGGGTGGCGCAAACGATATCGACTATATATTTCTTCACCTTGTCATCGATATAGATCTGTTGCATGGCGCTGCGAGCTTCGAGAATCTCCGCCGGGCTGGTGACTTTCGACACCGAGAAGGTCTTGCCGGAGGTCATTCGCTCCTGGATCAGCAGCTCTTCGTCGGGGCTGGGATAGGTGACTTTCAGCTTCAGCATGAAACGGTCGACCTGGGCTTCGGGCAAAGGGTAGGTCCCCTCCTGCTCGATCGGGTTCTGAGTGGCCAAGACCAGGAACGGCTTGGGAAGCTTGAATGTCTCATCTCCGATAGTCACTTGGCGCTCTTGCATGGCCTCCAGGAGAGCCGATTGCACTTTCGCGGGGGCGCGGTTGATTTCGTCGGCCAGGATCAGGTTGGAGAAAATCGGCCCTTTGCGGACGCTGAATTTTCCATCCTTAGTATTGTAGACGAGGGTCCCGATGAGGTCTCCCGGCAAGAGGTCGGGAGTGAATTGGATGCGCTGGAAGCCTGTCTGAATGGCATCGGAAAGCGTCTTGACCGAGAGGGTCTTGGCCAGCCCCGGCACGCCCTCGATGAGAATGTGGCCGTCTGCCAGAAGGCCGATAAGGAGTCGTTCGATGAGGTATTTCTGTCCGACGATGATCTGGCCAATTTCCTTCGTCAGAATGTCGACAAAGGATGATTTTTGTTTGATGAATTCCTGAATTTCAGTTATCTGTTGATCCATGCAGTCCTCCAATTTCAGGTCGATTATACAGCCATAAAGCGAAAATTGTTCCGCTTCAAGGGCTGCCGGTCAACCCTCCAACACGTTCAAGTATCACAAGAAAGGCGGCAGCGGATCAGAGTCCCCTGCTGCCCAATATTACCGCCACAAGACCCAGCGGCATTATCGCTTTAAGATGGACGGCGATATTATCCATCACCCGCGCATCATGACTTGCAAACAGGCGCCAGATTGATGAAATTAGAACCGCGTCGACTGCCAGAATTGCTATCAAGTAGAGCGGCCCGTAGATTCCCGCAATTGCGGGCAGCAAAGCTGCTACGATAAGCAATAAGAGGATGAACGCGGCCACAAGTTGCGAAGTCCTGCCGTCATTTATGGCGGCGCCGGTTTTCAGGCCGGAGGCTATGTCGGCATCTTTATCATGAATGTCTTTGATGACCTCGCGGCCGAAATGCAAGAGGAATGAAAAGACGATCAAAACCCAGGCCCCCAGCGGCCGGTCGACCGCCATACCTCCATAGACAAATGCCAGGGCCGAAACCGCCGCGACAACCAAATTGCCAAGAAAATAAGCGCCCTTCAGAAGCGGCGAATAAACTGAGAGCAAGAGTATTGCCAGAGCCGCCGCCACGAAAGCGTATTCACTTATGAGAAACGAGAGGGTCATCCCCGTAAACCCCAGGAGAATCGCCAGCGTCACTGCCTCAGATTTCCTGACAGTCCCCCTGACAAGCGGCCGCTGAGGCTTAATAAGCCTGTCGATGTCGATATCAAAAATGTCATTCACAATATTGCCATAACCGGCGATAAGGACCGCAGACAGAGATGCCACAACGATTCTCAAGGAGAAAAGGAGATCGCTCGCTACAATCGCGCCTCCCCAGACGGAGGCAAACGTGATGATGCAATTTACGGGCCTCGAAAGTCTTGCAAGCTCGGACAATTTGGTCATTAGAATCTGCCCGCGACGCCAAGATTGATAACGGCATCCGAAGGGAATCCCGTTTTGCCCCAGGCGACCTCGAACCTGAATTGTCCCAGCGTAGTCGGCGCAACCACGCCCACGCCGAACCCGGGAAAGAATCTGTATTTTTCCATTTCGCCGGTTTTTATTTCCGCCATGTCCGTGAAAATATACAATCTGCTTCGCGTTCCTGCAATTAATCTTGGCTCGATTGTCGCCGTAAAATAACGGAAAGCGGGAAACCTCCGCTCGCTGTACCCGCGAAGACTTTCGAAGCCGCCCAGAAACGCCAGTTCGTCGATTGGGGTATTGCCGTCGCTGGAGACGATTCCCCACCCCGAGAGTTTTCCGGCTACGACGAAATGCCTGGCAATCTTCAGAAACCTCCGAATCTCCATGCCGGCCGAGGTCAGAATAGAAGGCAAGTTCAACGAGTCCGCGCCGCTGTTGCTCCGGGACTTGTAATCGACCTCGGAAGATAAACCATACCCGGTCGAGGGGTTTTCGAGGTAATCGGTCCTATCAAAGTCGAACGTCAGCTTGAGCGAGCGGCCGACCGATGAAATGACGTCGCTTCCCGTCTCCGGCTCGGTCCTTTGGACCGTAAAACCAAGGCTCGCCGACAGGCCGCCTTCGAACATGTGAGTCAATCCCAAAGTCCCGCCTGTTTGAATAAAGGCGGTGTCACGATCCAACTGGAAAGCGCCAAGCTCCATATCGAATGGGCCGTTTAGAAAAAAGGGCTCGAAATACCGGAGTCTCAAGTCAGCGGAGTATTTATCCTTGCGGCTCCAGACGAAGCCGAAGGCTCGGCCCGTGCCAAGAATGTCGCCGAATTCGAGGTCGGCGCGGCCGAGAAAGGTCGAGTGCTGCCCGCTGCGCACCAGACCTCCACCACCATCGAACCTGGTGGACGGGGTTTCCTGCACCCTGAAAACAATAATGCAGGAATCCGCATCCGCTGCCGGCTCAATCTCGAACGGCCCGGCAAGATCGACATAAGGCATTCGCTCAAGCAGTCTTTCCGCATCTTCTGTTTCGCCTTCCGAGTAGCGGGATCCGTCTTTGATTCTTATCAACCTTCTAAAGGTTTGGGGCCGAGTCCTCTTGATTCCAGCAAATCTGATACCCTTGACGTATACAACAGGGCCGGGGAGAATTTTGAACTCCGCGATGACCCCATTACGGTTGTCGAGTCCAAAGGATGACCATTCCCCGCTGGCGTATGGCATGCCGCTCTCCGCGAGCCACTCGATGCATCGTTCCGCGAATCCATTGAGATTGGCCTCCGATGCGATCTTTCCGACCAGGTCGTCGACAAGGTCTTCGAAAAACACTGTCGAAACGGGAGGCTGCAAAGTCACTGTCAGGCTGTCGACCAACGACGCCTTGCCTTCGGAAATCACGATTTCTTTTTCACCCTTGGCGCCTGACGAGACCCGTTGAACTCTGGCCAGAAAAAAACCTTCACTTCTGTAAACTTCTTCGATCTTGGCGATAACCGAGTCACTTGAATTTACGTTCCTTATTGCTTCTATAATGCGCTCGTCCGACAAATGCCTGTTGCCTCGTATGTCGGCGGCGTCGGCCTGGCCGCTGATGATCACCATGACGCAAGATATGGCAAAAATGAACCTCGAGATCATAAGAATAACACCGTGAATTCCAACCTGAGATTATGTTTTTCCGGGCGATGAGAAAAGCTCTCGAAACGGTACGACGAATCGAACCTTCCGTTCTTTGTGACAGCCATTCGAGCCGTGGCAATGGCTTCGAAATTATCGCCGGCCCCTTTCCCCTGCGCCAATTGGAAAGGCACAGATGCATCCGCAGGGTTTACGTTCATCCGGGTGTATGCAAACCTGACTGTCATTCTGCCGGATTTGCGGAAATCGCGGGCCAGGCCAATCTCCGCCGATGGCAAGTTGGCGCGAAGATCATTTTCGCTTTCCCAAGCTTCGACAATACCGCCGCCGACCGACAAAGTCCATTGTGGCCGGAAACCGTAGTTTGAGAGGAATGACAGGCCCCAACGGTCGATGTCATAGCTCGACTCGCTCACCTGCCGCCTGGACTTGGACAACTGGCCGGTGGACGTGAGATCAATTCTGGCGGTCAAAGGGAACGACCATGAGAGTTCGTCGGCACGTGAATCACCCCCGGCGCTCTCGTTGACGTACTGGCTACCGCGCTCGAACGACTTCGACTGGCTGTAGCGGATACGGTGATTCCCGCGAGGCGGATAGTAGTAGGCCCGCATTTCGAGCTGGCCGCTTTGAAAGTTCAGGCCCGGAATTCCCTTCCAGCGCCAGGGCACAAAATCGTCACCCGATAGCCGATCGGACGTTTTTTTCAGGGAGTAGGATAGGTGGGACTCGATATTCAGCCTCCCCAACCTCTTCTCGAGGACGCGGTTTTGATTCAGGGCACGGAAAGGCGATAGATTACCATTGAACTCCGTTGCAATTTCAGTGGCTTTTTGACCTTCGCCCAACTCCTCGATGACTAACACATAATCACCTTCCGGGTCACGTATATATTCGCCGTCTTCCAGCCTGTACTCGCCCCTGCCGTCACCAACAAAGACGTAGTTCTTGGCCTGGAGACGCTCGTTCGAAGAGCCAAGCTGCTCGTTTAGCGAGAATCCGCCCGCGCCGCGAGGATCGGAATAAGATAACCTGGCCCAGCCGGTCTTCTGCTCGCTGTTTGTCCCGGAGAATTCCCGGTAGTCTTTTCGGTAATACGAGCCGGCGGCCTCGCCGGAGAAACCAGTATGACCAAAAACAAACACGACTCTTTGCCGCACGGAAGCGGAGAGAAATTTATCGAGCCAAACCTTATCGAGATACTTCTCGTCCCTGACGACAATTTCAGTCGACCCCGAGACGGTTTCGCTGTAATTGGCCGGCAGGCTCCCAGCGTACTCGAAATACTTGAATCCGGAAAGTCCGTCGCGCTTCTCAAGATTCAGGCCCAGCGACGGCTGCCATCTTGAGAATCCGGCCGTCAGGGTGCCAAAACTCTTCCACCAGGTGCGCTCCCCGTGCGTTCTCTCGACAGTCGATGTCAGACTGAGAGGGCCAATCAATTTCCAATAAGCACCGCCCTTATAGCGCATTCGTGCTTTCAGACCGGGATGAGTCAGATGGCCCGCCTCGAAAGAGATTATGCGGAAAGGACCAGGTCCTCCGGAAACGGTGACTTCCTGGACATCCTCTCCCGTTGGGGAGAGGTTGCTTTCGAGGTCATAGGCACGATATCTCTCGACATCGTCGATTCGGCCCGGAAAGACGGCATTGTCCCCTATGCTCCTGGCGCGCCCCTCGAGGCGGAGATAACCTTGGGAACCGAAAATGTCCCGTTTGAGGGCGCCCTTTCCAAAAAACGAGCCCGAGCGCCGGAGAGGATCATTTTGCGATTGCATGTTTCTATCGTATGCCGACCCGGCAGCTTCGCCCTCAAGGCTAAAGAGGCTATCTTCTGAACTCCAGGCAGCGCCGAAAGAACCGTAGCGCTTTGCCTCGGGCAGGGGAATCAGTATAATTGGTTCATAGTCCCCCAGGTGCTCGCCGGCGTATTCATAAACTCCCGCCCCGCGCGCCAGATACGAACCCAGGTTTTCGCCTACAAACGAGAAACTGACCGCGTAGTCTCCAGCCCCCTGACCGACATAGGAGTAGTGAACGCCGCCGGTCGTATCGAGCGTGTAATCCCCCGACCCCGTGCCGACATACTGAGCGCCATTGCGAGATGCGGCCAGACGGTCCGAGCCCGCGTTGGAGAGGATCTGCCTTATTTCCGGCGTCAACTCGAAGCCCTTTGGAGAATTCCTGTTATCCCCCTCCGAGATGAGGCTGGAATAAAACCGAAAACCTCTTTGTGGCGATGTCTCACCCCATGCCCGATAAAAGCTGCGGCTGTATTCCTGGCGAGCGACTTCGTAGTCGATTGTAATCCTGGTCTCGTCCCTGATGACTTTGGAGGGGGCGAATTTTATGGCGCCGGCATCGTAATCGATCTCGTAATCGTTCTGGCTCCCCCGCCTTTGAAGGATTCCGTCGAGGTAGACGCGCTCGGAGCCCGGGAGTATCTGCGCTCCCTTGCGCCCGCCGACATCGGTGAGATAGTAAGGCCCTAATCGGCCATCCTGCCCGCTGATGGTGATGGACGAGTATTCTCCGGGGAAAAATGCTGCGGCGCCTGCAAAGGAGTTGCCGTCCTTGCCGTAATCCAGGTTCAGGCCTGTCAACCTTCTTTGAAATCCAAGCAGAGGGTCGCGGTCCTGACTGATGTCAAAATCCCCGAAAGTCCCCCTGAAATTCTCCGATTCCGCCGTAATGAAAATCTTGTCGAGTTCCTCGAATCGCCTGGTCACTCCGCTTTGGCCGCTGGTCTTGTCGGAAATATGCGCCGATGTTTTGAGGCCGGGAACCAGGTCACCCGCAATCGTCAGATTTAGCGATTGCGAGAGTCCTCCGGCCACCCCCTGCCCGGCTTGGATAGAAAAACCCTTGCTTCCCGTGACTTTCAGGTCGCCGCCTATTTGTTCTTCGTGGGAATTTGCGGCCTTGTATGAGACAGCGGTATCGGCAGATATCGAGGCCAGCCTGTGCCGATAATAATGTGGCTTGAGAACTAACGGGATGTATTCAAAGGTGGCATTGATGGAATCATCGAATGAGAGCGGGGAATTCAACCATATGATGCCAGCGGCATATTCGATACTCAGGCTGTCGGAGCCGAGAGCTCGCCCATTCTTGAAGAGATGAACCGAGCCCGATACAATATTGCGCAACCCCAACGAGTAAGGGCCGCGCGTTCCTTTTCCGTGAATCGTTATGCTGGTGTCAGGCGCCTGGGAATAAGCCGTCGAACAGATGAAGAGATAAACGAATAATGTTATCCATCTTTTCATCAAACATCGTTTTTACTTATTAATCGAGCCATCGGCGCTTCGGATGACGTCATAGAGCCAGATTCGCCGCAGACCTTTGTCGATCATGACCATGCGGCCGCCAGGGTCGAACGCCACGCCCACCGGCCTGACTCCGCTTGCCTCGGGTTGATCAATATACCTGACTTGACCGCTCATGTCGTATGCGGTAACTCTGCCGGCTTCCGGATCCGCAACCCAGATCAGACTCTGGGCGTCCCAGGCAACCCCCGATGGCCTGCCAGCATCAAAAGCCCCGATATAATTCCCGTAAACGGAAATCAAAATGACGCGACCATTGTCGACGTCGGATATGGCCACGATGCCGCCTCGCGAAACGTCGATAGAGGCGACTCTTCCGAGGATAAAATACCCGGGGACTTTCTCCGAAACTTCGAAAATGAGCCTGAAAAAGGGATCAAGCTTCAGCACTCTGTCGTCATCTGCTACCCAGAGATTTCCCTCGTAATCAATAGCCAGTGCTTCCGGCAGACTGAAATCGGCCGCCTCGCCGTCTTCGTCGGCATAGCTCTCGAAGTAACGGACAACTCTGAGGCTGCGATCGAGCACTTGTATCCGCCTGTTTCCAGTGTCGGCCACATAGAGATTCATGGCGGCGTCGCATTCTATTCCCATCGGCTGATTGAATCCGCCGGCATAACCGCCGATACCCCCTTCCTGGCCAAGCAGCAGGAGTTGAGGAGATATCTTATAGATCGTATTTGATATCCTATCGGAAATATACAGGTCGCCGAGACCGTTAATGGCAATGCCGGATGGTTCTATCAGGGTTCCATAATCGTCGAGGTCGGGGCCGGACGAGGCGGTCAAGCGAAGATTCAGAATCGAAGATGCTACGGAGGAGGCCGAAGTCTCAGGTGACTCCAGCCTTTGGGGAGAGGACGCCTCTTGTCTTCCCGAAGTTGCCGCACAGCCGGATATAGCCAGGACGATAATAACCGTCCCGATTTTAGAAGCGCCTGACAACTCCCAGCCTCACCTCACCAGCCGGCATCGGTCCGGAGGTGGAATAGTACAACCCCCAGCGGGCATCACTGAATTCCCTGTTGGCTACGAATTCATCGGCGGCGCGATAAGCGTCGATGCCGGAGACGATTCGGTTGACCAGTGCCGCGGCCACGAAAAACAGCGAACGGCGGTAGGCATTCTTGCTCTGATTGCGGAGATTGCGATATTGGTTGCGGCTGTTATTGGAATCCCAGTTCCAGTAGTCGTCGGGGCCTTTGAAGAGAACGGCATCGGAGCCGTCGTAGAGCGGTGCCAGCTGATTGTACTCGTCGACGTTGTCATAATAGGTCATTTTTTCGAAGTAAAGGTCCGATTTACCATTGATATCGGCGCCCGCATGATAAGCCGCCCAGGCTTTATAATCCTCCTTCTTCCAGCTTCCATACGTCCTCATGCCCGCGAAACCGCCCCAGATAGTCGCCTCGGCGGCGCCAAAAGCGATTGTCTTTCCTTTGTTCTCGGTGTAATACTGACCGGCACCCGGCAGGAGCAAAGATAATCCCAGAGCCAGAAATTTGGACTTTCCGGAACTATTCTCCTCGCTGAGAATCGACGGAATATTGAGATTGTCATCATCGTCCTGGAGGGACTTTGACATCAATTGGGAAATAGTCTCGGCCCTGGAGACCAGCGGTGCCGCCAGCGCCAGCGCCAATAGAAACCTTGATATTCTCACCGACCCGCTCATTCTTCAAAATCCGGCGCTGAGCACCATGAAAGGCGCAACTTTGCCGTCGATGTTTTTGGATTTGAGCTGCAGAGAATACTGCCTTGTTCCGCGATTGTACTTCTTGGCTCCTATGGCGGCCTCGAACGCCGAGATAAGATGGTTGCCGATGGAGATCATCGCCATCGTCTTGGCGTTGGAAAAATAATCGTTGGCCTGACATCTCAAATCGAGATAGACGCTCCTGTGAGGCGATACAAGAGGAGCTCCGCCGGGAAGCGGCGGCGGCTCGTGGTTCAGACCTATATCATCCCAGCCTACTTGAAATTGATCGTATTTGCCTATATTCTCATAGTACTCATGATTCCGGTTCGGATTGCCGTTGGCGTCAAAATAGATTCTGTGCGAAAACGAATCCTGGTAAGGAACGGCACGCGTTTCCCACCAATCGCGGTAAACCGAAGCCAGATAGTGCTCGTCGGCATAAGCTTTATAAGCTTTCTCTTTGTCGCTGGCCTTGCCATGATACATCAGGTACCCGCTCCATAAAATGATATCAGCCGCCAGGAATGTCCCCGCCTTTATCTTTGAGCCATTGTAAAACTGTCCGGCGCCAGGTATGGCCAGCGACAGGGCGAAGGCTTTTAGGGGCGATTTGGCATGGAACTCGTATATCTCCTCCTCTAAATCCGTGCCCCCCTGCTTGATTTCCATTTTCTTGGCGAAGAAGCTATGCATCGTCAGGCCGTTGCCCAGGATGTATTCACCGGCCGAAACGGGTTTTGTCAGGCCGCCGGCCATGGCGCTTCCGACAACCAGCAATGCCTCCACGAAAATCAGCGTCACACAGAATATCCTCATGATTCCTCCAGGAAATTTTATCTTACAACCGCTATTTTGAACAGCCGCCACACGTTTCCGGCACCGTTTCCGGCTTCAACGCGGCAGTAATACACTCCCGATGCGACGGCGCTACAATCCCAAACGTATTCGTTGTCGGCATGCGCCAGCCCCGACGCCTTGACGCTTGTCACAAGCTCGCCTATGAAATCGTAAATATCTATTTTGACTTGCGAATCGCTGTTAAGGTAATATCGGATGGCGGTCGAATTGCGCGCCGGATTGGGATAACAGAAAACAGAATTTTTCGGAAGCTGCTCATCGGTCATCACGACAGGCTTCTCGAAGACAGGTGCAAGGTAGCCATTATTTCCGGGGTTTCCGCCAGCCACAGCCCAGGGCACATTTGCAGCCGCAATCGGCGACGATATATTCCAGGCTTTGACAAAACCGGAGTTTTCAACGGAAACGAGGTCGATCCTGCCGTCGGCGTTAACGTCATCCAGGGCACAGGCTCTCTTCACCGCGAATGAGCTCGGCAACGGAAATCCTGAAATCCTGTCGCCGTGCCAATTGTACGCCTGGATTGTGCCCGAAGGCAGCCCGACAACAATGTCGGGGTTGCCATCTCCATCCACGTCGCCAAGGACGGGCTCGGCTTCGATTACGCCAGTCAAATCGCGAATGGCGAGATTTATGGGAAAATTAGACAAGAGCGCGCCGGTATAGTTGAAGGCATAAATTCTCGAATTACCCGCGGCCACGATTTCGGGATATCCATCGGAATTGAGATCGCCGAGGACAACCTGCATCAGCGAATCGTCGACGGGCAAATACCAGTCGTTCGAGCCATCAGGATCGATGAGCGCGATGCCGTCATAGCCCAGGGCGACGATTTCAGGCAATTCACCATCGCGGTCGATATCTCCGGCGACTATCTTTCGCGTCTCAAATGGCGTCCCGAGCTCTTCTAAAACGAAGGCCACCGAGCCGGAATCGGCAATCAAACGATAAAGCCTCGGGCGGCCTCCGAGGGGCAGCACCAGGGCATCGATTACATTTTTTCCCGCGGTGGAATATGCGCAGGCCGATATCGGGATGGAAGGGAGAGCAGAAATGACACTGTCGCTCACGGCGCCATCGAACAAGCTGAACAAGTGGACATC
>Ga0315289_10004794_pt1 | contig 20139 bp, 16 predicted proteins | sample YL17G11_40_MG_FD_203452 | JGI IMG/M metagenome (GOLD analysis project Ga0315289, IMG submission 203452) | Sediment microbial communities from Yellowstone Lake, YNP, Wyoming, USA - YL17G11_40 | ecosystem: Environmental > Aquatic > Freshwater > Lake > Sediment | place: USA: Wyoming | collected... | reverse complement strand
GCTTTTGAAGTTCCTGGCCACGGCGTAGCAGAGGGCTGCCACGATATCGTAGTCGGGGGTGGCCACCTGCTGCAAATGGATCATGTCCGACTTCGCAAAGACGCTGCAACGCCCGGCGATCCGAGGAGGGTCCTTGGAATTCAAGGCCAGGAGGCCAAATTGACCCTCGATGGAGAGACCCAGACGATGGGCCTGCTGATCCAGAAAGGAACCGGTGCCCGCCGCGCAGATGGTGTTCATGGCAAAATCCACCAGGCGGCTGCCCCGCTGTCGATTCGGCTCAACACAGATCAGCTTGGAGTCCTCTCCCCCCATCTCGATGATGGTCAAGACCTGGGGCTGAAACCGGGAGGCGGCCTTGCATTGCGCTACGATCTCATTAACATAAAGGGCAGATAAGGCCGGGGAAACCAGCATTCCCCCGGATCCCGTAACCCCGGCGGCGGCGATCCGGGAAAGCCACCCCTTTTGCTCCAAGTCCCCGATGACCTGCACCACAACCTCCACTGGCCTTCCCCGATGGCGGATATATCGCTCCTCAATGACCTCATGCCTCCCATCGAGGAGGATGAAGTTGACGCTGACCGAGCCCAAGTCGAGACCCATGATCCATGGTGCGGAGTGTGGCATCTCTTGCTGGAGCCGCTCTCCGACAAGCGGAGTGGGGTTGACGAAAAGGGTTTTTTCGATCATTGGCTACGCTCGCGAAATCAAGGGTTGACCACGACAAATGCACCCACCGTGCATTTCACCGCAGAATAAGGCTCCCCCAAGCAAAGCTCCAGGGAGGGGGCCGGTCCCGTATCTCCATTACCACAGGATGGAGGGCATTTCAAGGGCGATTTCCCGGTGCAGGGCGGTCGGGGCGCCCCGGAGGAAACATTTCCGCCTTCACCTTGGTGATCCTTTTCCTGTCCACATGAACGACGCTGAACTTCCAGTCTTGATACTGGACGCTCTCTCCCCCCTGGGGGATCCTCTGGAGCTGGGCCAACATAAAGCCCGCCAGAGTCTCGAATTCAGGGGATTCAGGAAAGGGAAGCCCATAACGGCTTTGGAGATCGTGGATGGAGAGGTGGGCGTCAATGAGCAACGAGCCGTCGCGCGATCTCTCCACCCCCGCCTCCAATGGCTCATATTCATCGTGAATCTCTCCCACCAGCTCCTCAATCAGGTCTTCGATGGTAATCAGCCCCTCCACGCTGCCATATTCATTGATGATCATGGCCATGTGGAGCCTCCGACGGAGAAGTTCGGGGAGGAGGTCGGAGATCATCTTGGTCTCCGGGACAAAATGGGCGGGACGGAGCAATTCAGCAACGACGATGGGCTTCTTTTCCGCCAGCAGGCGCAGGACATCCTTGCTATTCAGAATCCCTCGGACATCATCCAAATCCCTGCCATAGATGGGGAGCCGGGAGAAGCCGGTCTCCAGGATCTTCCTCAAGATCTCCGAGGGAGTTGAGGTCATAGGCAGGGCCTGAATGCGAGGCCGGGGGACCATGACCTCCTTCGCCGAGGTATCGGTGAATTCGAAAACGGAGTGGATCAACTGCTGCTCCGCCTGACCAAAAACCCCCTTTTCCATGCCTTCCCGAACCATCATCTTGACCTCCTCCTCTGAGACCAGAGGGGCCTCCAGGCGGGTTCTCAGTCCCAGGGCCTTCAGCACCAGCCGATTGGAGGAGGTGAGGACCTTAACGAAAGGGGAGGCGATCTTGGAAAAGAGGTCGATGGGACGAGCCACCCAGAGGGCGACCTTCTCTGAGTGCTTGAGGGCCAGGGACTTGGGCACCAATTCCCCCAGGACCAGAGTGAAGTAGGTGATCACCAGGACCACCAGGAGGAGGGAGAGGAACTCGCTGGCCGAGCTGATCTGCCGCAGGGGGGTCCGCTCCAGGAGAGGCTTGAGCAATTCGATGGCAACGGCCCCGCCAATGGCTGAGGCCAAAGAGCCGATCAGGGTGATGCCCAACTGAACCGCAGCCAGGTAGCGGTCTGGGTCATTCTGTAGCTGATAAACCAACCTGCCTGCTTCATCTCCCGTCTCCGCCTTGTGCCGCATCCGGCTCCTCCGAGCAGAGAGCAGGGAAATCTCTGCGGCCGAAAAAAACCCATTGGCCAAGATCAGCAGGAAGATAAAGAGGGCCTCGAATGCGACATCTCGAATCGTCATACCCCACCACTCCTCCGGGGAGCCATCATAGGCCCTTGGCCGATGGATAGCCCTTGATCTTCATGCGCCTTCTCTCCCGGTAAGCCTTGGTGAGATAGAGGGCAGCCAGATAAAAGCCCCCCGCAGCCAGGAGAGAGAGGAGGATGTTTCCCAAAAGGTAGACATGGAGCCCAGTCCCCAAGCCCTTAAGCAGAAGGGCCCACCCCTCCCTGGTGGTGAGATCGATTAAGCTGAGGTTGGCGGAGAAGGCCTGGAACATTCGCAGGGTGCGATGCCAGTCCCGATTGGCCAGGAAGGCCCCCAGCACCGAGCTCGTCGTCCAAAAGAAAGGCGCGGTAAAAGGGTTCATAATGAAGCTACCCAGGATCGCCGCGGCCTTATTGAATTTGAAGAGGATCGCCAGGGCCAAGGCGATGATAATCCCCAGGCCAAAGGTGGGGAATATCCCCAGGAAGACCCCTACCGCCAAGCCCCAGGCCACCTTGTGCGGGGAATCGTTGATCCGCACTAGCCGGATGTAGCTGTATCTCAGCCAGCGAGAGATACGGGAACGGAGGGCCGAGGCACTCCCCCGTTTTGTCGTCCTGTCAGCGGAGGAAGAACACATAGGTTAGGTAGGAGATGTAAAAGAGGCCCCCCACCAGGAGGACCTGGGAGGGGAGCTTCTTCTTGGTCAACATGGTGGCCAATACGATGACGGAAGAGGCCAGGGCGAAGCTGAGGTTCAGCATCTCGGTATGGCCCAGTTTCCATTCAGTAAAGAAAAGGCCAATCGACACCGGGATCATCGATTGGAAGACCATGGCCCCGGTGACATTGGCCAGGGCCAGGGTGTCCTGCCGCCTGATCGTCCAGGTAATGGAGTTGTATTTCTCCGGGAGCTCGGTGGCAATGGGCGCGATGAGCAGGGACATGATGAGGAGGGAGAAACCCAGCGACGCGGAGATGCCGGAGATGGCCCCCACAAAGATCTTCGCCCCCAGGATGATTCCGACCAACCCGGTCAACAACTGCAGGGCGATACAAATTTCATTGCAGGGCATGCGCAGGAACTTGCCGAAATAGAAGAGTTCGCAGTATTCCTCCCCCTCCTGCCCTTCGTGTTTGAGCGAGACCTTGACATAGAAGGCGTAGAGGAGCAGTAGGATCACGCCGGCTACGTAGTTGAGGGTGCGGTTTCCGATGAGGGAGACGATGAAGACGAAGGAGATGATGGGGACAAAGAACTTCAACTCAAAGGTCATGGCCTTCAAATCCACATCCATCGTCAGGCTTTTGCGTCTGCCCGTCCAGTTCAGGATCTGCATGGTGAGGCCTAAGAGGAAAAAGGCGAGGGTGCAGAGCATGAAGGGGGCCCCTAAGATGGCGCCGATTCCGATCTCCTCCCCTTCATGTCCCTTGCCGAAGATCAGGGCCAAAATGGGGATCATGGTCTCCGGCATGGCGGTGCCTACTGCTGCCAGAAGGGAGCCGGCAGCGGCATGGGACATCCCAAACTTGTTTCCTACATGCTCCACGGCATTGGCGAAGAGCTCACAGCTCAACAAGATAATGGCCATCGAAAACAGCAACTCTACCACCAGAATGAACATTCAGACCCCCCCCCTTTTTGATTTTGCGAACCACCCCCCCCAGTTGGCCTCTGCCAACCATGCCTTACATCTCTCGAAATGAGGAAACCGCCAAAATCCTGCGAAAACCTCGCAAGTGCTCCTATAGGGTTTTGCCAGGGACCCCTGGCCCTCCTAAGCGCTAAGCGCCCTTCAGGCGATTAAGGTCCCGGTCACGGCCGATGATGACCAGGATATCTCCTTGGTCGATGACCTCGTTGGGCCCTGGGTTCATGATCGTCTCCTCTCCCTTCTTGCGGATGGCAACGATGGTGACGCCGAATTTAGAGCGCACGCCTAGCGCCCTGATGGTCTTTCCCGCGAAGTTGCCGGGGCATACCAGCTCCAGGATGCTGCATCCCTTGGAGACCTCCAGGTGTTCGAGGATATTGGGAGAGATCAGGCCCTCGGCAATACGTTTTCCCATATCCCGTTCCGGGAATACCAGCCGATCCGCCCCGGTCTTTTGTAGGATGCGACCATGGAGGGGAGTGATCGCCTTGGCGATGATCTCCTTCACCCCCATCTCTTTCAACAGGAGGGTGACCATGACGGCTGCCTCCATGTTCTGCCCCAGGCTGACGATGACCACATCGACCTCGGGGATGCCTATGGCGCGCAGGGATTCCTCGTTGGTCGCATCAGCCTGGAAGGCATTGGTAGCAAAGCCCTTGGCCGCGGCCACCTTCTCGGGATCGGAGTCAATGCAGAGGACTTGACAGCCCTGTTCCGCCAGGGTTTGGGCCACCGAGCATCCGAAATTTCCCAGCCCGATCACTGCAAATTGCCTGTTCTTCGTAGATATCCCCCCTTATCCCACTAGGATCTTTTCTTCTACATAATGGAACTGGGCCTCCCTCGCCTGAGAGAGGACGGCTGCCCCCACGGTAATCGGCCCCACCCTGCCCGCGTACATGGTCAAGATAATGAGCAGCTTGCCCCACGAGGAGAAGATGGCGGAAAGGCTGCAGGGCGAGCCGGGCACCCCCACCGAGAGGCCGACGGTTCCAAAGGCCGAGACCTCCTCGAAGAGGAGAGCAAGCAAGGGTTGCCTTTCGATGACCAACAGGAGAATGACGACGATCAGGACGAGGAAAAGGGAAAGCAGCATCAGGACGAAGGCCTTGTTGATACTTTCTGGGGCAACGCGGCGATGAAAGAGATTGACATCCTTCTGTCCGCGGAGGGCCGACCAGGTAGCGCCAAGCAGGATTCCCACGGTGGTGGTTTTGATCCCCCCTCCCGTCCCCCCCGGGGAGGCCCCTACAAACATCAAGAAAACGGTAAAAAAGAGACAGGCCGGGGTCATGGCCCCCACGCGAAGGGTATTGTAGCCGGCAGTGCGCGGGGTGACCGCATGGAAATAGGAGGCCAATACCTTGGTGGAGAGGGGCAAGGGTCCCAGGGTCTGGGCGTTTCCGCTCTCGAAGAGATAGATCAGGGTCGTCCCGGCAAGGATGAGCAGGGCGGTCACGCTGAGGGCCAGCTTGGTATGCAGGGAGAGATGGAGGCCATTTCTGGGCCCCCGGACATGCTGATATAGGTCGGAGATCACCAGAAATCCAATGCCCCCTAGGATGATATTGGAGGTAATGACCAGGTTCACTAGGGGGTCAGCCACATAGGACTCCAGGTTGGTGGAGAAGAGGCTGAAGCCGGCGTTGCAGAAGGCGGAGATGGAATGGAATAACCCCAGGAAGAGGGCGCGAGGAAGGGGGTATTCTGCGAGGAAGCGGAGTGCCAGGAGGATAGCTCCTATAACCTCCACCCCGAAGGTCACCCACAGAATGCGTTTCACAAACCGAACCAGGCCCTGCATGGTCAATTGGTTCAGGGCCTCCTGCAACACGATCCTCTCGCGGAGGGAAATGCGACGGCCCACAGCCAAGGCGATCATGGTCGCCATGGTCATATAGCCCAGGCCGCCGATCTGGATCAAGAGGAGGATGATCACCTGTCCTATGGTAGAAAAAAACCCCGGGGTATCCAGGACGATGAGTCCGGTCACGCAGACGGCTGAGGTGGAGGTGTAGAGGGCATCGACAAAAGGAGTTCCCTTCCCGGAGGCAGTAGAGATGGGGAGGCAAAGGAGAATTGCCCCAATCAGGATAACCGCTGCAAAGCCGATGGCTAATGCCTGGGCAGGGGTAGCGCGCCGCTTGAAATATGAATTCGCCATGAAATGGACCCGAATCCCAAAAAAGAAGGAGAGATCGAACCCGCTCTCCCCTCCTTGAGAAATCGGCCTTCCTCTCTTTCGGGCAGCGAAGTCAGGGGAGGGCGGAGGATTTGACAGATCCCGCCGCCGTGGTCGACTCGACCCCCTCCCCTGGTTCGAAGAGCCAGTCCGTTATATCTGGAAGGCCTTGAATTGTCAAGTCTCAACTGTCTTTGCCCCTTTCATTCTCTCTCGCGGTCCCTCTCGCCTGGCTCCCCGCCATGGGGCGAGATCTGAAGAGGAGGGGAGAGGACAAGAGGAGGAGAGGGGTTAGGTGGCGAGGAGGCACGGGGGCGAGGCACCTGATCTGGGGCGCCGGACTCCTTCAGACGGATTGCAGGGGATATCTGCCGAAGCTCAGCCCGGCCCGGAACATGGCCGCCACATTCTCGGGTGGCACATCGGGCTGGAGATTGTGAACCGAGGCGATCATGTAGCCTCCCCCCGGGCCCAACTCCCGAATCCGTCTCCTCACCTCTTCCTCCACCTCCTGGACAGAGCCGTGGGGCAGGACATGCTGGGTGTCGATGGCGCCGGAGAAGGTCAGCCGATCCCCGAACTCTCGCTTCAGGCGCGCCGGCTCCATATCCTTGGCCGAGACCTGGACCGGATTGAGGATGTCCACCCCCATCTCAATGAGGTCTGGAAGCAGGGGATAGACATTCCCGCAGGAATGGAACATCAGGGCGGCATCGGTGTGCTCTTTGATGAAGGAGAAATACTCCCGGTGATAGGGCTTGATCATCTCCCGATAGAGGGCAGGGGAAACGAAGGGCTGGCCCTGGGTCCCGAGATCATCCCCAATCCGCACAATGTCCAGATACCTGCCGGCCTGCTTCAGGAACTCGCCATACTTTGCCTTCTGCAGGTCAGTGACCTTGCGCAATAGGGCATGGGCGAAGGGCTTGTCTGCCACCAGGTCCATCAGGAATTGATCCAGGCCCCGCAGATACCAGCTTAGCTCGAAGATGTTGACCGGGCCGCCCGGGGTGCCCACCACCGCATAATCGGTGTTTTCGTGTAAGAGCTTGGCCTCCTCCTCCACGCCCGCGGCCCGCCCGGAATCCAGGGGATCGGGAAAGGGATAGGACTCCAGATCCGCCAGTGTGGCCTCCCTGAGTGGGGAGGCGACGATATCATAATAGAGCCCTCCCGGGGGACGGCGAAACTTGACCCCCCACTCATCCACAAAGGTCCCGTCCGGGCCATAGCCGCCCCTAACTTTAGAGGGTCCCTTGCCCATCACCGGGCGGAGGTCGATCTGGAATTCCCGGAGGATGGCCTCCTCCACCAGGACCAGCTGAAACATCACCGAGATGAGGCGCCTCTCCCCTCTTTTGATCCCCAAATATCCCTTCAGTTGCTCGTGGGCACCATCCACCATGGTAGTGCTGGTCGTCGTTCCCAGATCCAAGGGGACTCGATCTGGCTCCTGGCGGCGGATGGCCCGCCGAACCCGCTCTCTGGGCGTCAACTCTGCCATTCCCTCCTTCCCTTCTCTATCGGCTTATCTTCTCAGGATTAACTCACTCGCTTCGGGGTCGATGGTATATCGGAAACGGTTGAGAAAGCTTAGGCCCAAGAGCCCGTCTACGCCGCCCTGCCCTGGCAAGTCGTGGACGAGCGCCTCAATCCCCTTCTCCTCAAAATCCCCGATCGCAACAGAAGGGAGAAAGACCAGGGGGGCCTTCAGGGTTCCTGAAGCGGTCTGGACCGTCACCCAAAGACCGTCCGACCTCTGGAGCAACCTCATCTCCTCCGCCAGATGAACGGAAACGCTGCAATAGGTCGCCCCCGTATCCAACAAGAAGGTGACCTCACCTCTTCCCGCAATTCGCCCCCGCACCAGGAGAGCGTTCCCCTGGCGGATGAAGGGCACTGCGGTGATCTGGGAAGTGGGGGAGAGGGCAGCGGTTCCGGGAAGGATGAATGCCAGGGACTGAACCCGATCCGATTTGACCAGGAGCGCGCGGTTGATGGTCGGGAAGCCCCTTTTGCTGATCTCGATCTTATAGAAGCCGGCGGGGATATTTTGGAAGAGGAAATGCCCGGTGCGGTCCGTCTCCGTCGAGGCGACCCCCTCGATTTCCACTTTGGCTCCCTCCAGTCGGATCCCATTCTGGGAGGAAACGGTTCCTTTGACGACGCCTCCTCCCGCCTCGGCAAAGAAGGGAGCCGACAGAGAGAGGAGAACGAGCAGAACGGAAAAGAGGATCGGGGCGACTCTCATCTTGATAAGGCAGGCCTCTATTTCCCGAGGAGGCGGGCCGCCTCCCGGGCAAAATAGGTGATGATCAAGTCTGCCCCCGCCCGCTTGATGCTGGTGAGGGTTTCCATCATCACCTTCTCTTCCTCCAGCCACCCCAGCCTAGATGCGGCCTTGATCATAGCAAATTCCCCACTCACACTGTAGGCGGCCATGGGGACCCCGAATTCCTGTCTGGCCCTCCAGAGGACATCGAGATAAGAGAGCGCTGGTTTTATCATAATGATGTCGGCCCCCTCCTCCAGATCGAGGGCGACCTCCCGCATGGCCTCGTCGGTATTGGCGGGGTCCATCTGGTAGGATTTTCGGTCTCCGAATTGGGGGGCCGACTCGGCCGCCTCCCGGAAGGGCCCGTAGAAGCTGGAGGCATACTTGGCGGCGTAGGACATGATCGGTGTCTCTTGAAACCCCGACTCATCCAACGCCTCGCGGATGGCAGAGACCCTTCCATCCATCATATCGGAAGGGGCCACGAGGTCGGAGCCTGCCTCGACCTGGGAGACGGCCGTCTTGGCCAAGAGCTCGAGGGTCGGATCGTTCCTGAGCCGCCCTCCTTCGATGACCCCACAGTGTCCGTGGCTGGTGTATCCACAGAGGCAGACATCGGTGATGACCAAAAGATCAGAGATCTCCCTCTTGACTGCCCTCACCGCTTCTTGAACGATGCCATGGGGGTCATAGGCCTCGGAGCCGACGGCGTCCTTGGTGGCGGGGATGCCGAAAAGGAGGATGGCAGGGATGCCCAGCCTCTCTACCTCCTTGGCCTCTTTCACCAGTTCGTCCACGGAGAGATGAAAGTTCCCCGGCATGGAGGAAATCTCGCGGCGCTGTCCCTTTCCGTGAACCACGAAGAGGGGGTAGATGAGATCCTTCACCGAGAGCTCGGTCTCGCGAACCATGGAGCGCAGCGCCTCTTTTTCCCGTAAGCGCCTCGGCCGATAGATGGGGTAATGCATAGGTCCTCCTTGGAAGATCTCTCCTGCCTCTTTGGCAGTGAGGACGAATAGGGACTGACGATTCTTCAACCCTGCGGATTCTCTCCCCTGGCCCCCCTCTCCTGGATCTCCTCTTCACTCAGATAGCAGGCGGGATCCTCCGCCCAGAGGTCATGAAAGATCGCCTCCGCCCTTACCCGGAAGTTGCCATTGCAGAGATCGAAGAAATGGCAGCGACTGCATTTCCCTTTCACCAGGCCCTTGCGATCTTTGAGTCCCCGGAGGAGGGGGTCAGAGGTGTCCTGCCAAATGACGGAAAATGGCCTCTGTCGAACATTTCCCAGGGAATAGTGTTGCCAGAACTGATCAGCGTGCACATCGCCCTTATGGCCAATGTTGCCGATGCCCACTCCGGAGCTGTTGCCCCCGTTCCAGCGCAACAGCTCCCGGATCTCATTGGCCCTCTCCGGATGGGTTTCCCGCTCCTTAAGATAGAGATACACCCCATCGGTATGATTATCTACGGTCAGGATTTCCAGATTCAGGCCGCGTCGGCAGAAGTCCAGCGTCCGGGAGAAGATCAGGTCGATCAAGGCCCGCTTCTGGGGAAGAGAGATGTCCTGGTCAGAAAGCCCCTTGCCCCTGCCCGTGTAGACCAGGTGGTAGAAGCAGGCCCGCGGAATCCCTTCCGCCTCCAGAAGGTCGAGGATGCTGTCCACCTCCTGGAAGTTGTACCGGCAGATGGTGAACCGCAGGCCGACCTTGATCCCTTCCTGGCGGCATGCGCGAATTCCGGAGAGGGCCTCCTGAAATGCGCCCCGATAACCCCGAAAGCGGTCGTTGGTCTCCTCCAGGCCATCCAGGCTCACGCCCACATAGGAAAAGCCGGCCTCTTTGATCCTTCTCGCTGCCTGGCCATCGATCAGGGTCCCATTGGTGGAGATCACTGCGCGGATCCCCAGGGAGGAGGCATAATGGCCGACTTCGAAGAGATCCGCTCGCAGCAATGGCTCTCCGCCGGAGAAGAGGAGGACCGGGACCCCGAAGCGCGCCAGATCGTCGATGATCGAGCGGGCCTCCTGGGTGGTTAGCTCCTGAGGGTCCGCCCTGGTCGTGGCATCCGCGTAGCAGTGGAGACAGCTCAGATTGCAACGCGAGGTCATATTCCAGACCACCACGGGCCGCTTGTCCTTGGAGAACCTCTGTAGATGGGAAGGAAGGCGGGAAGACTCACGACCGTAGCGCAGGACCTCCCCTGGGGTGGCCTTCCCGCATAAGAGCCGAGTGATGTCGATCATAACCGGATTATTTCACCCCACTGATGGTCCGAAGGTCAAAGCTGAATCGGAAGTCGTTCTGGTCCGGCCTTCGAATATAGCCGAAGGTAACGGACCAGCAGGGGCCGAAGTAGGTGACCATGATCTTGTTCTCCAAGAAGGTGGAGCGCTCGAAATTATAGCGGGTGTAATAGCTCAGGGCGGCCCACTCCCCCAGCTTGAGGTCGCATCTCCCATGGAAGGCATTGACTTTGAGCTCGGGGGCGTAGTGATACCCGGTGGTCAGGCTCACATTGTGGGGGAGCTGCAATCCCAGGTAGGGATCGAGGGTATCGATATGATTCCCTCCAGGGTCGTAGTTGGCGTCCAGGGCCAGGTTCAGGAACTTGACCGGGTTCAGGCCGAGGTGGGCGTTGATGTCGGAAAATCGCCTCTCCGAGAAGCGAAGGCCCAAGCCCGATCGCAGTTCATTGTAGGCGACCCCCAGCTCCGGATTAGGGTAGCCTTGGTGAGGTCCATGGATGTTGTAGCTCTGGGAGAGGCGTAGGATGAAAATCTCTTGGATACGGCTGCCTTCCCCCTCTCTAAACTTGGCCCAGAGGCGATTGGTCAGGGAATAGGTAATGCCGTTCTGGGGACTGAGGAAGTCCAATTCGTCGTTGTGCCGCAGATCTGACTGATCCACCTCTGGGATGTATTCATAGGCGACCATCGGTTCGATGATATGATGGATTCCTTTCAGGGTCTCTCCTCCTGCCTCGAAAGTCCGGGAGAGATGAGAATCCAGCCGGGCCTGTAGCTGATAGACCTCGCGGCCGAACGCCCGATCTTCCTCCCGGTCCCGGGTATAAAGGGTCTCGCGGAAGGCGACGAGAGGGGTGAGGCTGGCAACCCCCCCCAGGCTCAGGGGAAGGGTCAGACGAGGATACAAATCGAAACGACCCAAGTTCAATACCCTTCCGCTCTCGCCCTTGGAACCGAAACCACTTTCGAAATAAGCCGCAGAGGAGTTGAGGTGAAAATAGAGGGGGATGCTCTCCCAAGGCTGGCGGAAGGAGAGAAAGCGCAATTCCGGTAGCCGATAGAGGTAGTCGGGTTGGCGGAGGTCTTTGGCATAATGGCCCCAGAGCATGAGGGATTCATTGCTCCAGTTCTGCGTCACATATCCTTCCGAGGTCTGGAGGCGTTGGGAGCGAACCTCGGTATCGGGATTGTAGATCCGCTGATAATTCCTCGTGTTCTGCAGGTTGAGGTTTAGCTTGGCATTGAGGTCGGGTTGGATCTCCTGCTGATGGCGATAGGTGACCTTCCAGCGGTTCTCCTTCCGAAGCCGATCATAAGTATAGGTGCCATCGAATTGCCCCCGGGCCTTTGGCGAGAGGATGTAGCGATACTCGAGTCCCTCCTCGAGGCCCCGCTTGCTGCGATAATTGAGGGAGAAGGTAGCGTCCTGCGAGGGGCTGATGGCCCAAAAATAGGCGTTCTTGAGGATAAACCCCTCTCTGGTGCTGTAACCTGTCTGGGGGATCAGGAATCCGGACTGGCGTTCTCCGGCTGGGACAGCGAGGAGGGGGGAATAAAGAAGGGGAATTCCCTTCACCCAGAATGAGGCGCCTTTGGCCACTGCGGTGGCGTCGAGGTGGATCGTCGCCTTCTGGGCCCGGATCTCCCAATCGGGCGAGCCCTCCCCCTCGCGGGGGCAAGGGGTGACAGTGGCTTGAGAGAGATAATAGGTATTTTCATCTTGCCTCTTGATCTCCATCCCCGTCACCCAGAGGGTAGGTGACAGGAAGCCGTTCCCCTGATATAGGGTCCCTTGACCCGTCCCGGAATTATATTCCAGGCGGGTCCCCTCCAGGCGACTCTTCCCGTCCGTAAGGAAGACCGCGCCCTCGGCCAGCACCTCCTCAGTTTCCCGCTCGTACCTCACCCGATCAGCCCGGATCCAGAATTCGCCGTAAGAGATGTTGACATTCCCGGTCGCCTCGATGATCCGGCCCCCCTCTAAGAAATCCAGGCGATCGGCCTCAATGCGCCCCTTCCCCTCTTCCTTTTCCGACTTCGAGGGTTGAAGGAAGGTCTGTCCCTCAGCCCCGCCCGATAAAGGCAGGAGCGGGGAGAGCAGGAGGCAGGCGATAATCAAGATGAAGATCGGTCTCAGTTTGATCAATGGGGCAGACCAGGAAGTCAGGCTTGGCCTTCTGGCACGGGGAAGGCCAGCGCCTCCACGAACTTGTCCTGAAAGTCAGAGCGGGAGGCCAACTCGATGAATCTCGCCCTGCGGGCGATCCGGGAGGCCTCCTCCCTTGCCACCCTGGAGAGCAAGGCCATTTTGGCCCCCTCCCCCGCGGCATTTCCCACCGGGCGGATCTTCTCCAAAGGATAGGGCGGAAGCAGGCCGATGGCCTGAGCATTGGCCGGGTCGAGGTAATTGCCGAAGGCCCCGGCCAGGAAGATCGTCTCCACCTGGGAAGGGCCGATATGAAGCTCATCCATTAGGATATTGATCCCGGCCCGGATTGCTCCCTTGGCCAGTTGCAGCTCCCGGACATCCCGTTGTGCCAGGCTGATCGCCGGCGAGCTATCGTCACCCTCGGTCAGAAAGAATCTCCACTCCCCGTCCGTCCGGCGCAGTCGGCTCCGGATCTTGGAGGGGACAGAAGCCGCCAGGGAGTCTGGCGACCGGAATCTCCCCCCGGGATCGATCAGGCCCAGGCGGAGGAGGAGGGCCACCAGATCGACCAGGCCAGATCCGCAGAGACCCTGGGGGGGGACCTCTCCCACCACCCTCCAGCGGATATCCCCCTCCCCTGCATAGACCTGACTGACGGCCCCGGGCTCGGCCCTCATGCCGCAGCTGATCTGGGCTCCCTCGAAGGCAGGGCCGGCGGCCGCCGAAGAGACCAGGATCTGCTGGCGGGACCCCAAGGCGATCTCCCCATTGGTGCCGATATCGATTTCCAGGGCAATCCCTTCCCGCTCATGGAGTCTGGTGGAGAGGAGGCCGCCGACGATATCCGAACCCACATACCCCGCGATGTTGGGGAGCAAAAAGACAGGCGCCCGTGGGTAGATCTCGAGGCCCAGGTCCAGGGCCCGCACCTCCAGGGGGTCTGTCATGACCGGGTTGTAGGGGAGGTGCCCCATGCCGGAGGGGTCCAGGCCGAGGAGGAGATGGTGCATGGTAGTATTCCCCACCACCGAGAGGGCATAGATGCGATCTTGGGGGATGCGCGCCGACGCAGCGGCCTTCCCAATGAGGGCGTTGAGGGCATGAAGGATCTTTCCCTGGAGGAGCTGGAGGCCGGAGGGATCGGTGCTGGCCAGGCTGATCCGGGAGATGACATCGGCGCCGAAGGCGGCCTGGGGGTTGAGCTGGGAGGAGAGGGCCACTTGTTTTCCCTCCACCAGATCCAGCAGGTATCCCACCACGGAGGTGGTTCCGATGTCGAAGGCCATCCCATAGAGCTGGCCAGTGGTATCCCCCGGCTCGATTCCCAAGAGGCGAGATCCGGCCAGGACGGCGGTCCAGGCCTCCCAGGCCCAGATCTTGTCCCCCAACTGCTGCAGGGTGTGCCAGTCTGCCTGGGGATCCTCGATGCCCCTCTGCTGCAAGGCCTTTCGCAGGATCTCCCAGGTGGAGGAGGAGGGTATCCGTAGATCTTCTGGCCGAACGAGGTTCCATTTGTAGATCCCGGGATCCACGGCGGCAAAGGAGAGGGCTCCCCCCGCCAAGGCCTTTTCCACCTTGCCCGGCTCGACCTGCAGGATCTCCACCTCCAGATCCCCCCAGGACTCCACCTGACAGGCGAGCCTCTCCCCGGGCTTCATCAGAGAGGATGCAAGGGATTTCTGTTCCAGAGGAGTGAGGGCCGAGGCCTCTCCCTTGAGCCTCACCCGGCATTTTCCGCAGGTCCCCCTCCCTCCGCAATAGGAATTGATGGGGATGGAGTACCGCTGGGCCAGATGCATCAGATTGATGCCCGGCTCCGCCTCAAATAAGAGATCGAGGGGATAGAAGTGGACCTTAATCAAGTACCACCCGATATTTGGAGAGGATCTCCTCCCGTACCTCCACCCCCAGGCCCGGCGCGGTGGGAACCTTGACCCATCCCCCCTCCGGCAGGATGGGCTCCACGGCCAATTCTTCGCGGATGGGGTGGGGGGTTCGATCGAACTCCAGGGCCGGCACCTGCACAAAGGGAAGGGCATTGCGGCAGGAGGGGGTTTCGGGTAGGACGGCCAAGAGATGGAGTGCGGCGGCTATCGCGATGGGGGTGCCCCAGACATGGGGGAAATACGGGATTCCCCAGGCACTGGCCAGGGCTGCTATCTTCTTGGCCTCGGAGAGGCCACCGGCCTTGCAGGTGTCGGGCTGGAGGATGTCTACTGCCCGGCGGGAGATGAGTTCCCGGAAGCCGAACCGCGTGTATTCGCACTCTCCCCCGGCGATGGGAATATTCAGGGCCTCCTTCACCTCCAGGTACCCTTGCAGGTCCTCCGGTATCACCGGCTCCTCGAACCAGAAGACCTGATATTTCTCCAGTTCCCTTCCCACCTGGATGGCAGTCACCGCATTGTAGGCGTGGTTGGCATCCACCATGAGCAGGACCCGGGGTCCGATCGCCTCGCGGACTGCCCGCACATTCTCCAGATCCTCAGCCGGGGACAATCCCCCGATCTTCATCTTGATCGCGGGAAACCCCGCCTTCAGATAGCCCAAGGCTTCCTGGACCAGTTCCTGGGTGAGGTGGGGGGTTTTCTTGTAATAGAGGCCGGTGGCGTAGGCCATGACCCGACCTCGCATCTGCCCGCCCAAGAGCTTGTGGACCGGCAGATTGAGGGCCTTGCCCATCAGGTCCCAGAGGGCGATGTCGATGCCGCTGATGGCCTCCACGGGGAGTCCCTTTTGGCCATAATCTCTCGTCTTGGCGTACATCTTCTCCCACAGGACCTCCCGGTCCAAGGGGTCCTGCCCGATGATCAAGGGCTTCAGGATCTGAGAGATGATGGCGGCGATGGGCCCGCTGCCAGGGGCCCCTGCCTCACCCCATCCGGTGATCCCCTCGTCCGTGTCGATCTGCACCAGAAGGGCTGACCGGTGCTCGGCCCAGTCTAGGGACCAACCAAAAGGCTGGTCCAATTTCGCCTGGAGGTAATGGGTCTTTATCTCCGTGATCTTCAACTCTTCCTCCTCATCCGCGCCACCTTGACGAATGCAAAATAGGGATCCCCGTAGGGGGACGCCTGGGACCCGAAGGGCAACGCCCTCCCCAATTGAGAAGGGCCCTGGTTGAGGGGTAGAGAGGCCATAGGCCAAGAGGAGGGCACCATGGGTTTCGCCAATGGGTCAAGGCCGGTTCAACCAAGGGCCCAGGGCTAATATTTCCCGAACTCCTTCGCCGCCTCGAACATGGCGACGATATTCTCCGGGGGGACCTCCGGCTGCAGGTTGTGGACGGAGTTGAGCACATAGCCGCCGCCCGGGGCCAGGTCCTCGATCCTCCTCTTCACCTCAGCCCTCACCTCCTCCGGCGTGCCGAAGGGCAGGACCTTGTGGGTGTCAATTGCCCCCCAGAAGCCCATGCGCTCTCCGAATTCCCGCTTGAGGCGTTTGGTGTCCATATCCTTGGCCGACACCTGAACCGGATTGAGGCAATCCACCCCAATCTCGATCAGGTCCTCCATCAGGGGATAAACCGAGCCGCAGGAGTGGAAGAGGAGAGGGACCTTGGCCTTGAGGCGGGCAAAGAGTTGTCCGTGCCGCGGCTTGATCATCTTGCGATAGAGGTTTGGGGACATCATCGGCCCGTTCTGGAAGGCCACATCGTCCCCATAAAAGATGAGATCGATGTGGCCGCCCGCCGCCTCGATCATGCGCTCTGCGATGAGGGTGTAGACCTCCAGCACCCGGTCCATGAGGGCCTCGGCGAAGGTGGGGTTCAAAATGAGGTCGGTGAGCCAGGCCTCATACCCTCGCAGGAATTGGCTGTGGTGGACGATCCCGACCGGGAAATTGAGGATGACGGCGTAATCCGTCTCCTGGTGGAGCCTGCGGGTCTCCTCTGCAATCCCCTCCACGAATCCCGGGTCATAGGGATCGGGCCAACGATGCCTCTTGATGTCCTCCAGGGTGGGATCGCCGGCAAGGGGGGATCCGCTCACATAGAAATGGCCTCCCTCCGGGGGCCGACTCCGAATCACGCCCCATTCGTCCTGGTAGGATCCGTCCGGGAAGATCTTGTCCACCCAGCCCGCAGGCCCCCGCGGCTGGATGCCCCGGGTATCGATTTCGAAGCGCTGCAGGACTTCCTCGTGGGGCTGAGCGGTCTGACTGCGCTTGCTCATCTCGATGGTTTCTTTCTGGATCCCCAGGTATCTCTTGAGCCGCTCGTAGCCTTCGAGAGTGATGGTGCTGGCAAAGGTGCCGGCCAGATCGAGGGGCACCCGATCCGGCTGCTTATGTTTGAGGGCGGTCACGACCCTTTCGCGATGGGTCATCCTCAATCCTCCATAAGGGCTTCAGACTACGAGTCCACCAGATACTGCAAGGTGCCGCAGGGAAAGATGCCCACCTGGGAGCCAGCAGGATAGTGCCGTTGCAGCTCTGCGAGCAGGGAGGGCCAATCCTTGAAGAGCTGCACCTCCTCCGCATAGTAGTCCCGCAGGTCGGGGAGGGTGGCATTGGGAGAGAAGAAATAGACCCTCCGGTCCTTGAAGATGTTCGCCACATGTCCTCTCTCATTGACCTTTATGTAGAGCCGCATCCCCCGCATCATAAGGCCATGGAACCCGCGTCCTTCAGAGCAGGCGCTGGAGATGATCACCGCCCCTCCCTTGCGCACCAGATCTCGATATCCGGTCCTCCAGACATTAAAGGCGTTGACCGCCTGCAGAAACTCCGAATCCTTGGGCCAGGCGTTGAAGACCCCGATGTCTAGCAACGGGGGCGCGGGGGTGGCATAGACCTTCGTGGCCAGCTGCACTGCGGCCCGGTGGGCGGAAACGAGGTCTCCGGCAAAGATACCCGCGGTCTGGGCCAGGGAGTTGCCCACCACATTGATAGAGAACTCCAGCCCCACTTTTCGGGCCACATCCTCGATCTCTGCTCGCACCTCGTTGCCATCGACGAAGCCGATCCCTCCACTAACACCTCTGACCCCCGGGCGGTGATTCTGCTCCAGGGTGTCGATGCCTCCCAGGCCGGGGAGGATGATCTTGCCCCCGCCCCCAAAGCCAGCCAGGGGGTGGGGGGTGATGAAACTGAGGCCGATCTTGAGGTCGGCCTCCCCAAAGAAGCGGTTGACATGGATGTCGGTGCCGCGGCTCGACTGGCCGAGGTAGAGGAGGTATTCGTAGGGATGATGGTTGTAGATGGCCATGGTCTCCACGATCTCCTCCCCCAGCTTCTTGACCATGTCCTTCTTGTCCATCGTGCGGTGGGCCCCCAGGGCGATGACGATGGTCACCTCCTTGCGGGAGAGCCCGGCGGCCTCCAGGTGGCGGAGCAGGATGGGTAGGATGCGGTAGGTCTGGGTGGGGCGGGTCAGGTCATCCACCGCGATCGCCGCGTTTTTTCGGCCCCGGGCGAGCTCGGCCAGGGGCTTGGTTCCAATCGGATGTCGGAAGGCCTCCTCAATCTGCTCATCCGGGACATCCGGGCCATCCTCCATGGAGGATTTGATGACTTTCCATTCGTCGGGGAAGGTGAATTCGAAGGGAGTATTCCCATACCAGGACCCCCAAGGCACACTCTCTCGTTGCATGAAAGGCTCCTCTCAGCTTTCCTTATCTCTTTGATCCACGCACATTCTGGAGGGCGATTTCTAAGCTGCGATCCCGATCACCTCTTTGGCCTTCTCCACGGCGCTCGCGGCGTCCGGGGAGTAGCCGGTGGCTCCGATCTCGTCCGCATACTTCTGGGTCACCGGCGCGCCCCCGATCAGGGTCTTGATCTTGTCACCGAGGCCGGCCACCCGAAGGGCCTCCACGGTGTTCTTCATGGACAGCATGGTGGTGGTGAGCAGGGCAGACATCCCAATGACCTGGGCGTTATTATCGACAGCGGCGCTGACGAATTTCTCGGGCGGGACATCGATCCCCAAATCGACGACCTTAAACCCGGCGCCCTCCAGCATCATAGCGACCAGGTTCTTGCCGATGTCGTGGAGGTCTCCCTTCACCGTGCCGACGACCACCGTTCCGATCTGTTTTACCCCGGCCTCGGCAAGGAGGGGCTTCAGAATATTCAGGCCACCCTGCATAGCCCGGGCAGCCACCAGCACCTCCGGGACATAGAATTCGTTGGCCTTGAATTTCTTCCCCACTACATCCATTCCGGGGATGAGGGCCTTGTTCATGATCTCCTGGGGAGATGTCCCCTCAGACAAGGCCTTGTTGACCAGATCCACCACGACTGGGGCCTTTCCGTTGATCAATGCCTCCGAGATCTCTACCAGATTCACCATGGTCGACTCTCCTTTCTGATGTATAATGCCAAGACGAAAGTCCGCAGGGTGGGCGATTTGCTCACCCACGATTCCCTCTTCGTCCCTGTCCTATCCCCTTCCGCAGATAGCAATCAAAACCGAAACATGGCCTCGGTAACCTCAGCGCCTGGCTCCACCACCAGGAAATCGCGGCCCCACTTGCCCCTCACCAGGTTGTGCAGCAGCTCGATAGTGCCTGCAACCTCCTCCAAGCGAAGGCCAAAGAAGTCCGCCATCTCCTTGGCTTGCGAGCGGTAGCCGTTCAGATTGTAGGCGCTGGTGTCGATCAGGGCCACCCGGGTATAATTCTTGAGGAGTTCCTTGGCCACCCAGAGGGCGGTCTCCGGATCATACTTCTTGAGGTTCTCCTGGTATTGCTGATAGGGGTTTTTCCCGTGTTCGATCCAGCCCTTGGTGAGGTAATAGGTCCCGGGCTCGGCGGAGAAGTGTTCGAGATAGGCCTTGCGGGAGCCGAGAAGCAGGCTGATGCAGTCGTCCACTCGGGGGATGATCAACCACTTATCCGGGGAGCGAAGGCCGATCACCCCATTGGAGCATAGACCATACCCGAGGAGGATGACCTCCCCGTCCTTTGCCTGCGAAATGGCCTCTTGCAGCCTCTCCCGAAGGAGATCGGGGGTCCGGTGGAGTCCGTGTTCGAGGAAATGGCAGGGAAAGCCACGACGGTTGACCTTATGAACCTCATCGTCGATGGTCTCGCACGCTATAATGTTGACCTGGCCGACCCGGAGGGAAGGCTTCTTCTTTGTGCCCATGAAGGTGCCCAGCGAGCGCAATCCCCGCAGCGCGCTGCGGGGATTGCGAGCGAATGCCCCGATTGGAAATCTTCGCACTCGAAGACTCCCACAGCCTCTTGGGCTGGAATCTTCCATGTCAAGTCTCTTATCATAAAATATTCGCCAAGGCAATCCTTTTTTGCCCGGGGCCGAGGGGCAGGGCCCTCGCCCCTTCTGCCCCTCGGCGCCTTTTTCCCTTGACAAAAGCCCACCGGTGGTATATCAAAAAATGCCTAATTTGCTGAAGGGGGGTATCAACTTGACGCAAGTTACCACAACATATAGAATAGGGAGCCATGGGAGATCAGCAAGGCCCCGTGGCAGGAATCGATTATCCACGTAACTTCGATGAGTTCAACCGGTTCTTCATC
>Ga0315289_10004793_pt1 | contig 20141 bp, 15 predicted proteins | sample YL17G11_40_MG_FD_203452 | JGI IMG/M metagenome (GOLD analysis project Ga0315289, IMG submission 203452) | Sediment microbial communities from Yellowstone Lake, YNP, Wyoming, USA - YL17G11_40 | ecosystem: Environmental > Aquatic > Freshwater > Lake > Sediment | place: USA: Wyoming | collected... | reverse complement strand
CAGATCAGGTGACGCGCCTGAGGGTCCAACCCGGTCGTCGGCTCATCGAGGATCATGATACTGGGTTCGTTCAGCAAAGCGCGCGCGATCAATAAACGCCGCTTCATACCGCCGGAAAGCGAATCTATCTTATTATCGGCTCTTTCTTTAAGTTCTACAAACTCAAGATGCTCCATGATACGGGCTTTCGCAACCTTTTTCGGGATATCGAACAAAGCGGCAAAGAGCTCCAGGTTCTCATTGACCGTCAGATCCGGGTCTACATCATTCTCCTGCGGGACCACGCCCAAGAGCGCCCGGATACGGCGCTCATTAAGCGAGGCTCTCATCCCGAGGACCGAGACAGTGCCGCTGGTCGCTGGCGAAATACACTGGATAACCCGAACAGTAGTGGTCTTACCGGCGCCGTTGGGCCCGAGTATACCCAGACATTCACCGCGCTGGACAGTAAAAGAGATGCCAGCAACTGCCGTAAGGCCATTGAACTTCTTGACAAGGTCTTTGACCTCGATCACAGTTTTCTCGCTCATATTCTATTTCCTTTTATATGCATTCTATTTTACCAATTAATGCCCGACTTTTGCAGATTTTCCGGCCCCCTTTCTGCAATATCCCGCAATCCCGGTTTTCAAGGAGCAGGTCAGTTCAACGGAAAAAAGGAGAATCCTGCAGAAAAGTATCAGAACCATCCCGGTATTTCTCCAGGCAGTTTTGGGATGGGGGGATGGGTTAGCAGAGTGAGGGCACAGTTCTGCCCGATCCTGCGAGGGGAGGGATTTATTTCTTTATTTTCTTCTTATCTTTGTGTATCGTATTTGGAATAATTATCGGAATAAAGTTTGTCTCGAATTTTTAGCGGAGCCAAATTTTTCGTTTCGAACCAAATTCTTTAACGCTCGCCCGCCTCGCAGTACACGGCTCCCCGGGTAGGACTCACTTCATTAAATGAACTTGTCCTGAGCGGAGCCGAAGGAGTGTAAACTCACCTACAAAGCGATTTACCTCTAGTTTACTCAGCCCCGAAAATCGAGAATTGAAATTAGACCGCAATCGATTTTCGATTATCTAATATCGATTGCTCTAATTTCTTGCAAAGCAAGAAATTGGCTCCCCGGGTAGGACTCGCCTTCTTCACTTACCCTTAACTCCCCCGTTCATCAGGTTGGGCGCTCGCTTCTGCTCATCCTTCGGACTTCTTCAAACGACCTCGGCGTTCGCGCCCTTCGAGTCCTTCGCCTTAATCGCGAAAACAAGGTAAGGCTCAGGTGAATTACCGAGCCACCAAAAATCATTATAAAAATTTTGGGGTTGGGTAGAGGCAAATTTTTGCCTTTTTAAATAGAAAATAATATGAAATGCACGTAACAAGGATTTTTTATTTTTTGTTACCTATTTTTGATTTCGCTAAATATGCTTCTATGCTACTAGCTTCACTTGCATAACACTCGAAATCAGCCGCCTAACCGAAGCCCGTTAGGGCGCAGCTTAGGTCGGCTGGATTGAGCTGTTATAAGTTTATCTAGTGGTCTCCTTAATCTTGAAATCTTTTTTATATAACCAATAGAATCTCCAGCAATTATCAGGTGTTAAGAATTTAATTTTAATATAGTCTTTGTTTGGCAAATATGATATTGCTGCACCTAATGAGTAAGAGTATGTTTCCTTGTTTTGCACAAGATTCCTGATTTTCCCCCTATCTTTTTCTGATTCGTAATCTTTTTTTGCTTCTATAACAATTAAATTATTTCTATTTCCGCTCTTGCGTTCATGAACAATGATATCTGGACGTATATTACGGCCGTCAGCTGATTTTTTTTCACCTTGTTTATATTTATCATATTCAATATCTACATTATGTACGGTCAAGATTTTCTCGTTTAATAAAATATGTTCTAAATATTGCGCTAGCTTATGATTTATACATTCTTCTCTTGTCTTATTTTTTATGAGTTCGATATCGTTTTTAATTAACAATTTAAGTGCTTCAAAAACTGATTTTTGTAATTTATCCATTTTATTATCATATAACATCGGCATCAGCGGCCAGCCGAGCCCTCAAACGGGCGGGCATGGTCCGCTGGATGAAGTTGTCATGGGTTAATTTTATTAAGAATTAACTTTATTCAATATCTTTCAAAACAATTCTCCAGGTAGCTCCATCCATATTTCTAGGTAAAAGGTCTCCATTATCGGTTTCATAAATAAGTCGCAACCTACATTTTTTATATTCTCCATTATCTAAATAAACTTTTGCCTTCACTTCTGTTATTGCTGGTGCAACATCGTCAATACTTAAAAATTCAAATCTAATTACATCCCATTTATTATAAAGTTCTCTTAATTCTCCTGCGTATTTTTTAGGATTATCAATCCATAAAGACGAATATAAAGTAGACATATGACCAAAATTTTTTCTAAGCCATAGGTTAAAATACTCAAGAGCGGTATATTCAGGCAAAAACTTATCTAATGCCACACCTTCATTGATGTCTTTAATATACTGCTCTGAAATTCTACGAGCTTCCCATTCTTCCAATTTGTCTTTTATTTTTTTATTACTTTTTAGTCTGTCTAATAATTCTTCAAATCTCGGTGGTGTTGTTTCCTCAATAAATTTAACTTTTCTAGTTTTTTCCGTTGATTTTGAGCGTATCCAATCATGAACAATAAATAAAAAACACCAGGTTTTAGCTGCTACTTCATAATTATCGTAAGATAAATCTTTTCCATGCAAAATTCCGTGTCGGTATGGAAATGAAATTGGCTCAGTTGTTGTTTTCTTTCTTGACTTTTGAAATATTTCTTTCACGCTATTAATTCCATTATCAACAGAAGTAACGGCATCCCACACATTTAAATCAATACTTTCAGCATGAAAGCCTCTTTGAACGACATCACTAACAGCTCCATCAATAATCATAAGCAGTAATGGGATTGTGGAATAATATCTTTCAGCCTTATAGTCCGTTAAAGCAAATTCTATGAAACGATATCGATCTGTAAGTTCTTTACAAAATTTTAACCGAAAAATTTCTTTTTCAACATTTTCTGGGCTAAAATAATCTAGCAATAACTTTTGAGCTTCTTCTTTGCCATCTGATTCAAAACTTTCAACGGCTTTTTTTATGAAATCAAAATTAAGCGAATCATAAACAATCCAACCCTCATCTGAAAAATATTTGTTAAATTTTGTTACATATTTTCTGTGCTCATCAAGTTTCTTACATAAATCATCAAATTTTTCTTTCATTTCATCAAATTTTTTATTTTTTAATCCGAAAAAACAAAAAAAATTATATATTTTCAACAAAATTTTAAATCCAGTAATATTTTCACACAAATGTTTAACGGTTGGCAATTCATCAAAGTTCATAATAACCTTCTGAAATTTATTTTTTATTTATTCCCCATCTGACCTACGGAGCGGCTTGCCGCGGAGTAGGGTCAGGTGGAGTGAGTCGTTGTAGGTTGTAAATTTCTAAATAATTTGACCAAATTTTGTTGAACAATAAATTTAGATTTTATAAACCCCTGAACAATGGTATTTATTTCTGATAGTAATAAGAACTTTTCGGGCTCGTCGAATGTTTTAAGATTTTCCTTCATAATAATTAAATCATATTTTGAGTTATTCAGAACACTGATGGCAATGTAAGGAGCGCCTTCATGAATAAAGAAATTTCTATGCATATCTAAGTCAATAAACCATTCTGTTTGGAGATTAGCGTTTTCTAAGATTTCTTTAACAAATAAACCAGGATTTTTTGTGAGGGGCTTGCCGGCATGACTATATAATTCACGTACCAGATTACACATGAGTTCACAACAGGAATTCAATTCAAATAAAAGAGCGTCGATATCTATGAGAAGTTCGTATTTTAGATTATCGTCTATTTCATAAGCATAGCCACTTTTATCTTTTGAAGATTCATATTTAAGGCCAACATTTTTTATGGTTTTGTACAATTCAATACATTCATCATTTATTCTGCGAATCAACCTTGGCAACATATTTATTCGCGTAGATATATGTAATCCTAATTGAATAATTTCTTTAGGTAGTTTTTGGATTTTGCTAGTACGTTCAGCATCATGTGCAGCATTCCAAATAGGTAGAATCCATGGATCGCCGCCCATTTCACTGATATGTATCCATTTTGAAATTTCATTTTTCATTTTTATTTTTCCTATAACAATTAATAGACGAACTTCTTATTTGTATTGGTTTTCTCTTTTTTGTCAAAAATATCATATTTTTGAAGACTGTGCACTATTTAAATTCTGTAGTTTTGAAGGTAGAATTTCCTATTAAACTCAGCGCAACTTCATCAAACGTATACATTATGAACCGTAGGATTAGGTTTTTATGATTTTCTTGATGCTTTCTTTATAATCGTTCCTGTGGGCCCCATTACACCTATTCCTGTTCCATCAGTCTTCTCTACGGCATTTCTTATATTGCTCTTATTTACAGCAAGATACCTTGCTTTTTGTGAACGAGCAACTTGTTTTATTCCGTCATCTATCGTGCCTTTTCTGACTTCGACTTCGATAGCCCTATCTTTTGTTACAATATCAATTCCTTTATCTGATTTATACTCAGCGCCAAGTTTCTTAGCGATCCTCTTTGCTATCTCATCATGAACTGATTTAGCCATTTGCGGTCTCCTTATTTAACTTTGGGTCCGTAGTATTTTAATATCCTTTCCTTGTCTTCATTTTCTCTGTCACCCTTATAATAAATCTCGACAAATTCTACGCGGTCTTCCTGCTCAAAATATGCATATATAACTCTAATGCCGCTTGCCACCCCTTTACCTTTTAAGGCCTTACATGCAAATTTTTTAGCCTTGTATATTTTGGGGTAATTTATGCCAAGATCAGAAATAAGGAAAATTCCTTTGTTGTCTATGTGTAATTTATGGAAGAGCTGTAGTTGTTTTTGTACAAATACTTCTAAATCCTCCTCCAGGGTTCGGAATCTTTTTAATTTTTTCAGATCTTTCTCGAATTCAGCGAGCCGTCTGACATCATTGAAAATCCTTTTCATTATATAACCTCACTGAATATTCGGGGGTGCGATAAAAGACGGATTCGTAATCTATTACTCCTCCTTCTTCTGTTGTTAACCACGGTACATCTTTATGAGAATAATCGCTTATTTGAGTGGCATTCATACCAGAAAGTTTTAGCAATACATAATCTATCATATTCCTTTCATTTTCATTTAATTTGGATAAATCTGGTTCCCTTAGAGGGAGATATTTCCGTTGTGGATATCGAAAATATTCATCTTCAACCTTTACTAATTCTTCCTGTTTTCTCATTTCATCAACTATTTTGATAAATTCTTTAGGAGTAGGCCCATAATTATTCTTTATATATGTTGCCCCTATCAACTGTTCTTCATATTTTTCATAATAATTAAAATCGATAAAATAGAGGAGCTTATATAACACCGATTCTCCTATATTGGGCTTTGAACCAACCCTGTTAAGAATGTAGAGCAAGACTTCCTTAAATTTCCCTAAGTTTCTTTGTGGAACGTTGATACGTATTTCTGGCTTTGCCTTAACCGGTTTTTCTATTTTCTTTTCCAACATTACTTTAATGTCCTTTTTAAGATCAAGAAGTATATCCGATGTAATATTAAAAATTTTGGCTAGCCTTGCTATCTCCTCAGCAGTTATCTTTCGCTCTCCGTTTTCAATTTGAGAGAGCGAGACCCTACCTATTTTTAATAAATCGGCTACCTTCTCTTGGGACAATCCTGCTTGATCTCTTAGGGATCTAATTTTTACACCTAATTTCTTATAAAAGGTCTCCATTTTTGCCTCCTTTTGAGGTTCGTTATAAGTATATCATATGTTTAAAAATCTGTCAAGCATTTGTTTTAAAATCTTACACTACTTCTTTTCGCAATTTTCTTAAGAAGACATCGGCGAGTTCGTCGTTTGGGTCTTGTTCGACTAATTCGCCTCTGAAAGCTTTGGCGAGGAGGCTAAATGCTAACTTCTGCGCTCGTGCAGACCCGGGGCACTCATCTTCGTGTACCCGTCACAGGGACTGAGTCCGGCTATAGGATGAAATCCGCAATCTATTTTAGATATTCGATGAAGAAAATTTGGTCCCTTACGATTCGGCTTTGATATGAGTTAGGGTTGTTCTGATCTCAAACGGACATATCTTCTTGTATAGTAAACCCATGACTTTGTGAGGTCTAGGTTTGATTTGTCCGTTACCGTTTTTCTCAATCTCAACAGCCGTTTTATCGTTGCCCTAGAGACATCTAAGTCACGGATGAAATGCTTATAGTAGTTGTTCAGAAAGAACCCTTTCTTCTCAGATATTTCCAAAAATTCCCAGATTTTATTGGCAACATCCCAGTACATCGAAATTCTCTTTTCACTCGGAGCTTTCTTAATTTTCTCAAGCCCTTCTCTGCAAAACATGATAGTATCTCTATAAAGTATTTCAAGATATTCAGCCCTTTCTGCCAAATCTACATTAAATCGTTTAGCTTTAGGCAAGTCGCTGACTTGAATTCTTGCTACATATATGTTTTTTCCATTTTCTTCCTTCGGGTCGATTTCGAAAAATATTTTATCCATCTTATTTATAGATTACCCCAGTTAGTAAGATACTTATTTAAAATCGCCATTTTATCATGGTCAGGGGGTAGTTCCCGGATCATCGCAAAACCCACTGCTAGCACATAGTGATAAAAGAGAAGGCCACCTCGTTCTGCGGACCTAAATGCAGGGTGAGCTTTGTTAATCAAAACTTTTTCCAAACCTTCAGTCCAACCAACCTCCTCTCTTTTTTCATCGCTAACAAAACTTATACTGGGACCGAATTTAATAGACCTCTGTCTTCTAGTTATTGGTTGCTCCGCTCCTGGCTGCTGAAGGATATTCCCAATATCTGGGCCAGGTGCTGTCGTCACACCCGCCTTGTTTCCACCAGTTTCAACGCTGCCTATCTCTTGAGTACCTCCTTCTACTAATGAGGCCCTTTCATCGCTTTCAGAGAGAGGCAAAAGTACTTGCTTAATTTGTCTTGCACTAAACAAAGTCTGCAACTCTGGAATATCGGTTATGATTTTACCGGCTATTTTCGCTAATTTCTTGGCGAGTTCGGCGTCTTTTTCTTCTTCCATTTTTCTTTCTCGAAGACCAATTTCTTCCAGCCACTTGATGAAATCTTCTTGCGCGATCCTATTAAAATTGTAATACTTTACCCCAAAGGAACCATCCTTGCGAAAGGCAGTCTTTGAAGTGACTAAACAGCCGACAAGTTCAGGAACCTCTATGATTCCAGAGATTCTCTCCGGACTTTTGGGTTGTTGTCTGAACCACTCCCTTTGCTCAGTGTTAATGATTTTTCCAAAGGTGGAAATTGCGACCCCCTGGAATTCTTCAGGCATTGGCTCCTTGGATAAAGTAAATTTGCATATCCCGAAGGGCTTCTTTTTTCTACCTCGGGTTAGAAAAATCGGGCGAGATTCCTTTTCATAATCAATCTTGTCTACCTGCAAAACATCGCCGTTCACTACAAATTTTATCCCCGAAGGATACACTTCAGCGACCCTATAAAAGTCAGCAAACAGCAATAACGGTAAATAATGTTTCAGGATAATTAGCCTAATCTTTTCGGGATCAAGTAATGTTGACTCGTGGGTGGAAAGAAATATCCTCACCAGTGTACCAAAGCTTTGAATATAGGAAGGTGAGACATCAATCCATATAGGCTTCTCACCTTTAAATCTCCACTGGGAGGCACCTTCAAATTTCCTTGATTGAGTTTTCGGTAATAATATTCTCAGCAATCCTTAGAGCTAACTTTGCCCCTAAACCGGCAAAACCAATACCCTTACCTTTTTCTTTGACAGTCATTGAGAAATTATGGTAGTTCTCAAATTCCTTGTGAGTCATTCCCTTACCGTTATCTTTTATTTCAAAAGTCCCTGTTGCTTTATCCGTGGTTATCTCAATAATACTTGCCTTTGCGTCTAAACAATTTGCAATAAGCTCAACCAAGACTGCTTCTTCGACTGAAAAAGGGTAATTATCTACTAAGTCTTCTAAAAAATGGTCGTAGTCAATAGTACTCTCGTGTTCCATATATTCATCCTCCGATTTTCATAATTTCTTGCCAAAGAGGATGTAAGACTTGATTTTGTGTCTTCGGGCTTATAATAGATAGAACATCTTCTTCAATGATTACGTCGATATTTCGTCTAATTCGTTCAAGTTCTGGTAGAATGTGACTAAGATATTTTTTGTCTTTAGGAATCTTCACAGTAGACAGTCCTGTGCCAACGAAATTCTTGAGATAATTTGCTTGTACCTCTGATTGACACTCAATATATGTATTATCTCCTGAAAGACGCCATTTAAACAGGTCTTTTTCAACGATAATTTCTCCTTCCATTTCTGGCAGGTTTTTTTCATAACATGATTGGGATAAAATCTTTTCATTATAGAATTTACCCAAAGTTCCCTCACCAATTCTCATAAGGACACTTTTTACTAACAGCTCGATATCAATTCCTTCTTTGGTTTTTTTCCTCTTTCCCATACTTTTTGCTTTTTCAATACGAGACTTCACCAAATCTACTACTCCCCGGTAGACCGCGAGCTGCTCTTCGTCTGTTAATCCAAGAATATCACCCATAATAATTTTGTCCAATTCTCGACGGTCTGGCTTGACTTTGTCAAGGGAGACTTCTTTGAATGAACAGGCGCCGATTTCGGAGAAGATAGAAGAAATCGACCTCTTTGTCAACTTCTCAACAGCATTCCTTATTTTTTCCGGACTTTTGATGTCTCTGAGCGGAAACTTCAGTGTTTTTAACCAATAAACATTTGTATAAACAGCTCCTTCGCCAAGATTTACAATGCCATCAATTTCTATAAGTAGGGGAATAATACTACAGTTCAGGTATCCATCTGCTAAAGGACTAAACCTTTTGCTTTTAAGCGTAATGTAGAAAAATCTTTTATCTCCCCAATTACCTTGTGTATTGTAAACTCCATAGCGGATATTATAGGCATCGGCCCATATGAGGTCAGGCTTATTCCACATTCCCAAATCATACCACCTTTGTCTACTTGCACAGGTTGGCCTTTTGTGAAATCCTTTTCTTTCGCCCCAGTGGATATAGTCTAAAACTCTCTTCCCTTTCAAATCCTTTTTATCTTTGTGGATCATCAACACTCTATATTTCAAATCCTCAGGTGTTACTACAATGGATTTACATTCTTTAGGACTCTTGATTACATAATTAGGCACCCAATTGCCTTTTTCATCTTTATGCATCCAGAACTCTTTTTCAATTCCCCATTTTTTTATTTCCTCTTCGGTAAGATAGAAAAATTCATTAGCACCAGTTGTAAACCCGCGTCTAACATCAGCGATTTCTTTTAGTGGCACAAATTTATCTTTACCTTTCTGAAGAATCTTGAAGAATATTTCTGGTGCCCTTAGATATTTTCCCCATTTTGCACCAACATATTTCAGTTGTTCAGGGTCAAATCCCTCCTCCCGAAGTTCCTTCTGTTTTTTCGGAAAAATTCTTAAATCTTCATTCTCATAAAACTCATTATGGAATAGTATCGTCTTGCGGAGGTCATCTATTCTTTCTATCCTTTCTTTGCTTTTCATCCACATATCAGAAACAGGAGGCATAAAGTCGGACAGACGCTTTTTCAAGTAGACAAATCGCACCAGATTTTCATTGCGCAAAGAGGCATCGGCACATTTTTCTAAAATAACTATGCAAGTATTTATATCGGCATCTTCAAACCACCGTTCAACTTTGGACTCTATAACAGTTACTATCTTATAATTCTTTAAAAAGAACTCCTGTAAGCCTTTACCATATTCTACATCTAACCAGGAATTAGAAACAATGAACCCAAACCTTCCACCATTCTTAAGAAACTTTATTCCGTGAATAAAGAAATAGGCATGAATTCCAGCTCTTTTAGATATTTCTGCTACTTTTCTACCTTTTAGGTCAAGTAAGGCTTTTTGAATTAAACTTATCTTGTATCTCTTATCTTCCGGGACAATCTCACTAATCTCTTCCTGACGGGTATAAGGAGGATTACCAACGATACAATCAAACCAACGTGGATAAGTTATCTCTTTAGATGTCTTACCTAAAGAAACTGCTCTCGCCTTTCGCCAGTTCTCTGGCAATTCTAGACCTTCAACTGAGGAATGCAAATTAAAGAAATCTTCGCGCACAATGTTAGGATAGTTCTTATCCACTGATAAGTCGTTTATTGCCAAATTTATAGTAGAAAGATGAGCAGGAAACTTAGCCACATCTACCCCCCACAGTGAATCAAGAATCTCCTCATGGGTTAAACTAGAATTCATCAGCTTTTTATGCTGGTAGGCACGAACCAAAAATGTTCCTGCGCCACAGGCAGGGTCAAGGACTTTGTCTTTTTCGTGTTGCAGACAAAAGCGCAAAATAAGGTCAACTATATTAGAATTAGTAAAATACTGGCCTAGATTATGTCGTTCCTCTTGAGGAATCAACCCTTCAAATATACGACCAATTATGTCAAAGCCGAGTTTAGAGAAGTTGTATCTCTTTAGAACCCTTACAAGATTTCTAATCTCTGTAACAACTGCTTCATTTTCTGGGAAAGCTAAGGAGTCAATAAAATCTGCTGAATAGATAGTCTCATAATCTACATTGTTAAGTACATAATCAAAATAGTTCTGGAGATGCCTTTGGAGCAGTCCACCTTTAGTTAAATCATCCGGAATATTGAGAGGGTCGAGTTGGCTTTGACGCTTAGATTGAAGGGCATTGTAGAAAATAATTTTATTAATCAAAAGATAGGCGGTCTGACGGGCTGCTTTGACGAAATCCCCTTCTTGCGCATTGAATTCCCACATCTGGTCAGTAAAGTATTTTTTTAATTGCTTGCGGAATTCTTTATTTTTATGGCATTCATCTTCTATGATTCTTTTGTAATACCGAGCTAGCCGATTAATCTTCTCTTGAAGCCGCCAGACCAGCAAAAGATTGATCTCGATTAATGGTTCTGGTTTCTTGCCTGTAACAAATTCAGTTAAATCTAAGAGGAATTTCTCCAATCCAAGGTGGATACTGTTGCGGAATTTTGGCGTCTCAATTTCATTGAGGTCTTCCAGTGTGGAAAGAGAGTATCTCTCTACAATTTGTTCTTCTATGGGTCTCATTGCGTTGACTTTTGCAGTATTGAAAAGAATCAACGATTGAAAATTTGAGGTGGCAAAGTAACGGGAGTTTCTCTTAGTTGCTTTCTTTCTGGCTGGCTCTTTAAGATTCTCTTCATCATCTGATTCGCAGAATGGAGACTTGAATTCCAATACACAAATAATCTCTTCATCCAGTCGACCTCTATATATGACAATATCTGGCCGTTTTCCTTCTCCTTTTAGTTTAGTCTCCACCTCGGATATGCCTATAGGTAGGCTCTTATCTTTGATTATTGAATTAATCCACTCCATTATTTTGGCAGTAGCAGTCCACTCGGTCTTTTGAACAAACCCTTCTATTGGACTGGGTATACGCTGTGAACTCTTAGCGAGTTTACTTTTCTTCATGTTCTTTGAGGACCTCTTGCACCATCCTGCGAGCAATTTCAAATGCTGCGGCAATCCTTATTATTTTGACATCTCCTAATCCTTTTATTTCCAGAAATTTTCTCAAGGGTTGATTAGATATCCCGCGAAAAGAGCCAAAACGTTCCAAAATTTCCTTAGCGATCTTTTCTGCTGATTTGCCTCTTATTCCAGATGAGATAAGTATTGATAGCAATTCAGTATCGGTTAATGACTGAGGTCCAACTTCTCTAAGTTTCCCTCCAGGATGTTCCCACTTCAAAGATGGAAATTCCTGCCTCTTGTCCTTATCTTTCATAATCACCTCTTCTTATTATCTCTCTTTCGATTTTTCTCAATCCAGGCATCTATTTCACTTTTCCTGAAACGCCATTTGTTAGTTACTTTGAAGGCGGGAATCCTATCTTGTTGAGCCATCTTATATAAGGTATGAATGCTAATTTGGAGGTAATCGGATATCTCTTCTAATCTCATAAGTCTTTCGGTTTCAGGAGGTTTGTTTTTCATTTCCTATTCTTACCTTTTCTTGATGGGGCTAAAATGGATTTGCGGATTTAGTATATCATAGTATTTTCTGGAAGTCAAGATAAAAGGACTCGCCGGTACTGTCAAGAATTTTTTGACAAAGCATGAAAACTATGTTAAACTAACTTAAAAATAATAAATTGTTATCTTATAGGATACTGTTGACAGGAGGTAGCTAATGCCTAAATTAGAGTTAATAAAAACGAGAATGCGTCCCATAAAAAAATTATTCCTTATTAACGGAGATGACATTAGGTTATTTTTGGAAATTGTAGAAAACTCATCCAATGAAATTGGTGGCATAAGCAATCTTATATTAATTGCAAATGATTATATTTTCGATGACCAATTACTGGGTTTTATTAATTATCACGATCCTGATATTATCGCAAATTTCTCTGGGTTAGAAGAACCCTTGTTAAGAAATCATTTTCAGCGAAAGGTAATCAACTCTAAGGAAAAGACTTTCCAGAATTTAACAACCCCCCTAATCATTTTCGATAACCCTCTTTTATATGAGAAAAACCATTCCGAAGACATTTACTATTTTGAGAAGTCTGAAGGAGAGCAAGGTAAAATATTGTTTTATGGTTTGAATGTAGGAATTAGTACAAATGAAAAGCTTACGGAGTCCTTACAAGAAACTATATTTTCCAATAATAAGTTCATAAAGGTTAACGATACTGAACTTCCATCATTTTTATCTTTGTACTGTAACCATTTCATAAAAACTCTCCTTCTAATGTCCCTGGGTACTACTCTTTCTTCAAGAGGGGGTGGAAGTATATATATGAAAGATAACAATCCTATGCGGTATTTTGATAAAAAATCCACTATTGTGATAGGAAAACACGAAGACCTTTCTAGCGCAACTTACTTTTGGAATATGCGAGCGACTTATCCGTATTCCAATATTATATGGTTTCCGATAGAATGTCTAAAGGAGCTTTTATCTAATGACAAATTGAATTTACATAATATATATAATTTCTGGGCCTATCCTGACAAAGAAATGATTAATGAGTTAAAAAATACTTTTCCAAACTATCTAGATAAAATCAATATGTTTGAATATAGTTACGTCTATAATGGATTCTTGAGAGAATGGGAAAGCTTTTCTTTTGACCAATCTATAACCCTAACAAATGGTGAATTTCAGATTTCCCATCCGCCACATAAATCTTTTTCATCCAAAGGGTACAACATAAATGTCGTGTTGGACATAGAAGGAATGGGATTCGGTCTTCTACCCAGAAGTGAAGCGATCGGAGAATTATTTGTTGATATGCCTCCCGACGATATGTTTCCATATTACTTTTCAAGAATAAGTCATTATGGTATCTCTAGATATGCTGAACATTTTGACCCATTATCCGATAGCCCCATATTTTCAAGGTTAAAAATCCCTGTTGATGAAGAAATTTTCAATAGCCATTTCATGTCTTACGGTTTTAAACTTCAACCCACTCAACAAGAGAAAATCCTTGGCCAAATGATATCACTAGTGGGTGGATTAGAACATTCCAAATTTCTTAGGTCAGAAATGGCATTAGAATTATTAGTTGCTTTGACCCCTCCAAGAGGAAAAAGAATTGCAAAAGAGGTTGCTAAAGAATTGGGAAAAAAATTGGCTCTAGAGGAACTTGAAACTATCATTACAAAAACCCTCTCAATTCCTACCGTTGGACGTCATATGATAATGGATATTGATCAGATTCAATGTTCTCTTGGTATTCCATCTGAAAAAAGGCAGGAATTGGTCTCTCTTATTGAAATTCTTTATAATAAAAAAATACTCTTAAGAGGTAAGTACTTTAATTGTCAACACTGCGGTATAAAATTATGGTTTCCACTGAGTCAAATTAAAGAAGAATTAATGTGCTATGCTTGCAATCAGAATGTAACCTTACCAATTGCTGAGAAGGGAAAAGTGTTAGCTGACTCATATCGATTAAACGAGTTATTTGCCAACGGTGTTGACCAAGGTTTAGTTCCCGTATTAATTACTTTACTTTTCTTAGATGCGCAGGAATTTTACAATAAGCGGCACCTATGTGGATTTGAGATATTCAAGGATGGTCGGAGATTTAGCGAAGTAGATATTGTTTTTACATTGGGTAAGTATGTGGGTATTGGTGAAATTAAGGCAAAAAGAGGATTTGAGACCGAGCAATTGGATAAACTAATAAGCATTGCGAGACAAATGAGATTTGATTTCATATTGCTGACATCTCTTTTAGCTAAGGATTCTCCTGAATTGAAAGCTACTTCGGAAAAAATAAAACAAGAAGGACTTCTCTTCTTACTATTCGGACAAGAAGATTTATTTGCAGAAAATGTATATCAAATTGAGCAATTTTTTAGGGTTAAGTGAAAAATATGATAAAGACGCATTATCAACTAAATGAGGTAGCACGGGTTCCTGGGTGCTATAAGAGAAACTTATCTAATGTGTTTACATCCGTCCGGTTTAAAAAGAGAGATACCAGTAGAAAGCACCTGAGATAAAATGCAACAGAGGGCAAAGAAGGGAATGTGGAACGGTGGTATTATTCCTTCGTGGATATAGAAAAGGAAATAGAAAACTTGTAATTGATGAAAAAGAAGCAAAAGCGGACGAGCGTTGAACCCAAGGTTTGTACCATTCAGAATGACTCTCCGGGACGGGCTAAAATCCGAACTTTTCTGTAACTATTTATTTAGGGATGAATTACAAAAAGAAAGGCAATAGAAGTACGATTGTGTTTTGAATCTTAACGAGTGTTTTCCTTTTTTCACTCAAAATTGACTCTGCCCCTTTTTGATGACCAAAATCAACAAACAAATATGGTTATAACCTACTCTCTTTGAAACTGTTATGATATTAAACATACATATACTTAGACAAAGATCGTCAGCATTCTTTAATAGAAGCTAATCCCGAAAGCACATTAGCTAATCCACGAAGGAATTCGCATACTTTATTAAAAAGAGAATCACAATATGCATCAATTTTACTGTCCTCACTGTTGTCAAATTTAATACCTTCACAATTGACAAAAGGTTTGCCCAAATCCAGATATCTACTGCCAAGTCCTGCATGCTTAGAGTATGGGAAGATTTGTGTCAAATCGCGGTGTTCACAAGCTTTTCTTACTATTCTCATACCACCAAAGTTATAATCACTTACTACATATTTGTGTAAGAAATCTTTTAATCTCCCATTCTCAAGTTTAGCATATACGTCTTTAATTAACGCTAACTCCGAAACATCAAGACGGTAACATTCTCTCAAAATTATTGAAATATTATCCATTATCCCACTGATATTAGAGAAAAAAGCTGATATTTCACTAAAAATATAGTCTTCCATTATTTCCTTTTCGCCACAGGAAATAATCAGCTTTCCTCCATAAAGATTTTGCTTTACCTTCGCCTCCTGAGATTGACTTTTATGATAATCAAAATTATGTAATATACTCCAATCAAAAGTTTTTATTGCCTGAAGCCTATGGCTAACTAGATCTAATTTATAAGCTATTGAAGAGCATAAACTATTTACCGATTCCAAAGCATTCTTTTTTAATTTCACCATCTGCGGATATAATATGCTCCCAGAAGATTTATCATTAACCGTACTATAATTTTTTTCTACGATTGAAATAAACGATAGCTTAATGCCCGTGATTAAATCCCAAATATCCTTTTTTGTCATATTACTCATACTCTAATTCTTGATCTCTTTCCAATTCTTCTTTAATTTGAACACTTCCATATTCTGAAACTTCTTTGTAAAACTGTTCCGCTGGATGCCCCGGTTGAAATTTCTTAGCAATTTCTTCGCCCTTATCTCTAAGTTGAATATTTTTCTGTGAGGGTTGGCCATGACTTCTAGTACTACCTCCACTTACTGCAATCCCAAAGAGGCTTGATTTTACATTTTTTAAGCAATCAGATGAAATATTGGCAGCCTCATAAATTAGCTCGCCGATAAATTCATAACGGGCAAATAAAAAACCTTGATCGGCTTCTCTCAACAATAATGAAATGGCTTCGAGTTTTTGTTTTTCTTTCAATCTAAACCACTCTTTTAATACATTAAGAGATTCTTCTAAAAAATTGTTTGAAACGATCTTAAACAATCTTGGCAACCAAAAAGTATCCATCTCTTCCGGCGATAATGCTAAATCTCGTATAACACGAATATATTTGTCAGCATCTTTGATTTGTTCTATTTTAAAAAAGTCGTGATCTAAATCTAAATATGGTAATGGGGCATAGTCTCTGCTTCGCATATCTTCTTCTCGTGCATAAGCCAACCGTTTCACAAAAAATGACACAATCAATCCGGGATATGTGTCGGCTATATTTTTTAAAAATTGATCTGTATGCCAATGCTGCCCTTTAAATATATTTATTCTCAATAATTTCTTTAATATTAGTTCAATCTGATCTTCAGTTAGTTTACCGAGAGATGCTCCATATTTATCATCAAATATTGAGCAAAAATCTTCAACTATACCTGGTATTTTGTTGAAATCAATTAATAAACTCATTTCGTAGGCCATTGCTGCGTCTTTTTGTCCAATTTTTGCTAATCCGTGAACTAAAGCTTTTGTTATGTCTTCTTGGTTAAATTTCAATAGTTCTTTGATATTAATATAATCACTTTCTCTATACTCATCTACTCCATATGAAAATGAGTGCGCAATATTCAAACAAGGCCAGTAATCTTTATTTACTATTGCTTTCCTGATAAGCGCATCCATCACCTCGCAATACTTTTCATTTAGCTTAAGTGGCCAAATAAGTGCTGAAAGAAATCTTGATAATTCCGCATCTGGGTTATCTATAATCAATTTGAAGAGTTCAATTCCTATATCAGGACTGTCCTTGGCTATTTGGGATAATATATGATTAGGATTGACAGACAATTTAAATTGTAAGACATCATTAATAATAGAATTGATTAAGTTAAAGATGTCTTGTCCAGAAGGGTAGTTATTTAAAATTATCCTAGTAACCTCTTTTACTTCCTTATCAATAATTTGGTTGTGTTTTTCCCAGTTATGGTCGTGCTCCAGGAATTCTCTAAAATTACCAATAACAACTCTATAAATCCTAAAAATGTCTGTTTCTTCGATTGAGTCAATTAAGTCCTGAACAACACTCTTTATTTCGTCTGTTCTTCCATGTAACTGATACCACCTTAGGTCTTTTTTAATAATAGTGTTTAACGCTTCACTATTCAGAATAGGGATAGCCTCTTTTATAATGTTTAAAATACTCTTCTGCTCCTTTTCCAAATACTTATATTCCTCTTCACTAGGCTGCCTACCGAAAACCCCAAGAGGATATCTTAGGCTATCGATTAAGAGATCTAAAGACCTAGATATTATATGCTTTGGTTTTTGCGGGTCTAAATGTTGCTGCAATATTATTAACGCTTCTTTTCTTAAATCATTTACTGCATCGAAATTTAGAGGGAAGCCTCTCATGCTAATCCCTCCTGCTCTAAATTCCATGTCTTCACCTTCTTTTGCTAATAATTTAACTAAGATATCTAAAGGAGAATACCTATATGAATAAGCATCATCCTGCTGAAGCCATTTTTTGATACATCCTAACATTTTTACGTTATAAGCCTTTGGCTTACGAATACCATACTCTGCTAAATCCAATAATATTCTAATTGGCGATTCTGGGTATGGATTCAACTCCCTTGTCTCCTTCTTGCCTAAATCCCAAAGGATATCGCAGCTTTTTTCGAAATATTCAATATTGTAAGCAATGCGCCTCAAAACCTTTGGTAATTTCTCTAAAACACTGTCATTTGACCACTCTAGAGAACTCAATATATTGTCTTCTGGAATTTTTGCTGTAGATGGCTCTTTTATTACAATATCAATAATTTCTAAGACATGCTGCGGCTGGAAAATAGCCGCTTTCTCAATTTCATCAAGTATTTTCATGCGTCCATATATTGGTGATTTTCTAAAATCTTCTTTAATCTCTTTCCAAACGTCACCTAACAAATCTATTGGCTTGGAAGAAATTTTAGCTCTCCACTCAATTTCTGATATGTTAAATAGAATGTTTTTTAAGTAAATTTCATGAAATGCTTCTATTATTTCTGTAGCAAAGTTTGTAGACACGTTCTGTTTATCTATACACGCCTGATAAAGAATATAATCACTCAGTAAATCTGGTACAATTTTAACCAGTCGTCCTTTTCGCAAAAGCAGACCACGCTCCTCTAATGCAGAAACCCTTCTTGCAATTTCTGAAATAGGAATATTGAGAATTTCACTCATACTCTTTCTGAATTCATTATCTGAAGGAACCATTGGCGACAATGCAGATATATATTCTAATAATCTTTGAGTTTGTAAATCACTAAAGTTTTTTCCTTTAAATTCTTCCAGGAACCTATCGAAAATTATTCGCTGAAATTCCTCTTTACCAGGAAGCGTATTCGGGTTAATATGGCCATCGTTAATCAAGTTACAAGCTACAATAGTAGCCAACGGACAATCTTTCGTCATTTCGGAAATAATCGAGATAACAGCAGGATTTTTATCTGATAGCAGATTGGTTGTGAGCTGTTTCACTTCGTTATCACTGAGGCCTTCCAACTCATATGTTTCTAGATTTTCATATGGGATGTTTCTTGAAATGCTGTAGTTAATCTTTTCTCGTCCAAGCGGTCGAGCTGATATAATTAATTTTATTTTGTCTGCTGCAGGGTTTCCTTTAAAGATCGAAAGTAAAGTATCCAGATCCTCGTACCTGTGGGCATCATCTAAAACTATAAGACAGGGATGGACCGGTAAGTCTTGCAATACGGTCTGATTAATATCAAATATTTCTCTTAAAAATAGCACTTGCTTCCATTTGCTGCTCCCGTATTGATTTATATTCTTCGCAAATTCATAAAGTATTTTACTTTTACCCAATCCGCCTCTACCTAGTAAAACAAAAACACGCTTGTCATCCGATTCAACAAATTTTTTTAGCGACTCTAAAATGGCTATCCTACCAACAAGCTTGTAATCATGCCGAAAATATCCTCTTCTGAGAAAATCCTTAAAATATTCATCAGCCTCTACAAGAGGTCTTAATCTTTCATGTTTTTTAGAACTATATTCCTTCAATGCGGCTAAGACTTGGCCTACCGCATCAGATGGAGTTACAAACCCTTGCCCTCTAAATTGCCATATTTTTTTAAAAAAAGACTGGTGTTTCTGCTTGATCTCTTCAGAGATCTCATCTGATTCAAAGTTTCTTCCTGTGTCTTTTACTTTATAAAAATGAAAAATATCAATCCCATATGCATCTGCCTCATCATATTCTAATTCCGTAAACGACTTACCAATTAATGGATCCACGCTCCCATAATAAGGCCCCGTAAGAACGATTAAAGCATCCGAATTTCTCACTCTTTCAAGACAAACATTTTTGGGATGTTCCGGAGAAGAAACCCATAACTCCATAGCTTCTGGAGTATATTCTTTTTCTAAAGCTTCGATTAAAGTTTTTCTTTCTTCTTCCAACCCTTTAATGGGTGAACTTATGAATATTCTTAATTTTTCTTTCATAGCGTAAATGGAGACAGCGCCCTTTGATATTATTAAATTAAAAGCCGTCGACCTTTTCCAGATCAAGGGCTTTTTCTTAATCCGAAAAAGTTCGGATTATATGGGTAATTGGCTCCCCGGGGAGGACTCACTTCATTAAATGAACTTGTCCTGAGCGGAGCCGAAGGAGTGTAAACTCACCTACAAAGCGATTTTCTTTACTTTTCTCAGCCCAAAAATCGAGAATTGAAATTAGACCGCAATCGATTTTCGATTATCTAATATCGATTGCTCTAATTTCTTACAAATCAAAACTGGCTCCCCGGGTAGGACTCGAACCTACAACCCTCCGGTTACAAGTAGCCCCTATGTTTCCATAAGGCTTGGACTATCTCTTTACCCCGTAAAAATATTTTCCCGGGGTAGTGG
>Ga0315289_10004792_pt1 | contig 20141 bp, 16 predicted proteins | sample YL17G11_40_MG_FD_203452 | JGI IMG/M metagenome (GOLD analysis project Ga0315289, IMG submission 203452) | Sediment microbial communities from Yellowstone Lake, YNP, Wyoming, USA - YL17G11_40 | ecosystem: Environmental > Aquatic > Freshwater > Lake > Sediment | place: USA: Wyoming | collected... | reverse complement strand
AGGTAAGTGGGCAGTAATTTTATTGCTTTTAGTTTTAGTTGTATCAATTAATATTTTCGCATTATTTATTTATTTTGCAGAAAACAATAAAAAAATACAACCGAATCAATCTCTTAAGGTTTTAGATGATGAGCCTCCTTTAAAATATGTTTCTGCTACTAAATCAGGAAATACAAATACAATCTTTTTAAATAATGTTTATGAAACTAATTCTAATAATTATAAAAATAGTGGAAAAAGCAGTAGCTCAAGCAGTTTATCTAGTTATTTATTAAATATAGTTTGTGGCAATGGCATTGCTGAACAAGGAGAGGAATGTGATGATGGAAATGATAATGATCATGATGAATGCACTAATTTATGTGAATATAGATATTATGGAGAGTCTGATTGTGGAAATAATGATTTAGATAAAGAAGAAGAATGTGATTTAGGAAATAATAATGGAAACCAATGCGTTCCTGAGTATAATAAAACTTGTATATACTGTTCTTCTAATTGTAAAAATCAAACCTTAACAAGATTTTGTGGTGATGGTCATTTAGATTCTGAAGAAGAATGTGATGATGGTAATAATTTGAATGGTGATGGTTGTGATTCTAATTGTAAAATAGAAAAAGAATGCTGTGATGATGAGCAATGTCCTAAGGATTCATATTCTAATAAATATTGTTATAATACTGATGTTTGGATGAATTTCACAGATTATTTTTGTAAAGATGGAAAATGCTTGTTTAATATAACTAAGATTTTTGTTCAGGATTGTGGAAATGAATCTTATTCTAATGAATATTGTTATAATAATGATGTTTATCAAAACCACTCAATTCCTGGTTGTGAAAATAATGCATGTACTCTAAGCAATGAAATAAATAAAACACAAGAATGTGGGGAAGATTCTTATGGGGAAATAAAATACTGTTACACCGACGATGTTTGGATAAATAAATCACAAGAATTAAGAGGATGTGAACAAGGAGAATGTTTTTATTCTTCTGAATTAACTAGTGAATTGTTTAAAGATTGTGGAACAGACTCTTGTAGTTCTTGGAGTGATTATGTTTGTGAAGATAAGAATAGAACAAGAACAAGAACTTGTTATGATAGAGGATGTGAACAATCAGCTTGTTTTAATAATTCTAATATTGAAAAACAATCACAAGAATGTGCATATGATTGTGTAAATGGAGAATGCACACAGCCAAAATGTGGTGATGGACATTTAGATTTAGGAGAAGAATGTGATGATGGAAATAATATTAATGGAGATGGATGTGATGAATTTTGTAAAATTGAAATAAATTGTTTTAATAATTCAGATTGTGGAACAGATGAATGGTTAAATCAGGATTATTGTGTTTGCACAACTAATATATGGGATTTTTGGAAAATCTATGAATGTAAAAATCCAGGAACTTCTCAATCTTATTGTACTAATAGAACTGAAAAGAGATTAAAACAAGAATGTGGACAAGATTCATGTACAGATTATCAGAATTATTGTGAAAATAATGATGTCTGGAAAAAAAGAACATGCCAGGATGTTGGCTGTGTTTTAGGAGCATGTTTTAATAATACAATCTTAAATACTACTCTTGTTCAAGATTGTGGAGCAGATTCTTGTGGTGACTGGAGTGATTATGTTTGTGAAGGTAAGAATAGAACAAGAACAAGAACTTGTTATGACAAGGGATGTGGGGTTGGAAGTTGCTTTAATACTCCAAGAAATGAAACAGAATCAGAAGAATGTGATTATGATTGTGTAAATGGAACTTGTATTCATCCTGTTTGTGGAAATAATATATTAGAATTAGGTGAAGAATGTGATGATGGAAATTTATTTAATAATGATGGTTGTGATGAAAATTGTACTCTTGAAATCTGTGAGCATGATGTTGGAATAAGATATTCTTATGGAAATTCTTTTGGAACAGGTATTGCAATAAAACTTAATGGAACTAATGATTGGCTAGAAGATCCTGTTGAACTAACACAAGATCAAAATTATATAATAAAATACATCATAGACAATAAAATACAAAATACAACAAATAATATTCATGTGATTGTATCAATAAATGCTGGCAATATTGTAGGGTATAGGAAAGTTCCAGGATGTGAAGAAGGAAGAGGAAGAGGCGGAGGAAGAGGAGGATGTGAACCTTCAGACATTCCTATATATGGAAACATAACAATTCTTGCAGACTATAATACTTTAATACATATTGAACATTCAAAATCTATTAATCTGAATATCTCTAATTTATCTCCTGGAACTTATAATATTTCTGTTTATGTTGAAAAAATTAATGAAATAGACTGTAATTTGAGTGATAATTATGCTGAAAGAGAAATAACAGTAAAAGCAGAATGTTGTGAAGATAAAGATTGCCCTAATGATTCATATTCTAATGATTATTGCAAAGACAATAATGTTTATAGAAATTTCACAGATTATTTTTGTAAAGATGGAAAATGCTTGTTTAATATAACTAAGATTTTTGTTCAGGATTGTGGAAATGAATCTTATTCTAATGAATATTGTTATAATAATGATGTTTATCAAAACCACTCAATTCCTGGTTGTGAAAATAATGCATGTACTCTAAGCAATGAAATAAATAAAACACAAGAATGTGGGGAAGATTCTTATGGGGAAATAAAATACTGTTACACCGACGATGTTTGGATAAATAAATCACAAGAATTAAGAGGATGTGAACAAGGAGAATGTTTTTATTCTTCTGAATTAACTAGTGAATTGTTTAAAGATTGTGGAAATGAAACTTATTCTGCTCCTTATTGTTATAATAATAATGTTTACCAAAATCATTCAACACCTGGATGTGAAAATGGTGGATGTATTTTAAGAACAGATCCTGAAAAAACTCAAGATTGTGGAACAGACTCTTGTAGTTCTTGGACTGATTATGTTTGTGAAGGAAAAAATAGAACAAGAACAAGAACTTGCTATGATAAAGGATGCGAGCAAGCAAATTGTTTTTCTACTCCAAGACAAGAAAAACAAGCAGAAGTATGTGCACATGATTGTGTAGATGGAGAATGTACTCTTCCTAGATGTGGTGATAGTCATTTAGATTTAGGTGAAGAATGCGATGATGGAAATTTAATTAATGGAGATGGATGTGATGAATTTTGTAAAATAGAAGAATGCTGTGATGATGAAGATTGCCCTGATGATATTTCTAATAATTATTGTTATTATAATGATGTTTGGAAAAATTTAACAGATTATTTTTGTCAAAATGGAAAATGCTTGTTTAATATAAGCAGTATATTTTTCCAAGATTGTGGAGAAACTTCCTATGGAGAATGGGATTATTATTGTATTGGAAAAGAAATCTGGAAAAATAAAACAGATATTTTTAGAGGATGTTCAAATGCAGAGTGTTTTGAAAATAAAGATTATAAAAATGAATATGTTGATTATTGTGAACAAAGATGTGTAGATGGAGAATGTAAAGGTGAATGTGAAATTGATTCTGATTGCCCTAAAGATTATTATGACTCAAGCTATTGTGGAGGAGATTCTTGCCCAGAGTCTGTTTACAAAGACTTTCATGATTTTTCTTGCACCCCTAGAAAAAAATGTGTTGAAAAAATAACTCCTATATTAATTGAAGAGTGTGATTTTACATGCTTGGATAACAGGTGTGTTAATTCAGATTGTGATGGAGTTGATTTAAGCAATTGTAAAGAATGGGTTGACTGTGTTTGTGTTGCTTCTAAAAAATAATCAAGTTAATTTTCATACTCTTATAACTCTTATTTTACTTAATATATTTCTTAGTATAATAACGTTTAAATATGAAAAATATGCTGTAACTATATAGTAATCCTATAAATATTAGCTAAAAATGAATAAAAAAATACTGGTTGTTGCTGTCTTATTACTTTCATTAATCTTAATTACAAATGTTCTTGCTATTACAGCAAGCATTGGAAATGCAAGAATGATATTAAGAGCAGAAACAGGAGATACACTTGAAAAATCAATTCTTGTTAAAAATATAAACAATGTTTCTGTTAACATAGTATTAACTGCTTCTGGAGATTTACAAGATTCTATAACAATTAAAGATAAGAATTTTACTCTTCAGCCTAATGAAGAAAAAAACGTAGCTTTTACAATTAAAGTGACAAAGGCAGGTACAACAGAAAGCAAAATAAATGTTCAATTTACACCTGTAAGCGGGAAAAATGGAGCAGGATTGTCAAGCACTATTGTTGTTATTGCTTCTGGCGAAAGTTTAGATGATAGTGTTAATGAAGATGATAATAATGCTGATGTTAATACTGGAGATAATTCTGATAGCTCTGACAACACATCATCACCTTCAACAAAAACAAGTATTTCTGGAAGAATTTTTGTAGGAATAGACAAGAAACTCATGGCTGTTCTTTTATCAACACTAATAACTTTTATTGCTTTTATTGTTTTATTAATTGTTTATTATACTAAATTTAAGAAAAAAGGCAAAATAATATTAACAGGAGAGCCTGCTTGGAAAAAATCTAGGGATTTACTAATCAAACAATTAAAAGAATGTGATAGTTCAGATGAATTTTTAAAAATTATTAATTCAGCAGCTTCAAGTATGAAACTTTCTAAAGAAAAATTAAAAACCAATAATCAAAAAGCAAAAAGAGGAAAAAGTAAACCAAAAAAAAGAGTAAAAAAGCGTGGCTAAAAAATTTTTTTTAAGTATTTTGGTTTTGCTCTTTTTAGTAAATACTGTAATAGCTGTAGATATTGGTTATGTTGTAAAAACTGCTTATCCTATAAATACTGATGAGTCTTCTATTATTGCTCTCTTAGAAAACAATGGACATAATGTTAGTTTTTTAGATGATGATAATATAATTAATCCTGATTTATATGATTTAATGATTATTGGAGAAGATATAACAAATATTGATGAATTATTTGATAATAAAAACCATAAAACTTTGTTTTTAAGTTATATTGCTGCTAAAAATGCAGGATTAAGTCAGTATAGTGGCACAACAACTAATAATAAAATAAACATAGCAAGTAATTCTAATAGAATAACACAAGATTTTGCAACAGGAGAAATAAAAGTATATGAAAGTTCAGATACTGTAAATTATCTTTATGGATGTAAACCAATAAATTCTGAAAAATTAGCAAATAAACTTTATGAAGATGATAAAATTATTTTATTAGTTTTAAGAGAAAATTCTTTATTACTAAAAGACAATCTTTGTACTAAAAGAAATATACCTATCTCTGAAAGAAATCTATTTTTTGGATTGCCTAAAGCAAGTTCTTGGAATTCTGATTCTGAAGATTTGTTTATTAATTCAATTAATTGGTTAATTGAAGGAGAAGACAAAGACAAGGATGGTTATTTTTATAATGATGATTGTGATGATAATAATGCAGACAAATATCAATTCATAGAAGGATATTTAGATTCTGATAAAGATAGCTATGGGACAGGAAACTTATTACAAGTTTGTTCAGGTGATAATCTTCCAACAGGTTATTCTGAGATAGATACAGATTGCAATGACACAGATCCAAACAAATATCAATTCATAGAGGGTTATTTAGATTCTGATTTAGATGGGTTTGGAAGTAAAGAATTATTAGATGTTTGTTCAGGTGATGAATTGCCTGAAGGATATTCTGAAATCAATAATGATTGTGATGATATAGTAGCTTCCTGTAATTTAGATTGTAGTTTATTAAAATATTCAGATTCTGACAGTGATGGTTATGGAAATCCTTTGCTCTCACAAAGAGAGTGTGATGCTCCTGCAAATTATGTAGATGACAATACAGACTGTAATGACACAAATCCAAGTATTAATCCAGATGCAAATGAAATGCAATATGATATGATTGATAGTAATTGTGATGATTCTGCTGAGTTTTCATCTGAAATACCAGATATATTTTGGAATGAAGATACTAATCTAACTATTGATTTAAATTCCTATGTCTGGAATCCAAATAATAATGAATTAGAATTTTATATATATGCTACTTCTAATGATAAACATATTTTTATTAAAAACCAAGGAAATGGAATAATTAATTTTTCTTCTCAAAAAGATTGGTGGGGAGATGATTGGGTTGTGTTTTTAATAGTTGATGGGCAAACTTATTTAGAAACAAATGAAATCAAATTAATTGTTAATCCAGTTAATGATGCTCCTGAATTTCAAGAGCAAATTGAAAATATAACTTGGAATGAAGACACTAATCTAACTGATTATTTGGATTTAAATTATTATTTTTATGATGTTGATGAAGATGAATTAAGTTATGATTTTGAAGTTTTAGGAGATATTTTTATTAATATAATAATAAACAATAATTTAGTTAGTTTTTATCCTGATAAAGATGGACATGGAATACAAAAAATTATTTTTTCTGCAAATGATGGTTCTGAAACTACACAATCAAATGAAATTATTCTGACTGTAAATGACATGAATGAGCCTCCTGAATTTGATGAGGTAACCTGTCAGACTAAAATTAATGAAGATCAAGAATATTCTTGTGAATTAAGTGCAACTGATTTTGAAAATAACACTCTTTTATTTTCTGTTGTTGATGAAAATGATTTAAATTGCAATATAAATGAAAATAAATTAGAATATCAATCAATTAAAGATTATAATGGAGAAGCAAGCTGTTTAATCAGAGTAAGTGATGGAACTGGTTATGATGAATATTCATTAGAGGTAAATATACTTCTTGTTAATGATGAACCAATAATTACAGATTATTCTCCAAAAGGAGCTATAAAATTAATGGAAAACACTAATAAAACTTTTTCAATAACTACCTCGGATATTGATGGAGATATTTTGGGAATACAATGGTTTTTAGATGATATACTTATTGCAAACCAAACTAATACTTATATTCTTAATAAACCTAAAGGTAATTATAAACTTAAGGCAGTTGTTAGTGATCAAGAATTAAATGCAACAAAAATCTTTAATGTATTTGTAGGAAGTATTTCTGATTTCACTTGCCAAGAAGTTGGTGGCTATGTTCTTGCAGAAAATCGAATATGTCTAGGTGAATTATTAAGTGTTAAAGACATTAATAATTGTTGTTCTATTCAAGGAAGCCCTAAATTTTCAGAAACAGACAGATGTAAAATTCTTAATAATAGTATAAACATTGAAATTAAAGAGCCAGATGAAAACAAACAGTTTACAATTGGAGACAAAATTAGTTTTAATATTGAAGTTCAAAATAATCTTAAAGATGACTTTGATTTTGATATCAGGGCTTATTTATATGATTTAACAGACGATAATAAAATAGAAGATTACAAAAAATCAATTAATATTAATCAAGGAGATACAAAAGAAATAAACTCTGAGTTTAAAGTATCAGAAGATTTAGATGAAACTCATAAGTATGCTGTATTTGTAAGAGCAATTGAAGATAAAGATGAGTTAGCTTGTAATGAAAATTATGTTTCAATTAGTTTTGAAAGACAAGAGCATGATGTTATTATACAAAATCTTGATATTAATCCAACCGAGTTAACTTGTGGAGATTATTTTAATGTTGATGTTAATCTTAAAAACAGAGGAACTAGTGATGAAGATGTTTCTATATTTGTTGGAAATACTGAATTAGGAATTAAAGAACAAACACCCAATTTTGTATTAGAAAAATACAGTGATAAAGACACTACTAATAGATTTTTTAGTATTAAAACACCTGAAAACATAGAATCAGGAAAATATGACATAAAAATTAGCGCTGAATATGATAATGGAAATAAAGCAGACACTGTATCAAAAGAAATTTCAATAGACTGTAAAAAAATTGAGCAAAAAACACAAGAAATTGAAAAAATCTCTTTACAAACACAAAACCAAGAATCTCAAACCAAAGATAATCCAAATGTTTTTGTGGTATTAATTATTATGTTTGCTCTTTTTATTATTTTAATTGTAATCTATTTATTTAATTTAATATTTATTTATTAAACATCAAAAATTTGATAACCAGGAGGTAAAAAATGATAATAAAAACAAAATACAAAACAAGAAATGGTGTAAGAAAAGTAAAGAATCAGGTTCATATTGAAGAAATTATTATTAATGAGAATCTGATGAACCCTAAAACAGAAAAATTTGAAATAGGTTTTAGAAATAATCAAACCTCAGGATTAATAGAGTTTAGGCCTGACGAGATGGATAGATTAATCAAAACAATAGGCAATAAAACCAGCCTGATTAAAAGCGTTAAAATAATCAGGGGTTAAGTTAGCTTATTTTAAATTTCATATTATTCGTGATAATTATAGATTAAGATGCAATATAACTAATAATTAACAATGCTACAATTTAAACTCTTGAGCAACAAAAGATTAAGCTAAAAAGAGTTGAGAATTATTTATAAGAATTATATTAAGTAGATAGGAAAGTAATTTAAGGCCGGTTGATTTATTGTTTCTATGGGGAAGATAGTATACAAACCAATAGGCATAATACACTCAGATTATAAACAAAAAGAAGGAGTACCTATTCAAGGAGCATTGTCAAAAAATTCTAGGGGAAAAGTAGAAGTCTTTCCAGAATATCAACCTGGTTTAAAGGATATTGAAGGATTTTCTCATATTATTTTGTTGTACCATTTTCATTTGTCTGAAGCGTACTCTTTGTTAACCAAAACTTTTTTAGACGACGAAGAACACGGAATTTTTGCCTGTCGAGCTCCGAGAAGACCAAATCCAATAGGAATATCCGTAGTTAAATTAAAAAAAATAGTTGGTAATACCTTGTATATAACCGAGGCTGATATAATTGATGGTACCCCCTTACTGGATATTAAACCATATGTTTCAAAGTTTGATGTTAGAACTAATACAAAAGATGGTTGGCTAACAGAAAGACTAAAAGATAATGAGAAACATAGGTCTGATAATAGATTTAGTTAGCAAGTTTCTAAAGTGGAATTTTGCCTAGCATTTCACTTTCCTATCTACTGATATTATAAAAAGCCTTAAAACATCAAAAATCTTCAGATTTTTGTGGTTTCAGAATCTCAAAATTCAGAGAATTTTGATGACTCTCAAAGTTCAAAAACTTTGAAGTTGAAAAATTCTGATAACTCTCAGAAACAATAGGTTTCTGAAGCTTTAAAACTTCATTTAGGAAGTTTTAAAAACAATTGAATTCTAGATTATTTGCAGACTAGACCAGCGGGGTAGCTCTCCGCTATTTGCTAGCGAGCTTTAAGCAGGTTGCAAGAGGGTAAGTGAAATGATTGTTGTAAAGTCTCTTTACAAACATTGAGGTTTTGTCCTCTTTGATCTTGCTTTTGCGAAACGGGTCAGACCTTGATCGGAGCAGCCCTAAACAGGAGTTAAGGTGCTTAGGGGGTTGCAATTCTGAGAATGTATTGAGGTAGCTTTATAAGAAGCATTAAGCAAGCCCTTGAGTCTGCGATTTTTTAAGCAGCCCTCACAACAGCTTTTTCAATATAATCCTTGTCTTTTTCACATTCAGAACAAACATAAACAAATTGTTTTTTGCCTTTTTCATCTTTAACATTAATTAATGTTCCTTGTAATTTTCCATCTTCTCCTTTAATATCACTATTACAAACAGCACATCTTTTTATCATTGTTTAAACAAGTCTTTTAGATTATTAAATCTTTTTTATTATATTTTATTAATTTGTTAGAATATTTAATATATTGCTTCTGAGAAGATGTTTAATTAGTTTTACACTGCTTTTTCTAGCTTATTTATTATTATATACTAATCTCCTGTTAATCAACAATTGGTTCTACTTTATTTATCTTATTTATTTGGATTTATTATTATTTTAAAAAATAACTGCGAAATCAACGAGCAAGAGGCGAGCAATTGTATAATAGTATCTTAAAAATTTTATAGATTATACAATTGGGAGGAGTTGATGAAGCAGACTAAATTAAGCAGCCGAGCCCGAAGGGCGAGGCTGTTAGAAAAACCCCAAACTTAAACATGACTAATAAGTTTTAAAAGTATGGTAATTCTATATAATCCATGTTTAAAAGAGAAATAATATCTATTCTTGCAAAGCACATAAAACTAAGAGAACCTGAAATAGAGAATTTAATTGAAATACCCCCAAATCCTGATTTTGGAGATTATGCATTCCCTTGCTTTGTTTTATCTAAACATTTTAAAAAATCTCCAGACAAAGTAGCAGAACATCTAGTAAAGGAGATTGAAGCCACAAAGAACCTAGGTTCTTTAGGCAAACTAACAAAAAATATAGAAAAGATTCAAGCTACTGGGCCTTATCTTAATTTTTTTATTAATAAAAAGAAATTAGCAGAAGAAATTATTAAGATAAATGCAAATTTTGGTAAATCTAAAATAGGAAAACAAAGAAAAATAGCAATTGATTTTTCAGGCCCAAATATAGGAAAGCCAATGCATATAGGCCATATACGTTCTACTATATTAGGAGACAGTTTAATGAGAACCTATAAATTTTTAGGATATTCTCCTATAGGAATTAATTATTTCGGGGATATTGGATTACATATAGGAAAATTAATTGTTGCTTATGAATTATGGTTAGATAAAAAAGCATTAAAAAAAGATCCTGTTAATGAATTACTAAGATTATATGTAAAATTCTGTGGAAAAGAAAAATCAAAGATTCAAGAAGGAGTAGATGAAGAATTTCAGGACAATGAATGGACAAATAAAGCAAAAGAAGAATTAAAAAAATTAGAATTAGGAGATAAAAAAGCACATCAAATATGGCAGGAAATACAAGAATCATCTAAAAAAGGCTTTGATAAAGTGTATGATATGTTAAATATAAATTTTACAGAAACAACAGGTCAAAGCAAGTTTTCTATAAAAGGCAAGGATATTGTTATGAATGCATTAGAAAAAGGAATTGCAAAAAGAGAGGATGATGGAGCTGTTTATGTAGAACTAAAAAATAAAAATAACAATGAACTTCATAAAAAATATATTTTAAGAAGCAATGAAACAGCTTCTTATATTACTCAGGATTTAGGTGCTGCTGTTGAAAGATTCAAAAAATATAATTTTGACAAAATGATTTATATTACTGATTTCAGGCAAGCATCTCATTTTGATTCTTTATTTACAATTTTAAAATTAATGGGTTATGATTTTGCAGATAAAATGATTCATCTTCCATTTGGGGCTGTTAAGTTTGGAAATGAAATCATGGCAACAAGAACAGGAGATATAATCCTTTTAGAAGATGTTCTGAAAAAAACAATTGAAAAAGCAAGTGAGGAAATAAAAAAGAGAAAAACAAAAGGAGATCCTGAAAAAATAGGTGTTGGAGCAGTAAAATACATTATATTAAAGAACGAGCCTGCAAGTGATGTCCAATTTTCATGGGAAACAGCATTAAATTTCGAGGGGAATACAGGCCCTTATCTACAATATTCTTATGCAAGAGCAAGTTCTATAATAAGAAAAGCAAAAAATTTTAACAAAAGCAATAAAAAAGCAAAAATTAAAAATTTAACAAAACAAGAAACAGAATTAATAAAGAAAATTTCAGATTTTCCAGAAATAATTGAAAAAGCAGGAAAATCAATGAACCCAAGTTTAATTGCTAATTATTCATTTGAATTAGCCCAGATTTTCAATGAATTTTATCATAATAATAAGGTTATTGGAGATAAAGAAGAAGCTTTTAGGCTAAAGCTTGTGGATTCTTTCAGGACTTGCCTTAAGAATGCATTATATCTTCTTGGAATTGAAGTTATGGAAGAGATGTAGAAAAGCTTATAAGTAAGAAAATTCTTACTTAATTATGGAAACTAAAATAATAAAGGTTAGTGATAAGGGGCAGGTATCAATTCCAATTGATATAAGAAAGTCTATAGGAATAAATGTTGGTGATGAATTGATTGTAATAAGAAGCGGGGAGACTCTATGCTTAAAAAAAATTAAAAAAGAGGATTTCTCTGACTTGCTAAAGCATTCTGAAAGTGTAGCTAAAAAGCTGTGGGATAATAAAGAAGATGAAATTTGGGACACTATTTAATCAAGGAGATATTTTAATAGTCCCATTCCCATTTTCAAATTTAAGGGGCATTAGGCAGAGGCCGGTTTTGGTTTTATCAAACCTAAAATATAACCAAAATTCTGAAGATATTGTTACCTGCGGGATTACTTCTAATCTAAAAAACACAGAATATTCTGTTTTAATCAATGATGAAAACATATCAGAAGGAGGATTACCAGTTAAGAGCAGGATAAAAGCAGATAAATTATTCACTTTAAATAAATCCATTGTGATAAAAAAGATAGGAAGAATAAATAAAGAAACCTTTGATAAAGTTAAAAATGAGTTGTTTAAATTGGTTTAGAGTTATGGAAGAGACGTGAATAACTGCAATAATTAAAAGCTAGATTTGATTTTTTCTTTAATGTCTTTGATAGTCGCGTTATAATCAGGGTTATGCTTGTAACATTCACAAATCATTTCTCCTAATCTTAGGTTTTCTCTTATATGGAAAATTCTTATTGCCTCCTCAGGATTTTTTTGAACAAGCTTTGTCATTAAATCTTCATTATCCAACACTTCTTCTATTCTAAGATAATCAGGATTTCCAACGCCTTTTTTATATGAGGGCCTATAAACTTTCCCATTTATTTTTGATAATACCACTGCTGTAATATAAAGAACAGATTTAAATAACTTACTTAAATGAAATAATAATGGAATTTGTTTACATAGAAACTTATGGCTGTTCAGCACCTCTTTTGCAATAAGGTTTATATACTACAAATTATTAATGCAATTAAATGAGACTTGATATTTCCACAACCTTAAGAAGAATTAATAAAATTAAAAAAGTTTTATTAAATAAAAATGATGTTACTATTAAAGATCTTGCTAAACAGAGCAACCTTCCGGAGACTACTACCTCATTATATGTTCAGAACTATCTTAAAGATATTTGTTTAATCAAAAAAATTGGAAGGGAAAAGAGGGTGTCTTTAATAAAAAATAAAAGTTCTCTATTTGAAAGTAATCTTGAAAAACAAAATAGCAAACTAGATTTAGCTAAAGAACTAAGAAAAAAAGGTTTTAGCTATTCAGAAATAAAAGAAAGATTAGTAAAGCAAGGATTTTATATGGGAAATGGAACTTTATCTGAAAATTTAAGGGGAATAAATATAGATGAAAATAGTAAAGGGAGATATCTAAGAAAAATACAGGAAGACAGAACAAGAGCAGGTAAGATCGGAGGCAAAATAAGGGTTTCTATGAATGATTTTAAAAATCTTCATATATTGGGAACCGAAGCTGTGAAGAAAAAGGCAATTGAACGAATTCCAGAATCATCAAAAAAATTGACAAAGGAAAAGATTTGGATTATTGGGCATTGTATCTTTGATGGGAGTGTTATAAATAAAAATAGATATGCTGTAATAGCTTATACAAATAAATCAAGATACTTAATTAATAAATTCAAAAAAAATATGTTGGGGGTATACCATTTAGAACCAACAGATATATGGAAGAGGGAAGGGGGAGTTTATGTTATTAGATATTGTTCAATTGCAGTAGTGAGAGATATAAATACTTCAATAAAACAAGAGATTCCCGAATTTATAATGAACTCTAAAAGAAATACTAAACTTCTTTTTCTTAAAACATTTTGGGACGATGAAGGAGCAATACATTTTGGTATAACCAAGGATAAAAAAGAACATTTTCACATAAATATAAACATAGAAGCTTTTTGTGAAAACAATAAGATAAGAGAGCAACTTATAAGATTGCATGGGGATATAGGAATACCTATTATAAATTATGGTAAGAAAATAAGAATATCTACCAGAAAGAACATAATAAGGTTTAAAAAAGAAATAAGTTTTTCACCAAGAATTTATTTAAGCTATCCCAAAAGCAAATTTCACGGTTGGGAAAAAAGAAAATTATTAAACTTTGGATTAAATTTTAAACATAAAGATGCTTCAGATTTATATAGAAAGTTATGGATGTAGTAATAATCAAGCAGAAACAGAAATGATAAAAGCAATGCTTTTTTCTGCAGGATGTAGTTTTACAAACAATATCGATATAGCGGACATAACGATAATAAACACTTGTGTTGTTAAAGACAAAACAATTAATAAAATTAAGAGAAAAATCCAAGATTATTCAAAAAAATTTGATAAAGGTAAAAAACTAATTATTGCAGGCTGCATGCCAGAGACTTTATTAAAAGATATAATAAAACTCTCTCCAAATTGCAGTATAATAAGCACACATCAAATAAAAAAAATAAATACAGTTGTTCGTAAGATTTTAGAAGGGAAAAGAATAATTCTGGTTGGCAAAAGCAATATAATAAAATGTTCTTTACCAAAATTAAGAGAAAATAAATTGATAAGTATAACCCCCATATCTTCTGGTTGTGATGGGCAATGTTCATATTGTTTAGCTCGCCTAGCAAAAGGCAAGCTTTTTTCTTATGATATGAATGATATAATTAAATCAATTGAGAATGATTTGCAAAATGGAGCAAAGGAAATATGGCTTACCTCACAAGACTGTGCTAATTATAGCATGGATAAAGAAGACAAAAAACAAAAACTTCCAGAATTATTAAATAAAATATTAAACCTAAAACACAATTTTAAACTTAGATTAGGAATGATGGACCCGAATAATATTCTTCCAATTCTAGATGAATTAATTGAAATTTACAAAAACAAAAAAATCTACAAATTTCTTCATATCCCAATTCAATCTGCTAGCAATTCTGTTCTCAAACACATGAATCGCTTATATGATATAGAAGAAGTTGAGAATATTATTAATAAATTTAGAAAACAATTTCCAGATATTGTAATTGCAACAGACATTATTGTTGGATATCCAACTGAAACAAATGAAGACCATAAAAAGAATTTGGATTTTATAAAAAAATTCAAGCCAGATGTATTTAATTTATCAAAAATGTCAGTGCATAAAGGAACACCAGCTGGAAAACTTAAACCATTAAATATTGATATTATTAATAAGAGAACAACAGAATTAATGGAAGCTCATAGAAAAACAGCGTCGGAAAACAAGCAAAAGTTTTTAGGAAAAACAATAAAAGTTTTTGTGGATATGAAAAGACAGGGTTTTTTTGAAGCAAGAGATGAGAATTATAATATAATTATACTTGTTGGAGATAAAATCTTAGGGAAAAACATTAAAATAAAGATTAAAGAAATTGGTGTTCATCACATGTTAGGTGAAATTGTATAATTAATTCTTAAATATTTATTACTTGTTTTAGATGACTTTTTTTCAAGCAGTTTTTTAAACATCTTTTGATTATTATTTTAATGACAATTTTAATGACAAATAGAATTGAGGTTATTACAAAAACAGGAGATACAAGAGCAGGAAAAGAAATGCCAAATGAATATGATGGCATAAAAATCTTTGAAAATGGAGTAAAATATTTTAAATAAAATGGAAAAACAAACAACTTATGCAGGTTCAGGAGTGAATATTAATTTAGGTAATGATGTTTCCAAAATTCTTTATAATGCAGCTAAACAAACATGGGTTAATAGAAAAGGAAAATTAGGAGAAGTAATTGTTCCTTTTGATGATTTTTCTGGTGTAAGAGCTATAGATGTTTCTAATCTTCCTTCTGGAACTTTAATGAATCTAGGTTTTGATGGTGTTGGAACAAAAATAGAATTAGGAGAAAGAGTAAAAAATCACAAAACAATAGCTTATGACTTGTTTGCAATGGTATGTGACGATGCTGTTGTAAGAGGAGCAGAGCCTGTTTTAATAGGAAGTATTTTAGATGTTAATTCACTTGGAACTTCTGATAAGCCTTTTATTGAAGAAGTTAGACAGCTTGCAGAAGGATATATTAATGCTGCAAAAGCAGCAAATGTTGCAATTGTTAATGGGGAAGTAGCTGAACTTGGAGCTAGAGTAAGAGGGTATAGCAAATTACCTAGGTTATGTACTCGATTAAGACAGGCTTGGCATTATTTAGTTGGTGGAGAATTGCCCAAGCAATCAGGATTCTCTTATAACTGGGGAGCAGGAGTTGTATGGTTTGCAAAAAAAGACAGAATGTTTACTGGAAAAGAAATCAAAGAAAAAGATTATTTAGTTGGATTAAGAGAAGAAGGATTCAGGTCAAATGGATTATCTTTGTTTAGAAAAATAATGAAAAATAATTATGGAGATAATTGGCATCAAGTTACTTGGAAAAAAAAGGATGTAAATTTAGCAGATTTAGCATTAACTCCTTCGAAAATTTACACTGCTACAGTTGTTGATATGTTTGGTGGATATTGTGGAGAACCAAAAACAGAAGTCCATGGAGCAGCACACATTACTGGGGGAGGAATTCCTGGAAAACTTGGAAGAGTATTAAAGCCATCAGGACTTGGAGCAATTATTGATAATCCTTTTCAGCCTTCTGAATTTGTGAGATATGTTCAGCAGTTAGGAAATGTTTCAGATACTGAAGCTTACAAAACCTGGAATATGGGGCAAGGCATGATTATAATTACACCAAAACCAAATGAAGTTATAAAAATTGCAGGAGAACACGAAATTGAAGCAAAAACAATTGGAAGAGTTACAAGAGAACAAGGAATTAAAATAACTCCCTTAGAAAAATTAAAGAGTTTAATCTTTGAAAACTAAATTCAAATCACCTCAGCCTTCTCAATAACAACATCTTTAATCGGCTTGTCATTTGCATCTGTTTCAACTTTTGCTATTTTATCAACAACATCTATTCCTTCAACAACCTCTCCAAAAGCAGGATGCTTGCTGTCAAGGAAATTATTATTAATGAGATTTATAAAAAATTGGCTTCCTCCTGTATTTGGGCCTGCATTTGCCATGCTTATTGTTCCTCTGTTATTTTTATTCCCTCCAGAATGTGTAAACTCATCTTTAATAGTATAACCAGGCCCTCCCATTCCAGTTCCTTGAGAATCTCCACCCTGAATCATAAATCCATCAATTATCCTGTGAAAAATAACCCCATCATAAAATCCTTGTTTTACTAATTTTTCAAAATTACTAGTTGTAATTGGCATATCATTATATAATTCAATTTTAATATCTCCATAATTTGTAGTTAATTTAACTTGCGTGTTTGCTGTTTCCATATTATTTTTTATTATATATCCTATAATAATTAAAACTAAAATAAGTATTATAAAGATTATTGTTTTGTTTTTCATTTGATTTTGATTTAACTTTTCTCGGAAAAGTTATTCTTTGTTCAAACTTGTCTCCGCAAAAAGCTTCTGCTTTTTGGGGCCCAGAAAATCTTTTTGATTTTCTTAGGTTTCTAAAGAAAGTTTGTTTTTTTCATAATCTAAAAAAGAAAATTAAGTTTTTAAATGTTTTTCAATAAAATTAAAATCTTTTATTATCTCTTCTTCCAAAACTTCTATTATCTCTTCTACTCTCATTTCTTCTATTATCTAGTCTTCTATGAGGATTTGGATTATATCTTCTGCTCTCATTTCTTCCATAACTTCCACTTTCACTTCTCCCAAAACTTCTATTATCTCTTCTTCCAAAACTACTGCTATCCCTTCTTCCTTCACTGCTTCTATTATCTCTTTTTACATACTCTCTTTTATCACTTCTTTTAGAATAACCCCTTCTACTATCTGGTCTTCTTCCGAAACTAGAACTTCTGCTGTCTCTTCTGTCTTCATTTCTTCCAAAATCTCTTCCTTTACTATAACCCTTATTAAATCCTCTGCTTTCACTTCTTCCAAAATCTCTTCCTTTACTATAACCCCCACTAAATCTTTTTCCTTCTCTACTAAACCCTCTATTTGTTCTTCTCCCTCTTTGTTCAGGCATCCATTTTAACATAACTCTTTCAATATAAGGAGTTTGTTCAGAATTGATTTTAAATTCAGGATAATGTTTTAACACACTTGCAAAATTATCATAATCTCTGCTTGTGACTATATTAATGACTTTTCCTTCTTCTCCTGCCCTTGCTGTTCTGCCAATCCTATGAATATATTCCTTAGATTCGCGCGGAATATCATAATTATAAATATGACTTACTCCTTTAACATCAAGCCCTCTTGCAGCAACATCAGTACAAACAAGAACACTAACTTTTTTTGAATGAAATACTTCCATTATTTTATTTCTTTTTTCTTGAGCATAACCACCATGAATTGGAAGCGCTTCAATACCAGTTGCCTTTAAGTTATTTGCAACAAAATCTACATTTCTTCTAGTATTACAGAAAACCATTACTAATTTTGATTTTTCATTTTCTAATAAATACTTTAATAAAGAAAATTTTAAACCATCGCTTATATCATAATATATCTGAGATAATTTTAAAGGGTCTACATAAATTTCAGCAGAAACTTCAATAGGATTAATCATGTGTTTGTTTGCAAGCATCACAACATCTGGAGAGATTGTTGCAGAAAATAAAAGAGTCTGTCTTTTTTTTGGACATTGGCTGATTATTTTTTCAACATCCTCTTTAAATCCCATATCAAACATTTTGTCTGCTTCATCTAAAACAAGGGTTTTTACAAATTCTAGATTTAAGGTTCTTCTTGAAAGATGATCTAAAATTCTTCCAGGAGTACCAACAACAATTTCTGCATTTTTTAATTCATCTATTTGTCTACCCATAGACATCCCGCCATAAATTGTAATCACCTTTAGCTTTTTTTCTCCTAATTCTAATTTTTTTAGTTCTTTTGTAATTTGCACTGCTAATTCTCTTGTAGGAGCAAGGATTAATCCCTGTATTCCATAATCTGGCTTTGAGTTATGTATAATCACTGTTCCAAAAACAAGAGTTTTCCCAGAACCAGTTGAAGCTCCAGCTATAACATCTTTACCACTGAGAACTAAAGGAATTGCTTTTTCCTGAATCTCACTAGGGGTTTTAAAACCCAATATTTTAATTGCATTTAAGGTATGTTCACTAATGCCTAATTGTCTAAATTTTTCTACCATATTCTATTTTAATAAATTGATTAAGAAAAAGTCATAGCAATTTCTTAAGACATGATTAGTTAGTTAGCTAATCTTTAATTTATTTTTGTATACTAAGATATCTAAAAAATAGTTTATAAACTCTTGGTTTTAATATTTTTTTATTATATCAAAAGACCTTGAAAATTGAGCAAGTTTAGGTCTTTGATAGATAGGATGAGAACAAAAACCGCTCAAATATTTTGTTCTTGGACTATAATTAAGAAGAAATCTACATTTTTAAGATACAGCATAATCAATAATCGATACTGCTATGATTTAAACTCTTGAGCAACAGAAGATTAAGCTTCTCTAACATATCTTCTTAGTTTTTTAAATTATTAATATTTGTTTTTATTAATTAAAATTATTAATATTTGTTTTTATTAATTAAAATTATTAATAATCTTCTTCAGATTCTTCAACTTCTGCTTCAGCTTTTTCTAAATCTACCTCAGCTCTTGTAAGAGATTCTTTTGCATCAGAATCACAAGAATCTGCAGCATCAAAAACAGCATCTTGAGCTTCTTTTATTTCTTTTTTTGCTTTCTGTATTTTTTCTTGTTTCTTTTTCATTTTATGGTATAATAATATTATTAATAAACCATTTTTAAATATTTTGGTTTTTGAAGATATACTTATTTAACTTTGGTAATATATTAACCTATTTTAAGAGCTGGAGAATTGATTAAGCTTAAAGATACTTTCATAACTCATTAAAATAAAAAATATTAATATTATTGATTAAAATTAAATCTTTTTAAAACCATTCCAGGCAGCTTCAAATAATTGCTCCATTGCAAGAGCAAAGAAGTCAGTTGAAAGCCAAACAGCTACATCATAATTTGGATGCACTGTTTCATCATCTAAAACCATAAATAATAATTGTTGTGAGTCAACAATTGCAAATCTTGCTCTCATTTTTGGTATATTTCTAACTTCAGCAACTTTTAAAAGCTCTTTAGCAATCTGTTTATTAGAATCATTAATCTGGCTTGCAATTCTTATTCTAACTCCTCTTTTCTTAGCTTTTTCTAAACTAGGAAGCAAAGCCTCCATTTTTCTGTTTAAACCAGGAGCAGTTGTAACAATTGTA
>Ga0315289_10004791_pt1 | contig 20144 bp, 13 predicted proteins | sample YL17G11_40_MG_FD_203452 | JGI IMG/M metagenome (GOLD analysis project Ga0315289, IMG submission 203452) | Sediment microbial communities from Yellowstone Lake, YNP, Wyoming, USA - YL17G11_40 | ecosystem: Environmental > Aquatic > Freshwater > Lake > Sediment | place: USA: Wyoming | collected... | reverse complement strand
ATTCTTTATTACTCCCAACTACAATCTTTGTATTAATCCCCATATGAGAACCAAGAAACTCAGCAATAACATATTCACCAGCAGTTATTTTACCACCAGAGATAATTCCTTCATTTCCTTCAGCTATGACTCCAATCCCAGCTTCTACTTCCGCAGCAATAATAGACCCAACTGCTCTAACAACTCCTTCAACTTTTATGTTAGCCCCATTAATAAATTTCGTGTTCAAATCACTTTTCGCTTCTATTCTTGAATGTTCACCACCAACAATACCATTCTGTATCACAATATTATGTCCTGAAATTACCTCAGCACCTTCTACAATACCATCAATAATAATATCATCTGTTGCCCTAACTCTAAATCCTTGTATCACATTACCACTTATCCTCACAGAGCCTAAAAAGTCGATGTTCCCAATAGAATAATCCACATCTCCTTTTACAACATAAATAGGAGAAATCTTTACCGAATGGTCTATTCGTATAGGAATCCCCGATGCGGTGGCATACAATTCCAGACCATTTTCAGAGACTTCGGTATTCTCACCCGGTTTAAAATTCACATCTTTAACTAAAGGAGGTAAAATCGGTTCTCCTCTTACATCGACTCCGGGTTTTCCTTCAATTAATGGGGTCTTCTTAGCCAATAAATCACCAGCATTAACACATTTTATTGGGAAAAACTCTCGATAATTCACTCTCTCTTTATTATGTTCTTCGCTTGTATAATCAATTCTTGGTGGGTCAGTATAAAACTCTATTGATGCATCTCTCCCCTTCTTGTATGGTCTACCGCTTGCTATTAATATTGGTTCACTAAAGCGTCTGTTTCTCAGGGCATCCTCAATACCTTCTGGAATTAAACCATAGACAATACCCTTATTTCTCGCTTCCTCAATTATAAAGTCTACAGTTATGGCATCACTGATACTTTCTGAAAACTCAGCATAAGCACTCAACCGATCCTTTGAAAGCGAAATTTTAATCCCTTCTTTACTTGATATTACCCAGGTCTCAGCCATCTTCCACCCCAAAAGTTTAATACTTTTTTTACATTTTTTACCCTGTGATTTCTATTATCTTAGAAATTTGCCCTTACTATACTTATCGGAAGAAAACATTTTTTAATAACACGACTACTATGGCGAAACAAATGTGTAATATTTATACAAGATTTGCATAAATTTTACATATCAACATTTATCTTGACACAAATCCTCATAATTTGAAAAATTATCATAATAAATCATATCATAGGGGGTATATTTTATGATTAGGAAAAATTTTTTTATCTTGTTTATCTTATCTGTTTTACTTACCACGAGTGTTTTTTCTTTAACTTTTGTCCCACCTAAAATTGTTCATCCTGCTCAAGAAGACCAGAATTTTAATCTAATTGTCGATAGACTCGAAAAAGAAATGGCTAAAGCTAAAGCTGAGGGAAAAGAAACAGAACCAGTCAGAATTGAAGTTGTTCTATACGAACCTTATACTCAAGAAGACCTTGCAACATTTGAAAAATTAGGTGGGAAAATTATTCACACCTTTGAATATGTCAGTTATGGTTATGCGGGTACAATTCCCTATAACAAAATTGAGGAATTAAAAAAATTACTCAATGAAAATGGAAAACTTTGCATTATTTCTGATGACCCAAAAGGCGGGGCTTTCCTTGATTACAGTGCTCAATTAGTTCGGGCAAGAAATGCCTATGTTTGGGGAGCTGGTTATGAAGGTGAATCAACAACTACAATTGCAGTTTTAGACACTGGCATCGATGATAGCCACACAGACTTTTTTGGACGAGTCAGTGCCGGTTGGACTGATACAACTTCGGATGCTTACGCAACTGCACGTGATTACAATGGACACGGTTCGCACTGCTCAGGAATTGCCCTTGGTTCCGTTGCCGCATTAGGCAGTGGTTCTATTACAAGTATTACAGTAACCGATACGGGTTTTATGCATCCTACTGGTGGCTATGGATGGATAACAATGAACGAAGTCAAATCTACCGGGACCAGTGCCATTACAATAAACCTGCAATGGTCTTGGGGAACCTGCTGGTTAAATTGTGAAGACCCTTCATGGACATGGTTAGGTGGTGGAGGTTCTGCGAGCAGCCCTTACTCAAGAAGCTATGATGCAATTGTAACAGGAACTTTTAAACCATATATTGGGAATAGTAGTGGTGCGGCGAATGCCCCCTATTCTTGCCTTATTACTCATAATTATTCAGATGTTAGCGATAGCTATAATTTATTTAGAGGAATAGCCCCGGGATGTAAATTACTTGGTGTTAAAGTATTGCTTAATAATGGTTCAGGTAACTCAACTGACTGGGGAGAAGGACTGGACTGGTGCGTAACTAACCGTGCTACATATAATATTCGCGTAATTAATATGAGTCTTGGTCTCTTCACTGGGTCAACAGATTCTACTCTTGACACTAAAGTCAATACTGCTGTGTCAAATGGAATCGTAGTCTGTTGCGCCGCAGGTAATGATTATCCAACATATACCATTCCCAGTCCTGGAAACGCCGCAAAAGCAATAACTGTTGGTGCAATCAACGATAAAGCTGCAATGACAAACTATAGTAGTAACGGTTTTGGTGGGCAAAATAAACCTGATGTTGTTGCCCCCGGAGGCTCTAATGTAGCTAACACACTGATTACATCCGTAGAGACGAATGATGGTGATGCCCAAAATAACCTTACAGACAGGCAAAGCAACGATTATACAAATATGAAAGGAACATCAATGGCAACTCCGATGGTTGCTGGACTTGCAGGTCTTGTGATTGATGCGAAGGGAAGCTGGGGATATACAGAAAGTGAAGTGCTGAGTGTAAAAAATGTTATCCTTATGACTGCAACAGAAACAAATATAATCGGTGAATACAACTGGAATGGTGGCTCAACTCCGACAGTCCTTTCAGGAAACGACCCAACATTAGATAGAGGAGCACGAGATTTAAGAGAAGGATTCGGTAAAGTCAATGCCGATGCGGCAGTTGAAGCTGTGGTCTACAATTTACCTCTTTACACGGGTTCAATACCAAGAACAATTGGCAGCGGAGTTACAGATAGAAAGGCAATGGCTGTAAGTGTGAGTATGACAAATGGGGTTCAATATGACATAGATTTACAGAATATTGGTGGAACACCTTTAGACTGCGACCTTTATCTCTATAGCGGAACACCTGATGCTAACGGTAATCCTGTGATATTGGCAAGTGCTACAAACTCCGGAACAGCTGATGAACAGATTATTTATACAGCAGCAAGTACTGGAACAAATTATCTTGTGGGTAAATACGTTACTGTTAGTGGTTCAGGAAGTTATTCATTCGGTTATGCAACATCTGTATCAGATTGGGTATTGTACTAATTAAGAATTTAAAACGGACAACTGACAATTTGAATTCGTCATTCTGAGCCGAAGTCCTGGGCAAAGCGAAGGAACAGCGAAGAATCTCGTATTTTACTTTTTATCCGGTGTCACTTTTTAATTGTTAATTTATCCTGATTATCCTCTCCATTCCTGTTAATTTAATTATTCGATTTATTTTCTTCTCTTAAGCAATTTCATTGTATTACTATACAACTTATAACTTCTCTTCCCTTTAATCGTATTCAACTCTTTTTCCGTTTCCTCAAGTTTCTTTTTCAAATCATTTATTATCGCAACATATTGGGATTGGTTTTTATGGAGTTCCTCAAGTGAATTGAAGAACTTTGAGTCATCAAATAAAATTTTATTCTTTAACTTCTGTGAATTATCCGGTGCTAATGATGGCTCTTGTAACCACTCTATCAAAGGCTCAGCCGTCGTTTTAACATTATAAGCATTTTTCGTATATTTGTATGCCTTATCTGCCATAGCTTTTGCTTCAGATTTGTTTCCAGCAAGCTTAAGGATTTTTTCAGCAAGAACTTTATAGTCACCAATCGGAAATGTTTCAACAAGTCCCTTATCGCCAAGGTCAAAAGCCAATTCGCATAGTGTTGTCGTTATCACAGGTAATTTAGCATTTATCCAGTCCATTATCCTTGTTCTCGTTCCAAAAATTCCCTCATAAGAATACGCATCAATATTAATCCCCGCATCACATTCAAGACAATAATTAGCAACTTCACCCGTTGGCAACCATCCTAAAAGTATAAATCTATCTTTGAATTTGCTTCTTTCAACCAATTGTTCAAATCGTGGATAAGTAACTTCATCGTGACCATCAATTTTACCACCAACTGAAACATACTTTATTCTCTCATCCTTTTCCATTGCGAGTTCCAGCCCCTTGAAAAGCGTTTCAATATCCGTCCAGGTATTATATCCGCCTTGCCAGAGAACGAGAAAATCATCTTCACTAATTGTAGGGGCGACATCTCGTCGCCCTTGAGAAATGAGCGGGGAAACCCCGCCTTTACCTCTGAGAACATTTTCCGTGTGTTGCAATCTTTTTTCAGGCATATAAGGTGGGATTGTATAAGTAAATTGATAACCTGTTGTATATTTATTCAGTCTTCCAATGGTACTCAAGATACCAACCATCGCATTTTCCTGAGCCATAGAAGCGCCTGAAAACTTATCACCTCTTCGCCATACACTTAATAATCTTTGCCAGGCACTTAACAAACCATCATCACTATCATATCGGAATGCGAGCATTTGAGCTTCTGCCATCGGTAATCCATAAAAATCATTCCAGATAGGTAGCTCCAACTTTATTTGAGAACTTATATTCGCCATTACATCAGTTGTTGTCACTATGCAGATAGGTTTATATTGGATACAAAAATCGGTAATATTATTTACAATCTCATATTTAGAAGAATAAACTGAATGGTGGGATAAATTAGAATCCTCATAGACCTTCTCAACTTTTCTCTCTTGTTTCCCCTTACCAAAAGGAATCGTAAAAAGGTCGATCTTGAATCCAGCAGAGATAATTGCCTGGACGAACTGGTTAGTCCTGACTCCTGGACCAAAGATGGTCTTGTCTGTCTGGTAAGGTAGTGGACCTACCCCTAAAAAAACAATGGATTTCATAATTAACCTTAAAAACTATATATTTTCTTTTAAACCACGAATCACACGAATCTACACGAATAGAAAATTCAAAAAAATAGAACGCAGATAAACACAGATTAACACAGATTTCTATAGTCAAAATTATATATAATTATCTGTGTAAATCCGTCCTAATCAGTGCCAATCCGTGGTCCATCTTATTTTTAATTATCAAGATTCGTGATGATTAGTGAAATTCGTGGTTTCAAGGTTGTATTAGTTTTTATTTTTTTACTATCATTTTCAACCACTTTGATGGTTTCTCCAAATCCGCTTCCACCCTGGATTTTAACGCCATTACTTTATAAGTCGTTTCATCCCCATCCATATCATAAACTATTATCTCGATATAAAAATCTCTATTAAACAATCCATCAGACAGTTCTTGAATTGGTATCCGAGCTTCAAAGGTATAACCATCCTGTGTCTTTTTTACAACTAATTTCCCTGATGATGTCTCACTTTTCTCATCAGGAAATTTATCAAGAACAATCACGGGATTGAGACCCTGAGACTCAAAATTCAAAATTATCTTATTTATATCTTCTTTTTTTTCTGACTTAGATAAAAGAAAACACACACCATCTGCGCCATAAGTTATCTTCCACCATTTCGGATTAATTGGCTTTTCTCTTGTCTGATAAAGTGGAATATTATCCCGAACTTTTCCAAAAATAATTAAATCATTCTTGTATAAAACGAGACCGAACTCACCTGACAAATCGCTCTCACCTCTATAGTTGAAAGGATTTTGAACCACTTGCGAATAGGTATTAATCTTGACAGTTTTGATACTACTATATTCATCAATTAAACCATCAATATTTGAAACTAAATCATCTTTTTTATACATTTCAAAATTGTCTTCAGCAAAAGATTTAAGACAAGAGAAAATCAAAATCATCATTATAACAATTATGTTCCTGCTCAAACCACTTTCTCCTCTTTAAATCATTTATGGTGTAGGGAACGGTTTAAAACCGTTTCCTACAAAGTAACGTGACATTTATGTCACAAAATCATAAATTAAATATTCCATCCACCTGAAACAGTGATATTCGTCCCTGTGATATAATCCGATTTATCAGAGATGAGAAATTTTACAGCATTCACAATATCCTCAAACTTAGCAAATCTCCCTGATGGCATATGTTTGACATCATCTTCATTGGTCACTTCATTGTCTTTCACTATACCTGGACTAATCATATTTACCGTTATATTAAATTTCACTAAAGGAATCGCTAAAGATTGTGTTAATATAAGAATCCCTGTCTTTGCAACATAATAAGGGACAACATATTGATAGGCTTTTATCTTATCACAGGATGACGCACCAATATTTATTATCCGCCCATATTTATTCTTCATCATTGATTCTACTGCAAGTTTACAACAGTAAAATGTGGAATTCAAATTTGAATTTATTATCTCATTCCATTCATTAACTGAAATATTGAGAGTATCTTTATATAAAAAATTCCCCACATTATTTACTAATATATCCAACCTTCCAAAGTAAGAATAAATTTCCTTAAACATTCGTTCAACATCTTCATATTTTGTCACATCTGCCTGAACAATCAATCCATCAACATCATTTCTTTTGATCTCACTTAAAACATCTTCCGCAGATTCTCTACTTCTATTATAATGCACCACGACATTGATCTGCTCCTGCGATAAAGAGAGAGCAATAGCTCTGCCAATGTTTTTTGCACTGCCCGTAATTAATGCGACTTTTCTCTCATCAGATTTCTGACTCGAATTCCCCATAATATTGATTTCCTTAAAAACTACATATTTTTTAAACCACGAATCACACGAATCTTCACAAATCTTTATGACTAAAAAAACAATAGAACGCTGATTTACACGGATTAGAACGGATCAACACTAATAATTATCTATCATTTTGGTTATTGAGATCAGCGTAAATCCGTCCAAATCTGCGTTTATCAGCGTTCCATTAATTATCAATTTCAGATCATCGAAGATTCGTACAATTCGTGGTTAAAGAAAAAAATCCCCCCCACATCTTCGAGGTTAAGATTTCTTCTCAACCAACCTGACTGTATCTCTCGCAATCTTCAGCTCTTCATTTGTTGGAATAACCCACACACTCACTTTACTATTCTTTTTCGAAATTGTTCCTTCTTTTCCATTAAGCTCAACATTCTTCTCTTTATCAAATTCTACACCCATAAACTCAAGTCCTTCACAAGACTTTTCCCTTACTATAATAGCATTCTCTCCTATTCCACCAGTAAAGACTATATCGTCAACTCCACCCATTGCTGCCGCATAAGAACCAATGTACTTTTTTATTCGATAACAAAAAATATCCAGGGCAAGCTTCGCTTTCTCATTTCCCTTTTCCATTTCATCTATAATCTCTCTCATATCATTTGAAACCCCAGAAATACCAATTAATCCACTATGTTTATTCATCAACGTATTCGCCTCGTGCAAACTTAACTCTTCTTTTGCCATAATTGTTAATATAATGGCAGGGTCTATATCACCACATCGTGTCCCCATAATTAAACCCTCAAGAGGTGTAAAGCCCATAGATGTATCAACTGATTCACCATATTTTACTGCTGCCATACTACAACCATTGCCTAAGTGGATGGTTATAATTTTTCTATCCTCTTGCCCGACTCCCAGTAACTTTGGAACCCTCCAGGAGACATATCTATGTGAAGTCCCGTGAAAACCATATCGTCGAATCCCATATTTTTTATACAATGTATAAGGCAAACCATAAATATACGCATACGGTGGAATTGTTTGATGAAAAGCGGTATCAAAGACTGCGACGTGCGGAATATCAGGCAAAAGTTGTTTGGAAACTTTATATCCCCTAATATTGTGTGGATTATGCAAAGGTGCATAATCGATGCAATCATCAATACCCTTAAGTACTTCAGAAGTAATAATAGCAGATTCCGAAAATTTTTCTCCACCGTGAACAATCCTATGACCTACAGCATCTATCTCTTTCTTATCCTCAATAACTCCAACCTCACGATCCGTCAAAAGTGCCAACACTTGTTCAATGGCAACCTTATGTTCAAGAATAGTAGCGGTTTTTTTTATAGAATCCTGCCCTTGTGCATCATATTTAATAACCGATGATGTCATCCCTATTTTATCAACGATTCCTGAGGCAAGTTTAATATCCTTATCCTCTTCAATCATCTTCAAACTCGTCTCAATCAATTGAAATTTAACTGACGAACTCCCACAATTTAATACTAAAACTCGCATTTTTACCTCCTGAATGGAAAAGAATTTTTATATGGTGAATATCTGAATTTATAATTACATTTTTATTAACTATAGGAGAAAATTTATTCTTCTCTCATGAGTTGATAAACTTCTCTAATATTTTGTTCTAATTCTTTGGGACTCTCTCCCTGACTAAATATGCCAGGAACTTCTTTCAATTTCCCAACATATCATTCCTCATCTTTCCAATACTCAAGAGTGAAATATCTTAACATAGTATGTCCCGCTTTAATTAATAAATTTTATAATTTAATTGCATCAGCACCAAAAATCTACATATTAATTCGGTAGAAATATATCAAGAAAGCAGGCTTTACCCACTATTTCTTCCAGACTCCTTGTTTAATATCTTTTCAATTTGGGATACAACTTCAGGTACCTCGTTTCTAATTATATCCCAAACAATATCATAATTAACACCGAAATACTGATGAATTAGTCTATTTCTCACCCCTGCTAATTCTTTCCAAAGAACTTTGGAATATTTTTCTTTAAGACTACCGGAAATATTTTTTGCGGCTTCTCCTATAATTTCAAGATTACGAACTATTGCGTCTTGTGTTTTTATATCTTCTAAGAAATTTTCGTAAGTGGCGTTTTTTATATATAGTTCTATCCTTTTACAAGACTCTTTAATATCATTAAGAAGTTCCCGATCCCCTCTTTTAGACATAAACCACACTCTTTTTGATATCTTCCACAACTTCATTATATCTAATGCTTTTTACTCCTTCAGGTGTAAGTATATCTACTTCTTTTCCAAGAATTGTCTCAATATATTCAGCAAGTTCAACAAATTTAAGACCTATTGGTTTTTCAAATTCAATAATAATATCAATATCGCTATCCTCTTTCTGTATTTCTTTTGCAAAGGAACCAAAAATAGCTATTTTCCTCACACCATATTTTTCTTTTAAAAAGGGAAGGTTGTTTCTTAAAATTTCTAAAACTTCTTTTTGTGTTAATAAATTTTTCATACTTTGCTACTAGATTAAAAGTATTGTGAATTCATAATCCAAATTAATTATTTTTATTTTCTCCCAATTATATAATCTTACTTCTTAAGGATTAAACAATAAGTCCTTTCAATACAGCAAATATTTCTCTCTTATCTTCTTAAATTCATCTATCTTTGGTTGCCATTCTTTCATTATCTTAGCTAAAGGAACCCCTTTTTTTATCTTTTCGGGAACGCTTTTGCTTCCAATAAGTCCATCATTGGCTTCAATTTTATATTCAGTGGGGTATAATTTATACAATGCTTCAACAATATTCATCCCAGCAGGAATTACATCCAGTAAATCCCTGTGTTCAAGATGTATCCTGACTCCTCCACATTTTTCCCCTCTAAATTTAGTCGAATCCGGAATAAAACTTATCGGTTCAAATCTTAAACCGGGTAATTTTCTGCTATTTAATTCATCGGCTAATTTCTTTCCATCAATATAAGGTGCTCCTATAACTTCAAACGGTGCATAAGTCCCTCTTCCTACAGATATGTTCGCCGCTTCTGTTAACGCTACTCCCGGATATAAAATCACCTGTGTGATATTCCTGATATTCGGAGATGGATTTATCCAGGGAAGATAAGTATCGTCATAATACATTTCTCTCTTCCATCCTTCCATTTTTACAACTTCTAATTTACATCCAATCTTAAAGTAATCATTAAATAATTTTGCCAATTCACCTACCGTCAAACCGTGTCTGATTGGTATTGGATAATATGATGCAAATCCACCCCTTAATTCTTCATCAAGAACACATCCATCTACATCAATCCCATTATCCATATTCGGTCTATCTAAAACGACAAATTCAATTCCAGCCTTCTTCGCCTCTTCCATACACACTGCCATTGTGGTTATATAAGTATAAAATCTTACTCCAACGTCCTGAATATCGTATACAAGGACATCAATTCCCTTAAGGGATTCTTCCGAAGGTCTTGTCCCATCCTTACCATAGAGACTATAAACCGGCAGACCCGTCTTTTCATCCTTTGATGAACTAACATATTGATCTACATCAGCCCTGAGTCCATGTTCGGGTCCAAACAACGCTACTAATTTAACATCCTTCGCACTGAATATCAAATCAATTGAATTCTTGCCATCAGAAGTCACACCCGTAGCATTGGTAATTAATCCAACCTTTTTCCCCTTTAAAATCTGAAAATCCGAATCTTGCAATACCTCTAAACCCACCTTCACCTTTGGTTTCTGGGCATAAACCAGACATACCATCAAAAAAACGACCAAAAAAATAATACAGATTTTCTTCAACATATTAGAATCCCTCCTTTATAGTTGATGAAATATATAAACTCAATATTTGGTGTCTTCACCATATCAACAAAAAAGGGGGCATTCCTGATTAAAATAAATAGGAATCAAACCCCCTTGTTATAATCAAATGTATGTGGTGCGAGCTTTAGCTCGCAGTATTTGCGACATAAATGTCGCACCACTCCCTACAGTATAATGAAGGAATGAACTTCTTGATATGTTATACAAACTTATCTCATTATATTCATTCATTATTTTCTTAAATCAAGTTTGCTAATAATTACCCGATACCTACTGATATCCTTCTTATGCAAGTAGTTCAGAAGATTTTTCCGCTGACCTACAAGCATTAACAATCCTCTTCTTGAATGATGGTCTTTCTTATGAACCTTGAAATGCTCCGTGAGATTTTTAATTCTCTCTGTTAAAATAGCAATCTGGACTTCAGGTGAGCCTGTATCATTCTCATGCAACTTATAAGTCTTAATAATCTCCTTCTTAACTTCGGACGCAACAGACATATTATTCACCTCCTTAATACAATTCGCCTTAAACCAGGGATTTCGTCGGTGAATCGAAACTCTTAGTCTAAGGTATTAAAAAAAATCATTTAACAGGCAAATTAGTTTGCAAAATGTGTTAAGTAAAGAAAAAAATTCCTATAAATTGAAATCTCTAAAATATTTGATTTACACACATCTAATCCCTCTCGAGAGGGGAATTTTAAGGATATTTCGTGTAATTTTGTCTGGTTTAGTGGCTCTGTCAGTTAGTATTTCAGAAATATCAATTTGTTTTATTAACCAATACTTTGCTTCCAAAACATACAAAAATAAAATACAACGTTTCCTACTTCATTTTGAACCCAAAAGTCCTGTTACCGCTAATCCTATAATAAATAAAATAACACTTATTCCTATTAATCCCACACCAACAAAAAACCATACCTCATTACCAAAAGGCAACTCCATAAGAAACGTGAGACCAAAACATATCGCTCCCAGAACCAAAATAGCTGTGGAAATTATTGCACACTTAATTCGTATTTTAGTTCTCCATTTTGCAAGCTCATCTTTGAAAACTTTTAAACGCTCCTTTAATTCCTTATTTTCAGAGTCAAGATTCAATGCCCTTTTTATACAATTCACCGCTTTCAACATCTTCCCCTTTTGACTGAAAGTATTGCCCATTTGTATTAACTTCTCTACACGTTTCTTCTTTCTAACTTCACCCCCTTTTATTTTATCCTCCTCTTCATTTCTCTTCCTCTGATAGTTAGCTTCCATCGCTTCATAATGAATTTGCTTCAAATCCTCATTTTCAGGATAATCATTGCTTAGCTGTTCAGAAATCTTTATTGCCTGCTGATAATTCCCTTCCGTGATGCATTTTTTCACCTTCTCAAGTCCTGACTCAATTCTCCTTCTCTTTATCGATTCAAGAATTTTTCTGCACTCCCCAACAACATCCACTCCTGGCAAAAGAATTTTTCCACCAGATGCTAAAACTAATATTTCTGAGCAAACATCTTTCGCTTCAACAAATTTCCCCTCTGATTCAAGCAATCGAGCCTTATTAAGCAGTTCATTTATATCAACCTGTTCTTCAGAGAGATATTTCTCTACCTTACTTTGGATAAGTTTTTCATACTCATCATTTTTAACACCTTCATTTATTATAGTTTTAATTTCCTCAGTGGATTCTGATTTCATCTTGACTGGTTCGCCAAATGTTTCAAGGGAATCAACCAATCTTATCCCGCAATCATCACAAAATTGTTCTGTTATCGGATATGTCTTCTGGCAATTTAGGCAATATCTATTTTTCTTTTCTATTATCTTGCCACAATTCTTGCAAATTTTATCCAATTCGCTTACGTCTGCACTACAATATAAACACCTCATAATAACCCTCCCGACTACATTTACTACTGTGTATTTTTGTCATGGTAGAACAGGCGTCTTGCCCGTTCTATGGACAGACAAAGATGGTCTGTCCCACCAAAATAGAAAGATAATTTTCAAAAAACCATTCTTTAAAGCTATTTATTTTATCTTACACATTAGTAACGCATACACATCCAAAACAGTTATTCAAAGACTTATTAATTTGCATAAATTCTAATTTAGATAGACCGATAAATAACCTCCAAAAAATATATTATTAAAAAAACTACATTGTCCAAACCTAAAAGTAAACAAAAAAGGTAATTTCTGCATTAAAAATAGAGAAAAATAAAAAATAATAGAATCTTTCCATATTCCTTAACTTTTAGTTGACATTAGATTAATGTGGCAATATTCTTTCATAGAAGGCATAATTTTAGAGGGAGGTGAAAGTATGAAATGGAATAAGTTTTATAAAAAATATCTATATTCTTACTTTTCGAGACTCAAAATTTTATTTCTATTATTCCCACTGTTATTTCAACTCTCCTCTTCTATCTTTTCCACAACAGGACTCAATACCTCAAGTGATTATTCAATACCACAAGTAATATCTGAAAAATCTAATAATACACCTGAAGATTGGATTCCTTATGTTCCAACAGACACTCAAACAGAAATAGAAATTTGGTTATCAGAGGGAACAGTATATGCAAAAGTAACATTTACATTTCCAGACTCAGGTTATCAAGTATCCGACTGGGGAACAATATCAAAAATAGGCAATGCACTCTCCGTTAACACACAAGTCTTAAAGTGGACAGACATTTCAGCACCAGTAATAATTCAAATATCAAATACCTACTCACTTGGAGAGCTTGCCCCGGGATTTTACACTTTTATCCTTAAATGCTGGGATACAGTTGTTGAAACCAAGCAATTTTCCACTGAACCTGTTTATGTTCCTGACGATTTCCCAACCATACAGTCAGCAATAGATGCAGTATTAGAAGGTGGAGAAATAATCGTTAAGGAAGGAACTTATATTGAAAATATCGACTTCAAAGGGAAAAATATTAATCTCCATTCCACTGACCCAACGAATCACGATATAGTAGAAAATACTATAATCTATGGTGACGGAATAAGTTATGTTGTAAGATTTTCAGGCACACAAAACGAAAATTGCATACTATCTGGTTTTACTATTACCAACGGAGGGACAGGGATTTTAGGAATATCACCATACTTTACTCCAGAAAATCCAAAATCAAAAGCTACCATACAATATAATATAATTAAAAATAATACATCGTATGGATATGGAGCTGGAGTCTGGTTTTGTGATGGAAAGATACAATATAATACAATCACCGAAAATTATGCACCAAGTGGTGGTGGAGGACTCTATCAGTGCAATGGAACAATTCAATACAATACTATCACCAATAATTATCGTGGTGGTTTATCTTTTTGTAATGGAAATATCCAAGTAAACATCATTGCAAATAATAATGGGTATGGCTTAAGTGGATGTGATGGTCTTATCCAATACAACACTATTGTAAAAAACTCAGGCACTGGTTTAGGAAGTTGTAATGGAACAATTCAGTTTAATAATATTTGGTATAACATAGCTACAGATGGCAATGGCGGAGGATTAAGCTATTGTAATGGGACTATTTACAACAATCACATCTGGAAAAATTCTGCTAAGCAATATGGGGGTGGATTATATAACTGCGATGGCGTAATCGTATATAATGATATATGGGATAATTCTGCCTCTTCAGGTGGTGGATTAAGTCATTGTGACCTTTATATTGTGAACAATATCATCTGGCTTAATAAAGCTAAAGGATTTGCTGCTCGTGGTGGTGGAATTTATTATTGCACTAATCTTATTCAGAATAATATGATTTTTTCCAATTCCTCCGACCAATACGGAGGTGCTATAAGTGATAGTAATCTTATACAAAACAATACCATCTGGGGAAATATTGCAGAAAATAACGGTGGTGGACTTAATAACTGCTCAGGAACCATCAGAAATTGCGTTATATGGAATAATTCGGCACCCAATAATCCCCAACTTAACAACTCTTCTCAACCAACTTACTCCTGTATGCAAAATCTAACCGATGGTGGTGTCGGAAACATTATTAGTGACCCTTTATTATATGACACAGATATGGGTGATTTCCATCTTACATCTGAATCCCCTTGTATTGATGCTGGAATGCTAATTAGTTATATGACCGATGATTTCGAGGGAGATACAAGACCCTTTAATGGCACTCCAATAAATCGGGGGGATGGCTCAGATTATGATATCGGTGCTGATGAATATGATGCCTCACCACCAATAGTTCGACCTGAAAAACCAACTAATCTCTCACCTACAGATGGTGCGACTAACCTTCCTTTGCCTATAACATTAACGAGTTCTCCTTTTCCAAGTGTCATTCCAGAAGACTTTCATCTGGCAACTCACTGGCAAATTGATACTAATGAAAACTTTAATTCCACAGAATTAAAAGACTTTTTTGAAACAGTAAATAGGACAAGCATAACCATTCCTAAATACTATTTTATATCTTCATTAAATCAATTCTTCTGGCGAGTTCGATATCTCCGTGGAGATTATATCTGGGGTAAATGGTCAGAGCCAACAAGTTTTACGATTATCCCCGTAGGAAATATTATCAAAGTTCCTGATGATGTTCCCACTATTCAAGATGCAATTAATGCAGCGATAGATGGTATGGAAATTATTGTATCAGAAGCGACATATTATGAAAACTTATACATTAATGGTAAAAATATAATACTCCGCTCTACCGACCCAATTAACGATGAAGTTGTTAAAAATACTATCATTAATGGAAATTTGAGTGGTTCAGTAATTAGCTTCTTGGGTACAGAAACTGAAAATTGTAAAATTTTGGGGTTCACAATTACAAATGGACGACCAATTAATAAAGGTGGTGGAGTAAATGGAAATAGTACTAAGGCAACAATATCTTATAATAAAATAGTAGGAAATGAGGGTGGTGGTTTATATGACTGCGATGGATTGATAGAACATAGTATTGTCAGTCATAATATGGGACTATATGGTAATTTCTTTTGTGGACTTTACGGATGCGACGGTATAATTAGGAATAATACAATAGCAGAAAATTTCGGTTTGGGATTAGATTCCTGCCAGGGAACTATTCAGAATAACTTTATTACAAAAAACAATAGCTGCGGTGTTTATAATTGCGATGGCATAATCGAAGGTAACGAGATAAGAGGCAATATCGATTATCATTATACCCTATCAGGTGGTGGTCTATCTGGATGTAATGGAGTAATACAAAACAACACAATTACTGAAAATGTTACTTCACAGGGTGCTGGCTTGCTCAGCTGTGCAGGAGGACTAATCCAAAATAATGTCATTTCAGATAACATTGCTTATTCAGATAAAGGCGGCGGTCTACTGTATTGCAACAATATTAAAAATAATATAATTTCTAACAACTGGGGTTCAACTGGCGGTGGATTATCTAATTGCCAAAATATAGAAAATAACATTATTACGAACAACTGGGCTTATGGATTGGGTGGGAGCGGTGGATATTATGGTGGTGGTGGATTGGAGAGATGTTCAGGAATACGACGCAATATCATCTGCGGAAATTCTGCTTCAAATGGCGGTGGTGGATTAGACAATTGTACCGAAATAGATAACAATCTAATTTACAATAATCAGGCTGATTATGGTGGTGGTATGTTGAGCTATATGACAAATTTTATAATGAGAAATAACACTATTTATAATAATTATGCGTATTATAACGGTGGGGGTATATTAATTAAAGGTACCTACAGTGTCGAAATACAAAACTGCATTGTCTGGCAAAATAGTTCTCCTAATAATGCACAAATAGCTTTGAACGATTCCTATCCTCAACTATTACCTGAATACTGTTGCATTCAAGAATGGTCAGAAGGTGGCACAGGAAATATCACTGATGACCCACAATTAGTTGATCCTGATGGTCCCGATGATGATTTGTCAACTTGGGAAGACAATAATTTCCATCTTCTTTACAAATCATCTTGTATAGACGCTGGTATGTTCATCGAAGGTTTAACTCAGGACTTTGAAGGGAATCCGAGACCGTATAATGCCTGTCCTGAACCTCGCGGTGATGGTTCGGATTATGACATTGGAGCTTATGAATTTATTGGCTCAACAACAAATGCAGAAAACTGGATGCTTTGGCTCTAATTGATTACAAAATGTAGGGGACGCATATATGCGTCCCTTACAAGATTTATAAACTTCATATTCCAGACTTCAATTAAAACAATCATTTTCCTTGTTTAAAGAAATTCTCCACTTTCTTATTTATCCAATTCGAAATCCGCTCTTTAAATATTTTTCTATCAAACCGAAGTGCATTCGAACGAATAGTTTCTTTATCAAAATTACTTTTTTCAAATTCAACAATCGCTTGATTCAATGAACCCACATTTTGTTTAGTAAAAAATATACCTGTCTTTCCTTCTATTACGGATTCCAAAGCTCCACCTTTCTTAAACGCAATGACAGGTCTTCCACAGGCTTGTGCCTCTAAGGGAATAATCCCAAAATCTTCATCAACAGGAAATATTAACGCCTTACATTTCCCATACAATTCTCTTAGTCTTTCCTGACTGACCCATCCTTCAAATTTAATATTCTTATAACCCCTCGCTAATTCTTTTTGCCTATGCAATAAAGGTCCATTCCCAACGATAATCAATTCTTTTTTATTCTTTTTAAAAGTCTCGATCGCCACATCTACTCTCTTATACTGAACCATCGATGACACAATTAGAAAATAATCCTTATCTTCATCAATTGGTTTGAAAAACTCAGTATCAACAGGTGGATGAATCACATCCGCTTTAATCCCATAATACTTTTTAATTTTATCCGCAATATTCCGAGAATTAGCCACATAATAATCTACCCGCCCAGCAGTTTTGATGTCCCATTTCTTAATGCCATCAACAATCTTTGATATAACGAAATGTTTGATTAGATTCTTGTTATTTTCTGGGAAATAATCATTATATTTATCATACGCATACCTCATTGGTGTATGACAATAGCACAAATGAAGAGCACCATTTGGTTTCAATGCCCCTTTAGCTACACAATGACTACTCGAGATGATAAGATCATATCCATCCAAATCAAAACTTTCAACCGCCTTTGGAAAAAGTGGGAAATAATATCTATATTTTTTAAAAACAAAGGGTAATTTCTGAATAAATGATGTCCGTATATCCATCCCTTTAATTTTTTCAGAAAGTTTTTCTTTCTCAAAAAGTAAAGTATAAATGGTGGCATCAGGGAAAAGTTCGCACAGAACCTCAAGAATCTTCTCCCCTCCACGCATACCATTTAACCAATCATGTACAATCGCTACTTTCATTAGTCTCTAATATAATTAAAAATTAAAATCGAATAAAACCACAAGAGAAGATACAAATTTTATTTATAACCGCAAATTACGTTAATTGACTGTGATATTTTTTAAATAACATTCGCGTAGATTCGCGCGATTAGCGGTTAAACAATTTTTTCAAAACATTTCTTTATAAACTTCAATTGTTTTCCTTGCCGTCTCATCCCAATTAAACAACTTCGCTCTCTTTTTGCCTTTTTCTATAAAATCTTCACATAATTTCTTATCCTGTACTAATCTTAAAAGTCCCTCTGCAATAGCATTTGCATCTGTTTCATTTACACGCAAGGCGAAATCTGATGCTACTTCATCCAATGACGGCGATAGAGAGGTCAATACAGGCACTCCACAAGCAAACGCTTCAATTATCGGTAATCCAAAACCTTCATACAATGATGGATAAGCAAAAATATCCGCACAATTATAGAGTAACGGTAATTCTTCTTCAGCAACATAACTTGTACATACTACCTTGTCTCCAAGATTCAACTCTTTAATCTTTTGATACACCTCTTTATAGCCCCAAGCCTTTGACCCTACAAGTAATAATTTCTTATCAACATTATACTTCTTAATTAGAATATGAAATGCCTCAATCAACCGAATAAGATTTTTTCTCGGTTCTATATTCCCAACATATAGAATGATTTTCCCATTGATATTATATCTCTTTCTTATTGTTTCCAGTCGCTTTTCATCACTAATAACCTCAAAATTATCAGATACACCACAATATATAACTCTAATTTTATCACTATCTATCCCAAAATATTTTATAATATCTTTTTTTGTGTTTTCAGACGTTGTAATAATACGCTTCGCTTTTTTCGCAATAATTGGAATAACGGGACGAGACAGTATTCTCTTCTTAAGATAATGATATTCAGGAAACATCGTTAATGTCATATCATAGATATTAACAATTATAGGAACGGATGTGAAAATCGGAGCAAGATAATTTGTAAAATGACAAAAATCAGGTTTAGTCTTTTTCAAAATTCCTGGCAGGATAAATTGCATCCAGAAAGCTCTCACCGAACAAAAACCACTCTCATACTTCTGGACTCCACTTAATATGTTCCCTTTTTCGGAAAGATCTGATTCCTCCGACGTAGAGACGCAACGCATTGCGTCTCTACCAATATTTTTATCCAATCCAAGTTCTGAAAAACTCTCACGGGTGTTGGAATAGAGTATAAGCTCTTCCTTCTTAATATACTTCAAAAGAGCCTTGAGTAAACATTCTGTATAATACCCTACGCCAGACCTGCCCTTTTTTATCGTTGTTACTTCATATCCAATCAGCATATAATTATATGTTTGCCAATAAAGATTTTAATTTCTTTTCAACATTTTCAGGATTAAAATATGTTAGCCTTTCAAATTGTTTTTTTATGATTTTATCTCTTAATTCCTCATCGTTCATAACCAAACCAATTAATTCTGCAATCTTCAAGTGGTTTTTATCTAAGATTAAAATCCCTGCATCACCAAGCGTATCTTCAATGGCGGATGACTTATACGCAATAATGGGAAGTCCAAAATACATTGCTTCAACAAGTGGAACACAAAATCCCTCGTGTTCGCTCATCGTTATAAATAAATCTGATGCTTTGTAACAGGCTATCAAATCCTTATCATTAACCATTCCTGTAATAACCACATCTTCAAGCTTTAACATTTCAATAAGAGTTAAAAGCTTATCATAATAAACTTCCATATCAAGATAATTACCCACAAGTATCAAACGACTGCGATCATTTACCAATTTCTTATAATAATAAAATATCTTGATTAAATCCTCTTGCTTCTTATTGGGAGCCATTCTCCCGACAAACAGAATATTTGTGTATCCATCTCCATATTTTTTAATAATCTCCTTATTAGGATAAATTTCATACTTTTTAAAATCAAAAATGTATGGCAGGAGAATAGGATTTTTAAACCCAAAACTTTTTAATTTCTCACAACTAAATGCCGAATCAGCTAATACTAACTTAACTTTATCGATAAATTCATATAAATCCTCCTCTGCTTTTGATAATAGCAGTTGATGCCTTGGTGAATACCCATCAAAGTAATGAGCAG